>ENA-UOOK01000423-UOOK01000423.1-fermentation-metagenome-genome-assembly--contig:-NODE-423-length-55503-cov-5.451666_pt1 | contig 55503 bp, 56 predicted proteins | sample MGYA00245777_ERZ724023 | MGnify/ENA primary metagenome ERZ724023 (study PRJEB28704, sample SAMN03018312) | fermentation metagenome | biome: anthropogenic terrestrial biome; feature: soil; material... | reverse complement strand
AAAACGAATTGGCGTTTCCTTAAATAGAGGGGTCAAAATTGAGTCGGCGAAAACAGACCCATATAGCCCCTATTAAGCAATCTGATCTGTGAATCGATATCGGAGCTTTTTTTTCTGAATTCCGCACGAAAATCCAGGCGAAGAGAAAGAATATGTCTGCGCATGATATACCTTAGTCTGTTATCAAACTTGATCTTAAGAGCTTTTATGCTCAACCCCTATGAACTTCATTTCGTAGCGCATTTTCTCTTGATGAGTATTTTGGAGGGGTACATCTTTCTGCATTGGAAAATTTCTATTTTTTCTTAGCACCCCTCCTTTTAATAAAGAAGGCATGGCATCCACCTCCTAGCCTGCAGCAAATGCCTCATTTCTTATATCTCGGGTGCTCATCAGATAGCTGTATGCAGTCGCCACCAGCATAGTTCTTGACGCATTAACGGATCCCATCTCTTCTACATGATCTATTAAATCCATCAGTTTATTTATATTTTCTGCTTCAAGAATCAAGAGAAGATCATGATCTCCAAAAATGTGATAGATCTTCCTCACTCCACCTAATTCCTTAAGGTAATGATAGACCATTTTCTCTCTATCAGGAGCTGCCTTGATAAAGGACATCGCTAATAGCATGGATTCACCTTTTTCATTAAACTATAGAGGATCAGCATGTTCTGGCTCCCAAAAACACATTATCTCTTGAAACGTGACACATTCCGAATAAAGGACATTTCCCGCAGCCAAGCACCAAAGCATTGTTTGTCTTTGGTTCCAAGCCTATCGCACGAAGCTGTTCTGCGCATCGCTCATGCTCAATGTAATCATCTTCCGTAATGCTGAATACAATCCACTTTTCATCTGGAAACATGAAATTCCTCCGATGAATAAATATCTTCTGCAGTCGCTATCTCTTTCATCATATAATCCCTTGGAAGAATTACAGCCAAATAATAAAGAGTTAACCAAAATAGAATATGGATATGAAAAATCAATTTATCTGAATAATGTTTGTATATAGATCAGCTTCCTTGTGATCCTTATCTGCTCAGTGGCAATCAAATGCTGCTGATGGGATAGTACCGAGAGCGAAGTATCTAAAAATCGATCCGGTCTGCCAGAATAAACTGCTAAAGTAGACAGCGTAATTTTAAAATTTATTTGTGAAAATTAAATTTTTGGATGCTGGCAGGGCTCGAGAGGGGAAAGAAGCCCAGTACCTTGGGCTTAGAGCATTGGCTCGTATGCAATCTGCCAGCTCGATTTGACACCAGTTTTCTAATCCCAGCCATCTCTTCCAGAGAGCTCAAGGGTTGGAGTGACGCATATGAGGTGCCAAAAGGGAATCCCAATCCCTCATTCGTCTTAACGGGCAACTTGCCCTATAATCCTTTTCCAAATAGAATATAGGAACATAAAAGGATAGCGTCCATAAATTCTCTTCTATATTTCCCCAGCGCCCTTTTCAATATTCCCCAAGAGCTGCACCACCTTCCGGCGCAGATCCTCCAGGCTTCCGGAATTGTTTATCCGGCAATCCGCCGTCTCCATTGCCTCGCACAATCCCCAGCCCTTCTCCCGGCACTCCCTCTCCTCTAGAGCTGTTGCAGGATTGCTTTTTGCCTGGCCTTCAGCAGAAGCATTGCCCTCCACCTCTCCGCATGCCTTCGGATCGTCCGGCCGCCCCCTCTTCTCCAGCCGCCCCAGCCGGGCCTCTGCTGCTGCCCAGACCTCAATTAAGTAGAACTCATCTGCCTGGGATCGAAAGAACTCCGCCTCCGCTCCGGAGCGCAGACCGTCTACCACAACCAGGTCTCTTCCCGTCTTTCGAGCCATCTTTAGCGTCTTTCTGGCTATGGCCTCCGCCCCTTCTTTCTCCCGCAGGGCATTGCCTATCCGGCCCAGGTTCTGGTCGGTCGGCTCCAAACCCTGCCGGGCCGCCTCCTGGCGGATGACATCCCCCATTACCACCACGCTCAAACCCAGCTCTCGAGCGATCTTCGAGGCCTCGCCCTTGCCTGACCCCGGCAGGCCCACAAAACCGATGATCTTCATTCTCTCTTCATCTCTTCACCATTCATGTGCTCTTGGCAATCTCGCCCGCCCATTTGATCGCAGGCGGCGCTCGCACCTGAACCGGAATTCCCCCACCCGCGACCCGGACCATCTCCTGCATCGCCTCCAGTGATACCGGCTCAAACCAGGGCTCGCCCTCCCTGGGATGACCCTGCTGGAGGACAAAGTGCTCCAGATGGCTATCAGGGTACTCTCCACCAAGCTTTTCCAGAATCCTGACGATCTCCTTCACCTGACTGCAGGAGGGCAGTTCAGGAAAGACCGTGCACCTGGCGTCGAATGCTACGCCAAATTCATGGCAGATCTCCAGGCTCTCCCGAACCCGGGCGGCTACACCCCCTATGCCCGTGGCCATCTGGTAAGCGGGCTCATTAAGCTCCGTCTTCAAGTCTATGAATACCTTATCCACAATGCCCCCCTCAAGCAGCGTCTTCAGCCTGTCGGGGTAGAATCCCGATGTCTCAAGCCCGCAGGCCAGCTCAAGGCTCCTGGCCAGGCCAAACAGCCTATGACAGGCCTTTAGCTGCTGCAGGGGCTCGCCTCCCGAGAGGACGAAGGCTTCGACGAATGGCCGGGACGATGCTCTAATAGATGCATCCTCCAGGCTGATCTGGTGGAGATTAGCCCTCAATTTTATAGCCGGAGTATGCAGGCCTTTGGTCCGGCAGACTATCCGCGATGCCAGAGCATGAAATTCGATGTCGCTCTCGCCGGTCTGAAGGGCATGATTGTGGCAGTGGGGGCAGCGGAGGGGACAGCCGCGCAGGAATACGACCAACGCCGCCTTTCCCAGCCAGTCCACCGTGGATAGAGGGACTATGCCCCCAAAGTTGACCAACAGCTCATCACCCGCTTTTTTCTGGCAGAATGAGACTCATCTCTTTGCCGGCGATCCTGGTCAGCCTCTCCACAAGCTCTGACTGCTTTGACCTCATCCTCTCCTCCAGAATCAAAAGGTCCTTGCGGCTCTGCTCCAGTGCAGCCTCGAGTTTTATCAGGGCTTTCTTATCCTGAGAGATGGTGTCTTTCAGTTGAAGCGCCTCTTTGCTGCTCTCCTTCAACTGACCCTCCAGGGATTTGATCTCCTCTGCCAGGCTGAAATGGCGGGACCGGGCCAATTCCAGCGACCTCTTCCCGATCAGCTGGTCGATATGATCCAAGACCTTCTCCTTCTTTCGATCCTTCAATCCCAGGGTGGCCAGATGAGCGCGCAACTCCTCCAGGGATCCGGCAATTTCATTATCCGAGACCTGAGCGGGATTGTTCATCAGCTGCAGGAAAACCTCGCCATGCTCGAGGCTGATCCTGTCGCTCGAGCTCTGCTTGGTGATCCTGCCCAGGGCCTTGGTCAGGGGAGAGATAAGGGATCTCAGCTCCTCTTCTGTCTGGATCTTCTCCTTTTTTTTCTCCTCCAGGCTCTTTTTCAGCTCTTCCGTCCTTCTGCCCAGCTCGCTTGCCGCCAGATTCCTTATTCTCTCCTCATGATCCTTCAGCCGAACAGCAGTGCTGGCGAGCTGGTCCTCCTCTCCTGCCACCTTCTTCTTCAAGGAGTCTATGGCCACAAGACCCTTTCCAAGCTCTTCTGCCAGCTCCTTTGAGTACCAGATCTCCTCAGACAGCTTCCTTCTCTTGCCGATCATCTCCTCCAGCTCGACCAAAGTGCGGCTGATCTGGCCCAGATCGGAGTTTATGCTCTCCAGGCTCTTGGGAAAGATGGCAGCTACATAGCGCTGCGCCCTTCCAAAGGTGGTCACCGTTCTCTCCAGGCCCTTGACCAAAGCCCAGTGGTGCTCGCTGGTGGACTGAAGATCCATTTTCCTGGGAGGATCTATCTTCTCTTCCAGCGATTCCATCTGCTTGACTACCTCACCCCGGGCGGCGAGCCCTGCCCTGAGGAGCTTTGGAGGAGTGGAAGGGTCCGGCTCGGCCGAGGCCAGTCTGGAGACGTCTAGAGAAAGCTCTTTTGCTTGATCCTCAAGATGGCGATATATCTCGGAGAGGCTCTTCTCCCATCCAGCGGAGGTCTCCTTATCCTCCAGCCAGGAGATTACATCCTCCAGCCTCAGGCTCTCCCCCGCTTCCGATCCTGACCCCGAGAAGATCTTCTTCAGCCAGTTCAAGGCAGTCTCCCCTGCTTTGACCTTCTTGCCTTTGTCTTGTTTGCAGGCGGCCGTACTCCTGGAGGTTGCGCTTCGCTAGCTCCCTGATTTTTCGTAATACTGTTCACCTCTCCCACTCCGTCTTTTCCATATCCTTCAATGGCTTCATCTGATCTCATCCCGTCCATCCTCTCCTCACGAGCCAGCTGAAGGAGGACCTTCTCTGCGATCTTCGGTCCAAGAAGCCTGGCGATCTCCCCCGGATCTGTGCTCTTAAGCTTCTCCCGGTTGGTTATGCCGGACTGATGGAGCTTTCTTGCCCTCACCCGTCCCACTCCCTTCAGATCCAGCAAGGATAAGAGATCCTGGCCGGCGCCATAATGGAGGCGAACCGATAGCTGCTCCGCCCTAAAAGTGATTCCCAGATCAAGGTGCTTGGACAGCTCTGCTAAAGAGTGCATCAGCCACTCTGCGGTCTCCGCAGACCGGCGGATGTCACCCGGTCCGATGCGATACCGCTCGCTTATAAGCTCCTCTTTAACCTCACCGATCCAGTCTGAGAGCATGGCAGAGGTCTTGGCCTCGCGGAGGAGATAATCATAATTCTCCTCATTGAACAGCTCGTTCTGATTGAGATCGATGAACTCCTCCACCCAGCCGTCTGCCGACTGGATGTAGAGAAGAGCCATATCCGGAGTCATGGTTATGAGATGGATGAGGGAGAGGTCGGTAGGCGTTCTCACTGAAGCTTCTTTGCCGTTTTTCTCCTCCCGCCCCCCCTTCTCTGCCAGGTTCTCCAACATGATGACCGCGCTCAAGGGGTCGATATACAGCTTGGAGACCAGAGAGCCGAGCCTGGTGGGCGCAAGGTCGCCCTCCTGACTGTCCACGATCATTCCGTTATCTGAGAGGAAGGCGAGAACCTTCTCCAAAGCAGCATCCAGGTGCCAGGGATCCTGCTGATAAGCATAAAATGTGGTGGCAATGAACTCCTTCAGCTCCCCCTCCGTCCGAGCAAAACCGGCGGTGATGGTGGATAGGATATGAGTGCGCAGAGCGCTCTCGCTGGCCAGTTTCGACCATATCTCCTCAGGCGAGCCGTCGATATAGTGCTCCTTCAGATTACGCATCTCCGAGTCGTCCTTGGCCATGAGGAAGGATTCGCCATAAGGATCCAGCCCCGGCCTTCCCGCCCTGCCTGCCATCTGGCGGTACTCGATCACCGGTATGGGTACCATTCCCGAGCCGTACTCATACCTCCGGTAGCTCTTGATCAGCACCCTCCGGGCGGGCAGGTTCAGGCCGGCAGCCAGGGTTGGAGTGCTGGCGATGACCTTGATCCTGTTCTCCCGAAACCCCTGCTCAACCAGCCTGCGCTGCTCGGGCAGGAGGCCCGCATGATGAAATGCAATGCCTCTGGAGACACATGAGGCCAGGCGACGGCAGGTCTCGCTCTCTCCTGTGGCCAGAATGCTCTCCGATAGAGCCTCTGAGAGCGGCTCCGGCGGGATCAGATTGCTCAGCTTTATGGCCGCAGCTTCTGCATTCTTGCGGGAGTTCTCGAATATCAGTATCTGGGCTTCCTGAGAGAGGGTGTCTCTGACCAGGGCGATAGACTCGTCCTTCTTCGCCTCAAGAGCCCTCTCTTCGTCCGAGAAGACCAGCCTGCCCTTGCAGATGACTCCCTCCTTCAGAGCTATGGGCCTCCAATCGCTGCTCACCAGCTCTGCATCCAGCCAGTCTGCCAGTTCTCGGGAGTTGGCCACCGTCGCCGAAAGGCCGATGATCTGCAATCCAGAGTTAGAGCGACGCAGCTTGGTGATGGTCATCTCCAGGGTAGGACCCCGGCCAACGTCGTTTAATAGGTGGATCTCATCGACCACCAGGACGGCCAGGTCTCGAATCCAGGAGGCGCCGTTTCTCATCAATGAGTCCGCCTTCTCTGAGGTGGCGATGATGATCTGATTTCTGCCCAGGCGCTCGTCCTTCTTATCGAAGTCGCCTGTGCTTATGCCTACGCTCACGCCCAGATCTTTGAACCTCTGAAAAGAATCGAATTTTTCTGCCGCCAGGGCGCGCAGAGGGACGATGTAAAGGGAGCGCTTCGACTGCAAAGCGGCCTTGAGCATGGCCAGCTCCGCCAGGAAGGTCTTGCCCGAGGCGGTAGCCAGGGCAAGAAGCATGTTTTTGCCTTCCAGAAGGCCTCGTTCCACGGCTTGTGCCTGTGGCGGATAAAGCTCGTTATACCCCTGCCCTTCGTAAAGCTCGATGGCCTCCTGGGGCAGCCAGCGGCTCAAATCCTTAATCTCCAGCATCAATCTCCCTTTCGGCTCGATAACTTCAAGACGTCCTATCTCGACCGATCTTCTATATGACCTTCAAGGATCTGCCCGGGCTCCTCTAATCTTAAATACTACGTGAAAGTAGTACCTGCGGGATAATAACCTGGACAGGAACGGAAAAAGAATTACCGTCATCATATAAATGCATCTTCCATGGAGAGAACCTAATGTATGCCGATCGGATAAAGAATCTCCCGCCGTACCTTTTTGCCGGCATCGATAAGGCGAAACAGGAGGCAAGGGCAAAAGGCGTGGACGTAATCGATCTGAGCGTTGGCGATCCGGATCTGCCGACGCCCGATCACATCGTTCAGGCCTTAAAGCAGGCGGCGAATGACTCATCGAACCATCAGTACCCATCTTATGAGGGAAAACTCGCCTTCCGGAATGCAGTGGCAGACTGGTATAAAAAGACCTTTGATATAGATCTGGATCCAAAGAACGAGGTGCTCACTCTGATCGGCTCCAAGGAGGGCATCGCCCATGCACCGCTGGCCTTCATCAATCCGGGAGACGTGGCGCTTGTCCCTGATCCTGCTTACCCGGTTTATGCAACGGCCACGGCCTTTGCCGGTGGAGAGCCTGCCATAATGCCGCTTTTGAGGGAGAACGGCTTTTTGCCGGACCTCGATGCCATCCCGGCAGATGTCGCCCGACGGGCGAAGATCATGTTTCTCAACTATCCAAACAACCCCATCGGTGCTACGGCTAGCGAGAAGTTCTTCGGAGAATTGGTCGACTACGCTCGGGATCATAATATCATCATAATGCACGACAATCCCTACTCCGAGATCTACTACGATGGCAATAGATCCCTGAGCATTCTGGAGATAGATGGGGCAAAAGATGTTGCCGTGGAGTTTCATTCCCTCTCCAAGACCTACAACATGACCGGCTGGAGGATAGGATCGGTCGTGGGCAATGCCGATGTAGTAGCGGGAATTGGCAAGGTCAAGAGCAACATCGATTCGGGAACCTTTGGCGCAGTGCAGGATGCAGGAATCGTGGCCTTGAGCAGCCCAAAAGAAGTGGTGGATGAGATCCGCAAGGTCTACCAGCAGCGCATAGAGATCCTGTACAAGGCCCTCAAGGATATCGGCCTTGAACTGGAGAAGCCCAGGGCGACGCTATACCTCTGGGCCTGGGTAAAAGGAAGCTCCATCGATTATGCTGCAAAGCTGCTGGAGAGGACGGGAATCGTGGCCACGCCTGGTCTCGGATTTGGAAAGTACGGCGAGGGCTACATGCGCTTTTCCATCACCAGAGAGACGAAGAGGGTAGAAGAGGCAGCAAGGCGCCTGGAGAAGATGAAGGATTAGGTGGATTCGAGCCACAGAAAGTCTGGAGGGAACCATATTGCTTGAAAGTTATTCCGCAAAAGAAGTCGAGGCCAAGTGGCAGAGGATCTGGGAGGAGAATGCGGTCTATGAGCCGGAGCCTGATGAGCGCCAGAAGTTTCTCTTGACCATACCCTATCCTTATTTGAATGGTAATCTGCATGCCGGTCACACCCGCACATTCACCATAGGCGATGCATATGCCCGCTACAAGAGGATGAGGGGCTACAATGTCTTATTCCCCATGGGGTTTCATGCCACAGGAACGCCCATCGTGGGCCTGTCCGAGCTCATAGCCAATAAGGATCCTCTCATCTGGGGGGTCTACACCCGGCTGCATGGTATTCCTGAGGAGGAGCTGGCCAGCCTGAATACGCCGGAGAAGATAGTGCTCTACTTCCGACGCCAGGCCAAAGCAGCAATGCAGTCCATCGGCTACTCCATAGACTGGAGGCGAGAGTTCACCACCACTGATCCCGCTTACAGCAAGTTCATCGAATGGCAGTTCGGCATACTGCGAAATCTCGATTATGTGGTCAAGGGCAGCCACCCGGTGCGCTGGTGTCCGCACGATAAGAATCCGGTGGAGGACCATGACATCCTCAAGGGCGAGGATGCCACCATCATGGACTTCGCCCTGATCAAGTTCAAGATGGGGGATACGATTATGCCCTGTGCCACACTTAGGCCGGAGACCGTCTTCGGTGTGACCAATCTCTGGCTGAACCCAAGTGTCACTTATGTCATGGCGAGGATCAACGACGAGAGCTGGATCGTCTCAAAAGAAGCCTATGAGAAGCTGACCTATACCGACCGAACTGTAGCCTGGGGAGCGGAGATACCCGGAATTGAGCTTATCGGCAAGAGGGTGACCAATCCGCTCACCGGGGCGGAGGTGCTCGTTCTGCCCGCAGGGTTCGTGGATCCAGACAATGGCTCAGGGATTGTGATGTCCGTTCCAGCCCATGCCCCTTACGATTATCTGGCCCTTAAGGATCTGTATGAGGAAGACCTGAGCCAGTATGGCATCAAAGAGGACCTGAGAGCAATCGAGTTCATATCCCTGATAGAGTCGCCTGGCTACGGGGAGTTCCCGGCAGTGGAAGCAGTGAAAGAGCTCGGGGTCCGGGACCAGAATGACCCCAAAGCGGAGGATGCGACCAAGATGGTCTACCGCCGCGAGTTTCATAATGGAGTTCTCAAGCCCAACACCGGCTGCTACGCGGGCGTGGCGGTGAGCAAGATCAAGGACCTGCTGCTCAGGGATCTGATCGATCGAGGGATAGCCGAGATCTTCTATGAGTTCTCCGAGGCCCCGGTGATCTGTCGCTGCGGCACCAGGTGCGTTATCATGATGGTGCGGGACCAGTGGTTCCTGGAGTACTCCAATCCCGAGTGGAAGGGCAGGGTTTTATGGTGCTTGTCCAGGATGAAAATAGTACCACCGGAGTTCCGGGTGGAGTTCGAGAACAAGATCGACTGGCTGAAGGACAAGGCCTGCGCCAGGCGGAAGGGTCTGGGAACTCATCTCCCCTGGGATAAGGAGTGGCTGATTGAGTCCCTGGGAGACTCGACCATTTACATGGCCTACTACATCCTGGCCAAGTATGTGAATGCGGGGATGAAGATAGACAACTTGCCCCCGGAGTTTTTCGAGTACATCTTCATGGACAACGGTGATGCCGCAGCTGTAGCGGATCTGACCGGCCTCCCTGGTCAGACGGTGCAGCAGATTCACGACGACTTCGCCTACTGGTATCCCGTAGATCTGCGCACATCGGGCAAGGACCTGGTAGCCAACCACCTGCTCTTCTTCCTCTACCATCATGTGGCCATATTCCCGGAGCAGCTCTGGCCAAAGGCTATAGCCGTGAACGGCTTTGTCTCCCTGGAGGGGCAGAAGATGTCCAAGTCCAAGGGGCCGCTCCTCACGCTCCGCCAGGCGGTGGCGGAGAACGGGGCGGATGTGACCCGGCTCTACATTCTGGGCAATGCCGAGGGGACGGCGGATGTGGACTGGAGAAATGATGGGGTTGAGGCCACCCATGCTCATCTGGACCGGTTCTACAATCTGGCGCGGGAGATAATGGCCGATGGGAGCATAGACGAGAGTGCGGAAAAGACGCTCATCGACCGCTGGATGCTCTCCCGGCTGCAGAGGCGGATTGTCCAGGCCACGGAGGCCATGGAGGAGATTCAGACCCGCAGGGCTCTGCAGAGTGCGTTTTACCTCCTGATGGGAGACCTGCGCTGGTATCAGCGCCGGGGAGGGAAAAACCAGCTCCGTGCAGTGCTCTCTGCCTGGGTGAGGATGATGTCGCCTTTCATCCCTCATATCTGCGAGGAGCTCTGGGCCTCGGGACTGGGAGAGGGATATGCCTCTTTGGCGGAGTGGCCGGTGGCGGATGAGTCTCTGATCGACCTGAAGGCGGAGAAGGCAGAAGATCTCCTGGAGAGGACGCTGAACGATGTGCAGGAGATCGTCAATGTCACAGGGACCAAGCCCGCCAAGATCACCCTTTACACCACTCCCCAGTGGAAGAAGGAGATGCTGCGCCTTGCCGTGGCCGCTGCAGCGGGAGGAAAGCTGGATATGGGCGCGCTGATGAAGGAGGCCATGGCCAATCCGGCGATAGCCGAGCACAAGAAAGATGCTCCCAAGTATGCCCAAAAGCTGGCCAAGGCGGCGCATTCGCTTTCGGCAGAGGCGCTGGGGCTGGACGAGTACGAAACCCTGACAAGAGAGAAGGAGTATCTGGCGAGCGCTTTGGGCGCGCCGGTGGAGGTCTACTCGGCCGAGGAGCCGGGAGCGGACCCCAAGGGCAAGAGCCGTCAAGCGGAGCCGGGGAGGCCGGCGATATATATTGAGTGAAGCCTCCTCTCCCTTTCTTTGCAGGAATCACTATTTGGATTTAAAAAGGAGCCCGTTCATGCCTGAAGAGCTAATCCGCGCCATGAGGTCATTAATCCTTCAGGGACGTATCGCCTTTACAGATCATGCCAGAATCAGGATGTTTGAACGATGCATCGAATCCAATGCCGTAATAGATTTAATATTGAAGGGCGAGATAATAGAAAGATATACAGAAAGCACGCCGTGTCCTTCAGCATTAATATTGGGGCCCATTGAAAACCATGCATGTCATGTGGTCGCGGCTTTATGCAGGGATCGGGTGAAGATCATAACCGTCTATTGGCCGGATGAAGAAGAATGGTTGGATTCAAGAAAGAGGAGATGCAAATGAGCTCTATTGCCCACGATTGCTGCTGTGGAACAGGCAAGATGCATGAGGGCAGGCATGATTTCATGGCCAGAGTCCAGGACGAGATCATTGTCATCAAGGATGTCCCAGCCTTTATCTGCGATACTTGCGGCGAGATCGAATACACTCTGGAAGTATCAAGAGAAATCGACCGGATCATGAAGGAATTCATTGCCGGACGGCTGCGAGCCCGGCCCCTGGCGGCAAAGGAGGTCGTATTCAAGCCCCAGGACGCGGATCCGATTGCGTGAGTTTCTCCTGCCTGAAAATTTCCCAGGAAGGTTCCGATATAGGCGCAGCAGAAAGAAGCGTAAGGGCCGGGAAAACCAGCGATCAATCGTGTGATGCCTCTCCTCGCTTCACAAATCCGCCAGGCTGAGAATCGAACTCAGATGAGTTGCTTCTATTCCTAGATTCCTGCAAATATTGAATAATGGGTAGTCCTGTGTTAATACGCAGGCGCTATTATTTCTTGCACATAAAATTATAGATGAGTCCGCGAAGCCGAATTTCCAGGCATTCGAGCCAAGATATTCATCTGATATTATTTCATTCTTGGTTACATAAATTTCATTAATTTGTTCAAGGTATCTAATATTTGAATCAAATAATTCCTTTTTATCTTTTTTATTGCTAATATCATTATCTATAAGGTTCCAGGCCTCTGAGAGAATTCCTGGAGTTATTATTCGCTCCTTTGTGTGATTCAAATACTGCATTAAGATATCGTAATGCACCTCATTGCAGGGACCACCATCATATTTTAATCTCTTAATTCCTGGAATCATTTCAGGATCATGATTTCCGGCGAGAAATAACAGAAACGGCCCAGTATCGAGAACTACTCTAGCAGGGAATTTGACTGAGCCTTTCAACATCAAGGATTGCTCCCTCGCTGTCGACGATAACCTTGAACTCCTTGCCTGCATCCTCGAATAGATCCTGGACCAAACAAATTACTTCCCAGTTATCTCCATCCCTCTTCACAGAAATGGTTTCAAAGATAAATTTTATTATCGACTTAGTATCCTGGAAATACTTCTTGGCCGCCATCGCGGCACCTTTAGCATCCATATGATCACCTGAAACCTATCTACATTATATTTAGCTCCCTCTTAAATTTTCCCCCAAAAAGTGCCAGAAAGGAATGCGATTCCTATCTCCAGAATCCAGCGAGCGGACACTGCCCCTCGCCAACGCCAGGCGTCCTCCCGCAAGAGCCTGCGTGCACGTGCACGGGCTCGGGGGCGGCAGGTCCGAGAGCAAGTGCAAAGATGCGAAAGGCTTTATCTGATTGCCGTGGATATTATTGCGATGTTCGCAGAGTACATCCAGGCAGCAATGGATCAGGCCACCTACGAGATCATCGGTGTTCCTGAGCCCTTTTATGGCCAAGCTTCAGGGCGTATGGGCAACCGGCAAAACCCTGGAAGACTGCCCAAGGGTGCTCGCAAGAAGTCATCGAGGGCTGGATTGCCTTGAAGCTGAGATTTGGTAATCCAATACCCGCCATCGGCGGGCATTCGATCAATGCATCAGCGGAGCCAGTATCCATTGTCGAAAAAGGCCGGATTGATATGGATTCTTGCCTCTTATATGCTCACTCCCACAGAGGCCGCAGTTGTAGTCGGCTCGGGAATGGTTATAGACTGAGCTTTTAGCCCTTCCAGATGAAACTCAATTGCCTCGTTCATCAGCTCTAAAGTCTCCTTTCTCGTTGCACCAGTGGCTATGACGCCTGGCAAATCAGGACAATATGCAGCGTAATTGCTCTCAGCCTTTTCAATGATGATCAGATACTCGGTCATCTTTCTCACTCTCCTTAATACCGCTCTGTTCTAATATGCTACTTAAGGTGCCCTTGATCGATTTTCTTGAATTATACACAGGGGTGACGATGCCTAGCGCATGCCCGGCTTATGATCTTTCAAGCGGATCGTTTCATACCCCAACTGCCCAAGCACCCGAATTAGCTGTTCTCCGCTAACAACCGGAAGCTTTCGCAACGGGATGCACCTCGAACTCAGAAATTGAGAGAACCCGGATCTCCTCGCCTGCCTCCAGAACATCTTCAAAATGCAGACTGGTTGCCTCTTTTACATTGTCCATCAGCTCATCCAGGGTCTTGCCTTGGGTAAATATGCTGATGCCTATTCCGCGAGCACACCAATTCTCTCCGTCAAAATACACTTCAAATTTCACCAGCATCAGATCACCGCTTTTAATAGTGTCTTTCTGCTTTATATTTCTAGATTCCCTCCGGGGCATAGGTGAGTGACCGAGCGCTTGCCGGCAAGATGCGGGACGCCCACCCGCAAGCGCGCGCGTGCACATGCACGGGGCCAGCTTGGGCGGCAGATACGAGAGCAAGTGCAAAGATGCGAAAGGCTTTATCTGATCGCCGTGGATATTATTGCGATGTTCGCAGAGTACATCCAGGCAGCAATGGATCAGGCCACCTACGAGATCATCGGTGTTCCTGAGCCCTTTTATGGCCAAGCTTCAGGGCGTATGGGCAACCGGCAAAACCCTGGAAGACTGCCCAAGGGTGCTCGCAAGAAGTCATCGAGGGCTGGATTGCCTTGAAGCTGAGATTTGGCCATCCAATACCCGCCATCGGCGGGCATTCGATCAATGCATCAGCGGAGACGGTATCCATTGTCGAATAAGCTTTTGCCGGTCCCAAGAAGAGAGCTCATCCGGCGGTTGGGCAAATTGGGATTCGTGGGTCCTTTTCCTGGTGCTGGTCACGAGTAATGTCAAGGGGCCTTTTAGAGGTACGCATTCCGAATCCTCATGGAAGCGATATCAGTACTGATTTATACCCAAAAGGAGAAGTCTGGGCATGTATCTGTCTCGCGATGAAGAGGCCATATACCGGGGAGATCAGGGGGAGACCCTCCGGCGGATGATGGAGATCCTGGTCGCCCTGGGCGACATTTATGGGGCAGAGAGGCTCGTGCCTGTGAGATCGGTGCAGATCGCCGGGGTCTCCTACAAGAATATCGGGGACGCTGGCCTGGAATGGATATCCGATCTTGAGGGCCAGGTGGTCGTTCCCAGCATTCTCAATCCTGCTGGCATGGACCTTTTTCGCTACAAAGAGATGGGAATCAGCGAGGAATTTGCCTCTAAGCAGCGGGAGACGATAGAGGCTTACCGCCGGCTGGGTGTGATCATCGACTGCACCTGCACTCCATATCAGATCTATGATAGTCTGGCCGAACGGGGAGACCACCTGGCCTGGAGCGAGTCCTCAGCGGTCTGTTATGCCAACTCGGTTATTGGCGCCCGGACCAATCGGGAGGGAGGACCATCTGCCCTGGCTGCTGCCTTGATCGGAAAGACCGCTTTATATGGCTACCATCTGGATCACAACCGGCAGCCCAGCCATGTCATCGAGGCGAAAGCGGAACTTGAGGGCTCTGACTATGGTGCTCTTGGATTTCTGGTTGGCAAAGAGGTCGGGGATGGAGTTCCCCTCTTCCGTCTTCGCTCTTCTCCCACTAAAGACGAGCTAAAGGCCCTGGGGGCAGCGATGGCTGCCAGCGGCTCAGTGGCCCTCTATTATGTGGATGGCGTCACGCCCAAGCCGCCCGATCCTGCTGCAAATTATGATGGATGCGAGAGGATCAGCATCGAGAGGGAAGAGATCGAGGCGGTCTATGATGAGCACGGGGGAGACGATGCCGATATAGTGGCCCTGGGTTGCCCTCACTGCTCTGGAGAAGAGCTGGAGAGGATAGCCGATCTCCTGGTCGGGCAGAAGGTGAAAAAAGAGATGTGGGTCTGCACCGCCCGGAAGATCAAGGATGCCTGCCCCGATCTGGTTGCCAGGATCGAATCATCCGGAGCCAGGGTTTTTTGCGATACCTGTATGGTGGTTTCGCCCGCAACAGAAGGATTTGAAAAGATGATGGTCAACTCCGGCAAGGCCCTGGTATACCTGCCCGGGCTGGGGGGGGTGGATGCTACCTTCGGCAGCCTGGAGGAGTGCATCGATGTTGCTTTGGGGAGGAAGAGATCGTGAGAGAGATCCCCTGCCATAAGGTGGCCTCAGGCTTTGCCAGTGGCCCGGCACTGGTAACGAAAATGGCCATCTCATTTCTGGGGAATGTCGACCCCAGGACGGGAATGGTGGTCGATCCCGGCCATGAGCTATATGGCGAGAGCATCAGCGGCAAGGTGCTCATATTCCCCGGAGGAAAGGGATCTACGGTAGGCTCTTATGTCGTCTATCAGCTAAAGAAAAGAGATCTGGCACCAGCAGCCATGATCAACCTTCGCTCTGAGCCAATCGTGGCCGTAGGCGCCATCATCAGCGGCATCCCCCTGGTGGACAGGGTACCGTCCGACATCCTCCAGCTGAAGAACGGAACCTGTATCGAGGTTGATTCCGATCGAGAGCTGATCAGGATCCTGCCTTAACCAAAAGATCGATAGCTAGATCAGGAGATCAGCATGAGTTCGATCAGAACCTTCCGAAGAGATCCTGCTTTACGAATCCTCTTTCTTTCTTTTGCCTTTCCATCATGGCGGCATCGATGGCCTGGCGATAGAACTTGTCAGTATACTCCTTGGCCATGCGGGTGGCAGAGAAGTTTGGACCGTTCATCCTGATGGCCTCCTTCATCACTGTCACCCAGCCATGAGGAATGCCATCCTCGCCCAGATTATAATACAGTGGCACTATATCCTTCTCCAGAAGAGTATAGATAGAGGCTGCGTCCTTGGCATCTCTCTGTAGCCCATCATCCGCACCAGAGAACGCCCAGCCGTTTTTGCCATTGTACCCTTCAATCCACCAGCCGTCCAGGACGGATAGCTGGGGAACGCCATTCACCGAAGCCTTCATTCCGCTGGTTCCGCTCGCCTCCATGGGAGGGATGGGGTTGTTCACCCAGACGTCGACGCCATGCACCAAATACTGGGCCAGCAGCTCATCATAGTCTTCGACAAATGCAATCCTGCCACCGGATACTCTATCCTTGGCGGCATTGAATACCTGCTGGAGGAGCATCTTGCTCTGCTGGTCGTCCCCATGCGCTTTTCCTGCAAAGATGATCTGAACCGGCCTCCAGGGATCATTGAGAATCCTTCTCAGCCGATCCATATCCTGCAGGAGAAGGGTAGGTCGCTTATAAGAGGCGAAGCGCCTGGCAAACCCCAGGGTGAGGGCGGCGGGATCGAGCAACACTCCAGAGGCCATGATCTGGCCTGGTTCGGCACCACCTTCCAGCCATTTGTTCCGCGCTCGCTCCTTTATCTTGGTGATCAGCATGTTTTTCATGGCATTATGGTGGTTCCAGATGATCTCATCCGGAATCTCGCAGACCAGCTCCCAGATGCGGCTCTCATCATGCTCCTCCAGCCAGGTCCGGCCCATATAGCGGCTGAAGATGTCATAACCTAGCCGGCGGTCGATCCAGGTGGGGACATGAATCCCATTGGTGACATAATCGATGGGAACCTCATCCACAGGAAGATGAGGCCACAGGGGCTGCCACATGCTCCTGCTCACCTCTCCGTGCTTCTTGCTCACAGCATTACGGTAGGCTGAGTTGCGAAGAGCGAAGGCGGTCATATTGAACTCACCAGGCCGGTCAGGATTGAGCCCCTGTCTCAGGAACTCCTCCATAGAAAGATCCAGGGTTGGAAGATAGGATGAGAGATACTTTTCCAGAAGCGGATAGGCAAAAGCATCGTGCCCCGCTGGAACCGGGGTGTGGGTAGTGAACACTGTGGTATTTCTGACCAGCTCAGAGGCTTCGCTGTAGTTCATCCCCTGCTCGACCTTTTCTCTGATCCTCTCCAGCACGGCGAACGCGGGATGGCCCTCGTTCAGATGAAGGACGGAATAATCCTCGCCCAGAGCCTGCAATACCCTTGCCCCGCCGATTCCCAGGACAATCTCCTGGCGCAGGCGCATCTCCCGGTCGCCGGTGTAGAGCCGGTCGGAGATGATCCGGTTCTGCGATTCGTTGGCCTCGCTGGAGGTATCTATCAGATAGAGCTTGGTCCTTCCTACCTGAACCATCCAGACCTCGAGTGTGAGGGGAGGGTCCATGACCGGAACCTTGACCGAGAGTGGGCTTCCATCCCCATCCAGCACCTTGTGAATGGGCGCATTCTCTCTGTCCAACTTCTCGCAAGCCCCGATCTGCCAGCCGTCTGCTGAGACCATCTGGCGGAGGTAGCCTTGGGGATACATGAATCCCAATCCTACCAGAGGGATGCCCAGGTCACTGCACTCTTTCAGGTAGTCCCCGGCCAGGAATCCCAGACCGCCGGCATAAAAGGGAAGGGCATGATGCAGGCCGTATTCTGCTGAGAAGTAGGCAATAGCACATCTCTCCGGCTCACGGCTGCCGGCACAAAACCAGCTAGTTTCAGGCTCCATATAGCCCTCGAACCTGGCCATAACAGAATCATAATGCCTCAGAAAATGAGTATCATTTGATGCCGCTTTGAGCATATGCGCATCCATCTGGTTGAGCATCTTTACTGGATTGTGGCCGCTCAGATGCCAGCCCTGCCTGTGCAGGAGCTTAAATAGCTCCCTGCCCTCAGGGTGCCAGCTCCACCATAGGTTGTAGGTCAGCTTTCTTAATCCGGCGATCCTCTCCGGCAGATGGGGAAATTTGTCGTTGATGCCTTTCATGATCTGTTTCAGCTCCAAGCAATTTCCATGCGGTTTTTCTCAATGATATAGCCTTCGATATCAGATGATATGGCCATCTGATGGTCATACAAGCCCGCAGAATGGTATTTGCATAGAATATCGTCTTACTCCCCACAAAAGACATTCTGCGTGGAGAAGACATTGTAAAATGTCTCAATCTTGCCCTCAGGATATACCACGGATAGCTTCTCTATCCCCTTTTTCAGCGGTTTATCCTTTGAGCCAAAAGGACAGGAGTAAAATAGGTAGAAGTCATCGATATTCTTTCCCGCCCCGTTAACCTGAAGAGCCGCACCATTCTCGTCTGCCTTTATGAGCTTTACATCTTTGTACCCACCCAGGAAAGAGATCAGGTCCGGCTCCAAATGCCGGCATCCCAAAGCGAGTACATAAAGGCGGGTGAAGGTATCCAGAGTATAATTCAGTTCAAAGGTGGCGCGATCTTTGTCCAGATGCATTGTGACATCCCTGATCTCAATGCACTCACCTCTAACGCTGCCGCTGATTAATAGGACCATTGTCATTGATAATAATAGAGCTAAGGCGATGTGTCGCATCTTTACCCATTTGTCCTCAGGACCGACGGCAGAATCAATATCAATCCCATTATTATTATAAATATTATAAACATTATCTGTTGCTTTCTTTGCGCTGACTTATATTTCGACTCGCAGAGCTCATCGCAGAAGTTCTCGTCTGCGCGCACTGAATTGCCGCAGACCAGACAGTGTTTGTGCGGCACAATATCTGTCATTTAATCATCGTCCATTGGTAACAAGGAGGGAGAGTAGATAAGGTTTTCCTCTTATCCATAAACCAATGAACTTGCTGCACTTGATGGGGCGAGCTGATTCAGCAAATGGACGAAAGTTGAGCATTGATTGACGAAATTTCAATTTATAGCCAGAGATCTCAGCATATTTTTTGGGCATGATCAACGACCGCCATTCAATCCCATAGCTCGATATTCAGTTCTGCGAATTACGAAAAAAGAAAATAAAGAATTGCATTGATACACCTTCAGGAACGAGACGATATCAAACGCAGATTCCTCATTATTTGTATAACTATCAAAAAAACATTATTAAATGGGCCGCACATTTTGGCACACTTTCTTAGATTTTTCATTCATCATGGAAAGAAATCCGAGACTATTTTTCCACGGGAAATAAAGGGGTTGGGAGAACTGTCTCTTCCTCTCCTCAATTGCATTAACTATAAAAGGTGCCTTGGCAAGTAGTAGTCATGCCAAGATTACCATTGATCATCTTCATGGCCTTGCTCATCTGGCTTTCTCCGGTTGGCGGCGCGAGAACTTATATCGTTGATGATGACGGTTTTTCTAATTACAGAACAATTCAAGATGCCGTCATCGCAGCCAGTGATGGCGATACAATATACGTCAAGCCGGGAAACTACAGTGAGGAGGTTATCCTGAACAAGAGCCTCAGCCTTATGCCCCTGATCGGAGAGAGCGGCCCCATAATTCTCAATGGCCAGGGAAAAGAGACAGGAATAACAGTATATTCGGATGGCTGCTATCTGGAAGGGCTCAGCTTTCAAGGTTATTCTGGTGCGGCTGTTCATCTCCTCTCCCGAAAAAACCGCATTGAGAAGAATGTGTTCGAAGATGCCAGCCCGGCAATTCTGGCAAGCGGCTCGGAGGGAAACTCGATAAATGGAAACCTCATAAGCAACTGCCAGGGCGGAGTGGCACTGAGAGATGCCTCAGGAAATAACAGCATAGACGGAAATGAGATCACCAGCTGCAATATCTCTATATTCTTGGGAGAAGCGGATGGAAACAGCATCATTGAGAACAATATCTCAGATGCTTATTGGGGCATATGGCTTGATAACTCCAGCCAGGTCCAGATTGAGGGAAATGATATTCAGAGCAGAAGCCATGGCATCCTGCTGCTAAATGGCAGCGGCCTTTATGTCAGCGACAATCTGGTTATGATTGACGATGCAGGCAATTCCACCAGCAGGGCCTCACTTCTTGCCAATGTCAGCGATGTTGTCTTTCAGAGAAATAAGATCGATGGAGGTGAAATCGGTCTGGCCGCTCTTGATTGCCAAAATACTGAGCTGCTGTATAACAATATCACCCAAAGCAATAATGCCATCTACATACAGGATGCATACGGTCTAAATATCAATAACAACAGCCTCATTGAGGGGGATTACGGCATAAGAGTGGACAACTCCAGCCAAAATTCTATCATCGGAAACCTGGCAAGAGACTTTGTCATCGCCCTAGATATCGGCGCGGCTGAAGATAACCGGATCTTGAAAAACCAATTTGTGGGCATAACCGATGCTGCAATGCAAATCACATCGTCTGGCAACTGCAAGATCTTGGAAAACGAGTTTATCGATGGCTTCCGAGGGATCATGCTCATAGAATCTCCCGCTAACCTTCTCCAGGATAATCGCTTCCAGAATGTTACCTGGAGCCTTTATGTGGAGAGCCAAACAAAAGAGGGCTTCAATAACAGTATAGACGAATCCAATGTGGTCGACCTGGTCCCTATAGCCTATCTCTTTGATCAGTCTGGGATGCAGATAAGGGATAAGCAACTTGCCCATCTCACCATGGCATACTGCAAGAATATGGCAGTAGATAATATCACATTGACCAGCGATGCCGTCTTCCTGTTCGATTCAATGAACAACAGCATTATCAACAGCAATATCTCAGAATGCTTTGGCGTGCGGCTTATAAATTCATCTGGAAACGATATCCTGGGCAACCTCTTTAATGGCAATGGATACAGTGGCTTGTTCCTGTACTCATCGGATGGGAATCGGATTGAGAAGAACGTCGCATCGGAAAACGAACAGAACGGCTTATCGCTCCTTTCCTGCAATCAGAATATCATTCGCGATAATTCTGTCCAGAAAAATCTGGTCACAGGAATCTGGCTGAATCTCTCGAATGACAACCAGATCTATGAGAACAATATCACTGCCAATTCCCTTGGCTGTCAGCTATCATTCTCCACCGGGAATACAATCTATCACAACAACTTCATAGATAACATAGAGCATTCGATAGATACCGAAGGCAGCAACAGCTGGGATGCCGGCAACAGCACAGGCGGAAACTACTGGAGCGATCATTCCGCCAAGGGCAACCCCAGCAGCGACTGGCCCAGATCGATCAAAGGAGGAAATGCAAAGGATAGCTATCCCTTCCAGGATGTGAATGGCTGGCTGGCAGCGTAGATTGCTGCCCAAGGCCATTTCGGATTTGCATAATTGCTGCCGGTTGAAACCGCAATCTTCTTAAGATGATGATGGGATATGATTGGAGCATGGCAAGAAAAAAGAATGAAGGAAGCGGCCTCCAATCATCAGCCGGCCTGATGCGATACTTTGAGGCCGATGATGACTCGATCAAGTTCAGCCCCAAGATGGTGCTCGGCGTCTGCATTGGCGCGGGCGCAGTTGTTATGGGCCTGAATATCGCCTTTGGCCTCTGGCCTTAGTCCTGTCCCGGATGGCAGGGAATCTCTTTTTGGCAGTTTTATTTAAATAGCTGGGCTTTTGGACTCTGCGCTATATTGATTTGGTCTGGCCGATTCTAAACAAATTCAGACAGGACCTCTTTCAGGTCCTTCAAGAATAGGTCGACGTTTTCATGGCTCATATGCCCCATGAGGATAAGCCGCAATGCTCTGTTTGGCTCCCGGGTTATGGAGACGTGCCAGTCGCGATCCATAAGCCTCTCACGAACCTTAGAGGGCTCAGGGACCTTTAAAGCGACCACATTCATCACCGGTTCGATCAGTGGCTCAACGCCGATCTCCTTTGCCCCCCGGACCAGATGATCTGTTAGATCCATGCAATAGCCGACCATCTCCCTGAATCCCTCCCTGCCCAGGTGCATCATCACCGCATAGGTGGCGGCGGCGGCAGCACCGCTCCTGGTGCCGGTCAGGGAAGCCTGTCTGGCCTTGGTGAGATAGTGGGTCTCGGTCTCCAGGGCGTTCATGCACTCCTGGCTGCGAAAGAGCAGGCCGCCGGCGGGAATGGTGGCAAGCCCCATCTTATGTGGATCTATTGTGATTGATTTGACCCCTGGCAGGGAAAAATCCCAGGCAAAGGATCTATCCAGGAATGGGAGGACGAATCCGCCAAATGCCGCATCGACGTGCAAGTGAACACCCCATTCAAGGGCCAGATCGGATAGCTCTTCGATCGGATCCACCTGTCCGAACTCCGTAGTTCCCGCTATTCCAACCAGGGCTGCCGTATGCTCGTCGATCAGCGACTCCACTGAGGAGAGATCGACCCTGAGCTGGGAATCGAGTTCTGCTTTACGCACCTCCAAAGAGAGAAGATCTCCGATCTTGTCAAATGAAAAATGAGCCGATGCAGGAACGACGATATTTCCCCCACACTTGCCGGACTCGTTCTTGGCCGCCCGAATGGCCTGGATGTTCGACTCAGTGCCACCGGTGGAGATATAGCCCCGGGCCAGAGGGCAGCCCAGGAGCTCTCCCAGCATGCGAACTACCTCTTCTTCCAGCCCTGCTACGCCCGGAAACAGCCCCGGATCTCCCAGGTTGGTCTCCAGAAACATGTCATGAGCCTTTATCGCTATAGGATGGGGACGGGTGCACATGGTGGAGAGGAAGCGGTCATAGCTGTAGTCGCGCTCTCTCGTCCTCTCCAAAATGGCCATTACCTCATCTGCAGGAAGGGCCTTCTCTCTCATTTCGGATCTTTGACCTGACTTGTTGACCTTTTTGGCTATCTGCCTGATTTGGTCCCTGTGCTTCAATCTCTATTTCTCAGAGCATCCAGGATCAGGATCTTCTCGCTCCTGGCCACGGTATCCCTGACGGTGGCCACGGCATCGATGTTAGCGGATATGCTGGTGATACCCATCTCGACCAATTTTTTGGCCATCTCCGGATAGGAGCCAGCCTGGCCGCATATGGAGGTCTTGACTCCCGCTTCGCGGCACTGCTCCACCACATACTCGATCAGCTTCAGGACGGCGGGATGAAGCTCGGAGTACAGCCCGGCCACATTCTCATTGTTTCTATCTACTGCCAGGGTATACTGAGTGAGGTCGTTGGTGCCAAAGGAGATGAAGTCTATTCCATCCTCAATGAAGTCCTCAATGGTCAGAGCGGCGCCTGGTGTCTCGATCATGATACCTACATCGATCTTATCCAGGTCCAAGCCCTCGTCCCTCATTATGGATTTGGCTTTCTGGAACTCGCTGACATGTTGGACCATGGGCAGCATGATGCCCACATTGGTCAGGCCCATCTCATGCAGCCTCTTGAAGGCTTTGACCTCCAGGCGGAAGTGATCGGTCTCGGTCATATCCCGCCGGATGCCCCTCCAACCCAGCATGGGGTTGTGCTCATGAGGCTCTCCTTCTCCGCCTTCCATGGCCCGGAACTCGTCCGTGGGGGCATCCAGAGTGCGCACCCAGACCGGCCGGGGATAGAAAGCATCGGCAACGACCTTGATACCATTGACCAGCTCCGATATGTACTCCTCTGACTTCCCGCTCCTGATATACCAGTTGGGTGTCTTGCCCATGCCCAAGATCATATGCTCGATCCTGAGCAGGCCCACCCCATCGGCCTGGGTAGCAGCCGCCACCTCTGCCCTGTCCGGCTCGCTGACATTGACCTTGATCTCCGTGGCCGTCACGGGCTTGGAGTAGAAGACGCCTCCTGCAGTCGCTGGAAGGGCAGCCTTCGCTGGCGCAGTCTGAGCCACTATGCCCTCGTAGACTATCCCCTTGCCTCCATCCACGGTGATCTCCATGCCGTCCTTCAAAATGCTGGTGGCCTTCTTGGTTCCCACCACTGCAGGACAGCCCAGCTCTCGGCTGACGATGGCTGCATGGCAGGCCATTCCGCCCTCATCGGTGACGATGGCACCGGCCCGCTTCATCCCAGGAACCATATCCGGCATGGTCATCTTGGTGACCATGATGTCGCCCTGCTTGATCTTATCCAGGTCTCTGCCGCTGGTGATAATCTTCACAATGCCGCTGGCCACACCTGGTGCTGCACCAAGGCCGTTCAAAAGGATCTTGCCGCTACCGGATGCTGCTGAGCCGGCGGCCTTCTTCTCGCTGCTGATGGTGGTGATGGGACGGGACTGGAGGATGTAGATCTTGTTCTTCTCTACACCCCACTCGATATCCTGAGGGAGGCCGTAATGCTCTTCCAGGATCTCGCCGTACCTGGCCAGCTCGATTATCTCCTTATCGGTGAGGACCACTGCCTCTTTCTTCTTGGCAGGGACCTTGGTAGTGGTGGTCTTATGGGTCTTGGGATCTCTGGTGATCATGATCTCTTTGGTGGCGATATACTTGTTCACTATCTTCTTGGTCTTCCGGTCCACCACATAGTTGTCCGGTGATACGCTGCCACTGACTACTGACTCCCCCAAACCCCATGCGGCCTCAATGACCACCAGCGGCTCGCCAGTGCTCGGCTGGGAGCTGAACATCACTCCTGCCTTCTCCGAGTCCACCATCAACTGCACTATGGCGGATAGATTGACCTTATTGTGCTCGAAGCCTTGCTCAACCCGGTAGAAGATGGCCCTGGCCCCGTAAAGGGATGCCCAGCACTTGCGCACGGCATTGAATACGTCCTCTGCGCCACGCATATTGAGGTAGGTCTCCTGCTGGCCGGCGAAGCTGGCGTCGGGCAGATCCTCGGCGGTGGCGCTTGACCTTACCGCCACGAAAACCTGCTTTCCTTCCCTTTTGCACAGCTCCTCGTAGCGGGTTTTTATGGCCTCTTCAATGTCCTTCGGCACCTTGGCATCCATGATGAGCTTTTTTGCCGTCTGCTCGGCTCGATGAAGCTCAGTCTCCTGGTTCACATCGACGTTAAGTGCCTCAAAGAGCTTATCCGCGATGCCCGCCCGGTTAATGAAATCCCTGAAGGCCTGAGCAGTGACCGCAAAACCACCAGGAACGGGAACGCCTATACTGATCATCTCGCCGAGGCTTGCACCTTTGCCGCCGACAATGGACAGGTCTTCCTTGCCGACATCCTCCAACCATACAACAGCTTCCATTAAATCATCCGCCCAATATTACAGGTCAATATGCCCACCCCTCCATCATAACATTATATGAAGCTTTCACATGATATCTAGAATATATACAAAAGCATTTATCCAGGATCATTCAAGTCTATGCTGCATGTTCAAACGCTTTTCCGGGGCAATAGCGGCGAGAAGGATGCTCTTGGAGCGATGTCTTCCCCTCAAGGATATCGAGGAGCTGAATACCTCCTGTGCATTAGATCGAGTAGCATCGGAGGACATCCGCTCTCCTGCTGATCTTCCTGCCTTTGACCGGTCGGCCATGGACGGCTATGCCGTTCGATCTACTGATACCAAGGGCGCCAGGCCGTCCGGTCCCAGATTCATCCCGGACTTCATACCTCAGCGTACAGGGATGGTGGTTCCCGAAGGATATGATGCCATCGTGATGCTTGAGGATGCCAGAGTTCGCGGCGAGGTGCTGGAGGTGACTGCAGAGGCTCACGCCTACAAGAATGTGGCCAGAGCGGGCGAGGACGTGATGGAGGGGGATACGATCTTCACCGAGGGGCACAGGCTGAGACCTCCCGATCTTGCCTTGCTCTCTGCTCTGGGAATTGATAGGATCAGGGTTTATGCAAAACCGTATGTGGTCATAATCCCCACTGGCGGCGAGCTGGTGGATATCGGCGCCCGCAGGCTTGAGCCTGGAGAGGCCTATGAGATCAATGGCCTCATGGCCCGACTCTATATAGAGAAATGGGGGGCAAATGTCCGTAAGACGGAGATAGTCCCGGACGATGCAGAGCGAATTCGCGAGGCCATCAGCTCAAACCTGGATGCCGACATGATCGTCATCATCGGCGGGACCAGCGTTGGGGAGAAGGACTATGCCCCCCGCATATTATCGGAGATGGGAGAGCTTTATGTGCATGGGGTCCGCCTCCAGCCGGGCAAGCCCACTGCCTTCGGGGACGTGGCCGGCAGGCCGGTGATCTGCCTGCCCGGCTATCCGGTGGCAGCGCTCTCCAATCTGTATCTTTTCATCCGTCCGGCCATAAAGAGGATGGCTCATCTGGATGATAAGCCGATCCGGGTTCAGGCCCGGCTGGCCCGGAAGATGCCCTCCAAGCCCGGCTACCTGAGCCTGGTCCGGGTGGCCTTCAGAGAGGATGGCCAGGTAGAGCCGATCATGGTCTCCGGGGCGGGGATACTGAGCTCCGTGGCCCGGGCGGACGGTTTTGTGGTTGTGCCCGAAGAGCTGGAGGGATTCGAGGAGGGGGATATGGTGGAGGTTGTGCTCTACGAATGAGTGGAAGGAGAGGAAGAAGGATCCGCAAGTCTCTGCAGCGAGCAGCAATAATCCGATTGCCGCCTGCCAAAAATGAGCATCCAACAATGTTTTCCTGCTTTGATATCAGGATAGCTCGAATATTGGCTTTATATGGCCGCCATCAATCCAAATGAAACCATCATTTTTTATCCCTGCACCTCGATCCCAATGCGGTGACTTTCCCTGAACGCTGGCCGGATGCTCGTCAAGATAAACAGGCTATCAGCCTGGATACTGCTCGTATTCATGATCGTCTTCTTGATATCGGGATACGCCTGGAACAATGGAATCCTTCTTCCTCTACGTCAGGCCAAACATATGCACACAGAGCTGGACCTGTACCTGGTCTTCTTCTTCCTGGTGCATGTACTGATCAGCACCAAATTCACCCTGGCCCGCTGGAGGGTGGGGCACGAAAAGCTGGTGAATCTGCTCCTCATCGCCATCGGAGTTCTATCCTTCTGGTCTATCCTTGGCATCAATTAGAGGATATGAGATTCTCCTCCAATTTTTTCTGCAACTGCTGCCGCAATCGATGCTTCTGGAGTTCGATCAAGACCACAAGATTTATAACCTAACGTTACTAACTATAAGTTCAATGAATGATTATGAGCAACATGTTGGATCCTATTGAGCTTCTTGACATTCTGGGGAATGAAAATAGAAGACGTATCCTCCAGCTCCTCTCTTTCCGCCCCTTTTACTTCAATGAGATGGCCAAACGGCTGGATGTAGGTCCGAAAGCGGTGATCGACCACCTGGAGATGCTGGAGAGAGCGGGGCTGGTGGAGTGCTATCAAGAAGAGGGACGGAGAAAATACTTCCGCATTGCCAGGAGAACCGTTCTGGAGATAGCAGTCTCTCCTCATTCATATGGGGTCCGGGCATATCTTTCAGAAGATGCTCCAAAGGACGTCTCGGGCTTTGAGGAGGCTGAGGCCTCTTTGGATCTGAAGATGCTCAAAGATGAGCTCATGGGCCTGGAGAAAAAAAGGCATGAGCTGCGCGAACTATTGGCCCAGATCGAATCGCGAGAGATGGAGATCAAGCAGAGAGCATCCAGCGTTGCCGGATTTCGGGCAGAGAACCAGCTGGAGTCGGAGATCATGACTGCATTGCTCAGCGGCGGCGCAAATTCATCCCAGCTCGCGACCAGGCTGGAGGTTCCAGAAGCGGTGGTTTTAGATAGCTTGAATAAGCTCAAAGAGCGCAGTGCAGTGCACTTAAGAGGTCAGCAATGGAGCATATGAGAAGATCCTCAAGCAACCCGTCATCATCAGCGTCCTCGCCATCTGCAGACAATCCCTCTCCAGGGGATGAACCCAGCCCCAGCATCGAGGAGATCGTCCAGGGAGGCATGAAGCCCGCAGAGGATGCATCAGTTTTGCTTCGAGTGGCTGAAGCATATCATAAGGATGCGGGGAAGGGAGTGGCCAGGATCAATCCCATCATTCTCGCCCAATTGGGAGTGGAGAACGGCGGGGTAGTGGAGATCAATGCCCGGGATAAGGTCTATGCCATCGCATGGCCTGGAACTCCTGAGGACCCCCAGGATATAATCAGGATCGATGGAAACACCCGGTCCAACCTGGGAACGGGAATAGACAACCGGGTGAATGTCCGCCGGGCCACGGCCAGGCCCGCCAGAAAGATCGTGGTCGCCCCCACCCGCCAGATCCGCCTCATGGGAGGACAGCAGTATCTCTTGCGCATGCTCCAGGGGAGGGCGGTGGTTAAGGGGGAAATGCTGCGGGTGGAGATGATAAACAGCAGCCTCAACCTGGCAGTGGTGAGCACCGTGCCAAACGGGCCGGTTCTGGTAACTCAGGAGACGATCATCAGCATCACCAGAGAGACCCTGGATGAGCTGGCCCTGCATGTGCGGGACATATCCTATGAGGACATCGGCGGTCTGTCCCGGGAGATCAGGGAGATCAGAGAGATGATCGAGGTTCCGCTGCGCCATCCAGAGCTCTTCAGCCGGCTGGGAATCAATCCTCCCCGTGGGGTGCTCCTGCACGGTCCTCCGGGAACGGGAAAGACGCTCATCGCCAGAGCGGTGGCAGGCGAGACCGACGCCAACTTCATCTCCATCTCCGGGCCGGAGATCGTATCCAAGTTCTATGGCGAGAGCGAGCAGCGGCTGCGCCAGATATTCGATGAAGCGTCGAAGGCGGCTCCTTCCATCATATTCATCGATGAGATCGATTCCATCGCTCCCAAGAGGGAGGAGGTCTCGGGCGACCTGGAGCGGCGGGTGGTGGCCCAGATCCTCTCCCTGATGGACGGCCTCTCCTCCAGGGGAGAGGTGATAGTGATAGCGGCTACCAACCGGCCCAATGCCCTCGATCCTGCCATTCGCAGGGGGGGCCGATTCGACCGGGAGATTGAGATAGGCATACCAAACAGAAACGGCAGGCTGGAGGTGCTCTATGTCCACACCAGGGGCATGCCCTTGGATGAATCGCTGGACTTGATGGAGATCGCAGACTCGACTCACGGCTTCGTAGGAGCAGACCTTTATGCCCTGTGCAAAGAGGCGGCCATGCGCACACTGGAAAGGGCTCTGCCCGACCTGGACGTGAAAGAGGACATACCATTGGATGTGCTGGACAATCTCAATGTGACCAGAGAGGATTTCCTGTCCGCCCTGAAGAAGATCGAGCCATCGGCGATGAGAGAGGTCTTCGTCGAGGTGGCAGAGGTCCATTGGGATGAAGTGGGCGGCCTGGATGAGGCCAAGCGGTCCCTGGTCGAGGCTGTGGAATGGCCGTTGATGTACCCAGAGGCCTTCGCCTCGGTGGGTGTCCGGCCGCCGCGGGGTATTCTGCTTTATGGTCTTCCCGGTACGGGCAAGACCCTCCTGGTCAGAGCCCTGGCCACGGAGAGCAATGTCAACTTCATCAGCGTCAAGGGACCAGAGCTATTGAGCAAATGGGTGGGCGAGTCGGAGAGGGCGGTCAGAGAGATCTTTCGCAAAGCCCGCCAGGCTGCTCCTGCCCTGGTATTCTTCGACGAGATCGATTCCATTGTTCCCGCCCGGGGCAGCGGATCTGACTCGCATGTTACCGAAAGAGTGGTCAGCCAGTTCCTGACGGAGATGGACGGACTCATGGAGCTGAAGGATGTGGTGATAGTGGCGGCCACCAACCGGCCGGACCTTTTGGATAGCTCGTTGCTCCGGCCGGGCAGGTTCGATCGTTTAGTTTATATTCCCATGCCGGATAAAGAAGCTCGTCAGAAGATACTGGAGATCTATCTCTCAAAGATGCCCGCCTATGAGGTCTCTGCTCAATGGCTGGCGGATATCACTGAGAACTTCAGCGGTGCCGATCTGGAGATGCTCTGCCGGGAGGCGGGGATGCTTGCTTTGCGAGAGCATATCCGGCCGGGAATGAAAAGAGAAGAGCTGATAGTTGACAAGATCCTTGTTACAGAGAAGCATTTCCAGGAGGCCAGCGAGTATATCAGGCCGCATCTGTCAAAAGATATGCTGCAGGGATACACTAAGATGATCCGTGAATTCCAGGTATGAAAACTTAATGATTTGGAAAGAGAAGAGCATGGAGACAAAGCACCAAATATATAGTCAAGAACAACCAATAATTGCTGTGAGGACCGAAAAATTGACTTCAGAAGACGAGTCTAATGAACTGCTCGGCGATATTAAATTCGAGGATACGAGCAGCATAACCGTACCTGAAAACCTCATAGATCAGGTTATTGGCCAGGACGAGGCAGTTGAGGTGATCAAGAAGGCGGCAAGCCAGAGAAGGCATGTCATGCTCATAGGGTCGCCTGGTACTGGCAAGTCAATGCTCGGCAAAGCAATGAGCGAGCTTCTTCCGGTGGAGGATCTGCAGGATGTTCTGGTCTATGCCAATCCAGAGGATAACAATACCCCCAGGGTTCGCGTCGTTCCCGCGGGCAGGGGCAAACAGATCGTCGATGCCCAGAAGCTGGAGGCAAGAAAGAAGGTCCAGACGAGAAATATGTTCTTGATGATCATCGTAATGGCCCTTATCGTCTATGCCTATTATATGGGCCAGCTTCTTTTCGGAATCATTGCCGCAGCATTGCTATTCATCTCTTTGCGCTATATGCTGCCCAAAGAGGATGCCATGGTCCCCAAGCTGTTGGTGGATAACAACGGCAAGAAGAAGGCGCCCTATGTGGATGCCACCGGGGCTCATGCCGGGGCATTGCTGGGTGACGTCCGTCATGATCCTTTTCAGTCCGGCGGCCTGGAGACGCCATCCCACGAACGGGTTGAGTGCGGCTCCATTCATAAAGCCCATAAGGGGGTGCTGTTCATCGATGAGGTGAACACCCTCCGGCCGGAGTCACAACAGAGCCTCCTCACCGCCCTGCAAGAAGGGGTCTATCAAATAACCGGCCAGAGCGAGAGAAGCTCCGGCGCCCTGGTGAGAACTGAGCCTGTTCCCTGCAGCTTTATCATGATCGCTGCCGGAAACCTGGATGCCGTTCAGGGAATGCATCCTGCACTGAGGTCGCGCATCAAGGGCTATGGTTATGAGGTCTACATGCGGGATACCATGGAGGACACCCTGGAGAACAGGAACAAGCTAATCAGGTTCGTGGCTCAGGAGATCGTGAGAGACGGAAAGATCCCCCACTTCACTCAAGATGCAGTGGCGGAGATCATGAGAGAGGCCAAGAGGCGTTCGGGCAGAAAGGGACATCTCACCCTCATGCTCCGCGACCTGGGAGGCCTGATCAGGGTCTCTGGAGATGTAGCCCGGGCGGAATCCTCTCACCTCACCGAGGTTAATCACGTCATGCAGGCCAAGAAGATGGCCCGTTCGGTCGAGCAGCAGCTGGCGGACAGATACATGGAGAGGCGCAAAGACTACAGCATGTTCCACTCCTCCGGAGATGAGATCGGCAGGGTCAACGGCCTGGCAGTCATGGGCGACTCGGGCATTGTTCTGCCCATCATGGCCGAGATCACCCCTGCTCAATCCAAGGAAGAGGGCAAGATCATCGCCACTGGAAAGCTGCAGGAGATCGCCAAAGAGGCGGTGACAAACGTCTCTGTGCTGATCAAGAAGTTCCTGGGCGAGGATATCACCAAGAAGGACGTGCATATTCAGTTCATAGGCACATATGAGGGTGTAGAGGGCGATAGCGCATCCATCTCCATCGCCACTGCTGTCATATCCGCTTTGGAAGGGGTGCCCGTGAAACAGACGGTAGCCATGACCGGCTCGCTCTCCGTGCGGGGGGATGTCATGCCTGTGGGCGGAGTCACCCAGAAGATCGAGGCTGCTGCCCAGGCGGGAATCAAGACGGTCCTCATTCCCAAATCCAATATGGGGGATGTCCTGATAGATGATTCCATGAAAAACTCTATTGAGATCATACCTGTATCCAATATCAGCGAGGTATTCGAGTATGCCATGGGTAGCCAGAGGACCAGGCTGATAGAGAAACTGAAGAAGTTCGCCACCGAGAAGAAGATCGGCATCAACATCCCAGAGACGATCCCCACCCCCATCCGGAGCATCTGATCGCTTGACCGCGGAGTTCCATGATACCCGCATTCTGCAGGGGAGTCGAACCAGGATCGTTCTGGACAATGGAAAGCTTGAGGAAATAGCCCAGGTGCCCTTCCAGGGGGCATCGGTTCGGGCTCTTTTTGGCGGTGCCTGGGGTTTTGTAACCACTGATCGGGTGGACGGTCTTGGCCAGGAGATAGATCTGGCCAAGCGCATTGCTCGGAAGATCGGCCGGAAGGAGGATCTCAGTCTGGCAGAGGCTCCGCCCGGCAGAAGCGTGGTGGTGCCAGTTAAAAGAGATCCAAAAGACCTATCTTTAGAGGAGAAGGTAGCTCTTTTGAGAGAGATCGAGGACGCAGCGAAGGTGAAGGGCATATCCTCGACTCAGGCGGTCTACTCAGAGATGGATCTGGTGGCCTACTATTCTAGTTCTGAGGGCCTGGATCTGGAATCAAGGATGACCAGAATGGGCTTTGTGATCAGCGCTGTGGCTCATAGGAATGGCCTTTATCAGACCGATGGCGAAGGCAGAGCCGGTGTGGGCGGCCTGGAGCTATTCGACCGGGAAGATCCAATAGCTCTGGCCAGGCAGGTGGGGGAGACGGCGGTCGCCCTCCTGGATGCCAAGGCGGCGAGAGGAGGGACTCACCCTGTAGTCTTGGATCAGGAGTTGGCTGGGGTGTTCGTCCATGAGGCGGTGGGCCATGCCACTGAGGGAGACATAATCCTGGAGGGGGACTCGTGCCTGGAAGGAAAGCTGGGCCAGAGGATAGGATCGGAGCTGGTGACGGTCAAGGACGATCCCAGCCTGATGCTCAACGGCTACTATCCCTTCGATGATGAGGGAAGCCGAGCCCGGGAGACGGTTCTGGTGGAGAATGGTGTGCTTCGGTCATACCTCAACACCCGCGAGACCGCCGCCAGGTTAGGTGGTGTGCCGCGCAATGCCCGAGCAGAGGGGATTAGCCGGCCGGTAGTGCGGATGAGCAATACCTACATCGCCAATGGCGACTGGAAGCTGGAGGAGATCTTAGAGGAGCTCAAAAGCGGTGTCTATCTGGCAGGGAGCCGGGGGGGGCAGGTCAGCACCGGCGAGGGAATCTTCCAGTTCAATGCCAAGAAGGGCTATATCGTAGAGAACGGGGAGAAGACGCAACTGTTGCGAGATGTATCCCTATCCGGAAAGATCCTGGAGACGCTCTTGCGTGTGTTGGCGGTGGGCGATGACCTGCGGTATAACAGCGGTCGATGCGGAAAGTCCGGCCAGCTGGTGCCTGTGAGCGACGGATCGCCCCATCTGCTCGTCGACAGGGCCACAGTGGGCGGAACGGGATAGAGAAGAATCCAAGAGAGATAAAATTAAGATGGTCTGGATCAGCTGCGGTTCAATGCTCGATCCAGGCTGCTGTTTACCATCTCCTGGCTGGTATTGGTTATCTCTGCCTTCAGCCAGTTCCAGGCGGCCTGAGTTGCTCGATTTAGCTTCTCTCCGGCAGCGTCCTCGATCCGGGATAGTAGACCGTTCTGGCTGTCGTTCTGCCATCCATCATTCTGCGTCCCTTTCTGCTCTTGACCGGATCCCTGCAAGCTCTCTTCCAGCCTCTCTCGCAGATTCTCCTCCACCCTTTGCAGAGTATCAGAGCTGCCGCTCTCTGAATTATACTCCTCTCTCCAGTTTTTCGGATCGAACTCATTGTCCGTCTGATTCGCCAGGATCGCATGACCGGCATCCACCAGCAAGAGGTTGAAGTTGGGGTAAGGGATGGGCTGGCCATAGGCTCCGGCTAGATAGGCTACTGCGATCAGCCTGCCCTCATCATCCCGTCCCCGGTTGAAGTCGTCAACATCCAGGTAGACCCTCTTGTCCATGAGCACGGCATATGTGAAATCCCTGGCCGCTGGGCCCTGGATTGACTTCATATCCGGTGAACGGATGTCGGCCAGAGTGATCCGTTCCACACTGTCTGAAATTCTGGAGTCGGCTTTCTCTATCCTGAGGTCGAATGTATCGCCATCGATCACATTTGTGACTACCCCGTAGACCTCGTCTGGGGAGGCCGAAGATCCGGGCAGGAGGGATAGCACCGAAAAAATTGTCAGTATCAGAACGAATAACCGGAGGAGGTAAGATATATTCAATTCCAAATATCTCCTTTTGCCATAAGCTCTCATGATACGCTCACCTTCAGCTCTGCAGATCGGTTTCTGCTGCCGTTGACGGCAATAAGCCTGTATATGGTATCCTCAGATGGAGATACAGATCTGGATCCCTCCAGGGCGACCGGGCCGATATCCTGGTCGATCTCGACCAGGCTTGCGCCGACAACGCTCCAGCTGAGAACAGAGGACTGGCCCGGTGCCAGGAATTCCGGTTCGGCATCGAAGAACTCGATCACCGGATAGGGTGATCCCAAGAAGTTCAGCGCCAGTATCCCTCCAGCCATGATTGCCATCAGCGCTGCAGTCCAGATGACAACCCCCGGCGGTGTTTTCCAGAAGGACTTTTGCATCTCCCAGTAGGTCTTCTTTTGAGCCATCGTATGCAAATATGAGACGATTCTGGTTATTATACTCTGCTCCTCGGATATTCAGAGCGTTCACCCACTTTTGTCCGCTTGCATCTCCATCTCTTCCAGAGCCTTCAGGCTATGCTCTTTCAGTATCTGGACGATGCCTTCGATCTCGCCCAGGGCGGATAGATGAAAATCAACCTCAATTCCCGCCCTCTCCAGAGTGCTCTTCCATGAATCTGGAGCAGGCCCCGAGATATCATTTTCGGCATGCCCTCCGGCTACAAGCAAAAAGGGGCGCAACCTGACCTTTTGCACGCCGGTGGCCTTCAGCTCATCTATCATCTCCAAGAGGCCCGGAAAGCCCTCTATGGTGCCCAGTAATACCTGGCCATAGTCCTTCTTCAAGACTTGAGCCATCTGGGAGTAGATGGCGTCCGCCGGGTGGCCGGTGCCATGGCCTGCAAGCAGCACCGCTTCTTTTTTCGGTTCGACTGCGAACTGGCTCTTCCTGCCTGCTTCATCTCTTGCATTCGAGCCAGCATCTTTTGTGGGCTCATTCCACAGATCTGGCAGATTTTTTGAGACCCTCCGGCAGTCCTCGAGGCCGGAGAGGAGAGGAAGGCCGATCGTGATCTTCAGCCTCTTTTCCGGATCGGCATCCTTCTTTTCGTACTCTCTTGATAGGGATACCAGTCGGTGGAACTCTCCCCCAGGAACGATCTGCAGGGATTGGACCACCGCCTGCTTGCAGTCCTGGCCGGAGAGTTTGCCCAGGCCCTCCTCGATATTCGGGATGGCGATTCCTTCTCGCTCCTGGAGCCTCTTTATCATAAGACGAGAGGTGAAGGCTAAAAGAACGGGCATGCCGGGATAATCCTTTCTGTATAGAGCCAGGATCTTCTCATAAGTGGCCATAGCTCTGGATGAGGCAGAGCCATATGGGACCAGGAGCATACCTGTCTTTCGGCAAAAATAGCTACTTCTCATCCAGGCTGCCCTCGAACTCCTGGAAGGTGCGCAAGGACGAGGCCAGGACCTTTGTCTGGCCGATGAGGGCGGCGATAAACAGCGTATCCAGTATCTCGTCTAGGCTTGCCCCCGCCCGAAGGGCGGCGTTCATGTGCACCTTCAGGCACTTGTCTGCACCTGAGGCGGCAGCGGCGGCAACGGCCAGTAGCTCCGCGGTCTTGGGCTCCAGGCTGTTGGGCCGCAGGACGTAGAAGTCCTTCAGGCAGGAGAAGATCATGAACTCCGGCCGCCGGGCCATGACCCGCAGGATGAAGGGCACTGTTCCCAGCATCTCCTCGCTGTCTTCGAAGATGTCCTCTTGAATCGAGTCCTTGTTCTCCAGCAGGGCTCGAATAAGCTCCATGTTTTCCGGTTTCATTGTATTTGGTTCGAGGCCTCTTCCCATTCATGCAGCTTTCGCTTTACTTTCTCGGCGTGGGGCGATTCGATTGACTCCAGGATTTTCAAGGCTGATTTAGCGCACTCGATAGCTTTTCGTGTCTCGCCCATCCCGGCGTAGGCGTTGCCCAGGTTACCCAGGTGATTTCCTTCGCCCCTCCGGTCGCCGATCTCCCTGCTGATCTTCAGGGCCTGCTCATAGTATTCGATAGCTTTTCGCGTCTCGCCCAGGTCGGCATAGGCCAGGCCCAGGTTGCCCAGCCAGTTCCCTTCATTCCTCCGGTCCCCGATCTCCCTGCTGATCTTCAGGGCCTGCTCATAGTATTCGATTGCTTTTCGTGTCTCGCCCATCCCGGCGTAGGCGTTGCCCAGGTTGCCCAGGTGAGCACCATCGCCCCCCCGGTCCCCGATCTCCCTGCTGATCTTCAGGGCCTGCTCATAGTGCTCGATTGCTTTGAGGGGCTCACCTAAAAGAAAATAAACCGTCCCAAGCTCACCAAGAATGCAGGCAAGCTCTCTCTGATCGCTTATCTTATCCCGGAGGTACTCATTGATTCTTATGCGCCTTAGAAGCTCCTCTTTGCTCTCATAGCTGAAGTCAAGTGGAGTGGATAGCGCCTCTACTGCTTGATAATCCAGACCGCGCTCCGAGCCATTCAGTATATGATATCCGCCTCTATACCTCCAGAAGTCAGGAGCCTTCCAGATCACTTCATCCAGAGCAGATGGAGTCATGAGAACCAGGCTCGGAACGCCATTATCATAAAAAAGCTCGCGGAAATTGTTCAAAGCATCTAAAATATCTTTGCTAAGAGTTTCAGGCAGCGTCCAGATCAGAACCGCCTTCTCATCCGGCTTGATGCTCCGCAAGTCAGAGATGAGAGCATCACCACTCTCTACTGCCATGACCCGCACTGGAAAACGCCTTGCTATAGCTTCTATCACATGATCCCGATAGGCTGGAGAAGCCACGGTACAGAGGATGAGATTTCCCTTCCCCCGAGAGATCTCTAGCTCTGTGAGCAGAAGATCAACTTCATCCAGATCCCTTAGAGAGAACTGCTCCATTTCTCCACCAGAGGGAGGAGCATGGGATCGATCTCGCACCACCTTCCCTCATCATCCTCGTACTCCACCGCAGTCAGGCTGAAGAGCAGCTCACGGGTCAGGACTGAGTCCGGCCCCTCTTCACGGGCCTCCTTGCAGAGGTTGATCTCCAGCAGCTTCCTTTTATGAGCCTGGGTGAGGGTCCGGTCAAATGTCATTCTCAGCTTATCAAGAGCAGAAGCTACGTCCTCCTTTGAAATGCGCTCTTGTCCCTTGCGATAGGTGTTGAGCGATGCCTCCTTCATTACTTCCACCAGCTCGGAGAGCTTGCCTGTGGAATTTACTGCCAGATCCAGCACACCATCCTCCAAAAGATCGAGATCTATCCTCCGGGAGACCACATCCCGATAGAATCCTCGCCCTTCCTCATGCGGCTCTCCGTTTCTCCTTTTTACGGGCATTTGCAGGAGAATAACATCGCCGTCGAAGGCATGTCTGACGTTCTCGTATTGGGGATGAAAGGCTAAAGGTATGGGAAATGTATAGACCACAAAGCAGCTGGGCTCAATCAGCAGCTGATAGTTTTTGTAGAAGAAATCCTCAGACTGCTGCCCTCGGGCCAGCTTATCCAGGTCATCGACAATGATCACCAGCTTCTTTCCCGACTTATCTTCTATGTCGACTATCAGCCAGTTCAGCCTCTGGATGAGATCGCTGATCTTCTGATCCAATTCCTTTCTCAGGCATTCACGGGTCTTGGCCTCCCGACTGAGCTTGAGAATAATGATCTGGCTCCAGGAAAGGCCAGCTGAGCTCTGGCTGGTTACCTCTTCCTCGGTTATGCTGGTTATTCGCCTGGTGAAATCCTGAAAATCCTCCTCAATATCTGGATTAAGAGCTACCCCTTCCGCCCTGGCGATGTCATAGACCTTGAGGGCCATGGAGACGAAGAAGTCACGAAAATCGAAGTCACTTAAATTGAGATCATCTCGGATGGAGTAGTTAACCACCAAAAATCGATTCATATCCAGAGCCGCCTCCAGGCGGTACAACTCGGTGCTCTTTCCAGAGCCCCGGAAGCCCAGGAACAGGTACTTTTCCCTGCGGCTGGCAAGCTGGATTCGATCCAGCAAATCCTGCATGGGCGAGACAGAGCCCGGCCGCGGGACATCCACATTCTATTTTTCACTTCGCTCATGGATAAACTAATCTATAGCGTTTCAGCGATTTTATTATATTTGGGCCTTCTTCATCCCACCTTTCAGCACACCAATCTCTCAAAGCAGCCCTTGCAGAGCACCTTTCCCCCGGCCGTCCTCCCCAGGATCTCCATGAACTCCTCGCCGCACTCCTCGCATTTCAGGGAGGGATGGATGCGGGCCTTTTCGGGAGCGGGAATGTCGACCTCCTCCACAGTGAGGATATCCTCGTCCCTGGCGGAAAGGACCTTCTCTGTCGCCTGGGAGCGGAAGGCTGCCATCCTCTCCCGATCCTCCGGGCCCAGCTCTCCCAGAACCATCTTCTGGCGCAGCTCATCCATACCCTTGAGGATCCCGCCCCGGAAATAGATTCTCAGTGCCTTATTCTTATCCCGAGAGTAGAAAGTGAAGGCCTGCTTGCCGTAGTCTTTGAAGAGGAGGTTTCCCTTGCCGGCGGTGCAGCCCAGCATGAATTGTATGGCATCTATGCTACAGGATTTGTTCTCGGCGATGCAGACCAGCTCCTCGTCCTGGGAGCGAGGGTAGTGCTCTTTTACATATTTTGCAATGCGATAGCCAATGGCAAGCCCAGGGCAAGTGTGGCCGTGAAACTCCGCGGCCTCTTTGAAGTCGTCATCCATATATATGGCGCGAGGGAACTCCGGTCTTCAGGCCGGAGAGGAATTGCGCACTTCACCTCCACTAATTCGCAAATTATTTATTCTCATAGCTGTATCTCCTCCTTGGAGAAACTGTTTCCAAGGCACTCTTAATTTACTGCATTACGATGCAGTGGGTATCAGTCAGTATGCCCCGAAGCCTCGATATAACCAGGAGGCAAGCTCCGGTCTTCAGGCCGGAGAAGCTGACATATCTCACCTGAAATCATTGAGCGAAATTCTGACCTCCATTGGTTTGCATGGATAAGTAAAAAGCGGTCTTGATCTGATTGTTCAAGAGCTTGCTTCAGCTTTCTCTGCCCTGCATGCCCCACATGTAGCCCCGGCCGCCCTGCCTCTCCAGCTCAATTTTATAAGTGCCGCTGTGCCCAGAATCGTCGTCGATGACCACACGGCCACGGGCAATTTCTGAATCATCTGCCGAAATGGCCGCAGATATATGCCCTGCGATCTCGGCTTGATCTATCGAACCGGACGTGGCGCCCGGACCTGCCAGGCTCGCACTCAGAGTGGATTTGTTGGCTGATGATTCGATGGTGACATTCACCAGATGATAGCTATCGTTGCTGAACCTTATGCTGCCCCTTAAAATCGAATCCCTATTGCCAGATCCCAGCCGGGATCTTATATCCTCAAGGCTGAGGTTTGATGAGAGAAGACTCCTGGCAACATCCGGGTCTAAAGTCGATATGGTCTCGACGTTCAGCCTGACGGGATATGATTCGGCATCATTGCTCGCCGTTCCCCGCCAATTCTGGACATCGACATTCCCCCTGCCAACGTCGTTGGATGTGCTTTGTGCACCTTTGCCGCCGGAAGCATTCAAAGAGAGGCTGTTCGTTTCGCCCATGTGAGACCTTGATCTCTCTCCCATCTGGGATGCTGAAGGGCTATCTGCCTGAGACCCAGAGGCGCTGGCGGTCTGGGATGGAGAATTGCCTTCGATTTGAGGGCCGGCAGTCTCGCCCATTTGCCGCGCTCCTGCATCCAAATTCTGAGCTGCTGAGCATGGACCGCATATCACCAGCAACAATAATGCCAGAGCGAAAAAAGCCAAAGCCTGGCGCATTATGCATCTCATCTCAATCACCGCACGTCCTGCCAGGTAATATATGTTATTGTAGGATGTAAGGGATCTTCGCCCCTTTGACATCCCATTGCCTTCAGATATTCATGCGGCCAAATTAGTTTTGGCAGCTGCCGTCGCGGTTACGATCGCGATCGCCGTCGCAGTTGCCATTCGACCTTTCGTTATCCTGGTTTCCATATTGGTTGCCCAGTCCATCCTGGTTACCATATGGGCAGTTGGGGTTGTTGCAGTCTTTGCCCCGATTTACATTTTGAGCGGCCGGGCCACTTTGACCTCCTTTGCCATTCTGAGCAGCCGGACCGTTATCATCTTCCTGACCATACTGATTCTGATTGCCAAGACCATCCTGGCTTCCGTATGGGCAGTTGGAGTTCCTGCAGTCCTCGCCGCAATTGCCATACTGAGCCCCAGGCCCATCCTGGCCTGCCAGTCCATTCTGCGATGCTTTTCCGTTTTGTGCTGCCAGGGCAGGAGATGCCAGCAGGCATGCCACCACTAAAACCGACAATACTGCTATGTGCTTCATATTTTATTTACCTCCAGATGGGATGATCCTATTGCCATCCTCAAACCACTCATTGCACTGAACGATAGAAAAAATCCAGGCCGAACCGGGATCGAGATTTTATTTGCCAAAAATGCTTAAAATTGTTCTTTATTGTTCGTAAATCTCTCTGACAATTCTATTACGTTCGTCCTGCCCTTTTCTCTTTTAGTTATCAATTTGCGCTTCTCCATTGAGGTTAAAATGCCTGATAGAGAGGATTTAGAGATATCCGTCTCATAGCTGATATCCCTCTGGACCATCCTCCCTCCGCGCTGCAGCAGAAGCTTGAAGACGGATTGCTCTTTATCCGTCAGGGTGGCCATCACCGCTGATATATCGCCGGTCCCCTCTATACCTGCTCTGACTTCCTCGCTGTCATCTTTCTTCTGAACAGATTTGACTTGGTCCTCATGGTCAGCGTTTCTATGGCCGGATGATAGGGGGTCTATCCGGTTCTCATGAGCGGCAGGGCATTTTTCAGGCCCCAATGGTTTTGACCTGCGCCTGGTAGAGCAGATAAGAAACCCCAGAGCAACTAGCAGCAAAATGGTAAGAGCTATCGCTATATATTGCATCATATCTAGTCTTGGATTCGATCTTCCTGCATTTGCTCCTGCAGAGGTGACTGTATCTGCCAATGCAGCTGTTGCCTCGGCAAGCTGAAGAGCATATCCAATTTCGACCGCAGGATTCGTGATATCATTTCCATAAACCTCAGCGACAACTGATCGGTTGGCGGCATAGACCAGATAATCAAGACCATAAGAAGAGTCGACTCCGCTGAGCTTTGCACTCTCTGGCAGATAAAAGATAATCCTGTACTCTTCATAGATGCCTGGAGACTCAAATCTCACACTCCAGTTATCAGCGGATTTGGAGGTGAGGGCATTGGTGATAGCATACAGCTGCCTGCTCTCATCATCAATAGAATACTCTGAGGAGTTCAAAAAGAGCAAGGATTCAGGATCCTCAACATATCCAGTGATCAAGCACCTTCCGCCTTCGTCGACATACACGCTCAGTATAAGCTGATTTGGAATGGAGTCATCTTCGGCGGACTGGATGGATGTTGCAGCGCTGAATATGATGGAATTGAAGAAGACAAACACCAAGATCAAACCGATCAAAAGATCCGGCCTGCGCATACATCATTCTAATGCAGACTGCAACTTAAACCTGATGGAGGACTCTGGCGAAAGAGAGATACCCATAGCCTGCTATGCAGTTTCTCATGCTTATGGGACGCAAAGCCAAGCCCGAGTCGCCGGAGGAGATGGCCATGGTGCATCACGCTCTGGAGAATCCCACCCGCCGCAGGATGCTTATCCTCATGAATGAGGGCCATCTGACGGTAGATGAGATCGCGAAGGCGGTGGGCGATCGAATGCTCGACTACCAGCTACACCGGCTGGAGCTTGCAGGACTGCTGGAGGTGCATAATGGGCAAATAACCCTCACCGAAGCTGGGCTGGCCTACGGCAGCTTGGTGAAATTGGAAAAAGAGAAGGGCGGAGCGGAAAAAATTAGACCGGAAGACCTGTAGACCCCTGAACCCACTCACCTATGGCATAGACGGCCTGCGATATAGTCTGTTGGGCGAGACATTTTCCATTGCGCTAGCAAGTGCCAACGGACAGACACTCTCAGGTACCGCAACTCATGCCATGAAGCTGTGCAAACCCATTAGAAGTGATCGCGAATGAGCGTGAATACCTACGTAGACCAGAACACCTGCGCCGGTTGCGGCAGCCGGTGCTGCAAGCGTCGCGCTGGAGCGCTCTCTAGGACCCAAATCTTTTTCTTGCCAAAGAGCGGATAATACGTTGAAATGAAGCTCAAGATTACGATCACGGGCCTAAAGGTGCATGACGTCGGATATCGTGTGTTTTTATTGAAACACGCCATGAACCTGGCACTGCCAGGATTATCTACCTATAATTGGGAAGAGATGAAGGGCCAACAACAGGTCATAGTCCTTTTGGAAGGAGATGAAGCAAGAATTAAAGCATTCCTGCAGTTGGTTGAGAAGACTAAGCCGGAGATGGCCGAGGTGTCCAAAGTAACTTTTGAGGATTATGACGGTGATGTGGGGCGGGTCAGTGAGGTTGCGATGTTCTGCACGTTCGTTCAATTGGATAAGGCGATCCCTCTTCTACTGAAAATCCAAGATAATACCTCAGTCACTCCTCAGATCCTGGAAGAGATAAAGGGCGTGAGGGAGGATATACAGCCAGGTTATGCATCCAGTTTCAGACAAATGCAGGCCGATATCCGCGCCATAAAAGAGCGGCTCGGGATGGCCTAGAATATGCCATCCGGAAACCCTCGGCCAGGATATCATCACCGCAGTGATCGCCAAAAGAGAGAGCGAGGACTTTGCCGCCCTCCTCGCTCAGGCCAAGGAGCACTGCCGGGCCCTGGAGATCCTGGAGAGCAAAATTGCCGAAGAGGAGATCCCAGACGCTGGTATAAGGAAGGGGGACTTAGTCCTTAGGATGATAGCCTCCTCCGGGCATGGCCTGAATGTGGGCGATGAGCTGGGAATGGATAGACTATAGGTGGCTCTTCGCTGAATTATGTGGGCGAGTTAAGGCAGAAAATATGGCCTTTTGTTCCTCTGTGCCTCTGTGGTTGGGTCAGAGCATAGCAGCTCACCACAGAGGCGCAAAGATGCAACGAATTTGCGATTGAAGTTCACCCTACAAAATAGCTAGGAGCCTCTTTTTTCCCAGATGAGATCAGCCGTGGGACCTCCGGACCTTTCTCTCATTGCGATCCAAATAGTCCTTTATGGCCTCTACTACCACCTCGGAGCGCTGCACATAAAGGGCTCCTCTGCTCTTTATAACAAAATTCGATAGCCGGTCGTTCAGATCAGAATCCAGCTCTACCTCGATCTTAGGCATGATATCTGCTGGTTGCAGCTAGTATTTTAACATTAGTCAAGGCTTCAGCCTTTTGATCTCCAGATATCCGATCCCGTCATCCGGATAAGCGAACACCATCAGCTTTCTCACCGAATGGGCCAGGCGGACGGCGCGGGAGAGCACCGGAGGCATGAAGACATGATCCAGAGGGATGGCATGCACCAGATACTCAGAGTGAGGGACTTTTAGAGTCCCGTGTACCTGCTTGTAGACCCGAAAGTGGGTGCCGAACTTGAATCCAGTCTTGACCACCAGGCTCTTCTCCCTCAGGTCCCGGTAGGCGCCCAGTTTGAGCTCGAAGTCCTCATCGATCTGCTCTGCCCTGGCGGTGAGAGCGGGCAGGTCGACCGGTCTTCCCTGGCGGTCAGTCAGCTGAAGTTTGCCCTTCTCCAGCAGGTATGCCGACTCGACCAAAGAGAGCTGCAGCCGTTCGCCCACGGGCTTACCAAAAAATCCACTCTCGTGCAGAAGACGGGAGGCCTCCCTGTCCCATAGAACCACCCGGTCCTCCAGCAGGGTGGCCATGCCTCCGTTCTCCAGCCCGGCCATCATCCCGGCCATCGACCGCTCGCGTGCCTCATAAAAGGTGATGTCGCTCTCTTCGTCCACAATGGCCAGCATGAGCTTCTTTCTCATCTGTCCGGCCAGGCGGACGGGCTCCATGATCTCCTTTAAAGGCAAGGGATTGCGCTCCGATATGACCAGAACATAAAATTCCGCCGGCCCCTTTCCCGGGTGGCCTCCCCTGGGGTAGACCCGAAAATCCGGTCTGCCGGGCTGGACGTAGTAGCCCCGTTCCCTCAGATCCTTGTAGACCACATAGCGAAACTCAAACCCCTTCTCCATTGAGGAGGCAGCTTGAAAAAAGGATCTGAAGTCCAGCTCCTTCTCATTGCGCAGTATCTTTATTCTTGATCGATCCAGGAGATAGGCCGCCTCCACTAGGGATAGCTCCAAGCCCTTCCCCTTGGGCCGGCCGAAGTAGCCCTGCTCGAATAGCTCGGGCAGGGCCTCAGGGCCCAGGCGGATCCTATCGTCCTCAAACTGGCCCCGAATCTCCTCTGGCATTCTAAACCAAGCCCAACCTATGGCTGCACTGCTTTGGATGCGAGCATTCAGCAGCTCAGTTTATCCGGCCAGATGCCGTGCACAATGCCCAGGGTCTTATCCACCAGAGAATGCACATTGTCTGCGGGATAGCCAGCAGAGAGCAGATAGGACTCAACATGGTTTGGCACGGCGATGGACATCTGCTCCACCATGGAGACCGTCTGCAGGATGGTGTAGTCGCCAAGCCTAAAGGGGATTATGGCATCGGAGACTATGAGCTCGAATATCTCCGGGCTGATGGGCCTTTCTGTGCTGGAGAGGAAGGCCTCCAGGATCTCGCTGGTCCAATCGTGCTTCTTGCCCTCATCCTGATAGGGCATCACCACCACCTCTCTTGTCTTAGCGTACTGCTCTACCAATTGGGCTGCAGTTACATCTCCCTTGAAGACCAGATTCAGGAAGTTGGTGTGTGGGACGGTGGTTGGAACCTTGCTCGCCCGGATGGAGAAGTTGACCTCCTCGAAGATGGTTCCAGCATCTGTTCCCTGGTGGCCAGCTCCCTTGCCGAACTGAATGGCGCTGGGCGAGGCCTTGACCACAGTATGCGGATCTCCATGCCTGCGGTCGATGTTCCCCAGGACGGCGGTAAGGCCCAGGGGCCGGGCGGCCAGAGCCAGACGTGAAAGGCCGGTAGTGTTACAGCTTGTGCACTGCACCAGCTTCGGTTTGGCTTTTAAGAACATCTGGTAGTTTTCCAGACCAAAGAAGAACTCCCGGGAGAAGTCAGCTTTCAGCTCCTCTGTGATCTTGACCTTCTTGTTCTCCTCCAATCCCTTCAATAGCTCAGGCCGGTCTGCTCCTCCCATGAGGGAGACGAAGCAGTCGTTGGCCAGGCCCGCCTCGACGTAGGGCAGCTCCTGGTCTCCGGGGGTTCCAACCATGATAAAATCGGATGAAGAAAAGAAGTCATCGTATCCGCCTTCGATCGTCACCCCTGCGGCCTGCCACTTATCCTTAAGGGCCATATCGCTAAGATATGCCTTCACGCCATAAAGACGGTTGAACTTGGCCATGATGGACCTGGCCCGGCCATGAGGCTTTCTAAGGAGCACATTCAAGTCGCCGTCTATTCCTGCCGCCTTCTTGACCTCTGCGGTAGCAAGAAGAGTTCTTTTATTCTCTGTTCCATCAAAACCCACAAAGCCTGCATTACACTTCAAGAATCTTCACTCCTGATATGAAGTCTTAGTGACTATATTTTAACCTTTCCGGATTGCAGGAGTGCCATTCGGTATCGCTGGAATGGACTAGACCGTTCTCGAATCATGCCGATCCATAGAGCTCTGCGATTCGATCTGCGATGTAGCTTGAGCTCTCAAGAGGGCTGGATACAGCCGCGTCAACCTCAATTTCAGGAGAGATCGGATCCTCATAGGCCACATTGACCCCCGGAACGAGCGCATTCTTTCTCCCTGCCTTCTTGTAGATATCTTTGGGAGAGAATACCGCATTTCTCCTCTCTTCTCTATCCATGCATACCTCTAAAGGAGCGCGGATGAAGACCTCGGCGAAGTTGGGGATCAATTGCCTGGCCAGATCTCTGTAGCGGCGTCTGTTGGCGGTAGCATCGATGATGACGTTTTTATTCTCTTCCGCCAGGATCTTCCCCATATAGGCCAGGCTGGCGTAGACGATGTCCCTTTCCTCCTCTGTATATTTCGGCTCTGGGGTGATGACCCTTCGGATCTCGTCCAGCTGAAGGATCTTAACCTCTATCCCCCTTTCCTGAAGCCTCTTTTTCACTTCCATCGCAATGGTGGTCTTCCCGCAGCCGGGAAGCCCAGTGAACCACATGACCCATGCCATAGTGAATACCGTCTATTGCTGGAATAATAAAGCATTCGATTCGCATAAATCAAACAAAAGATTAATATAAGATCAATTGATATATAGACATGCTGCGCGGCATAAAGCCCGCTGCATATGGGGAATGGAGGCAGAATATGGAGAATATGGAAAAGAGAAATTTCGCATTGAGGGATAAAGAGGGCAACGAGATCGGCGTCTTTTCGGGCAAGCAGCCAAGGCAAGCTGCTTTAAAGGCGGCGAACCGGGGATTCACCGACATTCGTCTCCGGGAGAGAGGTACCAAGAAGGTTCACATATTCCAAGGCGAGAGGATACAGGTGCCGAAACCATCCAACGCCCCTAAATGGATGCCAGCCAATATATGGAAGCCGAATGTAAAGAAGCTGGGCGTGGAAAAGCTGGAGGATATTTAGCAAAATCGTGCCCTCAGAAGGCATCTAAAAATCAAATCCCTTTTTTATGAGCTTTAGGTTTGAGAATTACTTGGAGAAACGATAAAACGCCGAGATAAAAAAGAAAAGGCTATGGAGAGCTTCAGCCGAAAAGGGCGCCCAAGCCCTCTACTCCGCTCTCCTCTGCAGCCTCTTTGCTCTCTTCTTTTTCCTCTTTGGCTGCGGGTGCAGCTGCAGCGGCAGCAGCAGCGACTGGCGCTGCGGCAGCGGCTACGGGGACTGCAGCGGCCTGAGAGAGGACCTTGGTAATGTCCACGCCTTCTAAAGCGGCCACCAAGGCCTTGATTCTGACATCATCCGCAGCAACACCAGAGGCTGCGACGACATTCTTTATTCCTTCCTCAGTAACATCTTTGCCTGCGCTATGAAGCAGTAATGCAGCATATACGTATTCCATTTATATCAACCTCTATTAATTGAGACCAAATTAACCGAATAGAGCACCAAGTCCTGCAGCGGTGTCTCCTTCTTCGTCCTTCTTCTCTTCTTGCTTTTCCTCTGCAGCGGGCGCTGCTGTGGCTGCGGGTGCAGCGGGAGCTATCTCTCCACTGGCAAGGCCGGCGATGGCACTTGCATTAGCGGCCGCCTTGGCCAAAATGAACTCCATCATGCTGGGAACGATCATTCCCGCATCCAGCACCAGGGCTCTGGCCTTGGTCTGGGCCTTCTGAAGCATGGGTCCAATGGTAGCTGGCGTGGGGTATCCGATCTCCACTGCAAAGCTGAATGCCTTAGCAGAAGCCTCGCTAATCCTGGCGACCTGGCCTTCCACATCTATGGCTAGATCCTTGGATCTGAATATCAGGCCGCCCTCATAGGCGCCTCTCAGCTCCAGACCTACATTTCTGGGGAAGATCTCCATGGTCTTAAGGATCTCTGCGGTCTTGGCAGGGACTACCTCACCCTCTTTGGCCAGGGTGATCTTCTGATTGATGACCACCTTTCCGCCCTTAATTGCCGCGGGGATGCCTGCAGCCTGCAGTTTGCCGACCATGGGCCCTGGCGAGAAAGAGGTCTCACCTGCCTCGATCACAATATCCTTGGGGGCACGGGTGCCAGCTTTGATGGGCATGGGCTGCTTGCCCTTCTCCAGCATGTTATTGAGCTTGAAGGGATTCAGATCGCTGAAGATCAATGCCGTCTGATCCTCAATGAAGTCGGCCAGTGGTTTTATCTCAGCTGGGGAAGCCTCCAGGGCACGGCGGGCAATGGTGTTCCTCACCATTCTTATCTCCACATTGCCTCTCAGATCCCCTCTCATCTTCTGCAGATTGTCCGCCGGGATCTCACGAAGACCTACAACTCCCACCACTCTGCTTTTGCTGATCTTATCAACCAGCTCATCTACCTCTTTGACCTTCCATTCCGGTATATGGGTAGTGTGACGGATCTGTCCAGCCATTTAGATCACCCTTATGGAAGGGCCCATGGTGGTCTTGACGTAAACTGATTTCAGGTTATGCCGACCATCCTTTAGAGTCTGTTCGAGCTTGACGACCACTGCTTCAATGTTATCAGCCAGCTCTTTGGTATTCATATTTCTGTTCCCAATCGTCAGGTGAAAGGTTGGCCTGTCCCTGGACCTGATCCTTGTCATGTTCTTAAGCCTCTGCACTTGCGGGGTGACATCCTGCGTTGGCGGCAGTGGCGTGGGCATCTTGCCCCTCTTGCCCAGGATTGAACCCAGGCTCTTTCCTATGACAGGCATGAACTGAGTCTCTGCGATGAAGAACTTGTACTCGTCCGCCAGCTTGCGCGCTGCTCTCTTATCTCCGGCGAACTCCTTGATCTCATCCCCGGAGATTACCCGGTCTGCTCCCGCGCTCTTGGCGCGCAGGGCAGTCTCACCGGCAGCGAATACAGCGATCTTGGTAGGCTTGCCCAGTCCGTGGGGAAGGATAACCTCGGCATCGACTCTATTCCCAGGCAGGGATAGGTCGATATTATGGAGGTTTATCGCCAGATCCACGCTCTCGGCAAACTTCCTGGCAGGGGCCTCAGTGATAGCCTGTTTTACGGCTTCTTCGATATCCATTTCAACCCTCCGTAGTCTGCGACTCTTATGGTCTCCTACGGCTTCTCAAAAAAGAGAATCAAAACTCAGATCATAACACTATATTTAAGCCTTCGCTTCTAATATCTCATCGTATTTGCCGCTGGCCACTGCCAGCTGGGCATCCTTGCTGGACATGCCATCCACGGTGGCGCCCACCGATCCCGCAGTGCCTATTACCTCGCGAGCGGCATTTTTGAGCGATTTGGATAGAAGGCCCTTTCTCTTGATGTTCGCGATCTTCAGGACCTGCTCCATTGTCAGGTCACCGATTGTTGTCTTATCGCCAGTGCCCTTTTCTCCACCGATCTCCTTGATGATCAATGCCGATGTGGGCGGCGTTCCAACCTCGATCTCGAACTCAGTTCTGGACTTCACAATGACCTTAACTGGAACCTGCATTCCATTGAGATCGCTTGTCTCTTCATTGATCTTGGCAACCACCTGGGCGACATTCACGCCCAGAGGTCCAAGAGCCGGCCCCAAAGGTGGTCCCGCGCTAGCCTTTCCGCCTGGGACCAATGCTTCTACAACATTAGCCAAATAAATCACCTCTAAGTTTCATCTTTGCTGAGAACGCGAACGTGATCTCCCCGCACTGTTATGGGGATGGGAACCATGGCCTCGAAGAGCTCTACAGTTATCTCTTCTTTAGCAAGGTCCACGCGCTTGACCCTTGCCTTCTCTCCCTTGAACGGCCCGGATATGAGCTCAACGATTGCACCTTCATTGATGCCGATAACTGCAGGCTTGGGGGTGAGAAAGTGCTCAACCTCTCCTATATTTGAGGCCCCTTTGATCACAGAACGCGCATGCGGTATTCCCTGGATCGCCTGATCCACAATCTCTGGAGCTGGTGATTCCACAAGTACGTAGCCTTTCAGCACATCTGGAACCAGCAGTGCCCTTATATCATACTTTTCCTTGCGCGCTATCTGGGCGATCATGTTGGCCACTGATCGTTCTTGGTTCGCAGTGGTCTTTACAACATATATGCTGGTCTCGGACATTCCGCCTTTTTAGACGAGGGCCGCCTATAAAAAGCTTTGTAATCAATCGAAATCTCTTTATAGCATTAGCCAAGGTGATTGTTGAGGGGTGAGTATCTAAAATGAGTGGTAGGACTGATCAGTTGCGTGACCTCGTACTCAAGATTGGCGCCACCACCAAGGTCGTGGAAAAGCAGGCTACCCGGCATGGCAGCCTCCGGGGAAGCGGCGAGATTGAACAAGCCCTTTTGGGAGTAGTAAGGGAGATGATAAAGCAATACAACATCCAGACGAAACTGACTCCTGAACAGTTATCCTCTGTAGTAAGGCTTTTCTATAAAGGATTGAGCGATACTGAGATTGCCGAGCAGTTGGGCGACAGAGCCCTTAATAAAACCGTCAGTCGAGCGAGAATAAAGCTTCACCTCTTCAGGGAGACAGATCTGAAACCACCATTTGATAAAGACGAGTTTATTCGCCTTGCAGAGGCCAACCGATCGGTCAAGGATATGGCCGAAGCCCTTCGCGTAGCTCCTTCAACGATTTCCGAATACAGAAATATCTTCGACAGCCAGAAGGCATCGGAGAGAGATGGCTACACTAAAAGGTTTTTGGAGATCCTCTCCGATCAGGATGTCTCTGAGCGCATGGTCACCGTCCACACCGAGGATGGCCTGCAAGATACCATCGATACTGATTATGAAGCGGCAGAGGCCTAGTGCCTCTGCTTAATTCTTTAAATTACCAAGTTATAAATTTCTTAATACATTTTAGAACATTTTATAATTAATACCCATTAATGATTATGCCCCCTGGCCTATATCATTATTAATATCTGCCGGGGTGTATATAATAAAAAATCGGGAAAAAGTTTACAATTAAATTTTATCGTTTCTTATATATTATTTTATGTAAATAGAACTTAATGCTTTTGCTGATATCAGATTCTGATCTATCTACCATATAATTGATCCACCAGATTTATATCCTATTTTGGATCATATTATTGCTGCTGAACACAGCAAAATAGCTAAATTGAGCTAAAATTGTCTCAATCTTTTAAAAAAAAAGGGAATGGTGTAGGAGGGAGTTGATGAAGCGGAGTAAGGATTTAATTATATCCCAGATATTGCTCGTTTGTGCCAAGGGAGCAAATAAGACCAAGATAGTATATCAGGCGAATCTCAACTTCAGAACGGTGGATCCGTATTTGAAGCTTCTAATGGAGAGAGGTTTGATAAATGCCAAGAGAGAGCCTAATCTGATCTATCAGACCACGGAGAAGGGCGAAGAGTTGCTGGGGAGCTTGAAAGCGATCCAAAGGGAGATATACTAGACATATCTTTAAGCTCGCATCTCTAAGATAGCACATCTTAAATCCTATCTTTGCCTTATTCTCTCTGGCAGAGGAATATGTAGCGGATCAGACTGCGGTGCACCCTATCCAAATGGCTTTGAATGACTCTGAATCCGGCATTTGATATCTGGGAGTCAATCGGGCCATCGGCTACGATAACCATGCGTCTGCCAGGTCTTATCACCCGAAATAGCTCCGATAGACTCTCTTTTAAGAGATCCTCCTTGGAAGAGGCGAGGATCCTGGCAGACCTTCCATAAGGAATGTCGAGCACTGCACCGCAGATAGAAGCATCCTTCAGAGCAAGGCGTTTGGCATCGCCTAATACCAGGGCGCAATTCATATTCTCCAGGTTGCATACTGCCCCCTTCACCAGCCGGCCTTGCGCCTCTATCCCCAGGCACTCTATGCCCATCAGACAGGCCTCAACCAGAATCCCGCATGTTCCGGCAAACGGGTCGAGCAGCCGCTCCCCAGCTCGGATCTGAGTTAGATTGACTAAAGAGCGGGCCATGCGGGGCATGAGGACTCCGGGATGAAAAAACGGCTTCAGGTGGGGACGGCGGGCCTCAAAGGAGCTGCGATCTATCCTTGCCACTTCCACTCCCAGGATTATCTTGCCGCTTGTGATAACTGCTCTCAGCTCTATATTGGGGCTTTTCAGGTCTGCCCGGATGCCTTTTCCCAAGAGCACCCTTCCTATCTCGTGCTCCACAGCATCCGCCCTGGGAGAAGCGTTCTTGATCCTCCTTGCCCGAATCCTGTAGCTCTCATCGGGAAGGGAGAGGAGGGCAACGGATCTGGCAAGATCCTCTAGATCCGCCTCGCATATCGCCATGACCTCGATGATCCGGTGGGTCATTGCCAGCCGCTCTCCTAAAGCCCGGACATCCAGGCCCTCAGCCTCGACTATCAGGCACTGGTCCAAATAGGATTGCTCACTATAGCGGTCGGAGAAGATCTCCACCAGTGCAATAGCCTCACATCTGGGCAGAGACTCATGCTCTCCGGAGAGCTCGAAGGCATAGCTCTTCATTCTTTTTTAGTCCAGATAGGAGTTCACATCCCGATAATTGAACCGCTCTGTTGCCAGAATGTTCTCCAGGAAGTTGAAGAGAGTTCTTCGAACATCGTCCGAGAGCAATGGATACCAGGTTGGACTGGCCACGACAGTCGCCCGGAAGGCAAAGAATGGGGCTATGACCTCTAAGAGTTCATCGTCGCCGGTCTTCTCCAGGTAGTTCTCAAAGAACAGCTCGAACAGGTCCTTCAGGTCTCCGGTCAAGCGCAGGCTCTTTTGCACTGAGTAGAAGATGTAGTTCATGGCGAGAGCAGTGATGTCATCCGCCGCTTCGCCCCACTCCCCCCGGCTCCGATCGAGTACGGAGAAATCGGTGCCTTCCCGGAACATGATATTCCAGGGATGGAAGTCGCCATGGACCATGGATAAGCGGTGGACTTTGCTGCGAAGCTTCCAGCGCCATTCCACGCAGACCTTCTCGATCTCCTGCAGCTCATCGGGATCCAGGAAGGTGCTGCTATCGGGATAGTCGTCCAGGATGCCGAATATGCATTCTCCGTCTCCCACGGTCTCTCTGATCTTGCGCTGGTATAAGGGCGGGCAATCCTCCTTTGTGGCATGGATCTGGGCCAGATAGCTGGAGAGGGCAATGACCCGATCATGATCCAGGTCTGTTGCTCCCTCCTCTTTGACTCTTTCCAGGTCGAAGAAGTACTCCTTTCCCTCGATCTTCTCCATGAGGAGGAAATACTCGCAGGCATCGCCAGCAGAGACCAGCCTTCCATCCGGGGTGAAGTAGCCCACGTCCAAAGATCGGACGTGCTTGGGAAGGCTAGCGAATGTGGCATTCTGCCAGATGAGGATCCTCGCCCGGTCTGAGAAGTGGTCGTGGCCGAAGCCATGCTGCACCCTCATGGTGGAGAGAACGCAGGATGCTTTTTTGCCCGAGAGCTTATAGTCCACCATCAGGGGAGATCCATATCCGAATCCCTTTACATCCTCCGCCGTGGGAATGGTCTCCCCCAGCTTTCGAACCGATACGATGGAAAGATCCTTCCCATAAAGGCTCCTCAGATAGGCCTCCAGATTCTCCCTTAACAGATCCATAGCCTTTCCCCCCTTTCCATCAGGTTCCCATCTGCCAGCTGTGCAGGTACTTATCCTGTTCTGCCGTGAGCTTCTCCGTCTCCAGGCCCATAGAGGCGAGCTTCAGCTCAGCTACCCTCCGGTCGATCTGCACAGGCACAGAGTAGACCGACTTTTTCAGGCTTCTGCCTTGCTCCACAATGTAGCGCACTGAGAGCGCCTGGTTGGCAAAGGACATGTCCATGACCTCAGGGGGATGGCCATAGGCAGCGGCCAGATTGATCAGGCGGCCCTCAGCCAGCAGATAGAGCCTGCGGCCGTCGGGGAGCTTATACTCGGTGACGTTATTTTGTATCTCATTCTTCTCCCCGGCCATCTTCTCCAGGGCAGGGATATCGATCTCCACATTGAAGTGGCCGCTGTTGGCGACGATTGCCTGATCCTTCATAAGGGCGAAGTGCTCTTTTCTTAACACATTGATGTTGCCGGTGAGGGTGACGAACAGGTCTCCCAGGGGAGCAGCCTGGCCCAGCGGCATGACCCTGTAGCCGTCCATGGCCGCCTCTAAAGCTTTGCGCGGCTCGATCTCAATGACGATGACGTTTGCTCCCAGCCCCTTGGCCCTCATGGCAAATCCCCGGCCGCACCAGCCGTAGCCGCATACGACCACCGTCTTGCCGGCAAAGAGGAAGTTTGTGGCCTGCATGATGCCGTGCAATGTGCTCTGTCCTGTGCCGTAGCGGTTATCGAACATCATCTTGGTCTCGGCATCGTTGACCGCTATCACCGGATAGAGCAGAGCCTTATCTTCGGCCATGGCCCGGAGGCGGACGACGCCGGTGGTGGTCTCCTCGCAGCCGCCTAACATCTGAGCGGCAAGCTCCGGAAGCTCCTTGTGGATTATGGCTATGGTGTCTGCGCCGTCGTCCAGGCTTACATTGGGCTTGAGCTCCAGGGCTTTTTTTATGCAGTCGTAGTACTCAGTCTCATTCTCTCCCCGGAAGGCATAGACGAAGAGGCCCCGGGCGGCCAGGGCTGCAGCCACTTCGTCCTGGGTGGAGAGGGGATTGGAGCCCGTCACTGCCACCTCTGCCCCTCCCGCCACCAGGGTGGTGATGAGGTTGGCCGTCTCAACAGTCACATGCAGACAGGCGACTATGCGAGCGCCCTTCAGAGGTTTCTCCCTCTCGAACTCCTCCTTTATCCTGTCCAGAACCGGCATATGCCTGCGGGCCCATTCGATACGCTTCTCTCCTGCTTCTGCTAAGGCAAGATCCTTGACCACGCTATCCTGCAAAATATCACCTTGAATTCTCTTAGCTTAACTGATCTGCTTGATCAATTTGTTGATACTTAAACCCAACCCCGGCCTTCCCAGGGGCTTTTGTGTCTATCAAGTTCAGGTTATGGGCCTTGAAGCCTCTTTCGGCTGATATTTGGCGACTTCGGGCGAGCTGCCATTTCATCGGGCAGCCCCAGAGCTTCCTGGATTATAGAGGCAATTTTAGGGCCGATTCCCGGGCAATCACAGAGGAATGTATCGGATGTCTTTGGTTTTAGTGTGAGACTGAACTTCTCCAAAATAGCCTCAGATCTTGCCCGACCCATCCCTTTTCCAATCAGCAATGAAAGGGCTGCCGACGCTCGCTCTCCATTCGCAGGATGGGGACGAAAAGCGGAAAAGTCCCCTCCCTGCAGGACCCTGCGAACCCTCTGGAGCAGTCGCCAGAATGGTCTTTCTTTCATCCTCCATACCCGGATATTGCTGCCTTCACAGTTCGCTTCGAAGATCTCCAGCATATGAGCATATTCAATGATCTTGTCTTCTGCCTCTTGACCCCGAAAACCCATTGCTGCAACAGACCGGGCAATGGCCGAAGCCACCTCGTCATCCCCTCCTAAAACTGCGATTACGAAAGGATCCCCCATCTCCCGAGCCTTTAAGACCTTTTGATAAAGCCGGCCCCCTGAATTGACAATCGAGGCCACGTAATCACTCTGCCCATCAAGGGAGAAGTCCTTTAGCTCGACATTGATAATACGATCCATCCATTGGAAACGTATGTCGTGCGAAAGATTCGCGACCTTCCCAAGGACGAAATGCTCGTCAGACGCTATCGCTTTTGCCAGTCGTGCGGCTCTGGGACGATGAGCTTCGCCGATATCGATAGAGGCAAGGATTGAAGAGGTCTGCGCCATTTTTGAGGACATTTTTGCACCTTTGAGATTCTCTGCCCCTCATTATTTTAAAAATTTTTTGATGTATTAACAAGATCACATTCTATGATTCCCTCTTCCTGACAGCAGCGGAGAGAAGGAGCAAGCCTTTTGACCCTGAACATAAAAATGCATGTGCAGATGATCTAATAGAATGGAGCAATTTGGATGACGGAAACAGAGAACGAGAAGGCTGCGCCCAGAGTCGAGAGGCTGGAGGACCTGGCGGCATACCAGGACGGCTCCGTGGTCAGCCGGGAGATAATCCGCAAGAGCACGGGAACGGCTACCATCTTCGCCTTCGACATCG
>ENA-UOOK01000422-UOOK01000422.1-fermentation-metagenome-genome-assembly--contig:-NODE-422-length-55599-cov-12.110723_pt1 | contig 55599 bp, 50 predicted proteins | sample MGYA00245777_ERZ724023 | MGnify/ENA primary metagenome ERZ724023 (study PRJEB28704, sample SAMN03018312) | fermentation metagenome | biome: anthropogenic terrestrial biome; feature: soil; material... | reverse complement strand
TAGCGATGCAAATTAGTACCATGGGGAGTAGGCATACTTTGAACCATGAGAAAGGTAATCATCGCCGAATGGGATTTCTAGGCATAGAAATTTCATGGGGTTATATGGAAGACATATAACACTCCTACTTTTACAAGTAGTGGCGCTGTCATAAACCTTCCGGATTATGATTATTAAGCGTCGATGACGCTTTTTTTGTTAGGAGGTTAATATGAAAAAAATTATTATCACACTATTATTTTTAATAGTTTTCATCGTTGGATGTACCAAAGAAGTATCATTTGACGAAAGTAAAGAAACATTAGTTGTTGGCTTAGAAGCCGCTTATGCCCCTTTTAATTGGACAGAAACAACTCAAAGTGAAACTAATGTTAAATTGGATGGAATGAATGCTTATGTAGAAGGTTATGATGTGCAAATCGCTAAATTAATAGCTGAAGACTTAGGATATGATTTAGTAATTAAAATGGTTGATTGGAAAGGTTTAATCTTGTCTCTTCAATCAGGAATGATAGATGTTATTATTGCGGGGATGAGTCCTACTCCAGATCGTTTAAAACAAATATCGTTCACTGATGCTTATTATACATCTGTTCATGTTGTCCTTGTAAATAAAGAAGGAACATATGCAAATGCAGCAACTTTGAATGATTTTGCAAATGCTAAAATTATTGGCCAAAAAGCAACAATCTATGATGATCTTGCTGGTGAGCTAGTAGAGATGAATACTGGTACAAAACATTTAGTACCACTAGAATCAGTACCAGAAGTTATAAATACATTGAACTCAGGAATAGCTGATGTGACAATCGTTGAACGTCCAGTAGCATTGAGTATTATCAATAGTAATCCTAATTTAAAAATGATTGAATTTGAAAATGGATTTGAAGTAGCAGAAGAAGATAAAGTCGTTTCAATTGGTGTAAGAAAAATTGATACTAATTTACTTAGTAAAATTAATAATGCTTTAAATAAAATATCTGAAGAAACTCGAGAAGAATTAATGATAAATGCGAGTCTTGCGAATGCTGAGTAATTATGCTTAAAAATATATGGGCAATATTGCAAGAATATAGTTCGACTTTTGTTTCAGGAATTGGAGTTACACTAGCTCTAGCATTAATCGGAACAATATTTGGTCTGTTTCTTTCACTAATTCTTACCATAATAAGAGTACAGGTTCCTAGACCAAATGATAGTAAGATTATAAAGATTTTAAAAAGAATTGCTTCAGGATTTGCTAAGTTTTATGTAACAGTTTTTAGAGGCACACCAATGATTGTTCAAGCAGTAATTTTCTTTTATTCCTTTTACCAAATGGGAATTAAATGGAGTCCATTTGCTGCGGGATTATTCACTGTATCATTGAATACAGCTGCCTACTTAACAGAAGTATTAAGAGGTGGAATTACATCAATTGATAAAGGGCAAGTTGAAGCGGCAAGAAGTATAGGAATGACACATTTTCAAACCTTTATTTATATTGTCTTTCCACAAGCAATTAAAAACTCATTTGCTTCAATAGGAAATGAGTTCATTGTAAATATTAAAGATACAGCTGTCCTTTCAACAATCATGGTTGTCGATATCTTCTCAGTAGCGAATAAAGCAGCCGGTAAATATTATTTATATGTAGAAGCGATGATTATCGCAGCATTAATTTACCTAGCGATTACTTTCATTACATCTAAGGTTTTAATTTTAATCGAAAAGAAATTAAAAGTTGAAACAAAAGAAATAGTGAGTTCGAATTGAGGTTATGATGAAAAATATAATTGAAATAAACAATGCTTATAAAGCATATTTAAATAATAAAGTTTTACAAGGAATTAATTTAAATATTAAAGCAGGAGAAGTAGTGGCATTAATTGGTGAAAGTGGTTCAGGTAAATCAACCCTTCTTAGATGTATTAATGGACTAGAAAATCTAGATTCAGGGACAATTAAGTTTAACGATACTGATATAAAGACAATTAATGAAAATCAATTACGTACAAATATCGGTATGGTTTTCCAACAGTTTAATTTATTCAACAATATGAATGTCTTAAAAAACTGTACTATTGGTTTAATAAAAGTCAAAAAACTTAGTCGTGATAAAGCTGTAGAAATCGCGAAAGAGAAATTAACTTTAGTTGGAATGGAAAACTTTATTAATTCATCAGTTGATAGTTTAAGTGGTGGGCAAAAACAAAGAGTTGCAATTGCAAGATCCCTTTGTTTAAATCCCGATGTATTGTTATTTGATGAACCGACTTCAGCTCTTGATCCTAAAAATGTAAATGAAGTATTAAACGTCATTGCTAATCTAGCAAAAGCTAATATGACATTAATCATTGTAACTCATGAAATGAAATTTGCACGAGAAGTTGCAAATAGAATAGTTTATATGGATGAAGGGATTATTTGTGAACAGGGTACACCTGCCGAAATATTTGATACTCCTCAAAATCCAAAAACAAAAGCATTTTTAAAATATTCTTAAATTAAAATCCCAAGTCTTAGAGCTTGGGATTTGTTATTTATGCATGAAGTAATTTATTCTTATGTTTTAAACGTAGGCGATCGGCAATCATCGCAATAAATTCAGAATTTGTTGGTTTAGACTTATGGTATGAAATAGTATAGCTAAAAATTTCAGTAATTGCATCAATGTTTCCACGAACCCAAGCAACTTCGATAGCATGTCTTATTGCTCTTTCAACTCTTGAGGCTGTAGTTTTATATTTGGTTGCTACTGTAGGATATAATACTTTTGTAATGCCGTTTAGAACATTTACATCATTATAGACAATTATAATTGCTTCACGGATATATAAATGTCCACGAATATGAGCCGGTACCCCGATTTCATGTAGAAGGTGGGTAATCTCAGAATCAAGATCTAATTTTTGTTCATTAAAATTAACCGAAGTTATATTGCGATTATCTTCTGCTTTTTTCTTGTTAGATCTAATTTCATAAATAAATTGTAATAAGTGGCTAAAGTTTATCGGCTTCACAATAAAATAATCTGCGCTTAGTTGCGATGACTTAAGCATGACATGATCATTTGAAAATGCTGTCATAATGATAACATTTTTTGGTACTTTATATTTTGATGATTTTGATCTAATTTCTTCTAGTACCTTTAATCCATCGAAACTAGGCATAAAAATGTCTAGAATCAGCACATCTAGTTGAACTGTTCTTAGGGCATTTAGAAGTTGTAAACCGTCGTTGTAAGTTGCAACTACCTCCATATTGTCCTCAGTTTTAAAAAGCTCTGTTAGCGTAGATTGGATTTCTTTGCTATCGTCGGCAATTGCAATTTTTAATTTATCCATATGTCCCCCTCATTAAAAATATGACTATATATAATTTAACAAATCCAATAATAAAAAGCAAGGAAATATCGCTATATTTGAGAAAAAAGTTAAAAAAAACGACCTTTTTCGACATTTCGACATGCAAATCACTCACAAATGTCGAAATTAAGGGAAAACTTAATTAGATGATACTTAATGAAAGAATTTCATAGATTTTCATAAAAATATTATTTTTTCTATTATATATTTGAGTAATAAACAAAAAAAGAACCGAAGTTCTTTTTATATCAATATTTCTCTAAAGAAAGAGTTTTTAAATTTTTTAAGATGTTTTTTGTAAACTCAGAAATAGTAATTGTTTTTACATCTTCTTCATTAATTTTCAAAGTAATATTATTCTCGGGTATTAACTCATCTATAATTTGGATATTCGTTTTTGGAAGATATCCAAATAAATCAATAAAGTTTTGAACATTAATTATTCTTATCATATTATAATCATTTGAATAGTTTATATTATTTAAATCACAATATTCAATAATCTCTTTTCCATCATTAACTAAGTATCCTTGATTATTATTTAGCAATGAAAAATAGCCATCATCAATTTTTATTTCACGATCGTAATCTTCCCAGAACTTTCGATCGCGAACAGTATATAAATCAAAATGTTTTACATATTCATTATATATTGACATTAGTAAATCAATATTCTTTGTCTTTGATCCAGTATCTTTTCCAATAGTTTGCGTAGCCCCGAATTTAACAAATCCAAATTTCTCATAAAAGTTATTTACATCTGCATGTAAGTAAACAAATGAATTTGAATGTTTTAGTTCATTCAAAGTGTTTTTTATTATCAGAAAAAAAGTGAAAATGTATAAAAAATTTTGTCTTTTTGCTACTTTTTTCTTTTATTTGTTATCCAAACTGCAAAAATATTCATTCTCCTTTTCGCTTTTATTAGCAGCGAATCCCCCTTTACCCCGTGCAGTTCACTTAAAAATAAGTTATATATTATGCAAATGGAAACTATAAAATACAGAAACTTTATTCTTCGTAATTACAATGATTTGCCCCAACTGAACGCATTGACCGCAGAGGAGCGGGAAGCAATCGGCGTTGTAGGTCAGGTGTTGCCGTTTAAGTCGAACAACTATGTGGTTGAGGAGCTGATCAATTGGCAAAACGTGCCGGACGATCCAATTTATACCCTTACCTTTCCCCGGAAAGAGATGCTTTCCAAAACCCATTACAGCCAGGTGAAGAAGCTGATGGATGAGAATGACGAAGAGGGATTGAAAAAGAAGATCTATGAAATCAGGATGAAGCTAAACCCCAACCCTGCAGGCCAGGAGCATAACGTGCCTGCTATAGATGGGATAAAATTGCACGGTATGCAACACAAATACCGGGAGACGGTGTTGTTTTTCCCAAGCCAGGGGCAAACGTGCCACGCCTATTGTACTTTCTGCTTCCGATGGCCCCAGTTTTCCGGTATGAATGAACTGAAGTTTGCAATGAAAGAAGCCGATTTGCTTCATCGCTATTTGCGCAAACATACCCGGGTCTCGGATGTCCTTTTTACGGGAGGCGATCCGCTCACGGCTAAGGCCAGCATCATGTCGGCATACATTGAGCCGCTTCTTACAAAAGAGTTTGCCCATATCCGCAACATTCGCATCGGGTCCAAAACGTTATCCTATTGGCCTTATCGTTTTTTGACAGACAAAGATGCCGACGATATGCTGCGTCTTTTTGAAAAGGTGAAGAAGGCCGGCAAGCATCTTGCTTTTCAGGCGCATTTCAACCATCCGGTAGAACTATCTACTGACGCGGTAAAACAGGCAATTCAAAGGATTCAGAATACCGGGGCACAGATTAGGACCCAATCCCCCTTGCTCAGGCATATCAATGACGATCCCGCTGTATGGGCCGACATGTGGAAAGAACAGGTCAGGCTCGGGCTAATCCCTTATTACATGTTCGTGGCCCGTGATACCGGCTCGAAAGCTTTTTTCGATGTCCCCCTGGAGAAAGCGTGGAATATTTTCCGGAAAGCTTACCGCAGCGTGAGCGGTGTGTGTCGCACGGTCCGCGGTCCCAGTATGAGTGCGAACCCGGGAAAGATTCAGATCCTGGGCATCACGGAGGTGCAGGGTGAAAAAGTTTTTGTTCTGCGTTTTCTTCAGTGTAGAAATCCCGACCTTGTGGATATCCCGTTCTTTGCGAAATACGACAAAAAAGCAACCTGGTTTGATGATTTGCTTCCTGCTTTCGGCGAAAAAGAGTTTTTCTTTCAAAAGGATAACCTGTTGGGGCGGAAGGAGAGAGATGTCGATTTTTTATGGGAATAAGAGTCTGATGCTTTTGTTCTTTTGATTTATCAACAAAAACGGCAACGTTTTAAATAATTAACACAGAATTAGCCGATTTATTGTTTATTTTGTCGGCTAAAGTAGCACGTTTCGAATAAGTAAAAACGATGTTACCTGAAAAATACAATATATGGGTAGAATCATTTCGTTGGCAAATCAGAAGGGAGGGGTGGGTAAAACCACCACTACGATCAATCTTGCGGCATCGTTGGCCGCTTTGGAGAAAAAGGTGCTTGTGGTGGATGCCGACCCGCAGGCAAACGCTTCATCCGGATTGGGTATCGACATTAAAAAAACCATCAATACAATTTATGAGGGCCTGATTGGGAAATGCACCCCGCAGGAGGCAGTGCACAAGACGCCTTTTGAAAATATCGACATCATCTCGTCTCACATCAACCTCGTAGGAGCCGAGCTGGAGATGGTGCAGATGGAAAACCGGGAAAAAAGGCTTCGGGATCTGCTGCATCCGTTAAAGGATACTTATGACTATATCCTCATCGATTGTTCCCCTTCACTGGGGATTATCACGGTGAATGCTCTCACGGCCGCCGACTCGGTACTTATTCCCGTACAATGTGAATATTTTGCCCTCGAAGGGTTGAGCAAGCTGTTAAATACGATCAAGATTATCAAGTCCAAGCTCAACACCCGGTTGGAGATAGAGGGCTTTGTGCTTACCATGTATGATTCGCGTCTCCGTCTTCATAACCAGATTTATGAAGAGGTGAAGCATCACTTTAAAGAGTTGGTATTCACAACAGTTATCCAACGCAATATTACGCTCAGTGAATCGCAGAGCCACGCAAAACCTGCGTTGATGTACGATGCTGGTTCGAGGGGAGCTGTGAACCACATACAACTTGCGCAGGAACTAATCGAAAAAAATTCCTAACTTTGTCCTTTTACCGGATTGAATATGGCTAGAAAGAATGCATTGGGAAGAGGATTGGACGCATTGATTACTTTTAATGACGGCGAAACGCAGGGTTCCTCCTCCATCAGCGAAGTGGAACTTACCAGGATTAACCCAAACCCCGATCAGCCTCGACGTGTCATGAATGAAGAGGCACTACAGGAGCTGGCTGCCTCCATCAAATCCATCGGTTTGATTCAACCTGTCACACTGCGAAAATTAGACGAAGACTCCTATCAGATCATTGCCGGTGAACGGCGTTACCGAGCGTCACAAATGGCCGGACTTACCTCCATTCCTGCCTACATTAAGACAGCCGATGATGACGAGACCATGGAGATGGCGCTGATAGAGAATATTCAACGCGAGGACCTCAACTCCATAGAAATAGCGCTGGCTTACCAGTCGTTGATAGACAGCCTCTCCCTTACACAGGAGCAGCTGAGCGAAAGGGTGGGAAAGAAGCGTGCGACCATTGCCAACTACCTTCGCCTGTTAAAGCTCCCTGCTGAGGTGCAAATGGGGGTGAAAGACAAAAAAATTGACATGGGACATGCCCGTGCACTTGTAACCATGAACGATCCGGTGTCGCAATTGTTGGTTTATAACCTCATTCTTGAAGAGGGGCTTTCGGTTCGGAAAGTGGAAGCGATTGTTCGCGATTTCGCTGACGGCAAACCGCTGATAGATTCGTCTTCTGCTTCCGGTAATAAAACCAAACCGAAAAAGAAAACCAGTAAGGATATGTTGCCGGACGATTTTGATGTGCTGAAACAACATCTTTCCGCATATTTCAAAACGGATGTACAGTTCAGTTACAACAAACGCGGTAACGGAAAAATAACCATCCCGTTCGACTCACCGGAGGATCTGGAACGGATCATGGTGATGTTCGATAAAATGAAATAACAGTACCCAAAGATGAAGTTTGCCGGAATTCTCGTTTGGATATTCTTAGCATGTTGTGCGCCCAAAGTTCAGGCACAGGCCCCTTTACGGCAACAACCACGGGATTCGGCTGCTCACATTGCGACTGATTCGCTGAGGTCTCCGGAAAAAGATTCATTGATTGTGAAGGCCGACAGCAATATTGCAGCGCCCGTTGCCGTTGATCCTGTACGCAACAAGGTAGACAGTGTGATTGCTGCTACCTCCTCCGATAATTTATTTGCACCGGCATATCTGTTCAAGCCATCTCCCCGGAAAGCAGTCATTTATTCTGCGATCTTTCCGGGACTGGGACAGATATACAACCGGAAGTACTGGAAGCTGCCTGTCCTGTACGGCGGATTTGTGGGTTTTACCTATGCCATATCGTGGAACAACGGGTATTACCGCGACTATCTAGGGGCTTATCAGGATATTATGGACGACGACCCGAATTCAAACCGCTGGCACGATATGCTGCCCTATTCCTACAGACAGGATCCTGAAAGTGTAGATACTCAGTGGTTTACAGGGGTTTTGCAGCAGCGAAAAGATTATTACCGGTATTACAGGGACTTGAGTATCATTGGCACCGTAGCTTTGTATCTGGTGGCTATCGTGGATGCCTATGTAGATGCGCAATTGTTCGACTTCGATATGAGTCCCGACTTGTCAATGCGTGTGGAGCCTGCCATTTTGAGAGAAGATCGGCCGGCAATGAAAGGTAACTCCGCGTATGGAGTTCAATGGAGTTTTAGTTTTTAAATCATTATCTCATGAGAAATATTTTTTTACTCACAGTGACAGGGATATTGTTGTGCGCACCCTCGCCGGCTCAGAACAATCCTGTTTCCGCGGGAGACTCCATCAGCGACAACGCGATCGTCTATCCCGAGAGCATGACGGAGCAACTGAGCGACTTGCTAAAGGCGTGGCAGCTCGATCTTCAGGATGCCGAAATAGAGTGCAGAAGAGGACAAAATATACATTTTCATGACTCGGTATATACCCGCAGGCTCCATAGTATGCCATCGGAGATGGAGTTGTCCTTCAACGGGGTGGTGAAAAAATACATCGAGATGTATGCCGACAGGAAAAGAGACCAGGTGAGCTACATGCTTGCACTGGGAGAATATTACTTCCCCATGTTTGAGCAGGCATTGGATAAACATGGCCTGCCGCTTGAATTGAAATACTTGCCGGTAATTGAATCAGCATTGAATCCTGTGGCTGTGTCCCGTGCTGGTGCAACGGGATTGTGGCAGTTTATGCTGCGTACCGGCAAAGGATACGGCCTGGAAGTGAATAGCCTCGTAGATGAGCGGCGTGATCCCTACAAGTCGACGGAGGCTGCGGCCCGGTATCTCAAAGATTTGTATGCAATTTATGGTGATTGGAACCTGGTTATTGCTGCCTATAACTGCGGGCCGGGCAATGTGAACAAGGCGATTGCCCGAAGTGGGGGAAAGCGCGATTACTGGCAAATTTATGATCGGCTACCGCGCGAAACAAGAGGGTATGTACCCGCTTTCATTGCCGCCAACTACATCATGAGTCATTATGCTGATCACAATATCTGCCCTGCTCACCCATATAGTCCTGCTGTAGCCCTGGATACGGTGCAGGTGAATGAACGCATTCATCTGGAGCAGGTTGCCGGTGTGTTGGATATTCCCGTGAGTGACTTGAGGCGACTGAACCCTCAATTCAAGAAAGATGTGATCCCGGGCGACTTCAAGGCATACTCTCTGGTTCTTCCTTTTGAAAAGATGTATGCTTTCATTGATAAAGGTGACGAAATCTCCAATTTTCAACGACACCAGTATCTTACTCACCGAAGCAATACCGATGGTTACCTGGAGGGATATGAGACATCTTTGTCCGGAAATAGCACGAACGTTTATTATCGGGTGAAAAAGGGGGATAACCTCTCCGCCATTGCCCGCAGAAATGGCATTACGCTTAACCAGTTGAAGTCGTGGAACGGGCTGCGCTCGAACCGTATTGGCATTGGGTTACGTTTAATTGTGGGACATCGGAAAGCAGACCCTCCCATCGCGGAAAGCAAGGAACAGGTGGCACGGGTGTCAGATGGTGAAGCTTCGGGCGGTGCGGGAACAATGAACCAGTACTACAGGGTGAAAAAGGGCGATACACTGGGAGAGATTGCCCGGAAAAATGGAGTGCTGGTTTCACAGCTTCAGAGGTGGAACAAATTGAACTCTACCCGCATCGGTATCGGAGACCAACTGATTGTTGGCGTGAGAGAGGTGACGGTGCCTACGGCTACTCCCCCCGACGAGGAAGAAATTGAATACAGCCGTGCCGAAACAAGGGGTGGCGGAGGCAGCATTATATCTTCTTACCTGAAAGAGCAAATCGAAAAAACAGAAGAACGTCAAGTGACGGAAAAAATTGAAGACAGAACTGAAAAAGAGTAAACACTACATAACCAGCACTTTTTTTGCACTGACCGTTCCTTCAATGGTCCTTACCTTTACAACATAGACTCCCCCAGGCAGATGGGCTGCTGAATAGGAGACCCTGTTTATGCTCTTGTCTGTACTTTCCTGATGAATTTTCTGTCCTGAGACATAAAATATTTCCCATTGAAGCAGATCGCGGTTCGATTCAATAAGAATTCGTTTTACTTCGTGTGAGTAATATACTTTTATTTCGGGTTCTTTCAGCTCTGGTTCTACCACGATGGAACCGCCCCCAATCACGTAGGGAGCGATCAGCAAAGAGGTGTTGATGGGATTTTCCATATTCTCCGAAGATCTTACCCATCCGGTTGCGTTCTTCATCCATGCCGTGGAGATGACTCCAGAGCCTAATTTTCGGGGGGACGTATTGAAGACGGAGAAGCCGGCAGGCACTCCGTTTGCTTCGGAATACGATATATAGAACGATCCCGATACCGGGACAGGATGAGAAAACTCGATATAATTCTCGAGGTTATATCTCATGTCTCGTTGAGCCAGGGGGAAGCTTCCATTACTGTAATACCGGTAACTGTAATCGTAGGGCTGCTCGTAAAGAAGTTGTTCCGGCCCGTTCTCCCCTGAGTAGACTTTGATCCGAATATTCATGTTCAATATATTGCTGGTGGAGGGAGAAGAGACGAATACGCCCTGCAATTGCGTATAGGTTTTGGCATGAAACTCTTCCGCAAACTCGGTGTAGCCAAATGTGTTGTTTGTGGCAAACATGGCTACCGATTGGAAGTAGGTCTCAACAGGCGTTTCGTCCGTTTTGAAATTGTGGTTTTTTGTGAAAAGGTCCGAAGAGTATGGATTTAAACCATCCGTTTGCGTAGCTTGTGAGCCTTGCGGATCAAGATAATCACTGATCGGATTGGGATTTCCGAGTGAGCCCGCCACCTGCCAAAATTTTTGTAACGAAGAGTATAAGTCGGGTCCGCGTGGTGATGAACATTCCGACACGCCTCCCGTGAGTGTTCCCACAATTCGTTTTTCCCTGTCGAGAAGGGGGGAGCCCGACGACCCACCTTCTGTGGAGGCTGTTTCCCAATCTCTCACCACCCAGAAGGCATTGGGCTCCAGGTTGTATTTAGGGTCGTCGAATGAGCCGATGCCCAATGATCCTTCTTCTATGGCCACTTTCTTGATGCCACCATTAGGATGGTGCAACCCATGAAAAGGGCCAGTAGGGGACGATTCTGCATTCCATCCCAAATAATAGGGCTGATACTCTTTGGGAGGAGTCTGTTTTAATTTTAGCAGCGATATGTCGTGACGTTCGCTGATCAGCACCGAATCAGCGGAAGCCATGGTCATCTGTAATGGCCCGCGGATGTCTGTGCTACAGACTGGTGAGTTGTAATTGAAGAAGGTGACGATGCGGCCTGCCACCAGGTCGTACTTTCTATTTGCCAGGAAAGTGGCATTGTAATCGTTGTTCAGGCAGTGTGTCGCTGTAATGAGATAAGGGGTTCCATCATTGGCCGTGTTGTTGATAAGGGACCCGGTGCAATAGGTGGTTCCGTTGATGATCAGCGCCACCACGCCACTTCCTGGCTGGATATTTTCCGGGTAACAAATCAGGTTGGGATGACACGCATTGACAGGATCCCGAAGTTCCGCTGCTCGGAAGATGCCTACATAGTCGTGATTCACCTCTCCGATTTCAATCTCACCATGGAAGGAGGCGTTCAACGGTTCCTGATATTCTACAATCAGCTCTTCACCACCAATGGGCTGAAGGGGAAGAAGATTTAACTCAGTGTTGTTTTCGTGGGTAAAGGAACCCAGTGTCTCTGACTGGTTGGAGTTGTAGACAAACAGCTTTGCATTTTCGGGCAACCGGAATTTTGTAAAAAGGATATTTAACGAATAGGCTCCTTTTGAACGGATGCCCACGCGCCATACTCTCATGGCGCCTGATGTAAAGGTGATCCCCGAATTATCCGGACGGAGGTGCACAAAGAATTTGTGGGCAAACTCAAGGCTTTTAAAGTGTGATTGCTCCTGCTGGGAACGCCACAGGGCAGCTTCTTTGTCGAAAGAGGGCATCTCCACGAAAAAATCGGCTGACGGAGTAACAGCCCTAGCAACTGCTCCAGCTTGCAGAGGCAGAGGCTTGCCCCCGTGGCTTATCTGGCCGGAAATGTGGCTGAAAATGAGGCTGAATACTAAAAGGAGCGTCCACTTCAGGAGAATGTTGATTCTTTTGGGCTGGCTTGTCATGTGTAAGTGATAAATTCGGTTCCAACTGCAAATGTACGTTTTTTCAGGAAATAGGCCTACTTTTGTAGAGATAATTCGGCTGAATATGCATAATTTAAAAAGCTTTCTCGACGCAAAAGCTGATCAATATAACAGCACCCTCTTTATTAAGGAGGACCCCGTATCCATTCCTCATCTTTTTTCCGGTAAACAGGACCGGGAAATTATGGGCTTTTTCGCCGCTACCCTGGCATGGGGGCAACGAAAAACAATTATCTCCAAATGTCGTGATTTGGCGGACAGGTTGGGAAATGAGCCATTCCGCTTTGTGATGGAGCACGACGAGAATGAGTTGAAGCAACTGCTTGGTTTCAGGCACCGTACTTTTAACGACGAAGACCTGCTTTATTTTATTGACTTCTTACGCCGCCATTATCAACAGCATGAAAGTCTGGAGAGTGCCTTTCTTTGTGATGGCGTATTTACAAACGTGGAAGATTCGCTCATTCATTTTGAGCAGTACTTCTTCGATCACCCCAACGCGCCTAGGCGTACGCGTAAACATGTGGCGACCCCGATACGCAACTCTGCCTGCAAACGGTTGAACATGTTTTTGCGCTGGATGGTAAGAAGGGATGGGAAAGGAGTGGATTTTGGCTTATGGAAACAGATTCCGCAACAAGCACTTATCTGTCCCATCGATCTGCATGTGGACAGGACGGCCAGGCAGCTCGGATTGATCACTCGCAAACAGACAGACTGGAAGGCGGCGCTTGAGTTGACCCGTAATCTCCGCACAATGGATGCAGACGATCCTGTCAAGTATGATTTTGCCCTGTTTGGACTGTCAGTCGAAAGCAAATCCCAGACACACCCTTCGGGCAATGTTAGTCAGCTCCTCCGTATTCCATCAAATAGGCTTTGATGAATTCATCCAGATCACCATCCATTACGCCGGTGACGTCGGATGTCTGGTAGTTTGTGCGATGATCTTTCACGCGACGGTCGTCAAACACATAGCTGCGTATCTGAGAGCCCCACTCAATTTTCTTTTTGCCTGCTTCAATTGCAGCTTGTGCTGCACGGCGTTTCTCCAACTCGATCTCATAGAGTTGCGATTTGAGCAACCGCAGTGCATTCTCCCGATTCCCCATTTGGGATCGGCTCTCCGTGTTTTCGATCACAATTTCCTGTTCCTCGCCCGAATCCGGATCTTTGTAAAGGTAGTGCAGCCGTACACCTGTTTCAACCTTGTTCACATTTTGCCCTCCGGCCCCCGATGAGCGGAAGGTGTCCCAGCTCAGGTTGGCCGGGTTAACATCGACTTCGATGGTGTCGTCCACCAACGGTACCACAAAGACTGACGCGAAGGAGGTCATTCTTTTACCCTGGGCATTGTAAGGCGAAACGCGCACAAGTCGGTGAACCCCATTCTCGCTTTTTAGAAACCCATATGCCAAGTCACCTTCAACCTGTAACGTGGCAGTTTTAATGCCGGCATCGTCGCCATCCTGCCAGTTGGTTACCGTGGTTTTGTATTTTTTGCTTTCACACCACCGCTGGTACATGCGAAAGAGCATGGATGCCCAGTCCTGACTTTCCGTCCCGCCCGCGCCCGCGTTTACTTTCAGGACCGCTCCCAGCTTATCTTCTTCGCGTCGAAGCATGTTTTTTAGTTCCAGATCTTCAATCAGCCTGATGGCTTCTGCATAATTGAGATCTACCTCTTCCTCCGAAACGATTCCTTCCTTCAGGAAGTCGAAGGCCAGCTGCAGCTCATCAGCCGCTGCCTTCACTTCGTTGTATGCGTTGATCCAGAACTTCAGCTCACGCACGACTTGCATCTGGCTTTCTGCTGCCTTGGCATCGTTCCAGAAGTCGGGTGACTGGGTGCGGAGTTCTTCTTCTTCCAGTTGGATTATCCTTGTATCGACGTCAAAGATACCCCCTCAGCGCTTGCTCGCGCTCCAACACATTTTTCAGTTGGTCTGCAGTAATCATCTTTTGCTCATTTTGTTTTCAGGGTGCAAAAATACGCAAAAGATGTGGAATTACCATGTCAATGTTTTATAAAGTAGTTGACTCGGATTTTTCTATTCAGCTCTCGGTTAATGCAGGTAGGAAGAACTTTCAAAGAAGTCTATTTATTGTTAAAAGAGAAGCTTCGTATTGCGCTTTTGCTTACTTTTGTTCGTTTAAAAGATCCGACTGCATCATGAGACGATTTTGTAGTCCTACTTGTGGAATTAATGCTACGAATGTGTATAAAAAAATAGCAGCCATTCTTTTTACAACCATATTGCTGGCTTCTTGTGGAGCCGGTAGGAGTACTGTCTCAAGTCACAGAACCTCTTCGGTGTCCATGCAAAACAACGTTGTTGAATACGGTAGGAAATTCCTGGGAAAACCTTACCGTTATGCCGGTAGGGGGCCTAATTCATTCGACTGCTCAGGATTCACCTCTTTTGTTTTCAAGGAATTTGGATATACGTTGAATCCAAGCTCAGGTGGACAAGAACGTCAATTTCCTACTGTCCACCGAAAAGATTTGAAAAAAGGAGATTTGGTTTTTTTTGAAGGTAGTAGAAAAAATGGCAGAGTAGGGCACGTGGGAATTGTTACCGAAGCCCGTCGCGACGGAACTTTCAGATTTATACACGCCTCTACGAACTATGGGGTCATTGTGTCGTCGTCTGAAGAAGAGTATTATGCATCCCGTTATCTTCGAGGCGGCAGGGTGCTTGAAGAAGATGACTCTTCACCGGGGCAGCGAAAAAGAACGACGGTGAATGTTTCTCTTGAAAAGGGAGAGACTGTTGTCTCGCCCATAGCAGCCCAACGGAAGGGGAGGCCTTCCGAAAAATCAGACAGATCAGTTGTCCTTGTTCAAACCGACCCTCTGAAGAATCCTCCGCTAAAAAAGAACCATTCCACGCATACCCGGAATGAACAGGGTGAAAATCCCCTTTTTCGGACAAAGAATGATGTGATTCTGAGGAGAGATTCCGCCGATATCCCGGAGCCGGTAGTTGTGAATGTGGAGTAAACAAAGGCATCATTTAAAAATGTTTTCATTGTATGACGTTACTAAAAAATATAATTTTTGATTTCGGAGGAGTGCTCATCGACTGGAATCCCGTTTATCTTTATCGGAAAGTCTTTGAAACAGACGGAGAAATGAACTATTTCCTGGAGCATGTTTGTCGTTACGATTGGAACCTGTTGCAGGATGAAGGCCGTTCGTTGGCAGAAGGTACCCGCATTTTGCAGGAAAAACACCCGGAATACGCCGAGGAGATATCCATGTATTACGGGCGCTGGATAGAGATGCTTGGAAGTGCTTATGAAGAAAATAGGAAACTGATTAAACCGCTGAAGGAGAAATATCGGGTGTATGGGCTCACCAACTGGTCGGCAGAAACGCTTCCACTGGCCATGGACAAATTTGACTTTTTTCAAGATCTGGATGGTATGGTTGTTTCAGGGGAAGAGAAAATGGTGAAACCCGACAGGAGGTTGTACGAAGTTCTGCTGGACCGATATGCTCTCCGTGCCGCAGAATCGCTCTTTATTGATGACAATCTGGCAAATATTGAGGCGGCCCGGGAGTTGGGTTTCCAGACCGTTCACTACACAGGCGGTATGAATCTGGAAGCCTGGTTGCGTGAAAACAACGTTTGGTAGAAACGAATTGATAACAGCTGTTGTGTGATTTAACTCTTCTTTAACATTGCTCCTTTGTTATTCTTGCTACCTTTGCAGTCAATTCAAACTATGTGGAAAGATTTGAACTGCTTGCAACCACAGAAAAAAATGCTAAAAAGATTTACTGCATTTCCTTTCTTTGGGCCGTTGCATTCACGCGTAGGTTGAATAAAAACATACATCAACACTTGTTTTCGTTTGGTGACACACATTCGTCTCACAGCCGTTTGTGTCTGTTTTCCTGAAAACTGCTAAATTTTTGCAAAAGATGAATTATCTATTTACCTCCGAATCCGTGTCGGAAGGACATCCTGATAAAGTGGCTGATCAGATTTCCGATGCGTTGCTCGACGAGTTCCTGGCATACGACCGTAATTCCAAGGTGGCTTGTGAGACACTGGTAACCACCGGGCAGGTGGTTCTTGCCGGTGAAGTGAAATCCAACGCATATGTCGACGTGGCCGAAGTGGCCCGCGATGTGATTGCCAAAATAGGTTACACTAAAAGTGAATATCGTTTTGAAGCGCAGTCTTGCGGTGTTTTTTCCAGTATTCACGAACAATCGGACGATATAAACCGAGGGGTGGATCAGAAAGCCGATCCTATGGAGCAGGGAGCAGGCGACCAGGGAATGATGTTCGGGTATGCGACCAGCGAGACCGACAACTTCATGCCGCTATCGCTCGATCTGAGCCATGCCTTGTTGCTGGAGCTGGCAAATATCCGCAAAAACGAACCAGAGCTGATGCCCTATCTCCGTCCCGATGCAAAATCGCAGGTTACCGTTGAGTATGCACAGGATGGCACACCCCTGCGCATAGATACCATCGTGATTTCGACCCAGCACGACGAGTTTGAGAAGCCGCGACAAAACACAAGAGAGGCCACCCTTGAGGCAGATGAGAGGATGCGCTCGCGTATAGAAACAGATGTGCGCACTATCCTTATTCCACGTGTGCAGGCGCAGTATAAGCATAGAAAAGATGTGCATAAGCTTTTTGAGGGAGATATCAAATACCACGTGAACCCCACGGGCAAATTTGTCATTGGTGGCCCTCACGGCGATACGGGACTAACCGGACGCAAGATTATTGTGGATACCTATGGCGGGAAAGCGGCGCACGGTGGAGGTGCCTTTTCGGGAAAAGATCCGTCGAAAGTGGATCGCTCAGCAGCCTACGCAGCACGACACATCGCCAAGAACATGGTGGCGGCCGGAGTTGCCTCCGAGATGTTGATCCAGGTGTCGTATGCCATCGGCATTGCCGAGCCGATGAGTATTTATGTAAATACCTACGGCAAAAGCAATGTGAAGATGACGGATGCCGACATTGCCGAAAAGATCCGCCTGTTGTTCGATTTGCGGCCCAAAGCCATTGAACAGCGTTTGAAACTGCGTAATCCGATCTATTTTGAAACAGCTTCGTATGGTCACATGGGCCGTGAGCCGCGCAAGGTGAAGAAGGTGTTCAGCTCACGCTATATGCCGGAACAGGTGGTAATGGAGGTGGAGCTGTTTACCTGGGAAAAACTGGATTATGTAGAAAAAATTAAAAAAGAATTTGGCCTGTAAGAAAATAATGAAACAGACACAACGATCAGTGGTCGTCTACTGTGCATCCAGTTCGCTGATTGATGCGTGCTATTTCGATGCGGCCGAACGTCTGGGTGAGCTCCTCGCTGCCAATGGTATTCTCTGCATCAATGGTGCCGGGAAAGAGGGCCTGATGGGTGCGCTAAACGATTCCGTTCTTCGGCACGGAGGAGCGGTAAAAGGAATTATTCCCCAATTTATGGTTGATGCCGGGTGGTGTCACGACCAATTGAACGAAACAATCATTACCCAAACTATTCACGAACGGAAGGAAAGTATGGCTGAATCTGCCGATGCAGTAATCGCTCTCCCCGGCGGAGTAGGGACTTTGGAGGAGCTTGCCGAGATTATTACCTGGAAGCAGTTGGGACTTTATGACAATCCTGTCATCATCCTTAATACAAACGATTATTACCAGCCGTTGCTCTCTTTTTTCGACAAAATGATGGAGGCAAAATTCCTGAACAGGGCGAATGGTGATATGTGGCAGGTAGCATCTACTCCTGAGGAGGCTGTCGGTCTTCTTCTGGGTTTTCCCCACTGGAAAGCTTCGGGAGGATTGGAATGTACGGAAAAAGAGTTGTAAATTTGCTGTTCAAAGATAAAATACACGATATAAGTGCCCCAGTTTATTCCCGATACCCTGCGGGAGACTCCGTTTTACCTCAAAGCGGAGGAGTTGCCGCTTCAGGCTGATTCATTGGATATGAATTTTGGCCGGTATGAATTTCTTCCTACCGATTCACAGCATATTTTGTTTTCTGTAGATTCGGATACCCTTGCAAAGCTGGAATTTTTCGCTCCTGGAAATGCAGGCATGGCAATGCCATTCTCTCTTTGGGTGAACAGCATTTTTTTTCTACTTTTTGTCGCTTGTTTTGTCATTTTCTCCCTGGTATTCCGAAAGGAAGGGATGGCTTTTGTCGAAAATTTCAGGCAGATTTTCCTTGTGCGAAGGCGACAGGCCGCTGGTTTTAAGGGGCAGGTGACCACGACCGAAGCATGGGGCGAATTTTTTTTAGTACTACAAACCATGCTCATCATTGCCATTCTCTTTTTTACTTTTTTATGGGATAGGGGACTCGCCCTGCTCTCAACGAAGGGGTGTCTTCTCGCTTTTGCCGGCATGCTGCTCGTACCGGCTGTGATGACGTTGTTAAAGCTTCTGATGTACCGGACCATAGGTGCCATTTTTATGCCCCGGGAGATAAATCGTTGGATTAGCCATTATTACAGGTTGATTGAGTTGATGGGGATTCTCTTGTTTTTACCCGCCCTGTTGTACGTTTTTATGCCCGAATTACGGGATGTTATGCTTGTCCTGTTTTTGTTCGTCTTTATTATTAGCCGTCTCGCAATTGTCTTCGGACTATTAAATATTTTTGTTAAAAAAAATGTCGGTGGTTTTTATTTTTTTGTGTATCTTTGTGGGACTGAAATTGCCCCCTATTTATTGTACTATAAGGGGGTAGTATTATTTATTAGTTTGGCAGGAAATATTTTTGTATGAACGTCCGGAAAGTAAAGAAGATTCTAATTTCTCAACCCAAGCCTAGCAGCGAAAAATCACCCTATTACGATATAGCGGAAAAGTTTCATGTCGAGGTGCATTTCTATCCTTTTATTAAAGTAGATAGAGTCCCTATCAAAGAATTCCGCCAACAACGGATAAATATTCTGGATTTCACGGCCATCATTTTTACTGCAAGAACAGCCGTCGATAAGTTTTTTTCAATATGCGAAGAGATGAAGGTGGCAATACCCGAAACCATGAAGTATTTCTGTACGTCAGAGGCTGTTGCATTGTACCTGCAGAAATATATTGTATACCGGAAAAGGAAGATATTTTTCAGTCAAACCGGCAAAATCGACGGATTAAGCAACGCTTTCACCAAGCATTCGAAAGAAAAGTTCCTCTTTCCTGTTCCCGAAGAACACAACGACGAAGTAACCCTTTTTCTCGATGAAAAGAAGTTGAATTACACCAAGAGTGTGATGTACAGGACGGTGAGTAACGATTTTGAAGAGGGAGAGAAGCTTGATTACGACATGATCATTTTCTTTAGTCCGCTGGGTATCCAGTCCTTGTTTACCAATTTCCCCGATTTTAAACAAAACGATATGGCTATCGGCTGTTTCGGCACCTCCACGGCAAAGGCTGTGGAAGAGGCCGGATTGCGTCTCGACTGCGAAGCACCACAACCTGACTTCCCTTCAATGACGGCCGCCCTGGAGGCTTTTCTCAAGGAAAATCACAAAAACCATAACTAAGTTAGTCATAGCCAGAGGACCCTCTTGACTTCCGGCTGCTCAGATCTCCTCTTCCAGTTCTTTCGAGAAGTAGGGTTTGGGAGCTTTGACAGAAGGAAATACCCTGCGCACATTTGCTGCTATTTTGGCGGCAAATTCTTCAATATCCATATTGATTGCCTGTGATGTCTGGAGATAAATCTCCCTGATTGTCATCTCATCCTCGTCGGTTTCACAAAAAAGCGCATCAATAGGAATCAACTGCATAGACGCTACATTGATCTGGTCGCCGATAGAAAAGAGGAAGCCCTCATGAAGAAGCCGTTTTGTTAATTCCGGTTTCCCCCGATAACCGTGTATGATCCATGGTTGGGTGGGGTCTGTTTCTTTCCTTATCTGAATCAACTCCTCCCATGCTTTCACACAGTGAATGATGACCGGTTTGCCCAGTTTCTCGGAGAGCTCGATGTGTTTTTTAAAAACGGGTATCTGTATATCGAAAGAAGGGCCTTTGAGTTTGTCGAGACCGGTTTCTCCAATGGCAACTATACGGATGTTGGAGGCAATCTCGTTCAGGTAAGCCATCTGGGTGTCGCTGTCCTCCGAATACCAGGGGTGGATGCCGCAGGAAAATGCATGCCGATGGTAAGAATCTTTGGCTACTTCAAATTCAAGGGGGTATACATCGAAGATACACGAGTGATAAGGGTCGTCGTTATCCTCGAGAAAAATTTGGTGGGTGTGTACGTCGTAAAATTCCATACATTAATTGTCCTCTGCCTTCGGTTTGTTCTTTCTGCGCTTCGGCTTTGGCTCTGGAACAGGATCGTAACCCGATCCGCCCCAGGGATTACAGCTCAAAATGCGTTTGGCTGACAAGAAAGAACCTCTGAATGGGCCATGCCTTTTCAATGCTTCTATCGTATATTGAGAACAGGTGGGTGTGTACCGGCAGCTGGGCGGTGTGAGCGGAGAAATGGCTGCCCGGTAGAAATAGACCGGAAGAAGTAGTATCCATGTGAGCAGATGCTTTAACACTTTCACCATTTACCTTTCCCAATCTGTTCCTTTAACGCACTCAGTGCTTTTTGTACACTCTTCTCTACCGTGGAAAAGTCGCTCAACGCATCTTTCACATAAACGAAAGCGACGTCAATATGGACTTCTTTGCCAGACAGTGCCACATCGAAAAGATGTTTGTTCAACCGGTAAGCCTCCCTCGTTAGCCGTTTCATCCTGTTTCGATGTGCAGCAGACCGAAGCCTTTTTTTAGGGATGCTCACCAGTATTGATACTGGCACCGTTTGTGGATGAGTCGTTTCCAAATATACAACCCTGAAGGGATATACCATCATAGAACGTCCGTGGGTAAAGAGGTGTTCAACCCTTTTCTTCCCAGCGACACGTTCTTCTTTTGTAAAATTGAAGTATCCTCCTCCATTCATAAGATAAAAGCATTCCTCCGAAAGCAATTACGAAAGCAAAGATAATTGTTTTTAGAATCAAATGTTTCTTTTAATGAAAAAAAGTGGAACAAGAAGTTGACCAGGTCGGTTATTTGCGTCCAAAATCCGCGGGTATTTCGCCCCACAGTTTTGTTTCCCATTTAAGAATCGGGTTTTGAAAGCTGTTGTTTTGAAGCCACGCTTCCGCACGGGTAATCAGCTCGAAAAGAGGTTTGTTCCGATCCGACTGCATCAGCTTGGTGTTGCATTTCTTTTTGGCAATCCATTTGATGGCATTTACGCTGTCGGAATAGACAGGGGTGTCCTGGCCAAGTTTTTTCAAAAGTGCCAGCGCATGCACAATTGCCAGAAACTCTCCAATGTTGTTCGTCCCCTCTTCCAGTGGCCCCATGTGAAAGATCTCCCTGTTGTCCGCGACCAGTACCCCGCGGTACTCCAAAAGCCCCGGATTGCCGCTGCAGGCAGCATCTACGGCCAGGCTCTCCCTGATTATCTTACTGCTTGATGCGGAAGCAACCGCTGCCTTTGTCTTTTTCGCATTCAGATGTTTCCATGGGTTTTCGCGAAATGCCTTTTCTGCCTCTTCTTTTGTCGGGAACGACTTGAACCGTGCATTTTCGAATCCCGTCACCTGCGATTTGCATTCCTCCCACGACGTGTAAATGCCCGGCTTCACGCCCTGCCATACTACATAATATTTGTTTTTCGCCATGAGACCGCACTTTCACATTGATTCCAGGATGTAGGGTGTCATCTCCACATCCGTTGAATGATCCATCCTCTTTTCTTCAATAGATACGATGCTGTCCACTACAAATTTGGTGTAACCACGCCAGGGGATGGTGGCAAAGTATTCTTTGTAATGCAATTGCACCATTTTGCCACTTGCTACCATCAGCTTTTGGGCAATCTCCTCGTCTGTCACGGAAAAATCGAACTGGTTTGATTGTAATCCGCCCGGTTTATCGGCTCGAAAACCCGATTGGATCAGCTTGCCCTCGTAGGTTTTAAAGATAACACCTTTGTAAACAAGGTAATTTAGTTCGCCTGATTTTACGCCCGTGCCAAATACGTAGAAATAGCGTACATAGACGAAAATTCCGAGTGTAAGGATCAATATGGCGAGAAGCCATCTCAAGGCCTTCCGGCTCTTTTTCTTTCTGGGGGTCAGATCATCCATCTTCTTTGATATGTTAGAATGCAAAGATACCTATTTTTTGACTTTTTAGAGAAATAGTGGAGCAAAATGCCGGTCTAATCCCCTAATTTGCGTTATATTTGTTTTCAAATATCATTTGCAAATACGTATGAACAGACTTTTTATGTTCCTTGCACTTTTTCTTGCTGCAGGAACCCTCTCCTCCCAAAATGCCTACAAATTCTCGGTGATCAAGGAAAACCCGATTACATCGGTAAAAAATCAAGCCAGCACAGGTACTTGCTGGAGTTTTTCAGCCGCAGGTATGCTTGAATCCGAACTTATTCGCATGGGAAAAGGAGAGTTCAACCTTTCCGAAATGTATATTGTGCGCAAAAATTACGAAGATAAAGCCCGCAAATATGCCCGTCTCCACGGCAGTCTTAATTTTACTGCCGGCGGTTCCTTTGCCGATGTGATGGAGACCATCGATGATTTCGGGATCATGCCCGAGGATGCTTATCCGGGGCTCAATTACGGAGCAGATAATCACGATCATGGTGAACTCGATAAGGTGCTGAAAGGCTATATGGACGGAATTATTGGTGCACGAGCCCTTTCTCCCGTGTGGCACGAAGGCTTCTCCGGTGTGCTGGATACCTATCTTGGTGCTGTTCCCGATACTTTTATGTACGATGGAAAGCAGTATACACCGCATTCGTTTGCTGAATTTTTAGGATTAAACCAGAATGATTATATTTCGCTGACTTCTTTCACGCACCATCCCTTTTACAAGCCTTTTGCTATTGAGGTCCCTGACAACTGGCGCTGGGCCCTCTCCTACAACCTGCCTGTGGATGAGTTGATGGAAGTGATGGAACACGCCATTATGAATGGTTTTACCATTGCATGGGCTTCCGACGTCAGTGAAACTGGTTTCTCGCGTGAGGGTATTGCCATCGTGCCGGACGAACAAGCGGCTGAAAATGCCGGATCAGACGAGGCCCGATGGCTGGGACTATCGAGCCGTGAACGGGATGCCAATCTCAGGATGCGGGTAGGGAGCGAAGCGCTTGCTGAAAAGCAAATTACCCAGGAAATGCGTCAGTCGGCGTTCGATAATTATTCTACTACCGACGATCACGGCATGCAAATATATGGGATCGCAAAGGACCAGCAGGGAAATAAGTTCTATATGGTGAAAAACTCATGGGGTGAAACGGGTCCTTACAAAGGTCTCTGGTACGCTTCGGATCCTTTTGTTCGCTATAAGACCCTTAGCATCGTACTGCATAAAGGAGCACTCCCCGCTGAAACAGCCCGTAAACTGGGTCTCTGACCCACCGTAAAGGCACCGAACTCCAACTATTAAGTGAACCCAATATGGAAATAACCGATCTTTATGCTATTTTTCGGAAATACCCTTCTGTGACGACCGATTCGCGCATGTGTTCCAAGGATTCCATCTTCTTTGCATTGAGGGGGGAAAGGTTTAATGGAAACTTGTTTGCCGATAAAGCGCTGGAGGCCGGATGTGCCTACGCTGTTGTGGATGAACGACCGGAGAGCGAGCCATTCAACGAGCGGATTATTCTCGTCGACAATGTGCTTGCCACCCTTCAGAAGCTAGCCAACTACCACCGGCGCAAGCTGAAGATACCCATTATTGGCATTACCGGGACAAACGGCAAAACAACGACCAAAGAGTTAATTGCCATTGCCCTTTCCCGCGAGTTTAAAGTTGCCTATACGCAGGGGAACTTTAATAATCATATCGGCGTGCCGCTCACGTTGCTGTCGATGAATAGATCGCATGAGATAGGGGTTGTTGAAATGGGCGCTAATCATCCGGGCGACATCCGGGAGTTGTGTGAAATAGCCGAACCCAATTATGGCCTTATAACCAATGTGGGAAAAGCGCACCTGGAAGGATTCGGAACTTTTGAAAACGTAATCAAAGCCAAGGGTGAGTTGTACGATTTTCTCAGGGGGCACGAAGGGAAAGTGTTTGTTAATAAAGACAATCAGACTTTGTACGAACTGTCGGAGGGAATGGACAGAATCTTGTATGGGAAGAATGACCCCTCTCTTTTTGCTTCCGGTACCATTGCCAATGCAACACCCTTTTTGGAGTTCGACTGGAACTTTTTCGACCGCTCCTACCGGGTGAAGACCAGTCTGGTGGGTGAGTTTAACTTCGACAATGCGATTGCCGCCGTGGCAGTATCCAAGTTTTTCGGAATCAATGCCGAGTTGATCAGTGCTGCCCTGGAGGAGTATGAACCGCTGAATCACCGGTCGCAGTTTAAACGTACAGAGCGAAACGACCTGATCATAGATGCGTACAATGCTAATCCAACCAGCATGAAGGCTTCGCTTGATTTTTTTGTCTCAATCCCTACCTCACTTCCAAAGATGGTGATTCTGGGCGAGATGAAGGAGTTGGGCGAGATCAGTGATGAGGAGCATCAAAGGATGGTCGATTTCATAAAAAACCAGACCTTCGACCGGGTCTATCTTGTTGGAAACGATTTCAAAGACTTGATCCCGGATAATGCGTCTTATCGTTTTTTTGAGAATGTGGATTCATTGATTGAATCGCTAAAGACAGATCCGGTAAAAGGACATTATCTATTGTTGAAAGGATCACATTCGGTACATCTCGAAAAGGCGGTTGATTATCTGTAATGCGCCGGATGTCATTTTTTTTGTGGTTCAAATTTTACCGTTATCATCACCATCTCCGAGACGGTGCCTATGCGGTATTGTGACCCTACAAGACTGATGCCGGATGTGACGTAAACATGTGTATTTCCCTTTTTCTTGTAGCCGTGAGCAACTTCAAACACCATTTGGGTGGCGATGTTGCCCGGAAATGCCTGACCATGATGGGTGTGTCCGTACAAGGCGATATCGGCGCCGGCATCAGCCTCTTCACTCAGATTATCGGGCGTATGATTCAGTACGATTACCGGTTTGGACATGTCTACCCCTTCTGTGGCCAGCAGCTTTGCGGTGGACTTCCGGTTAAGGATGACCTTGTCTTCGCGTCCCACCACATAAAAAGCGCTGTCAACGAACACGGCGGAGTCGCGCAACATGGTGATCCCCGCATCGTTCAGGAGCTGAATCTTCTCCTCCGCATCGTACCGGTATTCGTGATTGCCGGTGCAGGAGAAAACCCCCAGGGGAGCCTTCAGTCGCGATAACTCTTTGTCCATCCCTTCATCCAGGATTGGATTGATATGTGAGTCAATGATGTCACCCACAAAGAGAATCAAGTCCGGTTTCTGCTCCAGAATCAAATCCACGTATTTTCTCGTGTGATTCCGGTTAATCATCCATCCCATATGCAGGTCTCCTACTACGGCAATGCGCAACGAATCAAATTCTCCCGCCTGCTTGTGTACGGTGAGGTGTACCTGTTGTACCACCGGATGCAGAAACTTGTGATGCCCGTGGACCATCACTCCCGATACAGCCAAAATGGGTGCCAGAAAAGTGACTATTTTGTATTTTGAAGGTTGATCTTTGAAGTACCACGATCTTCGCTGGATCCTTCTCCGGATGATATAAATCAGATCAATCACCAGCCACACCCCGCCGGTATAAAGAAGAAAAAGCATCCAGCTGGTGCCTATTACACGGATTAGCTGGGTGATGGGGTCGGGAATGATCCGATAGAAAAGTAATCCGGATGAATAGACGAGCAACTCCACCCCGAAAACCGCAGAGAGGATGATGCGTGCCCACTTTTTTTCATCGAAGGTGTGCCATCCTTTCAGGAAGACCAAGATATTGAGAGTGACGTGGACGATAAAAGCGTTGATGAGTGCGCGCATGCAATGTTTTTTTTGATTGTGTATTAAAAACAGAAGAAGGACACCTTTTGTTTGACTGTAGTGAATTTCTTTCTTTTTTCCTTCGTATCATAAATTCAGAAAGAATGATACCCACAGCGGTACGGAAAAATCAATGATCATCCCATGAAACAGGGCAATTACCACGAACTCCGATCCGGAATATTTTGCAATGACCGGCAGGGTGGTATCCATGGTAGTAGCACCTCCGGCAGAAATTGGTGCCAGGGGGCCGAAATATTTTACCATCCAGGGGGCCAGAAGCAGCACGCTGAACTCCCTCGTGATGTTGGCCAGCAAGGCAATGGTTCCCAGCTCTGCTCCTCTAAACTCGGTGATCAGGATGCTGGAAAGTGAATAATAGGCAAAGCCAGCCCCCACGCTCAAACATTCGGTCAGGCCTTTCTCCGGCATGATAAGGCTCACTAGCGCTACACCGGCAAAGGTGCCAGCTGTGGTCGCAAGAGGTATCAACAGCATTCTCCATCCAAATCGCTTCAGGGCGGCAATCATGTTCTTGCCAGAGCCAATTTGCATGCCTACCAGAAAAAGAAGGGCATAGAGTACCCAGGTCGAGATGTCGCTGTTGAGCAACGCTTCCGGCATCATTCCCAAAAATGCCAGCAATATGCCTGCGGCAAAAAGGAGGAGGTAGGTAAGAGACAGTTTCATCAGCTGGAAATTAAAGAGGTGTTTTGCTCTCCTTCGTGGCTACTCCTCCGCATGTCTCCTGGTGGACGAAATCCTTCTGGGTGTTCTTTTCAGGCCGGCTCTTCCTCCCGGCAAAAAATCGCTCGAAAACCCATTTCGCACAGAGTATACTACCGAGTGTGCCTCCTGTTGTGAGGATAAATGCTTCCAGTCCGATAGATGCAAAGTTATCGATTATCTGTTCGTTGTTTCCGACAGACACACCCAAAAAAAACAGCAACAGCATAATCACCAGACTTAAGAGGATGCCCGTGTGTTTTACGAAACCGCTTTTTCGGAAAAGATAGCCGGTTAGAATGCCACTCGTAATGCAGAGAAGAATTGGAATCATGAATAATTTTTGCAACAAAATTAGAAAAAAGAATTCATGCCGCGAAACTTCGCTTTGCTTGCTATTGTCCGAAATTATTTCCGGGCTTGTATGTAATTCAAAAAAAGTCAATAATAATTTGCAATTCAAAAAAATAAAGTATATTTGTAATATCAAAATGATATCATTTTAAATTTATTGTTATGGAAACAAAGGAATTCAGTTTTAAAGGTTTTAAGGCGAACGGGTTTTTGATGATTCTTGCGTTATTTCTATTTTTAGGAGTTATTCTTTTCTCTTTCTTTCAGGGTAGCTGGGGAATCATTGCAGGTTGTATAATGGTTATGGTATGGATACTGCTGTTGATTGGATTTACCAAACTGGAACCAAATGAAGCAATCGTGATGGTTTTTTTCGGGAAATACAAGGGGGTGTTGAACGAGACTGGTTTTTTTTGGGTAAATCCGTTCATGACGAAGAAGAAATTATCCATGCGGGCCCGAAATTTGAATGTGGAGCCCATCAAGGTGAACGATAAAGTGGGAAATCCGGTGCTGATAGGGCTTGTATTGGTCTGGAAGTTGAAGGATACCTATAAGGCGATGTTTGAAATCGATGCTCAGACCATGGCGGCATCGGGTCCGGGAAATACAGGAACAGCGACCTATGTAGTCAGTAAGCAGATGAGTGCGTTCGAAAACTTTGTTGCTGTCCAGAGCGATGCCGCTCTCAGGCAGGTTGCCGGACAGTATGCTTACGACAACAACGTGGTTTCGGATCATGAAATTACGCTACGGTCGGGAGGGGAAGAGATTAATGAAAATATGCTCATTGAGTTAAATAATCGACTTGAAATGGCAGGCATCGAAATTGTGGAGGCGCGTATCAATTATCTGGCTTATGCACCCGAAATAGCTGCCGTTATGTTACGTCGCCAGCAGGCGGAAGCTATTATCTCGGCGCGCGAGAAGATTGTGGAAGGCGCTGTTACCATGGTTAAAATGGCGCTGGAAAAGATTGAAGACGAAAATATTGTGGAGCTGGACAGCGACAAGAAAGCGGCCATGGTGAGTAACCTGCTGGTGGTGCTCTGTGCCGACGAGTCGGCTCAACCTGTACTGAACACAGGGTCTTTATACCAATAATTGGGATGAATGACGGGAACTCACCTTGCCATTTCCATTATAAGTCTTATAACTGGAACATAATCCACAGGGTGTATGTTAGAAGATACAATCCCGTTGGCGAGTATGGTGGATGGGGCGTTTGTCTGTCAAGATGGCATTTTGCAGGCAGGAGAATTAAACTCTCCCGGGCCATTGCCCATACAGTAAGTGGAAGAACGGAATTACAGATCGAACTTAAAAAAAGCAAAAGAATATTGATTGGTACGTTACAGCCCGAGGAACTTAAAAAGGTGCTGGTAAGACCAGGTAAGGCAGAGTGAAAGAATTGACAATGATGAAGAAAGAGAAAACAAACCGGAATTTTGCGCTTCGATTGGATGCTAAAACGATGGATGCAATTGAAAAGTGGGCTGCCGATGAATTTCGCAGCGTAAATGGGCAGATACAATGGATACTGGATCAGGCCCTCAGAAAAAGCGGGCGCTTGAAACAGGAATAAACCCTCTCGCTGTCTTGTTAAAAATATGTAATCAAGAGATTATTCAATTAGCGAGACAAATTTATATCTACTTTTAATTTTTCAAATGCACGTATTATATTTGGAACCACAATGAAGCCAGCGACAATTCTGTTTTTATTCTTTTTATTATCAGTGAATTTGATAGCTCAGGGGGTGACTGTAAAAGGGAAATTGGTGTCGGCTGCCGATCAGGCCCCGCTCCCTTACGCAACAATTTCTGTCTCCCGGGAAACGGCTCCCGCAAGCAGCATCAAAAAGATGGCTACACGGGAAGACGGCACTTTCTCTGCTTCATTATCCTCGGGAAAATACATCTTTTCTTTTCATTTTGTGGGGATGAACGGAATGACAAAGCTTGTGGAGGTTGCTGCTTCCCAAAATCCGCTGGATATGGGGACAGTCTCCATGACGGAGAGCGCTACCGAGTTGGACGAATTGAGTGTTGTCGCCCAAAAACCCCTGGTGAAGGTAGAGCTCGATAAGCTGACATACAGTGCCAAGGATGATCCGGAATCTTCCACCTCCAATGTGCTTGATCTCTTGCGTAAAGTGCCCCTGGTGACGGTGGATGGCGAAGATGAGATTCAACTGAGGGGATCTTCGAATTTCAAGATCTATCTGAACGGCAAACCCTCGAATATGGTTTCCGGAAACCCTTCTCAGGTGTTGAAGAGTATGCCGGCAAACAGCGTGAAGGATATTGAAGTAATCACCGATCCCGGGGCTAAATACGATGCCGAGGGAATTGGCGGCATCATCAATATTGTCACTGATAAAAGGGCCGATGATGGTTATTCCGGTTCCGTAGGGGCCAACGGTGATGATTTTGGCGGGTATGGTGGCAACATCTATCTGGCTACTAAATATGGCAAGTTTGGTTTCACCGGCAACGCTGGTTATTTTTATCAGTCTCGCCCTGAGTCGAAGTCCAACTTTGCACGCAGTGAATATTCTCCCAATCCGGGGAATACCCTCACCCTCAATGGAACCAACAAGAGCAACGGGAAAGGCCTCTTTTTAAATGGCTCCATGAGCTTTGAACCCGACACCCTGCATCTCTTCAACCTGTCGGTCTCCCGTTTTGGGGGGGATTTTAATTCGTTGAACCTGCAGGAGGCCCTTTCCGTTGGTGCCCACCCCTATAGTTACAATACGCGAAATAAAAGCGTAAGCCAGTTCGGGGGGATGAACCTGTCGGTCGATTATCAGCGTAGCTTCAAAAAGAAGGGAGAGATGTTGACTGCCTCATACCGGTTTGAGAGTAATCCCAATGACAGTGAATATGAAAGCGAATATTACAATGTCACTGATTTTTACTATCCGGATGGCTACCGGATCAAAAGTGCCAATAACGCAGGCGGAAACGAACATACCGGTCAGGTAGATTATGTGAATCCCCTGAATAGGAAGCATAGTATTGAAACAGGATTAAAGTATATTTTCAGGGATAATTCAAGTCGCGCCGACCATACTTACCTTGATCTGACAGACAATATGTGGAAGCCCGATCCGAACAGAAAAAACGATCTGGACCACTCCCAGTACATCACCTCCGGCTATGCCGGTTACAGCTATAAGGCGGGGAGAGTGGGGATGAAGCTGGGACTACGGGGGGAACATACACGGCAGGATATCCACTTTATGAGCAGCGACCTGGATACGATTGTACACACCAGCTTCTTCGACCTGGTTCCCTCCGCCACGCTCTCCTGTCAGCTGGGAATGACACAAACATTGCGGGGCGGTTACAACATGCGTATTTCCCGTCCGGGCATCTGGTACCTGAATCCCTATGTGAACGACGTGGACCCCAACAATATCAGCTACGGCAATCCTCGGCTCAATGCGGAGCAGCAGCATAACTTCAATATCAATTATGGTTCTTTCTCGCAGAAGTTGAATTTCAACCTTGCTCTCAACTACTCTTTTGCCAAAAATGCCGTGACGGCATACAGCTTCATAAGGCAGGAGTATGACGAGGCGCAGGGAGTTTACAAGTCTGTAACCCATAATACGTATGATAACATCGGGCGCAATCAGACAGTGGGGACAAATATGTATGTGAGCTGGACACCAACCCGGATGATCCGTACCTACCTCAACGGAGGGGTCAATTATACCGATATCCGGAGCACCAAAAATAGCGAATTGAAAAATAGCGGCTTCTCCGGACGTACATTTGGCGGGCTTACCTTTACCTTTCCCGGGGATTTCAGGGTGGGAGCCAATGCTGGACTCTTTCTGAGCCGTATTCAGTTGCAGACGGAACAGTCGGCATTCTATTTTTATTCTTTCAGTCTGCAAAAAAGCTTTCTGCATGAAAAACTCGACCTGGCGCTCAATATGCAAAACCTGTTTTCCAAATACAGGGCATTCACCTCCACCACCACTGGTGCCGGATTTACCCAGAAGAATGAATTCATGAATCCAATGCGAAACTTCAGGCTGAGTGTTACCTATCGTTTTGGAGACTTAAAGACTTCGATGAAAAAGGTGCAGCGCACTATAAGCAACGAAGATGTGATGCAGGGAGAGAGCGGACAGCAGCAGGGAACCACACCTCCCACAGGAGAATGATTTTGCAGTGATTCTTTTTTCCACTATTTTTGATGAAAGCAATAGAAGTGAAGCATGAGGATTGACATTATTACTGTTTTACCGGAAATGATCGAAGGGGCGCTCAATACGAGTATCCTGAAACGCGCACAGGAGAAGGGACTCGTTGAATTTGGACTCCACAACCTACGCGATTATACGCTCGACAAACACAAACGGGTAGACGATTATCCCTTTGGGGGAGAGGCAGGGATGGTGATGCAGATTGAACCAATAGACCGGGCCATCACCTACCTGAAGTCGCAACGTGAATATGACGAGGTAATCTTTACATCGCCCGACGGCGAGCAGTTTACGCAAGCCACGGCCAACAAGCTGTCTCTCATGCAGAATGTTATTATTCTCTGCGGACATTACAAGGGAATTGATTACCGGGTGAGGGAGCATCTGATCACCCGGGAGATCTCGATCGGTGATTTTGTGCTTACCGGGGGGGAGCTGGTTGCTACCATGATTGCCGATGCCGTGGTGAGGGTAATCCCCGGTGCCATTGGTGATGAACAGTCTGCCCTCTCCGACTCGTTCCAGGACGGATTGCTGGCACCCCCTGTGTATACAAGGCCTGCCGAGTATAATGGATGGAAGGTGCCGGAGGTTCTTCTTTCGGGACACGAACGGAAGATCGCGGAATGGAGGCATAATCAATCGGTGGAACGTACCAAACGTCTCCGCCCTGACCTGATTCGATAGAATAGGCACAGGTGAATGTCTTGAATGAATTTCATATCTTTGTAAAATTTTTTGATTATGAAAGGAATTGTATTGGCGGGTGGTTCCGGCACAAGGTTATATCCCATCACCAAAGGAGTTTCCAAGCAGTTGCTCCCTATTTTTGATAAACCAATGGTTTATTACCCAATCTCGGCTTTGATGCTTGCAGGCATACGGGAGATTCTTGTTATTTCCACACCGGAGGATCTGCCCGGCTTCCAGAGGCTGCTGGGCGACGGGTCGGATTTTGGTGTGCAATTTACCTATGCGGAGCAACCCAGTCCCGATGGCCTTGCGCAGGCATTTATCATAGGGGAAGAATTTATCGGGAACGATGCTGCCTGTCTGGTGCTGGGCGACAATATTTTTTATGGTAATGGCTTTCCTTCTTTGTTAAAAAAGGCTGTGGATGATGCGGAAAATAATGAGCTGGCCACGGTTTTCGGTTATTTTGTAAACAATCCCGAAAGGTATGGTGTCGCCGAGTTCGATGAGAAAGGCCAGGTCATCAGCATCGAGGAGAAGCCTGTCGCCCCGAAGTCCAACTGGGCTGTAACCGGCTTGTACTTCTACCCCAATCGGGTGGTGGAGATCGCAAAACAGATCAAACCATCGGCACGGGGAGAGCTGGAGATAACAACGGTAAATCAGGCATTCCTGCACGAAGGGAAACTGCAAATACAGCGTTTTGGCAGAGGCTTTGCATGGCTTGATACCGGAACCCACGATTCGCTATCGGAAGCATCCACATTTATTGAAGTGCTGGAAAAACGGCAGGGGCTTAAGATATCGTGTCTGGAAGAGATCGCCTGGCACAACGGATGGATTTCTGCAGAAGACCTCAAGCGTATGGCGGAGCCGATGAAAAAAAATCAGTACGGGCAGTATCTGTTGAGGTTGGTGGAGTACGGCAGTTAAGCAGTGAGGGACAGTGTCAGGTTGGTCGCAGGTTGAAGGTATTGGAGCAAAGAGAAAAAAGAATAGAAGTATAATGGACGTAATTAAAACAGAAATAGAGGGGTTGCTTGTCATACAGCCCAAAGTCTTTGGAGATGATCGGGGTTATTTTTTTGAATCCTTTTCGATGAAGAAGTTCGAAGAGAAAGTGAGAAAAACCGTTTTCGTGCAGGACAACGAAAGTAAATCGCGATACGGAGTGTTGCGGGGGCTTCATTTTCAGAAGCCGCCCTTTGAACAGGCCAAACTGGTACGCGTGGTGCTGGGAAGGGTGCTGGATGTAGCCGTGGATATCCGGAAGAATTCTCCCACCTTTGGTCAATACGTCTCGATGGAGCTGTCCGATGAAAATAAAAAGCAGTTGTTTATCCCGCGGGGATTTGCTCATGGATTTGCCGTATTAAGCGACAAGGCAATATTTCAATATAAATGTGATAACTATTATTCTCCGGCACACGAAGGGGGTATTCTTTGGAATGATCCCCGGCTTCATATCGACTGGCTGCTTCCTGAAAATGAAATTATCTTATCGGAAAAAGACAAAAATAATCCACCCCTATGCGACACATATTAATCACCGGAGGTGCGGGCTTCATCGGCTCCCATGTTGTCCGGCTGTTTGTGAATAAATATCCTGGCGACCAGATTGTGAATCTCGACAAGCTGACCTATGCCGGCAACCTTTCCAATCTTCAGGATCTGGAAGGAAGACCCAATTACCGGTTTGTGAAGGCGGACATCTGCGACTTCAGCGAGATGCAGTCAGTGGTGGAGTCTTTTCATATTGACAGCATCATCCATCTCGCTGCCGAAAGTCACGTGGACCGATCGATTACCGACCCCTTCTCGTTTGCCAGAACAAACGTGATGGGAACGCTCAACCTGCTGCAGTCTGCCAAAGAATCCTGGAAAGGAAACTACGACGGGAAGCTGTTTTATCATATCTCTACCGACGAGGTGTACGGTTCTCTGGGCTTTGATGATACGCTCTTCACGGAAGAGACTCGCTACGATCCACACAGTCCTTATTCCGCCTCAAAGGCATCGTCCGACCACTTTGTTCGGGCTTATCACGACACCTACGGCCTGCCGGTTGTTCTTTCCAACTGCTCCAACAATTACGGACCCTATCAGTTTCCGGAAAAGCTGATCCCGCTCTTCATCAATAATATTCGTGACAACAAGCCGCTTCCGGTTTACGGGAAGGGAGAGAATGTCAGAGACTGGCTTTATGTGGAAGACCACGCCCGGGCGATTGATCTGATCTTTCACCGCGGCAGGGTGGGAGAAACGTATAACATTGGAGGAGGTAACGAGTGGAAGAACATTGATTTGATACGAGTGGTTATCAAGGCCGTTGACCGGATACTGGGAAGAGAAGAGGGAGCGTCTGAAAAGCTCATCACCTATGTTACCGACCGTGCCGGCCACGATCTGCGCTATGCCATCGACGCGTCAAAACTCCGGAACGAACTTGGTTGGGAACCTTCCCTGCAGTTTGAGGAAGGCATTGAAAAAACCGTGCGTTGGTATCTTGATCATCAGGACTGGCTTGACAGTGTGACCAGTGGCGATTACCAGCACTACTACCGCAAAATGTACGGAGAATAAGGGAGGATCAAAAAGAGGCTCCCCCTTTCCGCCATTTTTTTTCTATCTTTGCAAATCATTACAGCAACATTATCGAAAGTTAGAAAAAATGGTTATAGCAGTAGACTTCGACGGCACCATCGTCGAACACGAATATCCCGCCATAGGCAGGCCAATCCCGTTCGCCATTGAGACGCTCCTCCAATTACAAAAAGACAACCACAAGCTGATACTTTGGACAGTCCGTGAGGGACAGTTGTTGCAGGAGGCAATAGATTATTGCGCCGAACGGGGGCTCTATTTTTACGCAGAAAATGCCAATCACCCGGGGGAAGACAGAGAGAAAGCCTCCCGCAAACTGGGGGCAGACCTGTTTATTGACGACCGTAACCTGGGCGGATTGCCTGATTGGGGGGTAATTTACAACGCAGTGAATGCCACCGTGAATAAGGGAGATGCTTTGCAGATCATGGCCGGTTCATCGGGAATGCCGGAACCGAAGAAGAAAAGAGGATGGTTTGGAAGGAGATGAATCCCCTTAAGTAGCGTGATTTTTATTTAACCTGTTTGGAGGTGAGTGAGGATTCATGTAATTTTACTCTTGATATTTTTTATTTGTTTCTTGTAATTTGATGTTTATGTTAAAAAAAGAACGACATAAAATTATTATGAAGGAGATAAATCTTCATAACACTGTATTATCTGTTGACTTGAGTGAATTATTAAATGTTTCAGAGGATACTGTTAGAAGAGATTTAAAGGAACTTTCGGACGAAAATAGAATTATCCGGGTGCATGGGGGGGCCATCAGTAAATCGCTTGTCCGTCCTTTTATGGCTGATGAAAGTATTTATGCACATGAAGAAAAGAAAATAATTGCTTCGAAAGCTCTTGGTCTGATACAGAATAATATGATTTTGCTTTTTGAGGGAGGAACCACTATTTTAGAATTAGCCACTCAACTTCCTAAAAATATGAATCTTACTATTTTTACTGTCAGTCCTCAAGTTGCCATTACTTTATCTGACTATGAAAAAATCGACGTTTATACCATTGGAGGTAAGTTGAATAAAAATGCCAATATACATACGGGAGCAAGCGTTATCAATGAAATCTCAGAGATTCAATGTGATATTTGTTTTATGGGTGTAAATGCCATTTCAATTGATAATGGATTTACTGATATCGATTGGGAAACTGTGCAAGTGAATAAGGCAATGATAAAAGCGGCGAAACAAACGGCATTGCTGTCAATTTCCGAAAAATTGAATATTTCGAAACGATACAAAGTGGCCGACTTGAGCAATATCAGCTATTTAATTACCGAACTGGATCCAAAAGATAAAGAACTTTCCCAATATAAAAAACAGATCAAAATCATGTAACACAACACACTTTCCAATCTGTCTCGTTTTCCTATCCATTTCTTACCTTTCTATTTTAGGACTACAACTGTCAAGAAGGATAAAGAAAGAGACCACTTGATAAGCTTAAAAATAAATAATACATCGTTAATATTTGTTATCTACCCGCTGTTGTAATAACTAATATAATTTAATCTTATTTCACTTTATAACACAAATAAGACAGAATTCCCCTTTCATTTTCCTTTTTTTGTTAAAGTTATATTATGTTAATATTTTTATTATTTCCCCTTTTTCTTTATTTATGCATCAGTATATGCGTATATTTGCAATATTCTATAATTAAAAAACGCACATAAACGCAAAAAGATGGCGGTAAGTTTTAAAGTCACTCACAAAAACAAACGTAACTGTATGAACAAAGTAAACTCATCAGGTAATAGATTAACCTATAAGGTATGCATAAGACAACTCATCAGTCTGATTATTGCTTACTTCTTTTTACCTGTTTTTTTCATGAAAGCCCACACGGGCTTTAGCAGCTATCCAATGGCGTATGAAAACCGCAATGAATTGACCACTGGAGCGATCTTTCTCCTTCAACAACAAAAAAGGGAGATTACTGGTACGGTCACTGACACGGACGGGCATCCCATCATCGGGGCCAATGTGATAGAAAAAAACGATAGGAGCAACGGAACTGTAACCGATATCAACGGGCGTTTTCGGCTGAATGTAGCGGAGAACGTCGTGATTCATATTTCTTATATCGGATACTTGGAACAGGACATCAACATCACGAACAAAACGGTTTTCAATATTATTCTTGAAGAGGATACAAAGGCGCTGGACGAAGTGGTGGTTGTTGGGTATGGAACCCAGAAGAAACTCACACTAACGGGATCCGTCACAAGCACATCGGGAGAAGAGATCCAGAAAAGTGCCTCGATAGACATCTCCTCTTCGCTTGCAGGACGTACACCGGGGGTGATTGTCAACAACCGGAGTGGCGAGCCGGGTGCAGAAGCAACCACCATTTTTATTCGTGGTCGCAGTACATTAGGAGATAACTCTCCTTTAATAATTATTGATGGCGTTCCAGGGCGGGAATCGCTCAGCTTTTTGAATCCGAATGATATAGAATCCATCACCATCTTGAAAGATGCCTCTGCCGCTATTTACGGGTCGCGCTCCGCAAACGGTGTCATCTTGGTAACCACGAAGCGGGGACAAAAAGAAAGAAAACCGGAAATCACATTTTCCTATGACTTGGGAATCCAACAGCCCACCCGCCTGTTGGATATGGTAGATGCCCCCACCTTTGCCCAATTGTACAACGAACGAAACGACAAGATAGGACAAAGTCCCCGGTATACGGCGGAGGAGATTCAGAAATTCTCCGACGGATCGGATCCGATTCTCTATCCCAATACCGACTGGTTCAAAGAGATCATCAAACCGGCTTCCCTCCAGCATAAATACAATCTCTCATTTGGTGGGGGAACCAATGTGGTGGCATATTTTGTCTCTTTAGGTGCTGTTACGCAGGATGGTATCTACCGCGAAAGCGCTACCAGGTATGACCAGCTGAATTTACGATCGAATACCGACGTGAATGTCACCTCAGGCTTTAAAGTGGGAGTGGACGTGTCGGCACGGATACAAAACAAACACTATTCTGCATACCCCAGTGATGAATACGGTATTTTTTATCGGACCAGGGACAGATTTCCTACCCAGGCTGCTTATTATCCCAATGGATTGCTTGCCGGGGGAGGCAACCCGGTCGCACTGGTCAGCAATCGCACCGGATACAATAAAACCCGCCTGCAGCGCTTGAACACCACTCTGTCGGCAGACTGGGATTTGGGCAAATGGGTGGAGGGATTGTCGCTCATGGGGCGCGTGGCTTACGATAACACCAGTTCCTTTAGAAAAAGATGGCAAACGCCCTATACCTACTACCTGTATAATGAAACCACCCAGGAATACGATCAATACAAGTCGCAAGACGTAGTCACTCCTCAGCTGCTTGAGAGGTACGTGCCCGCCTGGGCGTTGACAATCAATGGTACCATCAATTACGAGCGGACCTTTAACATGGCACACAACGTGGGAGCTATGATAGGGTTTGAACAAAGCAGTTCACGGAATGACATCCTTCAGGCCGAACGGAACCAATATTCACAAGATGCAATTGACGAACTCTTCGCAGGTGACCTGGACAAAACTTATTATGATAATACCGGCTCGGCATCGGAAACAGCACGAAGAGGATTCTTCGGACGCCTCTCCTATGATTACGAAGGGAAATACCTGACCCAGTTTATTCTTCGTTACGACGGCTCCGAAAACTTTCCAAAAAATAAGCGATGGGGGCTTTTTCCCGGCGTATCGGTAGGATGGAGGATATCCGAAGAGGATTTTATAAAACATAGCCTTCCGCTTATCGACAACCTGAAAATTCGTGCCTCATATGGAGAACAGGGAAATGACAAAATTGACCAGTATCAATTTATGACAACTTATAAGTATGGTCGCTCGCAAGTATTTGGTGATAAACAGGTGAACGGTATCTATCCGGGCATTTTACCCAATGTGAATGTAACCTGGGAAGTAGCCAAAACCTACAATATCGGATTGGATGGAACCTTATGGAAGGGGAAACTGGGATTTGAAGCAGAAGTATTCAAAACAGAGCGCAGCAACATCTTATGTACGAGAAATGCATCGGTACCCTCCTACACGGGGTTGACTTCCCTTCCCGATGAAAATATAGGTGTCGTGAACAACAAAGGAATTGAACTTCAACTTGCCCATATGGGAAAATCTGGCAACTTTACATATAACCTGTCCGGCAACTTCCTCTATGTCAAAAACAGCGTTGTATACATGGACGAAGTCCCTTGGGGTGAGGGGTATGATTATCTGAAACAGGAAGGGCGTCCCATGGGAGCACGGCTCCTGTATGAAGTGATCGGAATCAATAAGACGGAGGAGGATTTGAAAAAATATCCACAAATACCAGGTGCAGTGCTTGGAGATTTCATTTTCAAACGGAACGACCCCAATCCTTCCGATCCCAATATAATTACCAGTAAAGACAGGAAGCGAACGGATCTTTCCACCATACCGGAAATTGTGTATGGTTTGTCGTTTGACGCGCGCTATAAAATGTTCGACTGCTCACTCCTTTTCCAGGGACAGGCACGGGCCAATTTTTATGTCACGCCACGCATTGACCCTGCCGAGGGAAATATCATGCGTGACATTGCCGAGGGACGCTGGTCGAAAGAAAATCCAACCGCCAATAAACCCGGTGTGGGAGGCGCCATCAATAATGCCGGTGTCTATCCCTCTACCTATTGGCACCGGGATGCTTCATTTTTGCGGCTGAAAAACATTGAACTGGGCGTAAACCTTCCCGGTAGATTGTTAGGGGGTACAACCGGCGTGAACAACCTGCGTGTTTATATTGGCGGTTACAACTTATTGACTTTCGACACACTTAAAATAGTAGACCCGGAGAGCAATAGCAGCGAAACGCAAAATTATCCGCAACTGAGGATTTTCAACGCCGGTGTCAAATTAACTTTCTAAACAACAAATGAATATGAAACGAGTATCTACATCATTTTCATACAGGCATAAGATGAAACAGGAGCCCGCTCATGTAAATCGCATGATAAAAAATATACCCTATTTGGTATTGGCTCTCATTATAACCTTCACCGCTTGCAATGACGATTTCCTCAATCGGAAACCATTGGATAAGCTGTCGGAGGAGGCGGTCTTCACCAACGCGGCTCTTATGGAGCAATATGTGAATGCACTCTATAATGTGGTGCCACATCCCTTCACCGAGGGTACCATGGCCGCCATTACCGATGAGGCGTTCTTTCGGTACGGGGGCACTTCCACAAACTATATTTCACGTGGCGAACTGAATCCCGATAATGTGATTTTTCAGGCAGACGGAGGCCCTGCCCATAACACGCGAATGACCTTTCTTAATTTGTGGCCACGGGTATTCTCTTATGTCCGCGACATGAATCTTTTCCTTTCCCGGGTAGATGATGCGCCCATCGATGAAGCGGTGAAAAAACAACTCAAGGGAGAGGTTTATTTTCTCCGGGCATGGACCTATTCCAACCTTTTGGCGAGATATGGCGGGGTGCCGATTATAGAAAAAGTATTTCAACTGGGCGAGCAGTATAACCTGAAAAGGGATCAGTATGATGATTGCGTCAATTTTGTGATTTCCGATCTGGACAAAGCCATTGCACTGCTTCCAGACAAACCTGCTGTCAAGGGTAGAATAGGTGCCGACGTGTGCAGGGCATTGAAAGCACGCACCTGCCTGTTTGCTGCCAGTCCCCTGTTTAATGATCCTGCCGACCCGTCAGGGAGCATATTTAAAGGGACTTACAGCAAGGAGAAATGGAAACTGGCGCGCGACGCGGCAAAAGAGCTTATTGACCGGGCCAATACGGGAGCATATGAGATTGCACCCACATATAACGATTATTGGAGCAACAGCAACTCCAAAGAGGTTATTTGGGCAAGATACTTTCTCCCTACTTCAGGAAAGCTGGCGCAGCTTTTTTACGCGCCTGCCAGGAGCATCGGTGGCTGGGTGAGCTGTACCCCAGTTGAAAATATGGTCAGTGATTACGAAATGGCGGCCACCGGAAAAAAACCGTTTGAAGAAGGTTCGGGATATGATCCGGCAGATCCATGGGGCGGACGTGACCCCAGATTTTATAAATCAATCCTGCCTCCGGGAACTACCTACATGAATTATACGCTAAACATGTGTCAACCGGCACCGACCAACACCGTGGTTAAAAACAACGACCCTTTTCAGGCCGAAGCAAACCAATGTACCGGATATTGGCTGCGTAAATGGCTGATTGATGACGCCCCGGTGAGTGAATCGGAAAATGCCACGTTGATGTATCCGTGGTTCCGTTTGCCCGAAATATATCTGATATATGCAGAAGCAAATCTGGAGTACAACGGGAACGTGACAGTTTGTGCGGAATATATCAACAAAATCCGCGATCGGGCCGATGTACGCATGCCCCATGTTCCCAACTCTCTCTCTGTCGACGCGATGCGAGAAAAACTGATCCAGGAACGCCGTATAGAATTTGCTTTTGAGAACCAGCGCTATTTCGACCTGCGTCGCTGGAAGCTGGCAGAGATATATGAAAGTATCATGATCTATGGAATAAGGGGCATTCGCCATGACAACGGAACCGCCGACCTGAGCGACGACCGGATCGACTGGAAGATCGCCAAAAAAGGAAACGGCGGAAAACCCGATTTCAGCAACTGCCTGCCCAAGTTTGGAGCACGTGTTTTTCTGCCTCAGCACTACCTGATGCCGATCCCACGCGATGAGTACACCAAAAGCGAGGGCGTGATTGTACAAAATCCGCATTACGACTGAACAGAATAATGAAGTGATTCCTATGATACGTGCTTACCTACTTCTCCCCATCCTGACGCTGTTGGTATATACAGGTTGCTCGACACCCAACCCGCTGCGGTGCAATATCGGCGTGGCCGATATCACCCCGGAAGGGTCGGTGGTGCTGGCCGGATTTGCCGCGCGCGAAGGGTTGTCGGCCTCCATTCACCGCGCCCTGAAAACGCGTTGCATCGTCATTGAAAACGATTCGGCAAGGATCTGTATTATCTCTAACGACATGATGGAGCTACCGATCAGCCTGGCAGATGAACTGCGCGACGAGATTGCTTTGCACACCGACATCCCGCGCGAGCATATCTTTATCCACGCTACACACACCCACTCTGCCCCGCGGGTGAGTGGGAGTAGCGTGGAAGAAGGGGGAACGAATCATGCATTCGCGGCAAAGTTTCGTGAAACTGTAGTTAGGAATGCCATTGAAACGGCCAACAACAAAAAAGCTTTTGTTCCTTTCGCCCTGGAAGCCGGCAAAGGGGAATGCTTTATCAATTGCAACCGCCGGGAAAAGGAGGGGCCGTGCGATCACACGCTCTATCTGATTCACCTGGTCGACAAGAGAGGGAAACGTATCGCCTCGTTCCTCAATTTTGCCTGCCACCCGGTAAGTCTGAATCACCGTAGTTTGGTGGTCTCTACCGATTTCCCCGGTATTGCCGTGGAAAAACTCTCCAAAGAGTGGGGGAGCACCCTTTTCTACTTTTCGGGAGCTGCCGGCAATGTGAATCCCTGTGGAGAGCTGAGAGCAGACACCGCCTACACCCAGGTAAGAGGTAAAGAGTTGGCAGATGCTGCACGGGATATTCGGATCGAAAGATTAAAAAAAAGTAACTTGCTCCGTGTAAGCAACCGGATTGTGGAACTCCCCTTCCGCTCATCCGAGATCACTCCGGAGGTCATTAACGCGCATGCCGATGAAATAAAAGAGTGGAATGCATTCGGTACCTGGAAAGACGATGTAGAACGATGGCGGGCAGCCATGATTGAAAAAATCAGGAGCGGCGAAGCAAAGAATTACCTGCCCGTTGGAATAGCCGGTGTAAATATAGGGGGACTGATACTCTTTTTCTCACAGGGAGAACCATTCAATGAATACCAGACTATGCTTCGTGCGAACTATCCCGATACTCCCCTGCTTTTTATCGGTTACACGAACGGACAAAACTCTTATTTTCCAAGCAAGCATGCTTATCAACGTGATGGATACGAATATGAGAGAGAGCAGATGCATATATACATCAGAGCCCTCTATCCGCTTTCCGATGAGATGCCGGCGGTCTATAAGGAAGCTATCCTTGCAACTGTGAATGATATAGTGGATTAAATCAACATGAAAATGATAAAAAAGATAATCTCATGCCTACTGGCCCTTATTTTGTCTGTTGTTGCCCTGGCAAACGACCCCATCCGGTACGGGATCATTCCTAAACCGAAGTCTCTGAAACCGATGGCCGGCGAATTTCGGATAAACAGACATACGGTAATCCTCATTCCCGAAGAGGACAAGCTGATAGAGGAGATAGCGGCAGACTTTGCCGATCGGGTAAAGAGATGTTCCGGCATGGACCTTCGGGTCAGTCCTTCCACCTCGCCGGTAGCGGTACACAATAACATAGTGCTTACCCTAAGGGAAGGGATGGGTGATGAAGCGTACCACCTCAGTGTTACCCGGGAGCAAATCACCATCACGGCTTCCACTCCCCACGGCATTTACTACGGGGTGCAATCGGTTTACCAGTTGTTGCCGCCGCAGATCTACGGTGAAACAGCGGTGAAGGGCCTGAAGTGGGCCGTTCCCTGCTGTGAGATAGAGGATGCGCCTCGGTTCCCGTACCGGGGCCTGATGCTCGACGTAGGACGTTATTTCATGCCCAAGGAATTGGTGATGAAATTGATTGACGTCATGTCCATGCACAAGCAAAATTTCTTTCACTGGCACCTCACGGAAGACCAGGGCTGGCGGATTGAGATCAAAAAGTACCCCCGGCTTACCGAAATAGGATCGGTAAGAAGAGAGAGCCCGATAGGCAATACAAAGGAGGGGGACAATACGCCGCACGGTGGTTTTTACACCCAGGAGGAGGTGAAAGAGGTGGTGGAGTATGCCCGCAAAAGATATGTTACCGTGGTACCCGAAATTGAATTGCCGGGACACGCCACGGCCGCCATCGCCGCCTACCCGGAGCTGTCCTGCTTCCCGGAAAGAACTTACGAAGTGGCTACAACCTGGGGAGTAAAAAAAGATATCTTTTGCCCTACAGCTGCTACCTTCCGTTTCCTTGAAGAGGTCTTCTCGGAACTGTTCGACCTCTTCCCCTCGCCCTATTATCATATTGGGGGCGATGAGTGTCCGCGTGACCGCTGGGAGGAGAGTGCTTGCTGTCAGGATCTGATGAAGGTGCTGGGACTGGAGAGCGAAGATCAGTTACAAACGTTTTTTGTTCAACGTATGGCAAAGTTCCTGAAAGAAAAGGGAGGAAAAACCGTGATTGGGTGGGACGAAATCCTGGATGGCGGAGCAGTTCCGGAAACGGTAGTAATGTCATACAGGGGACATGCGCCGGCCATGAGAGCCGTTCATCAAAACATGCGTACCATCCTGACTCCCAACCGATGGAGCTATCTTGACTATTATCAGGAGGATCCCGATACGGAAGAGCTGTCGATGATCCTGTTTTTGCCCCTGGAGAAAGTATACCACTACTATCCCATACCCGATACCCTGGCCAAAGAAAAACACCCCTATGTCATGGGACAACAGGGTTCACTCTGGACAGAATATATACAAACGCCGCGCAGAGCCGAATACATGGCTTTCCCCAGAGCGGTGGCCATGTCTGAAGTAGCCTGGTGCGCGAAAGAAGAGAAGGATTGGAACTGGTTCCGCGCACGCATGCTCAAGGAGTTCGAACGGCTCGACAGCAAAAAGATTAACTACAGCAAAGCATTTTATAATGTCCTTTTCCATTTTGACCGGAAGGCGGACTTCCCTAAAAAAGTAGGCCTCAGCATCGATTACCCCGAAGCCCGGATCCATTACACGCTGGATGGAAAAGAGCCCACCCGTCGCTCTCCTCTCTATTCCGACTCGCTTACGGTGAACAGGGGGAACGTGATACGTACCCAGGGATTCCTGAAAGACGGACGCAAAGTAGGCAAAATGATTGAAAAAAAGTTTTAATGACAAACCGATATATAATGAAAACAACAAAAATTTCCAGAACAATTTGGCTGATAATTATCCTCCAATGCATCTGTGTCTCTCTGCTATGCCTCACGGGATGTAAGCGGGACGCATTGAAACCCGTGAATCCTCCGCGGGGAGTCTGGATGTGGAGCAGTGCCATATCAGACAGCAACTCAAAAAGAGTGGTCGATCAACTGGCGGAAAACAACATCCGGCAGGTCTATTTTCTGGTGAAGGGGACGGCCGGAATAAAAACATCGCCCCACAAGCTGCGCACGTTTATCAGCTGCGCACGAGAAAAAGAGATGGAAGTGCACCTCTGGTACATTGTCAGCGAAGACAGTACCTATATAGCCGAAAATCCCCAGGCAAGCATATATCACTGCCCCAATCCATCTGTAAGTACCAGGCCGTACCCTATGAACGATCAGCGAGTGAATCTGCTATACCCGGGATACAAGGAGTACGTGCTGGATAACATCCGGGATTTTCTCAACAATTTTGATTGCGACGGGGTGCATCTCGACTATATCCGGTTCAGCCACTTCGTTTACTCCTTCGATCCCTACTCCCTCCAAAAAGCAGCCTCTTTGGGATGCGATACCACACGGCTGCTTAACCTCTTCACCACGGAGCCGGGCTATACGGCCCATGCCACAAACAACGGTTTTGTGGAGCTCTATGCGGAGGGTGACAACGATGTGGTGACCTGGGTGGGGATGAGGAAAAATATCATCCGCGATTATATTGAATCCATCGGGGAGGTTGTCCGGAAAACCAAGCCCGGCCTGGAGGTCAGCGCTGCTTTCATGCCGGAGGGAACGATAGATACCATCTATTCAGACGTCCACTATGCCCAGAATTACATGCTCCACTCTCCCGCCTTGGACAGGATCAGCCCAATGGCCTACTTCAAGTCGTACAAAAAGCCCACGAGCTGGCTACAGACAGTCACGGAGGGCGCGAAAAAATTATGTGCTCCCCAGTGTGAAGTATACACAGGTATCCAGGCATTTAACGAGGTGACGAACGAAGAACTGCAAGAGCAGATCAAATATTCCCTTGAAGGTGGCGCACAAGGGGTTATCCTGTTCCGGTATGGTGGCATCGCTGAGGAAGGCTGGGAGGCAATAAGGGAATAGAAAAAGAAGAATGCGGATAATATAAGCAGATATGATCGCAATAGCCGACAGCGGGTCGAGTAAAACAAGCTGGACATTGGTTAAAGATGGCCGGGTGACTTTTCAGTTCGAAAGTGAAGGATACAACCCCTGCTATAACAGCCGGGAGGAGATTACCTCCTCCCTTCGTGAAAGTCTGCCCGGAGGGTATGACTGGAACGATATCTCATTGGTCGCTTTCTACGGGGCCGGGTGTTATGAGGATAAATATCGGGTGATTGAGTATGCACTGCGCCCTCTCTTCCCGAAGGCCCGGTTTGATATTGCCATGGACTTGATGGCTTCGGCCCGTGCACTCCTGGGACATGAACCTGGGTTTGCCGCTATCCTGGGCACGGGGACGAACTCTTGCCTGTATGACGGGAAAAAGATCACCCATAATATCGATTCAATGGGTTTTTTGTTGGGTGACGAGGGAAGCGGTGCCTATATAGGCAAGCGGCTATTAAAAGACTTTATCCGGGGACATATGCCGGTCGATATACGTGAAAGCTTTTATCACTCCTACCGGTTATCGCCGGACGAGTTGGTCGATCGCGTTTACAGCGACCCAATGCCTAATCGATACTGCGCGTCATTTGCCCGGTTCTTGAGCGGTGAACAGGCCGGAAGCGAGTACGCGGAGCATGTGAAGCAGGATTGTTTTCGTGATTTCTTCAAGAATATCGTAGTCCATTACCCCGACTATTCCACTTACCGCTTTAATTGTGTAGGAAGCATCGGATGGGTGTTTAAGGAGGCCCTGGTTTCCGTAGCAAAAGAATTTGGGATGGAGGAAGGAAAAATTATACGTGCACCGATGGAAGGCCTTATTGCATATCATCAGCTATGACAGAGGGTGATTTCCCCCACTGCCTCCTTCATTCATTTATACAAAAGTTTTATCCATCAAGAGAGTAATGCAATGAACAAGAAACAATCCAATCATCTCTTTCCTCTCCTCATCATCGGAGTTGCATTCTTTATTATCGGCTTTGGTGTGGGGATAAATGGCATCATGGTACCCATTCTGGAAAGAGCTTTTTCACTGAGTAAAAGCATGTCGTATTTGGTTCTCACGGCCACTTTTTCGGCTTTCTTGATTTTTGGAAGACCTTCCGGAATAGTGATACAGCGGATAGGATATAAACGATCCATGGTAATTGCCTTGATTATCATGTCGTTGGGAATGCTCTTGTTTATTCCTTCTGCGAAGATGAGCACATCGATGCAGGGTTTTTACCTGTTCCTCGCGGCCTCATTCGTAGGAGGGATGGGAAACACGCTGCTGCAAGCAGCCGTCAATCCGTATGTCACCATCTGCGGCCCGATAGAAAAAGCGGCCCAACGCATGTGTGTCATGGGAATCATGAACAAGTCGGCCTGGTACCTTGGACCCATCTTCCTCAGTCTCTTTATTGATGTCACAAATCCGGTATTAGACCAGGCATATATCCCCTTTGGTATTGCGGCAGGAGTAATTACATTGCTAGCAGTACTGATCTATTTCATCTCCCTGCCCGAAGTGAAGGCAGCAGGGGAAGAAGAGGAAGCGCAGCATCCCGATAGCGGAAACGCCGAGGTTCCCGCATCCGGTGAAAAAATAAGCTTGTGGCAGTATCCCCATCTGATTCTGGGCGCAATAGCCCTATTTATCTATGTAGGTGTGGAGACACTGCCTATGGCATCGGCTATTGACTTTGCCAATGCCATCGGGTTGGATAATCCGGCCCAATACTCGGGGATAGTATCTATCGGGCTGGTCATTGGCTATATCCTCAGCATCTTCCTGTTGCAGGTGATGCGCCAGAATAACGCCCTGATCCTCTTCATACTCATCGCCCTGTCAGCTTCTTTCTGTCTTATCCTGCTCCCTGCCCGACAGGCCATCTATTGTCTGGGCGTGCTGGGTTTTTCCCACTCGTTGATGTGGGGGGCTATCTGGGCGCTCGCTATTGACAAGTTGGGGAAAAAGACCAAATCAGGAGCCTCCCTATTGGTTACCGCTATCGTGGGTGGGGCTATTCTTCCGTTGCTCTTCGGTTTTATTCTGGATGCGGTGAGAGGGGGCGAGGCTTCACCTCTACCCGATGATTTTCAAATGGCTTACTGGATATTTATCCCTTGTTATCTCTATATTCTTTATTACGCGTTAGCGGGGCATAAAGTGGGGTTAGCCAAAAATAAATAGTCATTGTTCGCTATGGCAAAGATCAGACAATCTTGATATTACACTCGCATAATCATTTGTTTTAGCTTTACGCGAATGTTTCATGTACCCATAGTGTAAAAAATATTTTAGTCTATGAAAACAATAAATTTTTTATTATTCGTATGCCTGACCGCATCCTTCCTGTTCGTGGGATGCAGTGATGAGGCGGAAGAAGAAATCCTTACCCGGCCACTGATTACCTTTAAAGACGGCATAGTGGAAACGATGGAGAGCACCTATACAGTGTCGGCATCCATTACCTCGGATCAAGCACTGAAAGAGGTTAAGATTGAAAAAATATTTCCCGGAAAAGAGGAACCTGATGAAGTGATTGAAACGATCACCTCTTTCTCTGACCCTGCACTCTATGTTTTTGAAAAGGAGTTTACAGTTCCCATTACCGTTCAAAAAATGCAGATCAAGTTTCACGCGATCACCATCCATGGGCTCTACTCAGATGAGATCTTCACATTTATTGCTGAGCAGTCTGCTTACTCGCAGTCCGCGATCATTAATGCATTGGCTACCGTGTATGCACAGTATGAGGCTACAGGCGAACTACCCGATGAAGTCAAAGTAAGCGGGGCAACCCTCAAGAAATCTGCCTATTATGAAGCTGCCTGCAGGGTGTTGCTTCAAATTCAGAAAGGAGTGGATGACCCGATCACTCTGACGGGATATCCCCTGCCCGCTTCACCCGACGCCGATAGTTTTATTGAGAAGGAAATACCCATTGAGCTGCTCTTTAATCAGACGACGCGGCAATTGAATTATGCGGCGAACAATAACGTGTTCGCGAACTTTGTTTCTTACCCGCAAAACTTTGTGGGGCCGGGAGGTGAAAAATACAATGGGCAGTTCTCGTTTAACAGGAGTGCGGTTGTCCTGACCAGGGCGCTGGCATACTACAAGGTTAACGGCAGCCTTCCTGCCAAACTCTCGTCATCATACCTGAAAGCAAGCAGCGGTACACCTATGGGGGTCTGGATATGGGGAAACACGCTGTCTGACGACAACCGGGAGATTGTCGACAAGCTGGCAAGCAACCATGTTGACGAGGTCTACCTGCTGGTAAAGGGAACCGCCGGAACCAAAACGGCAGCGAACAGGCTCACCGACTTCATTGCAAAAGCCCATGAGAAAAAAATAAAAGTCCACTTTTGGTATATCGTCAATGAAGACGGTGTATACATGGCTGCAAATCCGAATGCTTCCATTTATCACTGTCCGAAACCCGGTGTTGACCTGGAGCCATATCCCATGAACGATCAGCGGGTAAATCTTCTTTACCCGGGTTACAAAGAGTATGTTTTGGACAACATCCGAAGTTTTGTGAAGGATTTTGATTGTGACGGGGTGCATCTTGACTATGTACGATATGGACATTTTGTTTATTCATTTGATCCGCAATCCCTTGAAAGAGCCTCCTCCCTGGGTTGCAATACGACCCGTCTATTGGCTTTTTTCCAAACAGCAGCCGATTACAAAAAGTACGCCACAGACAACGGCTTTGTGGATCTTTATAAAAATAACGACCAGGATGTGGTCAAATGGGTGGAGATGCGAAAAAAAGTAATCAATGAATACATTGTGGCCATCAAAGGAGTAATGGATAAAGAGAAGTCGGGACTTACCCTGAGTGCTTCTTTTATGCCCGACGGAATAACCGATCCCAAATACGCGGATGTATTTTATGCCCAGAATTATGCGCTTAATGCATCCGTCCTGGATGTAATTAGTCCGATGGCCTATTTTAAAGCGTACGGAAAACCCACCAGTTGGTTAAAAGCGATTACGGAAACAGCAAAAACGTTGGTTGGAAACCAGTGTGATATATTCACGGGTATCCAGGGATATGATGGCGTTACGGCCGATCAGTTGAATGAACAGATACAGTTCTCTATCTCCGGTGGCGCCGATGGGGTAGTGGTGTTTAGATACGAAACGATACCCGCGGATGGGTGGAATGTGATCAAAGAATGGGGAAAATGACTTTTGAACTTTTTCGATAAGTGAATACAAAGACAAAACTTGTTTTGACTATGTTGAACATAGGAAAAGTCTAATGAAATGAAAATAAAAGTTTTAATCGTATGAAACGAGCATGTACATCATTACGCCCAAGTAGATGATTAAAAGCGAAAGGTTGCCTCCCGCTATGATTTTCAATAGAAGTCGGCGATTTCGCTTCGCTCAATTCCATACGCCATAATGTAAGAAATATTTTAATCGTATGAAAAATAAAAAAATCAAACGTAGAGATTTTATTCGTCAAACCTCCTTTGCAGGAATGGGTTTGGCGATGGGATTACCGCACCTCACCTATGCCGGGAATATACAAGCTAAAAAAGCAGCGATATTGGGTGGGCCGAAAGCATTTACAGGAAACTGGTCCCGATGGCCAATTATTGGACAGGCAGAACGGGATGAATTGATTCAGGTATTGAACAGTGGAGGATGGTGCCGGCTGGGGAATAAAACTACACCTCGATTTGAGACTGAATATCAAAATCTTGTGGGTGCCAAGAGAACTTTAGGAGTGTCGAGCGGCACGACAGCCCTCCTAACAATGTTGGGAGCTTTGGAAGTTGGCCCGGGCGATGAGGTTATCATTCCACCCTATACTTTTATTGCCACTTACAACGTCATTGTTCAGAATTATGCTTTACCTGTTTTTGCTGATGTGGATATTGAGAGTTTCCAGGTTGATGCAAAAAAAATAGAATCAGCCATTACTAAGAATACAAAAGTCTTAATGCCCGTACATATCGCAGGCTCACCTTTCGATGTGGATAAAGTTCTCGAAGTTTCAAAAAATTACAACATACCCTTAATTGAAGATGCATGTCAAGCTCATTTGGCAGAATGGAAAGGAAAATGTGTTGGTAACTGGGGTCTGGGAGGCGCATTCAGTTTCCAAGAATCAAAAAATCTCAGTTCGGGAGAGGGCGGTGCTATCATTACAAATAACGATGCTTTTTACCAAGATTGCTATAGTTTTCATCATCAGGGTCAAGGTGCGGATGCGGCAAGTCTTGTACCTGGATCCGGGAGCAGAGGATCTAATTTCCGTTTAACTGAATTTCAGGCAGCCATTTTACTTGCTCAAATGACAAGACTTTCGGAGCAAGTGAAGCGTAGATGGGAAAATGCTCAATATTTAACTAAAATGCTAAAAGAAATACCGGGAATAGCTCCGGCAAAACTTTATGCTGGTACCACTAAGAGTGCTTATCATCTATATATGTTCAGATATGATAAAAAAAGATTTTCAGGAATGTCAAGAGCACAATTTATTAATGCGTTGAATGCAGAAGGAGTCCCATGTTCCGTTGGATACACTTCCATGCCTAAGGAAAAGTATGTTACAAACTTAGCTCATAATAAACATTATCTTTCCATTTATGGTGAAAAAAGAATGAAAGAATGGCTGGAAAGCCTCTCATGTCCTCAGAATGATAAATTGTGCAATGAAGAAGCTGTATGGTTCGCTCAAACCATGCTTTTAGGTACTAAAACGGATATGGAACAAATCGCGGAAGGTATTCGGAAAATAGCCAGGCAGTCGCGAGAAATCTCTAAGATCTGATACATTTTGAATGTATGGCGCTCTCTCGCACTGGACGTGAGAACGCCCATCCGGTAAATCATGAATATCGCAGACCAGGAGTTGTCAAAATATTCACAAAGGAAATTACGAAGGCCCCGACTCATTCTACTGGTACGGAATGCCAAGCACACTTCCCGATACTGTGGGCGGAATCATCGTTTCGTATGTTGAACAGAACGGCCAATAACAATATGTGAACACTTGCAAAATAATTAAATATTTATTTCAATCAATAACATAGAATTTTTATATGAACAAAATAACTGAACAGCCTTCCCGTTACAGGCATTTAGAAACTCAAACAGTTAAAGAGTTAACAGGTGAGTTAATCACGGAGTATAAAACCATTGCTTTGGCAGTGGAAAAAGCAAAACCTCAATTGGATAAACTTATCACTGCCGTGGTTCAAAAAATACAAACCGGTGGTAGAATGATTTATTTAGGAGCAGGCACGGGAGGGCGACTTTCGGTATTGGATGTTCTTGAGTTACCCACAACCTATGGGATGGAAAACGGGATGATTGACGTAGTTTTGGCCGGAGGAGTGGATAAGTTGGTTTTGGCGTTGGAAGAAAAAGAGGACGATACGGAAGAAGCGTGGAAATCGCTACAAGAAAAAGACATATCTGAAAAGGACATCGTCGTGGGAATATCTGCAAGCGGTACCACGCCGTTTGTTTTACAAGGCTTGAAAAAATGTAGAGAAAATGGTATCGCCACGTGCTGCGTTGTGAATAATCCCGACTCGCCCATCGCGGAACAATCCGACTATCCGGTAGAAGTCATCACCGGCCCTGAATTTGTAACCGGCAGCACAAGAATGAAAGCAGGTACTTCCCAAAAAATGATTTTCGATATGATAAGCACTACCGTGATGATACAGATGGGAAGAGTTTTGGATAATAGTATGTGGAATGTGCAGCTAATCAACAATAAAATTACCGACAGAGCGATAAAAATCTTAATGGAAAAAGCGATGATTACTGACTACGAAGAAGCAAAAAAGTTACTTTTTAAGTACGGAAGCGTTAAAGAAGCACTTGATAAGATAGAAGCTTCGCATTCTTAGCTGACACGAATTTTTTATATTCAGGAATACTTCTTCTAGGTTTTACAAATAAACTGTTCCCGCCCTCTTCCCGGTAATAACAAAAAGTCGGATGATACGAAAATGTTCACTAAAGTTAGACATTTTGAGTCGCTTTCGCTCCTCGATTTTCAATTCTCGCAATAGCAAACCCAAATAAATTTGTCCTTTGCTTACATTGCTTACGAAAATGTTCCTTACCTTTGCAGATATTTTTTTGCAACATATGACGCTATGACACAAGATAGAGAAATCTTCGCGATAATTCGAAAAGAACAGGAACGGCAACTTAAAGGTATTGAGCTTATTGCTTCCGAGAACTTTGTTAGTGAACAGGTGATGCAGGCCATGGGCTCTGTGCTGACAAACAAGTATGCCGAAGGATATCCCGGAAGAAGGTATTATGGCGGTTGTGAGGTGGTTGACCTGGGCGAACAGCTTGCCATTGACCGGTTAAAAGAGATTTTTGGCGCCGAATGGGCCAACGTGCAACCACACTCGGGAGCGCAGGCAAACGCTGCTGTTTTCCTGGCATGCCTGAAGGCAGGGGATAAATTCCTTGGACTGAACCTGTCTCACGGTGGCCATCTTTCACACGGTTCACCCGTCAACTTCTCCGGTCTGATGTTTGAACCTGTAGCATACAATGTGCGTGAAGAGGATCAGCGAGTGGATTACGACCAGCTGGAATCACTGGCACGCTCTGAAAGACCCAAACTCATTATTGCCGGTGCCTCGGCCTATTCACGTGAATGGGATTATGCTCGTATCCGCAAAATAGCCGACGAGATCGGTGCCATCTTCATGGTGGATATGGCGCACCCCGCCGGCCTGATTGCGGCCGGACTGCTCGAAAATCCGCTTAAACACGCACACATCGTGACCTCTACCACCCATAAGACACTGCGTGGTCCCCGTGGAGGCGTGATCCTGATGGGTAAGGATTTTGAAAACCCCTGGGGCCTCACCACACCCAAGGGAGAGGTTAAGATGATGTCGGCACTGCTGGATTCAGCTGTTTTTCCTGGCATGCAAGGCGGTCCCCTTGAACATGTGATTGCCTCGAAAGCGGTTTCTTTTTACGAGGCACTCCAGCCGGAATACAAGACCTATCAGACACAGGTGAAAAAGAATGCGGCCGTAATGGCGCAGGCCTTCGCCGACAAGGGATATAATGTCGTCTCGGGCGGTACCGATAACCACATCGTGCTGGTAGACCTGCGCACCAAGTTCCCTGATCTGACCGGTAAGGTAGCGGAGAAGGTACTTGTGGAGGCCGATATCACCACCAACAAGAACATGGTGCCTTTCGACAGCCGCTCGCCATTCCAGACATCGGGCCTCCGTTTCGGTACGCCGGCCATCACCACCCGCGGAGCAAAAGAAGAACTGATGGGAGAGATCGTGGAATTGATCGACACCGTGCTCTCTCGCGTGGACGACCCGAAGACCATCGCATCGGTGCGCGAAAAAGTGAACGTGACCATGAAGCAATATCCGCTTTTCGCCTGGTAGGATGCCCGGATAACTGATAAAGAGATGGGGAGTGGCTTAGCCATTCCCCATTTTTTATTTACATTTGCATGAAACTCGCGATAAGCAATGCATATTCTTCAGACCGAAATAAAATATGTTCCCGGCGTGGGACCCAAAAGAGCCGATATCCTGCAGAAGGAGCTCGATGTCTTTACGCTGGGAGACCTGCTTCGGTGGTACCCCTATCGATATATCGACCGGACGCGGATGTACTACGTGCACGAGATTGACCAGTCGCAGGCCTACATCCAGTTGAAGGGGAAGATCACCGCCTTTGAAGCCTTTGGAGAAGGAAGGAAAAGGAGGCTGGTGGCGCATTTTACCGACGGTACCGGCTTCGTCGACCTGGTCTGGTTTCAGGGTGTCCGTTTCATCGAAAGCAAGTACAAGCTCAACCAGGAGTACATCATCTTCGGAAAACCCAATCTCTTCAACGGCAAGTGGAATATTCCGCATCCCGAGATCGATCCTTTCATGGATGAATCGGACCGGCCGGAAGGGTTGATGGCGATGTACAATACCACGGAAAAGATGAAGAACCATTACCTCAACTCCAGGGCGATGCAGAAGATCATGGAAAATGCATTCGGGCTGATTAAGGAGCCGCTGCCGGAATCACTTTCACCCGATGTGGTAAAGGAGGCCCGGTTGATGTCTTTTCACGATGCGGTGGAAAATATTCACTTTCCCAAGTCGCCGGCGCAGCTGCGCGATGCCGAGTTCCGGCTGAAGTTTGAAGAGCTGTTCTATATCCAGCTAAGCATCGTGCGTTACTCATCCGACCGGAAAGCAAAGCTGAAAGGGATCCTTTTCCCCAAGGTTGGAGATTATCTCAATTCATTTTACAAAAAGAAACTACCCTTTCCGTTGACAAATGCCCAGAAGAGAGTAATCCGGGAGATCCGGAAGGATACCGCCTCCGGGAGGCAGATGAACCGCCTGTTGCAGGGTGACGTGGGAAGCGGCAAGACCATGGTGGCGATTATGTGCATGCTGATTGCCCTCGACAATGGATTTCAGTCCTGCCTGATGGCACCCACGGAGATCCTGGCGGCACAGCATTATGATACATTCACGCAGATGCTCTCCGGCATGAATGTGGGGGTAGCATTGCTGACTGGCTCCACGAGAAAGAAAGAGCGGGAGGAGATCCACGCAGGGCTGCTTTCCGGGAAAG
>ENA-UOOK01000421-UOOK01000421.1-fermentation-metagenome-genome-assembly--contig:-NODE-421-length-55628-cov-8.913015_pt1 | contig 55628 bp, 59 predicted proteins | sample MGYA00245777_ERZ724023 | MGnify/ENA primary metagenome ERZ724023 (study PRJEB28704, sample SAMN03018312) | fermentation metagenome | biome: anthropogenic terrestrial biome; feature: soil; material... | reverse complement strand
GCGGACGCAGCAGTGCTCCTGCAGCCAGGACCCAGAGCAGCAGCGGACGCAGCAGTGCTCCTGCAGCCAGGACCCAGAGCAGCAGCGGACGCAGCAGCGCTCCTGCAGCCAGGACCCAGAGCAGCAGAAGCAGCAGCAGAAGCAGCGGAACCCCTTCAAAGAGCAGCAGCAGTAGCAGCAGCAGTTCATCAGGGAAATCAGATAAAAGCAGCCGCTCATCGCGAAGATAAGAGCAAGATGCAGTGAGCCCGGTGCTCACGGCACACACTATAAGCCAAGGGACGCAGGGACTATCCTGCGTCTCTTTTTTGTGTAACTTTTATTAATTTCGGGACTTCCGGATTTGAACAATGAAACAGGAAAGTAACTCTTTGCGGGCAGTGCTTTTTGCCCTTGCAGGCAACTTCGCGATAGCAGTAATCAAATTCATAGTAGCTCTGATATCAGGCAGTTCAGCCATGCTGGCTGAGGCTATTCACTCTGTAGCCGATACTACCAACCAGGTTTTCCTGCTCATCGGCCGCAGTCGTTCGAGGAGAGAGGCAGATGAGCTGCATGCCTTCGGCTACGGCAAGGAAGAGTATTATTGGGGCTTTATGGTGGCTGTGCTTCTGTTCTTCGTGGGCGGATGCTTCTCACTGTATGAAGGGGTACACAAACTGACACATCCGGAACCCCTGGAAAACTACATTTACATATTTGTGGTACTGATACTCTCCATTGGCATAGAACTGAAATCATTCACCGTCGCCCTGACGGAGTTCAGAAAGGTATCTGCCGGCCCGATTCTGAAGGCTGTAAGGGAATCAACCGATACCAATATCTTCGTTATCCTCGTTGAAGATTTTGCTGCCCTGGCCGGACTGACGATAGTGCTGATTTCCACTTTGCTCTCGCTGGTAAATACCCTCTTTGACGCTATCGGAACTTTGTTCGTCGGCGCCCTGCTTGTGCTTATGTCATTCTTCCTTGCCAACGAGCTGAGAAAGCTGATCATCGGAGAAAGCATATCACGGGAGATGCGAAACGGGATAAAGGTCATACTTCACAGCCACCCTGACATCAGACATATCAACAACATCCGCTCGATGTATATCGGTAACAATAAGTTTCTGCTGCTGATCTCTCTGGATGTCGAGGACAGGCTCGATGCCTCAGCGGTGGAGTGCCTGACAGCTCAGATCAAGACCGAGATAACGGGTCTCTATCCCAATGCCAGGTATATCTATATCGAGATTGAAGAATAACTGTCCTGATATCACATGGAAGTCATCCTGGTCCCTGTCTGGGCTACCTCCTGAGGCCGACCAGGGTGATCAGAATGACCCCGCCTCCGGCCCGTGATCCGTAAATTGCTGCGTCGGAGCCTTTCAGCACGCTGATCGACTTGACCTGGCGAGGGCTGATATTATCTATCGAACTGACCACAGCTCCGTCCACCACAAAAAGAGGATCGGTACTAAGCATAATGGAATTGGCTCCCCTGATGGTGATCTTGTTCCCTGTGACCACAACGCCCGGGACCTTGCCCTGGATCATTTCATAGATATTCGTATAGCCCGAGTTGGCATCAGCCTGTCCGTCAATGTAACCCACATCTGTGGTCAGGTCCTTCCTCCTTACTTTTCCGTAAGCCACTTCGATTTCCCTTTCTCCTTCAGGCATTTCAAACTTTTGATCCCCGAACGCCTTCTTACCATCAAGAACAAAGTCAACCACGAGGGCTCCGTCATATTCCGTCAATGCAGAACCCATATTCGTGCTGTATGCCCCGAGTTTTTGCACATCCGGCCGTATCCGGATCCTGTACGCGCCGTTACCCCTTGTCACCGCACCGGTACTCTGTCCGTCCGCTATGATCAGCACCCCGCGAACGGGCGCCATAGTTGTATCCGTAACTGTTCCGGTGACCGTTGTCATCCTGGCCCGTTTCTGCCCTGTGACCTGCCCGGCTGCGACAGTTGCAATCAATATCAGTATTAAAGTCTTTGCTCTCATAAATTATTTTTTAACATCACGCAAGGTACAAAATTGAGAATCATAATTCAAATTTGTCCCGTGGCTCTGTGGTTCATATACGGTTACAATTAAGGCCGGACAAAGATTTCACTCTTTTTTACTACTTTTGTTGCCCTCCACATTGGACATTATTAATCAAATATTTATGACTTTTGACGAGCTTGATCTGGACCCCGAAATTCTTGATGCAATTGACTACATGGGTTTCAGGGAGACCACCCCGATACAGGAAAAAGCGATCCCCGTGATCCTAGAAGGACATGACCTGATAGCCTGTGCACAGACCGGAACCGGGAAGACTGCTGCTTACCTCCTGCCTGTGATGAATGACATTGCATATCACCGGCCTTCACATACTCACACCCTTGTACTTGTTCCCACCCGTGAGCTGGCACTGCAAATTGACCAGCAGATACAGGGGCTGGCATACACCCTGAACATAACCTCTCTTGCTGTTTACGGAGGAGGCGAGGGGAGCGCATGGGACCAGGAGAAAGCAGCACTGACGCACGGTGCTGACATAATAGTGGCTACCCCCGGAAGGCTCATTTCACATCTGAATCTCGGTTATGTCCGGTTTACCGGGCTGCAGGTTCTGGTGCTTGATGAAGCAGACAGGATGCTTGACATAGGCTTCCATGATGATATCATGAAGATCATCTCGTTCCTGCCAAAAAAACGTCAGACACTTATGTTCAGCGCCACCATGCCGCCAAAAATCAGGTCGCTCTCCAAACATATAATGAAGAGCCCTGAGGAGATCTCCCTGGAAATATCGAAGCCGGCCGAGGGGGTGCTCCAGGCAGTTTACCTTCTTGAGGAGCCGCAGAAACTCCCCCTGCTCAACAGCCTCCTGGCAGACAAGCCCGAATACCACAGTATCCTCATCTTCAGTTCAACGAAGAAAAAGGTGCATGAGATTGTCAGGGGACTCCGCTCGCGTGACTATACGGTGGAAGGTATCTCATCAGATCTTGAACAGAGGGAGCGTGAAGAGACTCTCCTGAGGTTCCGCTCGCGGCGGACGCGTGTCCTGGTTGCCACCGATGTGCTGAGCCGGGGTATCGATATAAAGGATATTAACCTGGTGGTCAATTTTGATGCACCGTCTGACGCGGAGGATTATGTTCACCGCGTGGGCCGTACAGCTCGCGCTGACACCACAGGTGTGGCAATAACACTGGTAACCAGGGCTGATATGTTCAAACTGCAACGGATTGAAAAACTGATAGGTTACCAGGTGTTCCGCGCTCCATTGCCCGACTTCATCTCGTCAGGTCACGGTGACACTGCTGGTCATCGCCCGTCGCATCCCCGCTCCGGGAACAGAAAGTTCAGGAGACGCTGAAGGAAGATCACGGGAAGGCAATGTTGATTATCTGATTGTTCTGTAACTTTGGGTTGCATCAATCCTGTTTTCTAATGGCATCAGACGAAAAAACAATGATCATCATCGGGGCAGGCTTTGCCGGCCTCGCCGCAGGCATCTACGGACGCCTCAATGGCTACAGGACAGAGATCTACGAGATGCACAATCAACCAGGCGGACTGTGCACTTCATGGAAGAGAAACGGTTACACCTTTGACGCCTGCATTCACTGGCTGGTGGGCTCCTCGCCTGAGAGCAACCTGCATAACATATGGCTCGAAACCGGCATAGCGCCTGGAAGGGAATTCGTTTACGCCGGCGAATACTACCGTGCCGAGGGTGCTGACGGAAGGACCATTATCTTCTATGCTGACCCTGATCTGCTTGAGAAACATCTCCTGGCAGCTGCCCCGGAGGATAAGAAGCCCATAAAGGACTTCATCGCCGGCATAAAAATGAGCGCAGCATTTGACTTCGCTTCCGAAAAAGAACCGCTTCTGACACGTATCAGGAAACAGGTCAGGACCTTCTTTACTTTCATGAAGTACGGAAAAGAGTTCCGCAGGTGGACCGGTATTACGGGTGAAGAGTTTGCATCGCGCTTCAGCGATCCCCTCCTGAGGCAGGCATTCCGCGAGATCTGGATCCCCGAATTCTCTATGATCTTTCTCTTTTTCACCTTCGCTTATCTCAGCAAGCGTAACGCCGGTTACCCCATAGGTGGTTCAATGCCCATGTCGGAAGCTCTGGAGAAACGCTACAGGGACCTGGGCGGAGTGATACATTATAATAAAAGGGTGGCCAGGATACTCACCACTGACGGCCGGGCCACCGGGATCAGGCTTATTGACTGTACTGAGGTAAGCGCCGGCAGGGTCATCTCTGCAGCCGACGGGCACGCCACACTGTTTGACATGCTCGACGGAAAGTTCCTTGATAAAAAGATAAGAGAGCAATATGATACATGGCCTTTGTTTCATTCGCTCCTGTTCGTTTCGCTGGGCGTAAACAGGAAATTTGATGATGTGCCGGTCAGTATCTCCGGCTTCTCCTTCCCGTTGAAGGAGCCGGTAATGGTTGCAGATAAGATGAGAGACAGGCTTCCTGTGCATATCTTTAACCAGGATCCGACCCTTGCCCCTGACGGGAAAACCTCAGTAATAATAATGCTTGAATCAGACCATGGCTACTGGAAGAAACTGGCGGAAGACCGGGCAATTTATGTTCAGAAGAAGGATGAAACAGCCAGGATGATAATCAGGCTTCTCGAACAGCGTTTCCCTGGCATTTCAGACCAGGTGGAGGTCTCCGATGTAGCCACACCGCTCACCTTCGAGCGCATCACCGGAAACTGGAAGGGTTCATTCGAAGGATGGCTCATCACCCCGAAAAATGCCTACACGATGATGAAACCGATGGAACAGACCATACCCGGACTGCAGAATTGCTATATGTGCGGCCAATGGGTTGAACCGGGCGGCGGACTGCCCACCGCAATCATGTCAGCCCGGCGGCTTATGCAGCATATATGCAGGGAGGACGGCAGAAAATTCAGGACCGAATAGAGCAGGCCAAAGGGCAAAAGGTCATTGCTGACTGACCGGGAAGTTTTTGCATACCTTTACTAATGCTCAGCAATTACTTATCGCAAAGAAAATGTCAAAAGTCAACCAGGTTTTATTCAGCATTCTGTTAGCCTCCATGGTATCATGCCAGCAAGGCAGCAGCCAATCTGATTTCAACCTCGATCTCGAGAGACAGCCTGCCTCCGGATCCCTTCCCGGTGGCTGGTTTGCCTGGGGCAGTGACTTCAAACTTACAATTGATACTGTTGTAAAACATTCCGGCCGTCAGTCGGTTCGCATTGAACCTTCCGGCACATATCAACAGGGAACATTCGGTTGCCTTGCAACCTCCTTCCCGGCCGTCTACAAGGGAAGCCAGATAGAGCTGCGTGCCTGGATGAAAATGGAAGATGTCTCTGAAGGCCCGATAGGCTTGCTCCTGAGAATAGACGGGCAGTCAGCCACACTGGGTTTTGACAATATGCAGAGAAAGAACATAACAGGCACTTCTGACTGGGTCCTGTACTCCGTAAAGCTGCCCAACCATCCTTCAGCCGTAAAAATCAACATCGGAGGCATGCTCTCGGGAAGTGGTAAACTGTGGGTTGACGATTTCGAGGTGCTGATTGATGACGTACCCCTGGACAAGGCTGAAAAGAATCCGGTAAAGATCTTCGAAGCAGACACTGACCATGAGTTTGATAACGGATCAGGTATTTCGATACCGGAACCTGACAGGCTGATGATGACAAACGACTCAGTCACTCATATTACAGTCGGGCGTGATAAGGGAGACCTCAATCTGACTTCTGCTACAATACCCTCCGGCTCAGTTCCCTCTTACCCCGTAAGGAAAGACCCGGCTTTCAGCATGATAACCCCGGACATAGGTTATCTCTACCTGGGATCAGTCAGGAACGCGGACCTGAAGAGTATCATCCAGCAACTCGAGGGGACAAGAGGTCTGGTGATTGATCTGCGTTGCTACCCCTCTGAATTTGTTGTCTTCTCGCTGGGAAGCTGCCTGGTGGAGAAAACCACACCCTTTGTTAAATTCACAGCCGGCAGTGTTATGACGCCCGGTCTTTTCACGGCAGGAACCACTCTCTCTGTTCCCGTGAATACCAGGATGCGCTATAAAGGCAGGACAGTAATACTGGTCAATGAATCCACCATCAGCCAGGCAGAGTATACCACGATGGCATTAAGGGTTGCACCCGGAGCTGTCGTTGTGGGCTCACAAACTGCAGGAGCAGATGGCAACGTCTCTCCTTTCACCCTGCCGGGAGGAATCAAAACTCTTATCACCGGGATAGGAGTTTACTACCCTGACGGCGGTGAGACACAGCGTACGGGCATCGTCCCCGATGTCGAAGTCCGGCCGACAGCCGCCGGCATACGCCAGGAGCGTGATGAGGTCCTTGAAAAAGCAATTGCAATTATCAATGGCGAAGTGATCGTCGCTGCCCACTGATCCGCTTCCATCATCCTCAGGATCCGGAACCGGGGTCCGGGGCTCATTCAGCAATCTGCCTTCGCTGATAAAAATAAATTTGTATTTAAACAATAAAATATTGTATATTTACATTATATAAACATCTTATATATTATTGAAATTATGCTACAAACTGATCTTATCAAAGGTTCTATCCGGACAATAGTTCTCAAGCTGCTGAAAGAAAACGGCCGTATGTACGGGTATGAAATAACCCGCAAGGTTGAGGAGCTTACCTCGGGAAAAATCAGGCTGACATACGGTGCATTGTATCCCGTGCTCCATAAGCTCGAAAGCGAGGGGGTGCTGGTGACGGAGGCGGAGAACTTCAACAACCGCATCCGGATCTATTACAGCCTGACAGAGAAAGGCCATTCATTGGTCAGGGAAAAGGTCATGGAACTTCTGGAGTTCATAGAATCACTCCAGAGTATTGTCAGCCCGCAGACTGGTCCGAGCTATGCCTGAGCTGACTGTCAGTAATATTGAATGCATCAGGCAGGATGTGATTCGCCAGGAAATCTGCTTTTCGCACCTTGCTGACGAGCTCGTTGACCATCTCTGCTGCGATGTGGAGAATGAGATGACCGGTGGTCTCAGCTTCCGCGATGCGTACCGGAAGGTGAAGGACTCACTTGGACACCGCAGACTCAGGGAGATACAGGAAGAAACACTTTATGCTGTCGACACCAAATACAGGAATATGAAAAACATTATGAAGATTTCAGCAATAGCCGGTACTATAATGATCGGTTTTGCGGCCCTGTTCAAGATCATGCACTGGCCCGGTGCAGGGATAATGCTTACCCTCGGAAGCCTTTTTCTGGCTTTTGTATTCATGCCGTCAGCACTGACGGTTCTCTGGAAAGAGACACACAGCGGGAAGAAACTTTTCCTTTATATCTCAGCATTCATTACCGCAATGTTGTTCATTGCAGGAGTAACTGCAAAGGTACAGCACTGGCCAATGGCCGGACTGATCCTGGCTCTTGCATCAGTGTCAGGGATCTTTGCCTTTGTCCCTGCCCTGTTGTTCGCCAAACTGAAGGATCAGGACAACAGGTCGAAAAGGATAGTCTATATCCTGGGTGCTGCAGGATTGATCTGTTGCATCATGGGATTGCTATTTAAAATCCAGCACTGGCCACTGGCTACCATTTTACTGACAGTCGGGTCTGCAGTCATTTTCTTCGCAGTATTTCCATGGTACACCCGGCTTACCTGGAGAGAAGAAAGGAACGTCAGCGCCAGATTCATTTTCATGGTTGCCGGCATGATAATTCTGATGTTACCGGTTCTAATGCTCAACCTCAGCCTGCAAAGAAACTTTGACGCAGGTTACTACAAACATCATGAGGAACAACAGGCATTGTTTGATTACAGGTTCAGATCCAATCAGTCGCTTATCAATCACTGCACTGACTCCTCTTCGCTGCCAATTCTTAAGGAGCTGAATGACAAAACATCTGAATTGATTACAGTCATCAACAATACTGAAGCAAGGCTCATTGCCGAAGCGGAAGGGGAACCCGGGGCACCGGCAGTCTTAACAAGTCAGATAGCAGAAACTGGGACCGGACCTGTAATACAATTCAAAGCACTTGACCATCCTTTCCAGACTGTTCCTTTCAGCAACTTCCTGATGAATGATTCAGGTCTGCGTAATGAACTTGCTGCTGCCTTGAAGAAATACTCTGATTATCTTTCAGGTCAGTTGCCGGCAGACAAATTTGAGATGTACGGGAAACTGCTCGAAACTTCCGTTTACCTGCCGGAGATAAATCCTGAAACCGACAGGATACCACTGATAACCGGCCTGCATATGCTGGAGCTGATGAAAAACGGGATCCTCACTGCAGAGTCATATGCAATTGAAGTGATTTCGGAAGTTAATAACCAGTAAAATCCAAGGCAATGAAACAGAAGATATATACTTTAGGGCTTATCATCACCTCAATAATCTTTCTTGGTGCTCTCCTTAAGATCAATCACTGGCCCGGCGGAGGGCAACTTTTGATTCTTGGTATTGTAATGCTCGTAATTGTATTCCTTCCGCTGGCTCTGAGAAATCACTTCAGGACTGAAGGCGGGAGAAAAAATTTGCTGCTGTACATAGTGACATGGCTCACATGTTTCGTGGTGTTCGGTGGTATGCTTTTCAAGCTTATGCACTGGCCGGGAGCGGGAATAGCCCTGTTAATAGCCCTGCCCTTCCCGTATGTGGTTTTCCTTCCGGTTTTTCTTATTATGACATCAAAGGATAAGAATTTCAGCATCCATAATACTGTGGCTGTGCTTTTCCTGCTTGCAGGCACGTCTATCTCCTCAGCACTGCTGGGGCTGAATGTTTCGAAGGAGAGGCTTGATGACAGCATGCGGTTGTCTGGCAATTATAACAGGATTGAGGCAGTGCTTGATGAGATACCTGCTGCAGACAGCCAGGCTCCGGTTATATATAAAATCGATGAACTCGTGGCTATTATTGATGACTATCAGCGTAAAATATTCTTAGTTGAGGGCATGTCTGAGGAAGAATGGAATAATGATCCACGGATTTTCCCGTTTCCGGAAAAAACATCCATCGCAAATAAAGCCCTTTTCATTGGAGGGAAGAATCCCACGTATGACACAAGGCTTCAGGCAGGGCTGGGTGACCTTGTCAGTGAACTTCAGAAGTCTGCCGCTAATGAAGAGATTTCCGCCAAAATACCACTGATCTTTGACTTCTATGAGACACCCGGTGACAGCCTGGGGTGGACGCAGGGCAAGTTTGTAGTAACCCCCCGTGTGTGGTCACTTATTTATCTTGACGCACTCGAGACAAACCTGAAGCTGATCAGGGCTGGAATATGATCCCCGGCTTTGAGCCGGCTGTCGGATCTGAAGATATCATACATCTTACAAAAGACAACCTGACTGCCTCATCCTATGAGGGTTTGCGATGGTTTTGGCACACCCTTTGCATTACCTTTCGTGAAGAGCAATCTTCATAAAACTTAAAGAGATGAAAAAGTCAGTTATCACATCGGTCCTCGCAGTCCTGGCAGCCTTTACGACGATAGTCGGGGCACAGAACTACCCGAAGGAATACCTGGGTCTCCCCGGTGACAATCTCAACCTCTACGCGGTCATGGACCTGTTCCGCAACGCTCCCACTCTTGAAGCCTTCGAGAGAAGCCTCAACGAGCAGGATTCGCGGATCAACAACCTCGACCTCAACGGCGACTGGAGGGTTGACTACATTGCCGTATCGGACTACCGCGACGGCAGGGTTCACAACATCGTTCTCCGCGCGGTGCTCGGCCGTAACGAGTACCAGGATGTGGCGGTGATAGTGGTGGAGAGGCTGAAGAAGAAGAAGGTTGTGATACAGATCATTGGCGACGAGCTCCTCTACGGGAGGAACTACATAATAGAACCTGTCTACGCCAAAAAGCACAGGATAAGGCATGAGTACGGCCCGGTCTACTACGGAGGCGGGACGATATACAACAACTACTACTACGACATATGGGACTGGCCGGTGGTTGTCCACATCTACAGTCCTTACTACGACGGATGGAGCTCATCATGGTACTGGGGTTACTACCCAACCTGGTACGAGCCATGGAGCCCCTGGTACTGGGACTACTACTACGGATACCACTCAGGATGGCAAAGTCACTACCACAGTTACTATCACCACAGTGACCGCTACAGGTACCACAGGTACACCGACTACTACTACCACAGTGTAAGGCAGGCGTCGCCCCAGGTACAGCGCAGGGTCGCCGGGGGCAACTACAGGCAGACCTACTCACGTCCCGAGCAGAGGGCGGAGGGGATGGATCTGCAGCGCAGGACCCGTGAAGCGATAGCTGAAGGCACCCGCAGCCAGGCTCCGGCCAGCGCCGGCACCAGGCGCCAGGCAGTGCCTCAGGCGGTGAGCGGAACGGCGCCTTCTGAGGGCAGGAGATCTGCCGCCGGCGCCGCAGGACGAAGTGCTGCGGAGACTGAAGCGGCCAGGAGGGCTGCCCCCGGAACCATCAGCAGAAGCGCTGAAGAGAACGGGCAGGCAAGGAGAACAAGCACCAGAACCGTCAGCAGGGACGCTGCCGGCACTGATGCCGCCAGGAGGAGCACCTCCGGTACGGTAAGCAGGGATGCAGCCACAACCGGGGAAGCCAGAAGGACTCCCGCAACTGTTAACAGGACCGGTCAGAACGGTGACCGCAACGCGCAGGCAGGAGAACCGGTCAGAAGGAGTGCCATCTCAACCCCGGCAACGGTTAAGAGTGCAGAGAGCGAGGCAGCTGAAGCCAGGGCAACTCAGGAGAGAGCTTCCGAACAGAGGGCAGCTGAAGCACGGGAAAACGAAAGAAGGGCAGCCGAGGCCAGGGAGGCACAGCAGCGTGCAGCAGAACAGAGAGCAGCCGAGGCACGCGAATCTGAGAGGAGATCTGCAGAGGCCCGGGAAAATGAAAGAAGAGCCGAAGAGACAAGGGTCGCCCGGCAGAGAACAGAGGAATCCGGTTCTGAAAGAACCAACCGTAAATAACACTTAACTGACTGTACGATAGTCCCGCTGACCACCCGGCCAGCGGGACTTCTTTTTAATGCACCGCTTTTACTGCAGTCGGGGAAGCAGTGAAAAACAGGCTGGTCTGCCTGACAAGGTAATTTTCGCAGTTAACCATAACCCTGATATAGAAAAACCCTGGAGGGTTGACAAACTTTATTCAGTTAGAATTGTTAAATAACAGACTCCTGTAATAAATAAATCATGCAGACAATTCTCGGCGCAAACGGTACTATCGGCAAGATCCTTGCAAAGGAACTTCCCGTATACACTGACAGGGTTCGGCTGGTAAGCCGTAATCCGATAAGAGTTAATGATTCAGATGAACTGCTTCCCCTGGATCTGACACAACCGGGAGCTGTCGATAAAGCTGTACAGGGCTCCGAGGTTGTGTACCTTTTAGTCGGACTTGAATACAAGCTTAAGATATGGGAACAATACTGGCCGGTACTGATGAGAGATACAATCAATGCGTGTCTTAAACATGGTGCAAAACTGGTGTTCTTCGACAATGTTTATATGTATGATAAGAATCACATGTCACAACTTGCCGAGAACACCCCGGTCAATCCTCCCAGCCGCAAAGGGGCTGTCAGGAAATTAATTTCCGAAATGCTCCTGGAGTCAGTGAAGGATATGGGTTTGCAGGGGCTGATAGCCCGTTCTGCCGACTTCTACGGACCGGGTAATGAGAACAATTTCGTAACCCAGATGGTTCTGAAAAATCTTGCTGCCGGGAAGAAACCTATGTGGTTTGTGGGGTCTGAAATAAGGCACTCTTTCACCTACGCGCCTGATGCAGGCAAGGCTACCGCCCTTCTCGGCAATACTTCTGACGCCTACGGCCAGGTCTGGCACCTTCCTACTGACAGCAGACCTGTCACCGGTAAGCAGTTCATATCGATGATTGCCACAGAATTAGGTACTGCAGAGCCGAAACTCAACATACTTCCCAAATGGATGCTTCGCCCGCTGGGCCTGTTTATTCCCGTGATGAAGGAGATGCCTGAGATGATGTACCAGTATGACAGGGAATACTTTTTCGACTCGTCTAAATTCACCAATCGGTTCGGCATAAAAGCCACCCCCTACGAGCAAGGAATCAAGGAAGCCTGCCAGGCTTTCAGGAACTGATAAACACTGAAATTCCCGGTCTGTCTCTTCATCTGTCAAAGAACACCACTCATTTTGGAATGAATTTTGTTTAACCGGTAATGCCATTCATTTGAACAGGCATGTTATTTTTGCTGATTAAGGCAGATAACTTACCAAATAAAGCACGGCGGAACCGAAAAGCCATATGAGTAGGAAAACATAAAACCTTTTGTCATGAAGAAACTGTTATTTATAGTTACGCTAATAAGCCTTAGCGCTGTAGCAGGCGCCCAGATCAGTTCCAATGCCCTTGGTGCCCGCCTTTACGGAGGCGACAGCTTCAGCGGGGCCGAACTTTCATACCAGAAGGGACTAAATGAAAGGAACAGGCTTGAACTTGATGCCAGCTTTGGTTTCAGCAATGACTTCACCAGGTTGGCACTTGTAGGTATTTATCACTGGGACTGGAATATCGCCGGAGGCTTCAACTGGTATGTAGGTCCGGGTGCTAGCGTAGCATATGACAACTTCGATGCAAATACCTATGTCAATATTGGCCTTGGCGGCCAGATCGGGATTGAATATAAATTCAAGGATCTGCCTCTTCTGGTCAGTCTTGACTCGCGCCCGATGTGGGATTTCCTGGGCGAAGTTCACGGACTTGGCTGGGGAGCAGCACTCGGCATCAGGTTTACCTGGTAGCACCCCCCCGGAGAAACCCTGTTTTCATCATAAGACTGTGAAGTACCTGCTCAGCATACTGCTGTTCATCCTGCCTGTGGTCATGTCAGGCCAGGCAGCATCATCAGAACCGGAAGGATGGTTCACTGTCACCCGTGTGGTTGACGGAGACACCTTCTGGGTTGATGACGGCAGTGAGAAGGGGTTGAAGATAAGGCTTATAGGCATTGATGCGCCTGAACCGCGAAACACGGGAACAAGACCGAAAGGGTTTTTCGGCGCCGAGTCATCCGGTTACCTGCAGGAGTTGTTAAGAGACAAGAGGGTCAGGCTCGAATATGATGTTTCACGCTATGACCGTTACAGACGAACACTTGCGTATGCATACCTGGAGGACGGCACTTTCGTAAACGCCGAGCTGGTCAGAAACGGTTATGCTATGGTGATGACGATGCCGCCCAATGTAAAATACGCCGATACATTCAATGAACTGGCCTCGAAGGCACGAAAACAAAAGAAGGGACTCTGGAAAGAGTCGCCTTCTTTAAAATGAAATAATATGAAGTATCCTGACTGGTTACTTTACCTGTTCCAGCAGGGAGTTCAGGCGGGTCCGGGCTACTGAACTCTTTTTATCGGCTCCCACTACCTCCACTTCCTTGTGGATGACTCCCTCGTAAGAACCTGAGATGACTCCGATTTCCGTATATGTAGCATTATCCCCGAATGACTCATATTCGCCAACGCTTACATCGCTGAAACTGACTGAGTAGATACCATCGGAGCCTATCTCAACATCAACACTGCCTCCTTCTCCGGTCAGGTAGTAATAATCCCCGTTCTCGAGTGAGATCCCGCTGAGGAAGAATAGACCGAATGGATACAGGCAACGCTCTGTCTCATCGGTGTATCCGATTGAAGGATAATTACCTCCGAGAGTCTTGACGTCAGGGTCCAATACGGCCAGGGGAACCATAGTGGTGTCACCGTTTTTGATGTTTCCAAACATGAACTGGAACACATGCATCTCCTCTGCGGTTCCCTTGCCGAAAACCTCCTCGATCAGGTAGACATCATTGATAAAGTACTCTTCACCGTCATAGGTGAACGTGTTCACCGGATCCTTGTCCTTCGAACATGAGAACATTGTCAGCATGGCAAAAAGCCCGAAAATAAGAATAGCATTTTTTTTCATAACAAATGAATTTATAGAATTGGTTTATATGAGTTTTTCTGAAGACGATTCCCGTTATTCGGTTGCAGACCCGTCTTACATGAAACAGAGGCAAACGCCGAATTATTGCAGGGATGCAAGAAAAAATTGATATTTTTACTTTTGAAAACGCTTATTGTCTGATAATCATTATATGAAAAAACTTGCTCTCCTGCTGACACTCACAGCATTCGCCACAGGCTCATTCTGCCAGGCTGACACAACTTCTGTATCCTATGTCGCATACTGGTCAGTTGGCGACACCTATGACTACAACGTCCGCAAGACGAGTATGCAGTGGACCGGTGACTCCCTCACAAAAGATGACATATCGGAGTATACAGCCAGCTTCGAGGTGATCGATTCAACCGAAAGCTCTTACAGAATCCGCTGGACCTATTCCAATGCACTGTTTGACACATGGGATATACCTGCCGGGATGCTTGAGGAACTCTCGAAGTATGCATTAAGCGAGATCATCTATACCACAAATGAACTTGGTGAATTCACCGGCATTGAGAACTGGCAGGAGCTCGGGGAAATGATGAGTTCTATGTTCTCTGACGTCTTCAGGATACTTTCTGAAGACTCCGGAGAGGAGTATGAAAAGCTGATGCAGGCTGCACAGCCAATTATCGATATGTACAGTTCAAAGGAGGGGGTGGAGCAATTGGCCTTCCCGGAGCTTATGCTCTTTCATTTCCCCTTCGGGGCGATGATAACTGTTGCTGACACAATAAGATACGAGGATCTGTTCCCGAATCTTCTCGGCGGCGATCCGATCAGGGCTGACGCGAAGCTGTGGTTTGAGGAGGTCGACTTTAATGAGGAACGAAGTGTACTTGTACAGGAATCAAAGCTCAACCGTGATGATACTATGGTCTTCCTTAAGGATATAATGACCAGGATGGGTGCGACAGGCGAGAATTTTGACCGGGCCCTTTCCGAAGCTGTTTATTCAATTGATACGTTCAACCGGTACGATTTTTACTATTATCCCGGAGTGCCGGTAAAGATAGATTTTAACAGGCATATCCGGATTGATGTCGCCGGTGAGAACAGCCGCAGGGAAGATACAATCACTATCGGGCTGCGTTGAGGTGCCTCTTACCGGGAAAGCGCGATAACAGAGAAAACTTAAAGCTTTGAGAATCCGGCCAACCTTCATATTACTAACGGCTGTTGCTGCACTGGTATTGACTGCATCATGCTCCCGCCGTGCACACCTGTCTGCGTCAGGAGGATCAGGTTATGGGTCAGGCAGCGCCGTACATCTGGAATCTCCGGGTGTCACTCTTCACCTCCCGGGTGTATCAGTCAGTCCATCAGAAAAGAAACGACTTGAGGAGTTTATGGCGGCCGGGATTGAAAACCCTGCAGGCAGTTCAGGAGTCACCCCGGAAGCGATTATTAAAACTGCACGTGGTTTTCTGGGAGTTCCCCACTGCATAGGTGGCACAACCTCGAAGTGCATGGACTGTTCAGGACTGGTATTCAGGGTTTTTGCCACACACGGCATAACACTTCCCCACAGCTCCGAGGAACAGGCCAGGTACGGTAAAATCATCAAAGACCGCACATTACTCATTCCTGGCGACCTGGTATTCTTTATCAGGACTTACACTACCAGCCGGGTGATAACACACTCCGGGATATTTATCGGTGATGGCAGGTTCATTCATACCTCTTCCAGCCAGGGAGTGACCATCACTCCGCTGGAGGATCCTTACTGGAAAGAAAGGTACCTCTTCGGCACGAGAATTTTGGAATGATACCCGGCTTCAGCGCTTCTTCCCGATATAAAAAACATACCCGTAGTAATCCTTGTACCTGTCGTAAAGCCTGGCCTCGTGCCTCTCGTTTTCAACAAGGTCCTCTGCCATTTTGTTACCTCTGTGCTTTTCGAGGAAAATCTCCTGCGCCTTCACCTGCAGATCATAGAAATTCTCCATCCAGCAGATTTCCGGCAGGATGAAGCATGCTGCCGGAACATACCCTGATTTCTGTAATATGTTAAGTACGCTGGGAATAGTATCAATAGCGGGATAGGCAGTGTTCCAGAAGGCTTCGATCTCCTTCGGCCGCTCCTCCGTGAACCAGGAGGCTTCCGTGACTGCCACATAACCGCCGGGCTTCAGAAATTTCCGCCAGTATTTAAGCCCCTTCTCAAAGCCGATGTTGTAAATAGCTCCTTCGGACCAGATGAGATCAAGCTCCTCATCTTTGAACGGCAGGTCATCCATTGACCCGGCTATGCCCTTCACCCTGTTATCCAGACCTAAGTTCCGTGCATTGGCATTGAATAGATCGACAAACACCGGGAACAAGTCGATCCCGGTGATCATTCCCGGAGCATTCCTGGCGAGAGTCATCGTCTGGCCCCCGGTACCACATCCCAGGTCGGCAATGCGTGATTCAGAAGTCAGGTTATCAATAAAACTCAGGGCTTTCACTGTCATCTCAGGGCTTCCCGGACCTTGCCGCTCCATGGATGAAAAATATTCACATATAAGGTTGAAATCGAACTCGTGTATTGATTTTGTTTCGTCACTCATGACTTTAATGTTTAAATGGTTTTGAATTTCTCACCGGGGATAATACAGGTTCCCGGGAGACCACCTTATCACAACCTTGCCCCGGGCATGCCCACTGGCAGCATAATTCATCGCTTCAGCGGTTGTTTCTGCCGAAAAGTATTTCTCAATCACCGGTTTGATTATCCCGTCCGATGCAAGGTTCAGCAGGTACCCAAGGTCGTTGGTGTCAGTTTTTGCAGCCAGGAAAAGCATTTTCTTCCTTCCAAGAGATAAAGGTTTCCCGATTACAATGGCCCTGAAGATCTGTGACAGGGCTCCTCCGACCAGCACATACCTTCCATCGGGCTTCAGTGCCTTCCGGCATTTCAACAGTGAATAATTCCCATTAACGGCCACAATCAGGTCATATTTCCTGTTTCCCGCCGTAAAATGCTCCTTTGTGTAGTCAATCACACGGTCTGCGCCAAGCAATCGCGACTGTTCCACGTTCCTGGTGCTGCAGACGGCAGTTATCACCGCGTCGAAATGCCTGGCAAGCTGAATTGTCATTGTTCCCACTCCGCCACTGCTTCCCAGGACCAGGACCTCCTGCCCCTCCCGTATATTTCCCCTGTTCCTCAAAGCCTGTAAGGCGGTCATCGAGGCCATTGGCAAGGCCGCTGCCGCCTCAAATGAAAGTCCTGCAGGCTTAATAACAAGAGCTTTCTCAGTCGCAACGGCGAAATCGGCAAATCCTCCGAATCCGCATCCTGAAAGATCACCCGCTACTTCATCGCCAGGATTGAAACGCTTTACATTTTTGCCTGCGGATTCCACAACACCCGAGATGTCTGCCCCGAAAATTTTCCGGGCAGGTATCATCCCCATCTTCATCGACCGGTAATCCGCAGCATTGACCGAAACTGCACGGATACCGATCAGTACCTCATCATCCCCGGGAACAGGCTTCTGAATGTCACTGAGAACCAGCCTGTCAGGTTTTGCTCCTTTGTTATATACAACCGCCTTCATACTCCCTTGCTAAGCCTCCTTCGGTCTGCCCCAGGTAAGCACAATGATCATACCCACAATTGCCATGACCACTGCGCTGACCAGTATCTCTACCACAACAGGCACCAGTGAGTTGTACATCGTGGTCATCGAGTAGAGCGACAGGTCGATTGTTGCAGTAAAAAGAGCTCCGAACAGTGCGCCGGTCTTCAGTCCGTCAACAATTCCGCGGGCCCCGGACCACTTCAGGAAAAGGGTCAGAAACAATGCGATAAGCAGATTGGACAGGATCAATGCCCACCAGATCATCACTCCTTCCGGACGGTTGGCACATGTGTTGGTCATCGGAGAAAAGAAATTGTAAAGCAGCACGCCGTAAACGAGCCAGCCGAGGAGGAAGTAGCCTATTCCCCCGAATAAAGTACCCCTTAAGATTTTCATAGTTAGTGTTTTTCAGGTTAACAGTACAATTTAAGAAAAAATCAGAATCAATTATTTTAAATATCAATCATTGATTACAGATGAACTCACGGTCATACTATTTTCCCTATCGTTGCCGTTAAATGATAGTCAGGGGATAAACCCGGAAGGGGGATGAACCCGGAAGAGTGATGAACCCGGAAGGGGGGAGAATATATAAAAGGACGAGATGAGCGAAGGAGCTAAGGGGCCGGAACGCGCCGATCATGGTGGCAACTATTCATATGCAATAAAATCAGCACTTTTCGGTGTGGCTGTCGGTGATGCACTGGGAGTGCCTGTCGAATTTAAAAGCAGGGAGTACATGAATCTCCACCCGGTCACCGGCATGACAGGTTTCGGGACTCACAACCAGCCACCGGGCACATGGTCTGACGACAGCTCCCTTACCTTTTGCCTGGCGGAAGCGCTGACACAGGGGTATGACCTCAATGCCATAGGTCAGAATTTCGTGAACTGGTACTTCAGTGATTACTGGACTGCTGACGGGGAGGTGTTTGACATCGGCACCGGGACCGGTGAGGCTATTGTGCGTCTCCGCAGGGGATCTAATCCGGAGCTGTCAGGTGATACTGCTGTATCGTCCAATGGCAACGGTGCGTTGATGCGGATACTGCCCCTGATGTTCCGGATGCTTCCCAGACCGCTGACAGAGCGGTTCGAGATAACCCGTCAGGTCTCTTCCATCACACACGGACACATAAGGTCAATAATAGCCTGCTTTTACTACCTTGAGTTTGCCCGTCAGATCCTTGAAGGCCGGGAGAAGTTTGAGATCTACAGGGATCTCCAGAAAGTCATTTCCGGCCACCTCTCAGCCCTGCTGATTGACCCTGCCGAGGTGGTTATTTTTGACCGCCTCCTTAAGTATGATATTTACAGGCTGACTGAAAGCGAAATTCACAGCGGCGGCCATGTCATCGATACCCTCGAGGCAGCCATCTGGTGCCTTCTGACCACCGGCAGTTACGATGAGGCAGTGCTGAGGGCAGTCAACCTTGGCCATGACACCGATACCACCGCTGCCGTCACCGGGGGTCTGGCAGGACTGCTTTATGGATTTGACTCAATACCGGATTCATGGGTGAAACAGATTGCACGCAGCGGGGATATTGAGGAACTGGCAGAAAAACTTGCGGCGGGCCTCTCCGTCTTCTGATATATTTTTGCCTTTTACCCACTTCAGCCCTTCTGCAGCACTCACCTTTTATTTCTGTCCTTGTAGAGATCATCAACAAGGTCAAACCATGCAAAAGTTTCTTTTCCTCCTGCTCCTGTCAGGGCTCCCTGTCACCCTTCCTGCCATTGGAGGCTGCACAGATTACAGGCTGCCGGAGGCAGTCACGCTGGAGCACAACCGGATCACTGTGGGGGTATTCCCGCAGGTCGAACTCATTTCAATAGTGCAGTCTGTCAGCAGGTACCCGGAGACCTTTGCTTTCCTCATGGCAAGGGATTCATCGGCTTACTCAGGGGATGCGGCCCACCATTTCGCCCCTTACCGCGACCACCCTGCCGTGAAGATGCTCGACAGGCTCAGCCTTCAGCCCGGAATGCTTAACTTCAGTGCACCGTCCAATATCATGCTGATGGCTGATGAGTCGCTATGTGTGAGGAGCGACATTGTGACGGATGAATTTGTCATAAGCCGTGCCGGCGGAATCGATTCACTCTCATTGTTCCTGGGGCTGCTTCGGGACTTCGCTTTAAAGTCATCCTTCAGTGAGTTCTTCGCTGAACACCGCGAATTCTACCTTTCCCTGGCGGAGCAGGCCATAAGCTCGATGGGACCGATGAACTATATCGCGGAGCTGGAGAATTTCTACGGCACAACCCAGAGATCATATAATATTGTTCTTGTATCACTATACGGTCCGGTAGGGTTTGGGAATTCCCTCCTGTACCCTGATCAGAAAAGAGAGGTCTGCAACACTCTGGGCCCGCGTTCAGTGAAGGAGGGTCAGCCTTTCTTCGGTGACGGAGAGTACCTGAAGCATATGATAAGGCATGAATTCAGTCATCCCTACATCAACCCCATGACTGAAAAGTACTGGCACCTCATTAAAGAGAGCTATGGCAACTATAGCGCAATACCGGAGTCAGCCCGGAAGGGAGTCTGCGGTGACTGGCAGGAATGCATCAATGAATTTTTGATAAGGGCTGTCACAGTCCATCTTGCATACAGTGAATCTGATGAGGCCGGGAAGCGAGCATATGCGGAGGAATCACGACGTGGAGTCATCTGGCTTGATGAGTTGCTGAAAAACATACGGTTCTATGAATCTGAAAGGAATACATTTCCGACATTTGACTCGTTCTATCCGAAGATACTTGAGGTATTTCAATATCCTGACTGAACTCTTTCCACCCCACCGTAACCGGATAATATGTACGCCAGAGTTAAGATATGCTGTATCCGTAACATCCATGAGGCTGAGACAGCCATACGGTACGGCGCTTCAGCCATCGGCCTGGTTGCTGAGATGCCCAGCGGTCCCGGCCCTATACCTGATGAGCTTATCAGGCAGATCGCCGCTGTCACACCGCCTCCGGTCGCAACATTCCTGCTCACTAGTCTCACATCGGCCGGAGCAATCATTGAACATCACCGCAGAACCTGTACGAATACCATCCAGATAGTAGATGCCCTCTCAGAGGGCACTTACGAAGAGATCAAGGCTGCCCTGCCGGACGTAAATATTGTCCAGGTAATTCACGTGATAAGTGAGGCCTCTGTTGAGGAAGCTGTAAGGATCTCGAAGTCGGTCGATGCAATCCTTCTTGACAGCGGCAACCCGAATCTTAAAGTAAAGGAGCTTGGAGGCACAGGCCGGGTCCATAACTGGAAGCTGAGCAGGAAAATCAGGGAGCAGGTCTCCTGCCCGGTGTTTCTTGCCGGCGGTTTGAAGCCAGAGAATGTCAGGGAGGCGATAGAGACTGTCGGACCATTTGCCGTTGATGTCTGCAGCGGCGTCAGAACCAACGGTCTGCTTGACATTCTGAAGCTCGAACGGTTCATCAGTGAAGTTCGCAGAGCCGGGTGATTCACCGGCTTCAGGTCTGACCTTATTAATTAACGATAGATTCTATAAATGCTATGGACAAATCAAAAGAACTGACAGCCAGTTTAAAGCTGATCAACGACAGGTTGCATTTCGAGGGTATTGTTGACGGAAACAACCCTGTTTCAATTGACTACACCCCTCCTCTTGGTGACAACCTGGGATACACATCGCTGGAACTGCTGTTGTTGAGTCTTTCATCATGCCTTGGGAGCTCCGTGCTTACCTTTCTGAGGAGGATGGGAAAAACTATCCGGGAGTTTGAGATAAGATCGAAAGGCTACCGGAAACAGGAGCATCCGACAGGCTTTTCACTTATCATCATGGAAATGGACATCAATGCCGACGATCTTTCTGAAGCCGAAGTGGATAAGATGGTCAAACTCTCGGAGGCGACCTACTGCCCTGTCTGGTCAATGCTAAGGGGCAATGTGACTGTTGAGGTGAAATGCAACATCAGCAGGTAAAGGCCTGATACCTGCGAAAGGCAGTCAAAAGGACCATATATATTACAGGATGACTTTTGATCAGGTCCGGTAGATGAACGGTCTGTTCAGGCGGACGGATGGGAAGACTCATTTTCATACCATGTTGCAGCACTTAAGAATTTAGGAGGTCTTTAACCTGAGAATCATCTCCAACCATCTGTCTGAATTCAGTACCAACCTAAAATACAGTGATATGAAAAAGTCATTTCTCTTTCTTACGGCCCTCCTGCTGGCAGCAGTGGCATGTGCCCAGGAGAGGCACATAGCAACAACAGACGGTGTAGACCTTTACGTGAATGTAAAAGGAAAAGGAATACCCTGTCTTTATCTTCACGGTGGCCCGGGAAGCGGGTCATACTGGCTGGAGAAGTTTGCAGGCGACTCGCTGGAAAAGCATTTCCGGATGATCTATCTCGACCAGAGGGGGGTTGGCCGCTCTACGAGTCCCGCTGATGGCAATTTTACAATGGAAAGAATGGTGAAGGATTTCGAGGAGGTAAGGGAAGCGCTTGGAATAAGCCGGTGGGTCACGCTGGGTAACTCCTTCGGCGGGCTGTTGCAGATGGGCTATGCACTGAGGCACCCGTCAGCTGTTGAAGCCATGGTAATGATAAACTGCTCGCTGAACATGGGGATGAACTTTAAAACCAGCTGGTGCCCGAAAGCCTGTGAATTCCTGGGGATCACTGACAGGAGTTATTACGAAGATGAATCAATCCCGCTCCACATCCGCTGGGACAGCCTGATCACTACCCTGAACAGCAGCGACCTGATGTGGAAGATGGGTTTCGCATCGCGCGAAGAGATGGATATTATGAACAGTTCATACGCTGAGTTTTCATCGTGGAACAGCGATTTCAGCGAAGTAGCCATGAGGATGGAGGATTATGCTGAAGACTTCACGGGAGCAACCGCGAAGGTCAACATGCCCGTGCTCTTCATTTACGGCACCAGGGACTGGATGATAGGTCCGGAGCACTACAAGATGGCAGCCTTCCCCGATATGATGCTTCAAAGCATTGATGCCGTGCATCTGCCCTTCTTTGGCGACAATGCCGACATCATGAAGGCAATCAGTACTTTTCAAAAGAAATACAGGCTGTATAATCCGGGTGAGGCTCTTTGAAACTGAGACATTGACCATAACCTGCAATCACGGTACGGTATATAATCATTGAACTTTCCGGGGAAAGTATACCTTCTTAATGACCTCTTCTTCGTAAATTGTTGTCACAGCTTGCAAAGTACCGGGAGGAAAGCGGTATTGCACCGCTTTATCCCATGTTTTTTCAAACAACTTAAACCAGAGAACCATGAAAGCCAGAATTCTGACAGCCATGATCACCGCCCTGATCACGATAATCCTGATTGCTGTGGCAGTCTATTTTATTTTTGGCTTCAACTCCAAACCCGGGAAAGTCATGTCAGTCAGTTCCCCGCAGGGATCATATGAAGCATATGTGGTTGAAAATCCATCATTGGATCCGCCCAACCAGAGCCTGTTCATTGCAAAAAACGGGACCGGTGAGTTCAGGCTTGTTGCCAGCCTGCCTGAGGATATTGAGTCGGCACAGAAGATTTACTGGACTGAAGACGGCGACAAAGTCATTTTCGTGACCAGCTGGCACCTGTTCATTACTGATGTGCAGAAATTCAATACAAAAAAGATAAGCCTCAATCCCGATTGGTGGAAGCTTCATGAGGGGAAGAAGACCTTTTCAAGCTCCGGCACGCCGGTGGTTGTAGAAGAGTTTGAACTTATCGCGACTGACAGCCTTAAGTACAGGACGAACCTGATGACGCTCCCGGAGGTGGTCAATATGAGTGATCTGTGACAGTGATGAACCTGCCGGGGTTTGTACCCCTGTAATCACAGGAGAAAAGATTTATCGGCTTTTATTTGACTTTGCCCCTCGCCAGGGTGTAAATTTGATATGGATATAGGTGATTTGCGGGAAAAACAGAGGGAATTACTGAATCCCCGCATCCTGATTGCATGGAAACCAATCGAGGCTGGTAAATGAGGCGTGCATTAATAATCTTGCTCCTTGTCAGTGGTACCGCTGCTGTCAGCGCGCAGTTTGAGGAAAAGAATGCGATTTATTTCGGCAATGAGTTTAACATGGGCGGCTATACCGGTGTGGATATCAGCCTCAATTATGTTTATGACGCCAGGTTAGCCTTCAGGATAGGGTTAAGTGCAAATACAAGGATTGCAAGAACAATCCCGTCAGACTACTCACCTGGAGTAGTTGGGATCCTGACGTTGGGAGCCAACACCCCCCGTGACAATTTCCATAGTGTTCACCTTACCTTCGGATATATCCTGAAACTCAGCGAGTCGGGAACTGCCAGGCTGAACCTGTCACTCGGAATGGGATATGCAATGACAAAAGTGCCTGTAAACTGGCAGAAAAATGATGGTTTCCTGTCTGAAAACTATACATGGGATTACGAAAATGACAATTCCTTAAGCTTTGTTTTAAACCCGAAATTTGAATTCCCCTTCAGCAGGTATTATGGATTGTCAATATCACCCATGCTGGAAATCCATAAAGGCGGAGCATTCTTTGTAGTAGGCATAGGTCACATTTTCGGGCTGTTGAGAAAGGGCACGCCAGCTGCTGCACCGGTTACCGGCCAGCCTGAATAACAAATTAAATCTTTTTGTTTTATTTTACATGTGCCTGGCGGGATGACCGGCAATATCGTCCTATAGCCGGTACTTTATGGAGCAAAGAGACTATATCCTTCGCGAGATTGAAAAGATAGGAGCCATAATCATGGCTATCCGCCAGAAACTCTTTGGCGGTACGGATGAACCTGCGATATCTGTGGAGAACCAGGCTGAAGCGCTGAAGGAGATGATGCTGAGCGAAGTATTTATTGACCTCGATGATCTTCTAAGTCTGGATGCCGCAGCCACCGATGAATACCTTGCCGGGATGAAAGGATTCAATGTAGAGAACATTGAACTCCTGGCGGCAACAATGGCCGACATAGGTTTCACGGTCACAGCCGCTGATGCCCGTCTGCTGCTGCAGAAGGCACTGCATCTGTATGAGATCTGTAACCGCCGTGACAGAACTTACTCCTTCGCGCGTGAAGCGCAGATAACCCGGATCAGGGAACTGCTTCCAGATGGCATGCGTTTTGATGAAACTTATTAAACTTCATGCCTTTAAATTTTATGTCCAGAATATGAAAACGCTCCTGACCCTTTGCCTTTTTTCAGCAATGTGCCTCGGATGCGAAAGAGGCAGCTTCAACCTGAATAATCCGGATGTTGAGGAGTTTGTCATGCAGCTTAAAAACGGGACCTACCAATGTTACGAATGGACTGAAGAGGGGGAAAGGCTTTGGGCCATTATGCCTGCCTTCTCAAAGAAGGATGTTCCGGAGCTGATCTCACTTTCGGAAGATACCGAATTAATAACCCCCTGCGACCATTTCCCCGTAAACCCGATGTCATCAATGTATCCCTTCCGTATAGTGAACGGTGAAGAATGCATCATGCTGGGTGAATACCTGCTGTGGTGTGCTGAGGCAGTCATCGAAGGAAGGGATTTCGCCTCTCTCAACCCGGTTCTCCGGAGAACAGACTCCTCCGGTGATCAGCGCCTCGAAGCCGCTGAGATCATGGTTGTCAGGAAGATCTACCAGGAATGGTGGAACGAACAGGGCCAACAGGCTGAACCGGCACGACTGCCGCTTACAGGAACCGTTTACTCCTGGAGATAGCTTTGTATCAGGGATCCGGAGGACATTTTTCACTATTTTTGCCGCCCTGACGGTTGTTCTGTTCCACCTCCTGGAAACCTTCACAAACGGGAATAATCACGTTCAGATAATTAACCACGGGTATCTCGCAGTTGATTTTTTCTTCGTCCTCTCCGGGTTTGTCATCGGTTATGCCTATGACGACCGCTGGAATAAAATGACCACTGGTAGTTTCTTCAAGAGACGTCTGATAAGGTTGCATCCTATGATCATTGCCGGAACCGCCCTCATACACCTCTCCGTGACAAGAGGAAACATAATCGGCGGATGGTCCCTGGAGCCACTGCAGTTGCGCATCGGGTTCACCCGTCTGCTCTATCCTTTCTTCGCGGGACTGCTTCTTTCCCGCCTGGTGAAGCCTGGCAGGATCAGGAATGCATTCCTCCTGTGCAGCATCCTTCTTGTTACCGTGCTCGCTGTACCTCGCCTTGGCGGCACCGGAAACAGCTGGATAAACGGGCTGTATATCTCTGCTGTGGTAATAGTGATATTTCCCCTGATAGTATACATGGGCGCAAGCGGAAGCATCAGAACCGGATTCGGTTCAGTGATTTGCAGGTTTCTGGGAGATATTTCATATCCTGTTTATATTATCCATTATCCGATGATATACATGTTCATGGCATGGGTGGATAAGAATAATGCCACAATGGTTGAATCACTGCCCCTGGTGCTGCTGGTGCTGGTAACCGTAGTTGTGACAGCTTACGGCTGCTTCCGGTTATATGACGTGCCGGTGAGGAAGTGGCTGACTGGAAAACTGCTGCCTTCCGCACGCAGGTAAGCCAGGACAAAACCCGTTTCCTTCACGGGCGAATTCAAAAAACAATTATATTGCGTGATGCAATACAGTTAACCCCTGTAACCTGTACAGAAATGATTAAGTATCACAAGACAGCAAAAGGCATCTCCATTGCCGAGATCCTGCCAGGTTCAGAAACCATTGGCACAACTGAGGACCTGCTTGACATCCTCGCCGATGCCGGCTATAACGGCAGCACCGGGCTGATAATCCATGTCGCAACACTTACCGGTGATTTCTTTGACCTGAAGACAGGCATTGCGGGTGAGATCCTGCAGAAGTTCTCCAACTACAGGATGAGGCTGGCCATCATAGGCGATTTCACGGAGGTGAAGAGCAAGGCATTGCGCGACTTCATACGCGAAAGCAATACCCGCGGAACTATAAACTTCGTGGGAACGACTGATGAAGCCCTCAACAGGCTTGACAAATGAGAATTGAATCGACTGTCATCACCGGAATGACTATTGTCATTCCCATCCTGTTAGCCAGGTATCTGCTGACGTCGCTTCTGAGTAAGGAGGCTGTCAGGCGGGCGGCATCCACAATTTCCATTGCTTCATCCGGGAATCCCCGGCTGGCTGCTGAGCATGACGCCAGGGCAACGCATCTGTCTCACTAATGGATTTCGTGTTATGGATGAAATTAATTAATATTGATGCTCATTTATTCTTTCATGTTATTATGTTGATTATGAAAAAGTTGCTGTCTGCTTTTTTATTCCTGGTATCACCACTGTTTATTTTGGCCCAGGATTATCCGGTTGATACGGATAAGATCAAAGGGTATTTTAATGATTTTAGAGAGATCTGTGACCGTGACAATGGTAATCTCTGGGGTGCGAATCTATGGGCGCCGATACTGATTATTGATAAAGAAAGCCGTTTTATTGTTGCAAACCAGCCTGATAACGAAGGCCTGCTCCGGAAGACAGGTGAAGTCTACACAGGCTACTATCCGAAAGACAAAGGCATTGCCAATAGCACCACGGACTTCGGAGGCAGGCTCTGGATGATGGTTATGTATCCCCTGCCGGAAAATGAATACAGCAGGAACCAGTTATGTATCCATGAACTCTTCCATAGCCTTCAGAAAAGGATGAATATCAGTTTCGGGAACCCTGACAATAGCCACCTCGATAACATGGACGCACGTATCCTCCTCAAGCTTGAATGGACAGCTCTTGAAAAAGCGTTGACGGATGACCGGGGAAGGAAGAAAGAATACCTGGAAGACGCTCTTGTATTCAGGAATTACCGGAGAGCCCTCTATCCCGGCAAAACCCAGGCGGAGAATGAACTGGAAATACTGGAAGGACTCGCTGATTATACGGGTCACAGGCTTTGTTCAGGCAGCGACGGGGATTTCAGAAACAATATCCTGAGTTCCGGGAAAAGAATCCGGAATAACCAAACCTATGTAAGATCATTCGCCTATTACTCCGGCCCCCTGTACGGATTAATCCTAGACCGGACAAACCAGGACTGGAGGGCCGGCATCACCACCTCAGACGACCTGGGGGTCAGGGTGCAGCATAGTTACAATATCACTATTCCGGAGGATCTTGCCAAGGCATATAAAAAATCAAGGAACCTGTACAATTATGATGATATCTTCCGGGTTGAATCCGAACGTGAGGAAAATAGACAGGAGGTACTCACAGTCTACAGGAACAGGTTTACCAGGGACACAGTTTTGATCCTTGACATCCCCAAACCGAATGTTGTCTTTGATCCCAGGACGCTGATACCGCTTGATACACTTGGAACGGTCTACCCCACCATACGTATCATAGCCGACTGGGGGATACTTCAGGTAAATGAGGGTGGCTGCCTGTTTGACTGGAAAAAAGCCATCGTCTCCGGAAAATCCATTAAACAGAATGACCGTATAATTACTGGTGACGGATGGGAGATTGAACTGGCCGGGAGCTGGAAGCTTGTTCCCGAGGGCATGAATTACAGGCTTAAGCAGGAAAATTACTGACAGGCAATGATATATAACCTTTATAGAGACTACACGAAAGAAACCATGTAATACTTTACCCTATGAAACATAAGCTCCTCCGCCTGCAGCCGGCACAGATCCTGTCTTTGGTTCTGCCTCTGGGACTGTTAATCACAGGATGCCGGTCCACAGCACTTAAAGAGTATTCTCCCGAAACGCTTGAGAGAATCAGACAGGTCGAAAACAACCTTGGTGACTGGGTGAAAACCCAGTATGATACAGCCTGGAGCCTGGAAGAGAGGATGAAACGCCACAATATAACGGGTGTCAGCATCGCTGTGGTGCAGAACAATAAGATCGACTGGGCAAAAGGCTACGGTTGGGCCGATGTTGCCGAAAAGCGCCCGGTGACGGAGAAAACCCTGTTCCAGGCAGCATCCATAAGCAAGTCGATCAACGGCGTAGGTGTGATGAAACTGGTGCAGGACGGGAAACTGGACCTGCACACTGATATCAATCAGTACCTCAAATCGTGGAAATTCCCCTATGACAGTGTCTCCGGTGGCAGGCCCATAACCCTTTCCGCCCTCCTCAGTCATTCAGCCGGACTGACGATCCACGGATTCCCCGGCTATAGCCGTGGCGACACCATCCCGTCGGTTCAGCAGATACTCGACGGACAGAAGCCTGCGAACACCGAGGCAGTCCGTTCCTTTATAAAACCTGATTCCAGCGTGGTTTACTCAGGCGGAGGCACTACAATAACCCAGTTGATTGTGACCGATGTCACAGGCCTGCCCTATGATGAATACATGCAGAAGAATGTACTTGATCCAATGGGTATGAAATCCGGTTCATACAAACAGCCGCCTGTCGGTATAGACACCAGCCTTCTGGCAACCGGTTACAAGGCAGACGGCGCTCCGGTAAAAGGTAAATACCATGTCTACCCTGAACAGGCAGCAGCCGGACTGTGGACAAACCCCTCTGACCTGTGCAGGTATATAATTGAGACTGCCCTCTCTTACAACGGAAAATCGAAAAAGGTCCTTACACCCGGGTTCACAAAGCTGAGACTAAAGCCGGTCATGGATGGTGCCGGCCTGGGAGTATTTACATCTGAAGGTGATTCAAGCTCCTATTTCTCTCATAGCGGAGGCAATGAAGGCTTCACCTGTTACTATGCCGGAGACCTCATCACCGGCAACGGAATGGTTATCATGACCAACTCGGACAACGGCTCACTCTGTTCAGAGGTGGCCAACAGCGTTGCCACCGTATACGGCTGGAGGGACTATTACAAGCCTGTCCTGAAAACCGTGGTGGATATAGATGAGGAGATCCTCGACAGGTATGCCGGCACCTACAGTGTGGAGAGATCAACCTTTACCATAAAGAGGGAAGGGAACAAACTTCTCATAAGCCCTTATCCCGGCATCTGGGTGAAGGTTTACTTCACCACAGATACCGATTTCTTTGTCAGGGAGTCACAGGGCGACATGAAGTTTCTGCTTGACGCGAAAAACAGGGTGACAGGCTTCACCGACGGCAGTACGCTGATAAGGAAGATAAATTAAGTTCTGTGTCATCATTATGCTATGAAATCACTGGAAGAGAGTATAACAGGTTCGCTTGACGGGACCGACACCGCCTTAATGAAATTCTTCCCGTACCTGCTTCAGGATCTCAGGGAGATCGGATCTGACCCTGAGATGATGGTACGGCTGATAAGCGATCATATCAGGAAAGACAACCTCCGTGTACTGGATCTCGGATGCGGCAAGGGCGCTGTCTCAGTGAGAATTGCCATGGAGGGGCAGCATCTCGTCAGGGGAATCGATGCTGTCCCTGAATTTATTCATGAAGCCGGAGAATGGGCCCGCCAGTGCAAAGTAAGCGACAGGTGCTCCTTCGAGGTTGGTGATATCAGGAGACTGATCAGGGAATTGAATGGCTTTGACGTGGCAATCCTGGGAGCAATCGGACCGGTTTTCGGCAACCTTGAGGTCACCCTTGACAGGGTAAAAAGTACACTGAATGTTCCCGGTTATGTTCTGCTCGACGACGGTTATATTGATGATGACCTGGAAACAGACTATGACAGGGCACTCAGAAAAAATGAGTTCTTCAGGCAGATTGATGCCGCAGGCTTCACCGTGGTACACGGGCAGATCTTCGGGCGCGACAGGCTGACAGAAACGGATGAGGCAATTTTCGATTCAATAAAGCAGAGAGCCTATGAACTGACAGCCCGGTACCCGGAACATGCAGATATGTTTCAAAGCTATGTGGAGAACCAGGCTCACGAAAACATGATCCTTGAAACGGTGATCACCACCGGCACATGGTTGCTGACCACTATTGCATGATGAAATGATAAATTCAGCACCGTGAAGGGGTGCAGAGGCAATCCCTGATTAAACGCTTTGATTTCTGCTTTCCATGATTTAACTTTGATACAGTAATAGTCAAATCTATCAAATCACTGATAATTAATAATTAACGTGGAACAGGTTCATTATTCACATGGATCTGGCTCATGTTATTAAGGTTATTTTTTACTGATCCGGGGAAGTAACCACATAAATCCATGATAATGAAAAGATACTGTCTCATCGTTTTGCTGGCCCTTTTGAGCAAGGCAGGACTATCACAGGGTCCGCGCACGGACTATTCTGAAGCTTTTAAACTGATTGAAGTATGGCTTGATGCACAGAGGGATTATGAACGTCTTCCCGGTATTACAGCAGCGGTGATTCATGACCAGGATGTGCTCTGGACAGGTGCATTCGGCCTGGCAAACGCTGAAGATTCAGTAAAGGCTGAACCTTCAACCATCTTCAGCATATGCTCCATCTCGAAGCTCTTTACCTCCGTGGCGATAATGAAACTGTATGAAGAGGGGAAACTCAGGCTTGATGACGGGATAGATGACCTGTTGCCGTGGTATGATCTTAAGCAGAAATACCCTGAAAGCGGACCAATAACCATAAGAAGCCTGCTGACCCATTCTTCCGGTTTGCCAAGGGAAGCAGACATACCTTACTGGACGCCCCCTGACTTTTGTTTCCCTTCACGTGAGCAGGTAAAAGCAGCACTGGGAAACCAGGAGACGCTGTATCCCGCATCAACCGTTTTCCAGTACAGCAACATCGGTATGGCTTTGCTTGGCGAGGTGGTTGCACAGGTGTCTGGTATGCCTTATGATGAATACATAGAAAGAAACATCCTCAGGCCTCTTGGACTCAATGAGACGAAGACCACTCTGCCTGAATCCCTGCACGGAACAAGGATGGCAGTAGGATACAGCGCGGTGAACCGGAACCTGGAAAGGGAAAAAGTAAGTTTTTTTCAGCCAGATGCCATCAGACCAGCAGCAGGATTTTCCTCTACAGTGCTTGACCTGGGTAAATTCGCCTCCTGGCAGTTCCGCCTGTTAGATACAACATCCGCAGAGGTATTGAAACCTTCCACCCTGAAATACATGCATAATGTCCACTGGACAGACCCGGACTGGAATACTACATGGGGCCTGGGCTTTGTCGTTACCAGGGGTGAGGATGGAAACACATGGATTGGCCATGGCGGGGAATGTCCTGGTTACAGGACACTTTTGCAGTTATGTCCTAAAACAAAAATGGCAATATCAATAATGATCAATGCCAACAGTACAAATCCCGGTAAATATGCCGGTGCTATCAATGCCATACTGGCCGGTGCCGTGGCCACACCACCGGAAGTCTCCTCTGTGCCCGGGAAGAAAAGTGTTGATCTGCGGGACTATACCGGGTATTATTCTGATCAGCCCGCAACCAGTGAACAGTATATTTCCACATGGGGAGGCGACCTTGCAATGCTGACACTTCCGACTGACAACCCTGCAGGCTCAATGGTCCTTTACAGGCACATTGGGAAAGACACTTTCCGGAGGGTCGGGAATGACGGTGAACTGCGGGAGACTCTTGTATTTGAACGCGACACGGACGGCCGGGTGTTCAGGTATAAGACCTTTGAGAATTATGTTGTAAGAATAAACAGGAAGTAAAGTTCATTCAGATCGCCAACTGGCGGAAACCAGCCTGGCCGGAAGCCAGCCTCACCGGAAAGTCAGAGGTCAAACAACTGTCCCCCACGGAAAAAATTGCCGGGTGACTGACTCTTCATATATTTGCTATACACATGATAATCACCTGGAATTCCTCAACGGGTAACCCCGGATCAGGAAAAGTGAACAACCTGGCTGGCATTATATGAGAACAGACGTCCACATCGGCATCTTTGACATAATCATCTTCCTTGGTGTCTTCCAGGGGCTGCTGCTCTCGTGGTTCTTCATAAAGAACTCCGGCGGCAACAGAAAGGCCAACCTTTACCAGGGACTGTTCCTCATCACAATCTCACTTGCAATATTCGAGGAATGGCTCAATAACACCGGCCTGATCGTGAGGGCACTGTACCTGACCAACTTCAGCGAATCACTCAATTTTGCTTTCGCACCGCTGTTTTACTTTTATATCTGGACCTGCCTCAATCCCGAATCGAAAAGAAAAACCTGGATACACTTCATCCCCTTCTTCTTCTGGACCATCTATATGATCTTCGCTTTTGTGCAGCCTGATGCGAACAAGTACAACTCATACATACAGACCAAGCACCCCGGCTGGGGAACCCTGCCATGGGAGGAAAGCATATCCGATGACCCTCTCGGGGTAAGGAGATTCGTCAACCACCTGATGCTGTTCCAGCTGGCAGTTTATATCTTCCTGGCAGCCAGGGCCGTTGTACTGAAGTTCAGGTCATCCGGAGAATCCTTCCTCAGGACGGAAAACACCATGCTCAGGGTTCTGCGAAACTCGGTGATACACATCCTGATACTTATCTCGGTAATGATCCTTACAAAGATATTGTTCGGGATGAGGAGCGACATCGGCGGCTACCTGATAGCAACTTATGTTTCATTCATGATCTATGCCACAACATGGCAGATACTCAACAGGTCCGACTATTTTGACTCCCCCGCCTCCTTCCTGTTCTTCCCCGCAGTGAAGTACCGCAAGTCATCACTCTCGGAAGCGAACAAGGAGGAGATCCTCAAAAAGATCAAACGCGAGATGGAACAGGGGAGTTATTTCACAAACAGCCTCGCTTCACTCGCAGGCCTCGCCAGGCAGATAAATGAGTCGCCGCACCATGTCTCACAGGTGATAAACGAAAAAATGAACCGCAACTTCTTTGAGATGCTTGCTTCTTACCGTGTGGAACATGCCAAGAAACTTATCAGGCAGGATAAACAGGGGAAAATTACTGTCGAGGAGCTTGCCGAACTGGTCGGTTACAACTCAAAATCTTCTTTTAATTCCGCTTTCAAGAAATATTCTTCCAAAACTCCGTCCGAATACAGAAAATCGTTGAACTAATCGCATTACACTGTATTTCTGATACTTATATTGTCTGCAGCGAACGGCTCCCGTGTGTGCCTATAGGCGCGCACATCGATCCGATAGGCTAAGTCGTTCCCGGGCAGATGCCGGTTTTATGTTTGCCATGAAAACCAAAAACTGAAAGCAATGGCAAACGAATTTGAACCCAGGTCAGACCGCCAGTACTACATCGACTGGCTGAGAATTCTGCTTATAATAAGTGTATACCTGTTTCACGTGGGGATGATCTTCAATACATGGGAATGGCATGTAAAGAATGATGTTCAGTACGGGGGGCTGCTGAAGCAGGTAATGGTATTCCTCCATAACTGGCGCATGCCGCTGCTGTTCATGATCTCAGGTGCAGGAACATGGTATGCCCTGAAAAACATTTCTGCAGGCCGTTATCTCCTTGAGCGCACAAAACGGCTCCTGGTGCCCCTGGCAGCCGGCATTTTTATCCTTGTGCCGGTACAGGTGTATATCGAGAAAATCGATCAGTACAGCTCCATCTTTACCTTCTACACTCATATATTTGATGGGATCTACCCCAAAGGCAACTTCAGCTGGCATCATCTCTGGTTCATTGCATACCTGTTTGTCATAGCCCTCATCATTTCACCGTTCCTGAACCTCCTGCGCAGCAGCAGGTTCATGGCGTGGGTGGGAAGCATGGAGCACATATTCACAAAACCGTTCGGACTTAATCTTATCATTATCCCCCTGCTCCTCTCCCAGGTTATCCTCAGCAATTTCTTTGAAATGGAGACGCATGACCTGGTCAACGACTGGGCAACAATTACTTATTATCTGATATTCTTCCTTGCGGGATTTATTTTTCTTCCCGTCAGGAGCATTGCCGGGGCAATGACAAGATACAGGAAGGTCTACCTGGCTGAGACTGTCCTGATGATGGCGGTGATGCTGCTTGTACGGGGAAAGGTGGAGTCCGTCAGGGCTGCCGAAGTGGTTTATGATGTGGCATCTATCGTCATGAGCTGGACCTGTGCCGTGGCTGTCACCGGTTATGCCAGGAAGTATCTCGACCGCAACACACCATTCAGGAAAACAGCCAACGAGGCCATCTATCCCTTTTATCTCCTCCACCAGCCTGTGCTTGTAATTACCGGTTACCTGGTGGTAAGACTAAACATACCGGTCCTGATGAAAGTCTCCCTGATCATGACCTCATCCCTGATCCTGATATTGTCAGTATACTGGTTCCTGATCAGGCCATTCAACGTGACCAGAATACTGTTCGGAATGAAACCAAAATTCAAATCACCAACTAATAATCTTAAAGTCATGAAAACAAATGAAGTAAAGAACGGAAAGTACAGCGTCAGCAAGACTGCATGCGCTGTGATGCTTGCACTGATCCTCGCATCAGTATCACTCACTGCCAGGGCACAGGAATCGAAGCCGGAGCGGACGCTCCTCGGTCCTGATGTCAGTTACACCTCTGTATGGGCTCCTGAAGTCAGGTTCAGCTCGATCCAGGGAAAGATCGGAGCAACAGTCGGCGGTTATACCGGTGTCATGATCAACCGCACTTTCATGCTGGGTTTTGCCGGCGCCGTGAACCTGACTCATCCGACAGTCAACTATGGGTACATCGGCGGTATCGCCCAGGCTGTAGCTTATCCTTCCAGGATGGTCCATCTGAGCGCACAGCTTGTCGTCGCCTATGGTTCCACCAAGGATTATGAGAATCCGAAAAGCAGCCTGTTTGACAACTTCTGGAACATTTCCGGTGAAAGATTCACGTTGACCGAACCGGGAGTGAATATAGAAGTCAACCTGAGTGATGGGATTGCTTTGGTTGCCGGGGCGGGTTACAGGTTTGTAAGCGGTATTGATTCGGGCAATGAGTATGTTGATATAACCCACCTCACCAGCCAGGACATGAGCGGCGTCAACTTCAGCCTCAGCCTGAAGATCACCAGGACAGGCAAAAAATAACCTGTATTCTTGTACCTCGCTGAATAAGGCCGGATAGCATCTCCGGCCTTTTTATTGCTCCTGAAGCTGTAGTCCCGGGCTGTTCGCCAGGGTATATAGGTATGCAGATTTGCTCCTGATACATCAGATGTATCTTCTCCTTGTTCCTCCACCCAGCCTGGTTCTCATACTCCACGAATTAGATTTTCAGGTCGGCCTGGTTTTCGTACTTCACAACATAAACCTTCACATCCGCCTGGTTGGCTTACTGGACGCTGAAGACCTTCTGCGCCTTAGCAGCAATAGCCGGAACAATGAACAGTACCAGCAAAACCACAATATTCAACCTGCGCATGGCTCTGTATTATTTATGTTTGGTCACCGCCACCCCGCCGTTGTCTGACACAACAACAATGTATTGGGCATTGTCAACAGACAGACGGTAGACATCGGTTGTTGAATTGATGCTGGTTATCCTGCCTGCATACTGGGGCACAGCAGGTTCACCTGCAGGCTTATGCGAAACAAGCAGAAACACTGCGACTGCTGCAGCGATTCACTCAGGCCATGACAGTAGTAATTATCTCGCCCCACGTCAGCTCAAACAGCCGTATCGGCGAAGGCTTTGATGCAGTGCCTTTCGGCCTGGTTTTCAACGGTGTATCTTCAATCTTGTAATTGATATCCAGATCAGCTGAAAAGATTTCATCAGCATGGATCGCTTCCCTGATCATCTCCGAACTGACAGCAACGGGCTCTGTAGGTCAGCTTGCTGCGCTCAACAATACAGCCGGATACCTGCTGCTCACCGATGCCGATATCCTCACCGGTGCGAAGCAGAACAGGGTTGTCAACAGGTCAGTCCTGCTGGCACCTTCATCAAAGACTGTCATCGAGGTCTCGTGCGTGGAACGGCTACGCTGGCACTACCGGTCAACCTCGTTCAATACACCGGGAACAGTGGCTGACCCCGGCCTGCGCAGCAGGAAAGCGGACACCTTCTCGCGTATGAGACCAGGGCATAAGGCCGGTTTCCGTGACACGCAGGCCGAGGTTTGGGACCATGTCAGTCAACACCTGGAGTGCGAGGGAGTGCACAGCAGCACTGAAAGCTACGAGGAGCTGCTGCAATTCAGGATGCAGAAGGCGGACCTGGTTCTTCCTGAATGCAATCCCGCCGAAGGCTGCAACGGCCTGGCTGTTATCCTCGACGGGAAGGTGATCTCGGCCGACATCTTCGGGAACGAGGAATCCTATAAATACTATTTCCCGATGCTTCGTGACGCAGCTTTCACCCTTTCGCGCCCCGGCGCTGAGAAGGACCAGTATGACATTCACGAAGCCTATTTCAAGGCCCTGTCAGCTATTGATGATTTCAATGATGCTGCTCGTCACCCCGAGGAGGGTCACCCTGGTGCGGGAACGTTGCATATGGTTGAAACGCAACAGCTGGTAGGCTTCAGCCTCATGCACGGTGAGGAGATGATTCACAATGCGCTTTTCGCCAGGCAGGATATTGAAACCAGGCTATTTTAAAAGCCTTACACCCAGGGTCAGACCGGCAATCAGTACCACAAGGCTCACCGGAAGCCACCACCAAAGCCTGCGGAACGGAGGGATAACCATGGTACCTTCACCCTGCGCAAGAACCGTCCATGACCGGTAGCCTCTTTTGGCCTCCCAGAGCCCGAAGAGGAAGATCAGAAATCCGCCCGCGAGGGCGCCAAGGGCAACCATTGCCCACCAGCCTGTCACCGCCAGAGGCGACAGCGGATTCAGAAGAGTCATGTTTATGGTCTTGTTCACCAGGGGCATCGCAACCGGGATTGTACCTCCAAGACCAAAGAAAGTGGTTATCAGAATCTGGGGAAGACGCTGAATGGTGAACAACCCCTTATTGCTGCTGAGCGGAGTCAGGAATACCAGGTGGTACACCCATCCGATGATCAGCGGCAGTATCAGCATTGAGAAGAACTGAAGCTGCTGGGATGCAACACCCGACAAAGACCTGGTGGTAAGGAATGACAATCCGGCTGTAAATGATATCACAACCGGCACGATGTTACCTGGTGTTTCCGTCAGGGCATTCCTGAGGATTTCACTCCGGCACCTTCTTTTGACAAGATACCGGATGATCAGGGCAACGGGGCCTGATACAATCACTGCAGGTAACCAGAACCTGAGGCCCTTCCGGGGTTCAGCACAGGCCGTGAAGAGCACGATCAGGCTTAAAACCACAAGTGCGGGCCACGATATTCCGGCCACTTTGCCGGCAACAAGGTTCAGCCGTGCTTTCCTGTACCTGCGGGCAGCCTCGTCACGCACATCCTGCGGGAAGAGCAGGCTGAGCGGTCCCGGCTCACGGGGACTGGCAAGCTCCTGTTTGACATTCAGTACAAGCGGACGGTCATACTGGTAGAAGAAATAGACGTAAACAATACCGTTTACCATGTCAGCCACCATGGTCTCTATAGTCCATGATGAGCTGGCGCTGACGTGGACTGCATCCATAACCCCGGTAATGTCCCGGCTGGTCACCGGGGTCCCTCCCGCAAGAAGCTGGCCCAGCATCTCCCCTGCTCTGTCGTAGCGCCAGCAGGGATAGCCAAAGCTATTGGACGGATTGGCCACATTGAAGTTGGTGGAGACCAGGAAACCGTCACCCCGGGCCTTTCGGGTAAAGACCATCTCGCCGTCTGCCCCGGCGCTGATGATGACAGCATCGCCGGTTGTGTCTGCAAAGTGCATCTGGTCATGCATATACGGAGGCCGCTGATGCAGCCCCACCCACCTGATGACCTCTTCGACGGTTGAGCACTCATGCATTATCTGCATCATATACTGATGGTAATATTCACCTGCATATGGTATCCGCTCAGCGTGAGGATTCACATCAACCCGCGGCAGGCCGTTTGAATCATATGCCAGGCCCTTCTCATTGACTCCCTGCTGTGGATTATCAGGCTTCCCGATCCAGATAACCCCGTACCTCGGGGAGTCGCCCGGCTCAACCCAGTAGTATGAATCAGGATTGATATAGTCGTCATTCCCTGCAAAAAAGATAATGTCCCCCTTTGAGAATGAAATCACCGTACAGCCTTCAGGAGGCTGCGCCTGAGCCACGGTGGTTGTTGTGCCTAAGGCAAGGCAGAATAGAACCATCTTATGCATAATCGTTCCTCCGTTTAAGATCCGCAATATCTGTATCTGCCAAAAAATCATTCGCTTGCGAAAGAGAAGTGCTGCTGTACGATCTGCCATCTGCCGTCTCTTTTCTCCATCACCCCTGTCCAGCGGGTATTTTCCCAGCTGGCAGGCTCTCCCTGCCATTCATTTATGTCGTCCAAAATACAGAACCACCATGCAACGGTGCATGATTCTGAAATATTGATGGTAAGATCCTTTATCTGATACCTGACTGCTTTAAAATCAGGGCTCATCCAGAATGCTTCGGCTTTTTTAAAATCATTAAAGCCTCTGACGACATCCCCCTCCGGATGAACTTCCAGGAAACCTGTATCATTGGCAATTACGCTGTACAGCAGATCGAGGTCTTTGGTTCTTGCCCATCCGATGCTGTTGTTTATTGCCTTTTCAATAAGAAGCTTTTCGTTTTCAGTATTACAGCTGCAACTGGTCTCTCTGCAACATGCAGACAGAATTGCAATTACACCCGATATAACCAGGATGGAAAGTAGTCTCAGGCTTTTGATTTTCCTCATTTCAGGTTCTATTGGATTTTTACTTTAATGATGGTTGCTTATGAATATGCGTAAATGCCCTGGCAAGTAATACCGTAATAATTATGACCCTTGCAGTTTATATTAACCCTAATTAAACGGGGAAATCAATTATTCCGGCGGATATCAAAGTTAAACCTTCAGGAGGCTGAAGTCAATAATATTGTATTGGCATACCTCATAACAATTGACAGGCAGATACAGGCAGTTCTGATCCCGGATTTCTTCCTGACAACTCCCTGGCTTATTCAAAAAAATTCCCGGTTAAAAAGGCCACAACGGACAGGAGTTACCAGGTTGATGTGAAAAACAAATTCTTCCGGATTATGTCCGCTGTTGACCACCTGAGCTGAATATTAAGGACCTGAAAATCACGATAAACGGCGAACAGGCCGAAATCTATTCGCTGCAGAAATATCTTGAGACGGGCAAGGATAATGCAATGCCTGCATACCTGGTACAGATACGCCGGCTGGCACCTGCATTTGGAAAGCAGACTATACTGGTAGAATATGATAAAACCGTTGAACTGAATGGAAAGAATTTTTTCCGGAACAGCATGGGCTACTTCCAGTTTTATGCCAATTACTCAGGGTTGTCTGCTTTCAACTGAATTATACCAACTCCGGAGAATGCCAATTTGCAGGAGAAACAATCAGAGTTTTCCAATCAGGTAACATGGCATGACCTAATCGACTCCCAGGGCTTTGTATGTCTCCGCCAGGGCTTCATTGCTTTCTGTGATTACAAGCAGCCTGTCATTTTCATGTAGAGGAGTCTTGCCTGTCGGCACGAAATAGATGTCATCCCGTTTGACCATTACAACCAGTGTCTTTTCCGGGAGAGGCAGATCCATAAGGTTTTTACCTTTCTCCAGCGACCGGGAAGTCACAACCAGCTCGGAAGTTATTGTCTTTATGTCACCTGAGAACTCGACGTCAAATTCCTCGAGTTGTCTTTTCTCCATCGGTTTTTCCGCCAGTCCAAGCAACATTGCCACCCTTGGGAGAGTGGTCCCCTGAACAAGCAATGAAACAAGGGTGCAGAGGAATACGATGTTGAAGATGAGCCTGGCATGCGGAACCTCTGCTGCAAGTGGCAGGATGGCAAATACTATCGGGACTGCGCCGCGCAGGCCGACCCATGAGACAAAGGTTTTATCCCTCACCGGCATCTTCCTGAAGGGAGCAAGACACAGGAAAACAGTGAGTGGTCTTGTGACAAAAATCATTATGAAACTGATTATCAGCCCGGGAATCAATACCGGGATCAGCTCCCTCGGGTTAACCAGCAGCCCCAGGGTGAGGAACAGGAAAAGCTGGCTCATCCATGCCAGGCCGTCAAAAAAATTCATGGATGACCGTTTGTGGGCCAGCTTCGCATTTCCGATGACCAGTCCGCCAATATAAACAGCGAGAAAACTGTTACCCTTGAGAAAGTACGTAAGTGAAAAAATAAGTATGCAGAAGGTAAAGACAAGGATGGGATAGAGTGATGTATTTTCGATTTTGATATGGTTTATAATATGTACGGCCAGTTTCCCGACGGCATATCCTGAGACCGCTCCTACTGCCAGCTGAAGGAGCAGCGTACCTCCCGCGAGCCAGTAATTCGGGGCAGTCCCCATGTTGATAATCTCTATCAGGGTGATAACAAGAACATAAGCCATCGGGTCGTTGCTTCCGCTCTCCAGCTCAAGCATGGGTCGGAGGTTGTTTTTGAGGTGGAGGCCCTTCGATCTCAGTATGGAAAACACCGAGGCTGAATCCGTTGATGACATGGTGGCTGCCAACAGCAGGGCAGTCAGCAGGCTTATGCCTGAGGTATCAGCAGTCAGCCCCAGGAGTCCCCATACAGCCAGGCCGGTCAGTATTGCTGTCAACATCACTCCTATTGTTGCCAGGATTGCTCCCTGCGAAATGACCGGGCGTATTTCCGAGATCCTTGTGTCCAGTCCCCCGGAGAAGAGGATGATACACAGTGCAATAGTTCCTATAGTCTGTGCAACATGAATATCCCCGAACTCTATTCCGAGGCCATCAGTGCCGCTCAGCATCCCGACGGACAGGAAAAGCAGCAGGGCGGGGACTCCGAACTTTGAGCTTGCCTTCCCCGCAAAAATGCTCATCAGGAACAGCACGGACATACCCAGGAGTATGAGTTCAAGTTGCGGTTTCATTTGCGTCAATATTCATTTTACACTTCATGGTTCAATATCTTCGGGCCGGAGAGCCCGTCGCCGGAGTGTACCCTCCGGCCCGAAGCAAAACTAAACCATTCAGCTTAAGATTCTAGCTTTTATTCTTCTGTAAATAGGATAAAATTATTTTCTGCCACTTTTCTGCAAGTGCCCGCTCGCTGCCCAGCGAAGGGAAAATCGCATTGCTGTAAAACTCCAGCCTCTTCCCGCCTAAAGCTTTGTCAGTGAATGTAATTACCAGGCTGATGCCCTCTACCACGGTCATGCTCCCGTTCGGAGTCTTCTCAGTCCTGGCTGTTACATCAACCCTGCAGTCCTTTACTCCGGCCAGCTCTGTCATCTCTTCCTGCAGCGACTCTCCGGACTTCCTGAGATAAAACAACATGCCCCTGCCCGGGTCAATACCAATGGCATAGGCCCCCTTCCATGCATCTGACCCGGTAAGTGCAAGTCCCTTTGCAGATGCGGAAGCCTTCAGCGCGGCAATCATCGACTTATCCTTCGCTACATTTTTGAAATGTCCGATAACAAATGGCGCCAGTATGAGCAGCACCAGTCCGAAAACTATAATATAAACTGTAATTCCCATTTTCGTATGTAATTAAAAATGAAACAAATAACTGTCAGGACATCATACAATGGCATGATTGCCACGCATAAGCTGTCCGGGGCAGCAATTAACTAAACGACAGATTATTGCCGGCTGAGTCAACCAGCCGGCAGCGACTTACAGGAAATAATGAAACGGGAATATCAGGTCAGTTGAAGCAATATCAATATAAACCGTTCCGGCGTATGCCAGGAAGGCCGTTTTCTTCACCTCCTCCATTGCTCCTGACCAGGCCGGCAGGTCTGACAGGCCCGGCGACAGCGGCCTGTCACAGGGAGCTGGCGGTTGTTTTCGGGTATCGGCAGGATTACCTGTCCCCTTATTCAGTATCAGCAGTACCGGATAGTTACCTTCGGCAATTACCGTCCGGGAAAACGGGGTGTCCTCCTGAAGCGGTTCATAATACCGCGGGTAATATCCTCTGATTCCATAGCAAAGAAACAGGAATGTAAGCCCGATAAGTATTCCTTTGAAGTGCCTTTGCCTGATCATAATGCAAAGTTAGCAAAATAAGGCCTGTATCAAATCCCGGTCCGGGCCGGAAGGCCTGGGCCTTGATAAAAACCAGTTCATTTACTGGAGCATGGACAATGAGCCCGAGATATGGAACGGCACCCATGATGACTTGATGCCCTCGCTGCTGTCTGCCTCCGCATTCATGAATTCATATTTCGCCGTGGCGAAGAAAGCCCGCGAGAGGTTTCCGGAAATCAAACTTACCGGGCCGGTGCCTGCCAACGAATGGCAGTGGAATAAATGGGGAAGTGAATCACTGACCATCAACGGGAAATATTACTGCTGGCTGGAATACTTCATAAAACGGGTTGCCGACGAGCAGAAGGCAACAGGAATACGCCTCCTCGATGCTCGGTACGTTTGTAGATAACGGTGTTGGGATATTTACACCCTGGTCGTGGAAGACCGGTATGTGGGAGACGTTGCACCTGTTCAGCCGTTATGCAAAAACAACAAAGGTCAGAACCACCTCATCCGGTGAGGCTGCCGTTTCAGGCAACTCGTTCGCACTCACACTGCCGTTCTTGTCGACCACAGCCGTAATACTGGCCGGAACAGGAACAGGCATTGAAGAGAACCAGCCGGAATTAACCGGGTTGAAGTCAATAAGGATTTATCACAACCCTACATCGGGAAAATTCAGAATTCACTTTGATGACCAGGTCCCTGGAAATATTACACTGAAGTTCACTGATATAGCTGGTAACGAAGTGTTGAGCATCCGGGCTGAAAACAATTCGGAAATCGATCTGTCACAGACAGCGCTTGCCGGCGGTATGTACATTGTAACTGCTGAATCCCTTGGGTATACCTGGCATACAAAGCTGGTTTACAAAAATTTAAGATAATACTTCAGGACTCTCTATCCTGAAACTGCTTATAGTGTCAGGACCTCCGAATGACGGTTTTTTCTTTGCAGTAACCATAATATCAGCACCAGGAGTCCCGAGATTATCAGGCCAATATCTTCCTTTATCCCAAGTGAAACAGGTACGATGCCACCGAATGAGTAAAACACAGGTATTATGACCAGGTAGCCGGGTACTTTCTTTACAGGCAAAAACAGTATTCCCAGCGTAAAGACTGTAAGGGGACAAGGCGCCAGGCCGAATGGCAGAATTTCCGGGTACCCCCTTCCCCATGCATATTCCAGTGCCGGATAACCGATTAAGGCATAGAGCATAATTATAAGCCCGCCTATAGTCTTCCACCCGGAGTTCAGCCGGAATGCCAAGTCATTCCTGGTCAATCCGCTGTAAAGGAATATCAAACCCTGGAGTATAAATAAAACTCCAAAGACAATCCCTAACTGTGTTAACTTGCTGAAAAAGATAAAATTAAATACAATCCCAACCCAGATCCAAAGTATGCCCAGCCAGACTGCAATTATCTTCCCGGAATGTCTGACCTGCATGAATATCATCACAATGATTGCTATTGTCACCAGGTACACGATTATCTGCAATGGCCATATGGCATTATTATAATCAGCCAGCATTGCCATGAATCCGTCAAAAGAGAATTTGAAATTCATCTTGCCACAGATTATGATAATGTAAAGATACCAAGAACTATAGAATGGCAGCCACTGAAACAGTAATCCGAAGCCCTAGGAGATAGAAATCCGGAGAGAGCCGATTGCACAGATAGTAAGCGCTCCCATGAACACTCCCTCAAACAGGAGGACACCGGAAAAGTTTTGAAAAGAAAATGTATATTTTATTTGACATTATGTAAACTATTATTATCTTTGTGTCGTCATTCTTTTACATATAGTATATATTAACAGACACAGGGAGGTATTAAAATGGGACACCATGAGAAGCAATCAATCGTATCAATCATCGGCTCGGTGCTGGTGATCGGACTTTACTCGCTCTATGTTTACAGGAACTACATCCAGGCAGATATGGGGCTTCTGAACGATTTCCGGTTCTGGGGGAAATCGTTTCTATACCTGATACCGGTGGCAATTGTTGTGCAGATTGTGATCCAGATCTTGTTTGCAATTGCAAACCGCATCATCACGCAGGAGGATATTCCTGATATAACCGATGAGCGCGACAAGCTGATAGAACTTAAATGCATCCGGATCTCGCACTGGATATTCACTTTAGGATTTATGCTGGCGATGGGCGCGCTGGCAATTGGAATGAAACCATATGTAATGTTTCTTACCCTTATCTGCTCAGGTTTTGTGGCCAGCCTGGCATCGGAAGTTGCAAAAATCATTTATTACAGAATGGGAGCGTAACATGGACAACGAAAAAGTATTTATCAGCAACAACATCCGCAGGCTCCGCTTTTTTGCAAATGAGATGACCCAGCAGGAGCTGGCAGACAGAACCGGGGTTACCCGCCAGACAATTGTGGCAATCGAGAACGGGAAGTACTTCCCGTCGCTGGAGCTGGCATTCCGGATTGCACACACCTTCAAAGTTCAGTTGTCCGATGTATTTACATATTTTCCGGAGAATGACCAGGTTCATATCAAATTCATGGCCAAACAGGCCAAAAAAGAAAAAACATAAGATGAAAGCAATAGTCTATACAGAGTACGGGGAACCGGATGTTCTTCATTTGCAGGAGGTGGAAAAACCCTCTCCTGAAAGCAACGAGGTTCTTGTAAGGGTTCATGCTGTCTCGGTAAATTACGGGGATATCATTGCCCGCAATTTCAAAAACCTTCCGGCCGGTGAATTCAATATGCTGTCACTGTTCCGGGTATTTGCACGGATTGGCTTTGGCTTCAGCAGGCCCAAACGAACAATCCTGGGAAACACATTCGCCGGAGAGGTTGAAATGGTTGGCAGTGATGTTAAGCAATTCAAAGGAGGCGACCAGGTTTTTGGTTACACCGGCGAGAACATGGGCGCTTATGCAGAGTACCTCTCCTTTCCCGTGGATGGCATCATTGCTCCGAAGCCTTCACATATGACCTATGAGGAGGCTTCCGCAGTTCCTTACGGATCAACGATGGCACTCTGCCTGTTGAGAAAGGTGAATATTCAGAAAGGACAGCGTGTCATTGTCATCGGCGCCTCCGGCGCGATCGGTTCAGCAGCCGTACAGCTTGCCAGCCATTACTTCGGGGCGGAAGTCACGGGTGTATGCAGCACTCAGGGAATGGAATATGTAAAGAGCCTGGGAGCAGTCAGGGTGATAGATTATAAAAATGAAGACTTTACAAAAAACGGGGAGTCATATGACCTCATTATTGATATCCTGGGCAAGGGATCTTTTTCAAAATACAAGGCATCACTGAGACCAAACGGAATCTACATGCCGGTAAGTTTTAAATCCTCAAAACTGCTTCAGATGATCCGGACATCAGTGACCGGAGGCAAAAGGGTTATTTGTGCGCTGGCAACTCCAAAACAGGAGGATCTGCGTTTCATCAGGGAGTTCTTTGAAGACCGGAGACTAAAGCCTGTGATCGATCAGACCTTCCCCCTTGAAAAGGCAGCCGAAGCCCACAGGTATGTTGAGGCCGGGGAGAAAAAAGGGTGCGTGGTTTTAACGGTATAGAACAAATGCCGGTATTGTCAAAGAAACCTTTCCCTTCAATTAGAATATCGTAACCTGCAGATCTAGTCAGAAGAGCAGCGACAGGCATGTAAGACCGCCGTCCATCTTCCTGAACTCTGACATATCAAGTTCGATTATGTTGTAACCGAGCTCCAGTATTTTCCTCTTCGATTTCGTAAATCCTTTTGCAATCAGGATATATTCATTGACCCGCAGGCAATTGGCCGAATAATATTCTTCAGGGTCAGGTCCGGCCTCCCGGCCTCATGAATCAATCCTCCTGATCCGGGCGCCCAGATCATTCAGCCTTTTGTCAAGGTGCTGATAACCACGGTCTATCTGTTCAATATTATGAATCAGGCTCTTGCCCTCGGCTCCCATAGCGGCTATCAGCAAGGCCATGCCGGCCCTTATATCAGGACTGCTCATTGTGATACCACGAAGCTTCTGACGTCCCCCGAGGCCGATTACAACCGCGCGGTGCGGATCGCACAGTATGATCCTTGCACCCATGTCGATCAGCTTGTCGACGAAGAAAAGACGGCTCTCGAACATTTTCTGGTGTATCAGAACGCTGCCGGCAGCATTTACAGCTACCACAAGCAAAACACTTATCAGGTCAGGGGTCAGTCCCGGCCACGGGTGATCATAGATTGTCAGAATAGATCCGTCAATATTATCACGGATAACAAACGCATCCTGCCCGGGAACAATAATATCATTCCCGCTGGTCTGCAGATCAATGCCCAGCTGCCTGAACTTCTGAGGGATAATTCCCAGGTCAGATATACCGGCATCTTTAATCCGCAATTCTGATCCGGTCACTGCAGCCATCCCGATGAATGATCCAACCTCTATCATGTCAGGAAGAATACGGTGACTGCAACCATGGAGAGCGCTTACTCCCCTTATCCTCAGCAGGTTTGATCTGATTCCGCTGATCTCCGCTCCCATGCTGTTGAGCATCAGGCAGAGCTGCTGTATATATGGCTCGCAGGCAGCGTTATATATAACCGTCTCGCCCTCCGCCATCACTGCTGCAAGGATTATGTTCGCCGTTGCTGTAACGGAAGGCTCGTCGAGCAGGATCCCGGCCCCTTTCAGCCTGCAAGCAGAGAGCCTGAAATACTCATTCACCTGGTCATATTCAACCTCGCAGCCAAGCTGGTCAAAACCGGTGATGTGGGTGTCAAGCCTCCTTCGTCCGATCTTGTCGCCTCCCGGCCTCGGGATAACCGCTTTCTTGAACCTGGCAATTAAAGGTCCCGCGAGCATCACCGAACCTCTCAGCATATTCGCCTTGCGCAGCAGATCCTTTTCATACAGCCTGTCAGGATCAGCATTGGCTGCCATGAATGACCAGGTGTCATCACTGAGCTGTTCCACCTCCACCCCCAGCCCTGCCAGGAGCTCGATCAGCAGCTTCACGTCTGTTATGTCAGGGATATTTGAGATAGTGATCCTGTCAGGTGTGAGCAGCACTGCACACAGAACCTGCAGCGCCTCATTCTTCGCCCCCTGCGGGACGATCACCCCTTTAAGCCGGTTACCTCCGGTTACCTCGAAAGATTTCATTTTCCTGCCTGTGACTTTTTTGTGAATAACAAAACTATGAAGATATGTCAATTCTGAAAGCAATTTTTGATACTATTGCTGTCATGATCAGACTAAGGGAAAAAATAAGCCTGCTGCCCTTTAATACATTCAGGATCGACGCCGGTGCCCGGTATTTGTTTCACCTTACTGATCCGGGAGAGCTGCGGGAGCTGGCAGACCATCGCGAGGTTGGCCACCTGGTACCGGATAAGGAGAGGGTGCTTGTAATGGGTCAGGGCAGCAACATATTGTTTACATCTGACTTTGACGGACTTGTGATCATCAATGAGATAAAGGGAATCTCAATAATCAGTGAAGACAACTCAGGTGTGGTGGTTGAAGCCGGTGCCGGCGTCATCTGGAATGAACTGGTCGGGTATGCCGTGAGCAACGGGTTGTCCGGGATTGAGAACCTCGCATTGATTCCCGGTACCGTCGGTGCCGCTCCTGTACAGAATATTGGCGCTTACGGGGTGGAGGCGGCTGAGGCTATTGAGAAGGTGCGGTTGTATAACCGCTGCGCCGGTGAATGGCTTGAGCTGAGCAATCGCGAATGCCGGTTCGGGTACCGAGACAGCATATTCAAGAATGAACTGAAGAACAGCGTTGTGATATGTTCGGTCACATTCAGGCTGTCCAGGAGTGCGAGCCCGCGCACTGACTACGGACAAATCCGGGAGGAGCTTGACAGGCGCGGGCTTGTTGATCCGTCGCCCGCGCAGATGGCCGGTATTATTGCAGACATAAGGAGATCGAAGCTGCCTGACCCGGCTGAGCTGGGCAATGCAGGCAGTTTCTTCAAGAATCCCGTTGTCAGCCCGGACGAGTTGCAAAGGCTCCGGGAGCAGTTTCCTGAAGCGAGATATTTCAGGCAGGGCGATCAGTACAAGATTTCGGCCGGATGGCTTATCGAGCAGGCCGGCTGGAAGGGGCGCCGTGTGGGTAATGCAGGCTGTTATGAAAAGCAGGCTCTGATCCTTGTAAACTATGGTGGCACCACCGGCTCTGAGGTGTTTGACCTCGCGCGGCAGATCAGGGAGTCAGTCCGGGAAAAATTTGGCATCTCACTCGAGAGTGAGGTAAACATAGTACCTGCACGGAATTTCTGACTCATCCCACTACCGTAAGTAAGTGGTTGGCATTCCTTATTAAAATGTCCTCAACAAGGAGCTTTTCGTCTATACGGTTTGTTGCTTATCAGGCAGAAACCCGAAAAGAACTGGGTGAGATATGCAGCAGGATTACCTCCACCGGAGAGCCGCAGATCTGTCCTTTTTACCACATATAAGCTCCGTACCGGCAGCATGTTCAGAAACATGGTGAACTGCCTTAAACTGATTTGAGCTACTGATGAGGTAACATGGTTAGCCTCAGGGAATGGGATATTACAGCCTTCAGGCAAGGATCAGCTGGCAAAAGTGATAAATGGATACTGTTCTGCATAAAACCTGCCGGATACCACCACTCAATGTTTCGGATACGCTGCCCTGAGACAGGAATCAGGGCTTAACCTGCATGATTATTGATGCACAACTAAAATGCGACCAGGTCAGGCTTAACATTCCATACGAATATCATCCATTGAGCCCTGATAAAGCCTGTATCCGGTGCATACCTCCTCTTGTTATCAATAGATTACCCTGAGACTATTATTTTTTAAATTTGTACAGCCGATATGAGACAGAACAGATCCGTTAAGGGTTTGAGTGAGCCTTATTGACCGCAATAGAACCAGGTACCTCCTAGAATAAAACTCAATATCATGAAATTCTCTCTCAAAATCAGATTCCTTATCCTGATATCGGGTTGTATCCTTACCGGAAACACTTTGGCACAGGAAACAGTCATTTTTAACGATTCCGTTTTTTCACACATTCTAAACGAACAACGTAAAATAAGAATCCTTCTCCCCGAAGAGTATAAGTCCACATCTGATGATAAATTTGACGTTGTCTATCTGCTTGACGGAGAATCGCATTTCGATGATTTTTCATTCATTTATAAATTTGCCAGGAAAGAGAAACTGTTACCTCCGCTGATTCTGGTTGCCATACTAAATACTTACACTGAAAAAGGGAGTATGCGTGACCGTGATTTTTTACCAGTAAAAACATCTGGAAATGATAAAGGAGGCGGAGCTGATAATTTCATAGATTTCCTGAAAGATGAGCTCATCCCTTATATCGATAAAAAGTATCCTGCGGGTGGAGACAACAGCTTGTACGGTCATTCTTTGGGAGGTTTGTTCTCCTTTTATGTAATGCTTAAGGAACCAGCCCTGTTTTCAAATTACTATTGCTCTGATCCTGCATTTCCATGGAATGACAGGTACATTATTTCGATGGCCACAACTACTTTCAAAAACACTGATGATCTTAACAGGACTTTATGGATTAATGGCACTGAGGACACATACAGGAACGTCGGGATTCAGAAAATGGATTCGGTTTTGCAGGAATATGCGCCAGGTGAGCTTCGCCGGAAAGTTGCAATCTATCCCGACGAAACACATATGTCGGTTCGTTTTAAAGGTATATATGATGGTTTAAAGTATACCTACAATGGTTACAATTCCAAAAAACTGGTTGAGTTTCACCCTAACAACGGGTCTCTGCTTAAAGGAAAACCAGCACCGGTATTTCTGAACGGAAGCTTTCCGAACGTACATTATACAACCGATGGATCAGAACCTGATACATCTTCCGCAAGAGCTCCGCAAATGATCGAACTTGAAGGTCCTGCTGAATTAAGAGTCAGGTGGATCGGGGAAAACAAAAAGTACATTAATACAGCAAAGGGGAAATTCGTGATCAGTGAGGTTTGGCCGGCGCTGCAGCATGTAAAAAACATTAAGGCCGGGGGTCTGCGCTATTCTTTCTACGAAGGCAACTGGAATGTATTGCCTGATTTTGAAGAACTTAATGCTGTAGAAAAGGGAATTGCCGACAGTTCATTCAACCTTGAAAAACTCCCGGCCGGGAATAATTTCGGATGTGTATTTGAAGGGTATATAAAGATAGACGAAGAAGGTTATTACATGTTTGCTCTAAGCTCAAGCGACGGATCGAAATTCTTCATCAACGGACGTGAAATCATAAGTAACGATGGTCTGCATGGAAATGATTGGTATAAATCATATATGGTTCCATTACAAAAAGGATTTTATCCCGTACGTCTGGAATATTTTGTAAACCGCGGGAACCGGAGTATTAACCTGATATACCTGATGCCGGATACTCACGAGACAGTAAACCTGACATTTCAGAGGATGTATTTCAAATAGTCCTCAAATGGAAAGGTTTTCCGGAGTTAAAAGTCCGGGCAGCAGACCCGGCGCTGTCGCCGGTAATGAGCGAAGGGTGGCCAGGGAAGAAGGTTTAATGGCAAACCTGTCAACCGGTGCTGTTCTGAATGCTGAAATTGCCATCAGCAGCCTGAACTGGTGTGAGGGAAGAAGGTCAGGGTAATTGATATACTGTGGTTCAAAATCAGTCATAATACGGTGAAATGCCCGGTTGACCCCGGCTGAACCTGTTCTCTGATGAAATATATAATCATGGTTTTCCGGCAGGTTTATCTCAAGGGGAGCAATCCCTCTGACCTGATGATGCCCTTCTTCGCCCTCCCGGGTCCGGGACTGTTTTTCAATGGCTGGGCGGTTATAAGTTACAGGAAGAAGAACTAATTTTAAAAAAAACGGTATGAATTACAGACGCGCGCTTTTAATAGTTGTTCTGCTGGTGCCTGCCATCGTTTATTGCCAGTTGCCGCTGACGCGGGATTCAGTTGAGAACCTGCTTGTCAGAAGTCCGGCTTTCACGATATTCAATGATAACTATTTCATTACCGGGATACCATTAAACGAGGCGCCGACAAGATACAATTCGGATGTCAGGTTTCAGCTCAGTTTCAAGCAGCGCCTGATGGACAAGCCGGTCTGGCTGGGATTCTATGCATATCTTGGGTACACGCAAAAGTCGTTCTGGGATATATATCTGCAGTCAAGGCCTTTTGCAGAGACAAACTACAATCCGGGAATGTTCTTCATAAAGCCATTTTACAAAAACGGGTATTTGAATGGCTCAATTTGCATCAGTTTTGAGCATGAGTCCAACGGCCGTACTGAAGAAAACGGCTCTAAAAGCTGGAATTATGTTGCGGCGAACTACAGCCATGCAGTATTTCACAATTTTATGGCATCAGTAAAAGTGTGGATTCCCTTTGGACTGAGTGATAATCCGGATCTCATGGATTACATAGGCTATGGGGAGGTCTCAGGGCAGTGGTCCATGATAGAAAACAGGCTGACTGCAGGGATTGCAGTACGGAAAGGAGCTGTGTGGGATTGGAAGGGCAGTGTGCTTGCCGACATAAAGTACAAGCCCTTTAAGAGCAGGAATCAGTATTTAATGCTCCAGTGGTCGGAAGGGTATGCAGAGAGCCTTATCGATTACAGGGAGAAGCACAGCATGTTGAGAATAGGACTGGTATTACGGCCTACTGTATACCGGTTTTACTAATATCTGGCAGGCAATCCGGGGGGGCTGGATAACCGGGAGAAACAGGGAGATCCAGGCTACAAAAGCAACCCGGTTACCCAAGCAACCCCGGCCATGAGGATCTACGGTAAGGCTCTCATGCCATTCATTCCCTCGGTCGGCATAGCCAATGGCATCATCGTTGAATACAACCTCCTCGCCTGGATGCAGCCTGGATTCAAGAAACGTTTCAGTAAGACAACCTAGATATAGTATCACGGCTTCAAGTGGAAAGACACAACGTTTTGTTTATTCGTCGCTTAACGCAACTCGAAATGATTGTGAAAGAACTTGCATCATTTGCCTCCATCTATTCACATCTTAACTAACCACCTGTTCAAAACTTCCTTCATTATTAACACTCTATCTCCATCCCATTTACTTAATTTTGATACACTGTTCTGAGTCACTGGCAAGATTTGAAGGGAAGGATAAAGCTGCACTACCTGAGTTCAGACATAATAGTCAGTCATCGACCTTAGGTTTATTATTTTTTTAAACTGTTATCGTTTCTGTATCTTGGTACCTGCAATACATTGAGACCTTTTAATGAACCAGACTCCGGAAGAAATTGCAAGGGACAAGATCGACAAAGCCCTCACAGAGAGTGGTTGGCTGATCCAGAAAAAGAATGAGATAAACCTGTACGCCGGTCCAGGAGTGGCGGTGAGAGAATACCTTACCGAAGCCGGACCTGCTGATTATGTGCTGTTTGTCAATAAGAAACCTGTTGGGATAATCGAAGCCAAGAAGGAGGAAGAAGGAGTTCGGCTTACTACGCATGAACAACAGTCGAGCGAATATGCTGCAAGCAAACTCAAATACCTGGATAATGATCCTCTACCCTACGTTTACGAAAGTACAGGTACTCTGACCCGCTTTACCGATTATAGTGATCCAAAGCCAAGATCGCGTCCGGTATTCACTTTTCATAAACCAGAGACCTTTATCGAATGGCAGAATAGAGGTAAATCATTGCGTAACAGACTGCATAATCTCCCATCACTGCCCACCCAGGGTCTTCGCGATTGTCAGATAAGAGCTATTAACAACCTCGAGAAATCTCTGAAAGAAAATCGCGACAGAGCCCTTATCCAGATGGCAACAGGATCAGGAAAGACATTCACTGCGATAACCTCTGCATATCGCCTGCTTAAATTTGCAGACGCAAAACGGATCCTCTTTCTGGTGGATACCAGAAACCTTGGAGAACAGGCTGAGCAGGAGTTTATGGCATATACTCCGGTTGATGACAACAGGAAGTTCACAGAGTTGTATAACGTTCAGCTCCTGAGAAGTAATTACATCGCATCTGACAGTCAGATTTGTATAAGCACCATACAAAGACTCTACTCCATACTCACTGGAGTAGATATTGACGACAGCGACGAAGAAACAAACCCGGCCGAACCGTCATGGCGAAAACCCGAACCCAAGCCAGTAAACTATACCCCAAGACTCCCGGTAGAGTTTTTTGACTTTATAATCATTGATGAATGTCATCGTAGTATCTATAACCTCTGGAAACAGGTACTCGAATACTTTGATGCTTTTCAGATCGGTCTGACTGCAACGCCTGATCAAAGAACATTTGCATACTTCAACCAAAACATAGTCAGTGAATATACACATCAGGAGGCTATCGCAGACGGTGTGAATGTGGGATACGACGTATTCCTGATTGAAACGGAGATCACTAAGAAGGGTGCCTCCCTTTGGAAAGGGCAATATGTTGATCTTCGTGAGAAACTGTCACGAAAAAAGCGCTGGGAACAGCTCGATGATGACTATGAGTATTCTTCAAAGAAGCTTGATGACGATGTGGTTAATCCCAGCCAGATACGTACAATAATCAGAACATTCAAAGATCATCTACCCGAATTATTCAGAGACAGGGTCAATGCTTCCGGGGAGTTTGAGGTGCCAAAGACTTTGATCTTTGCTAAGACAGACTCGCATGCGGACGATATAATTCAGATTGTCAGGGAGGAATTCGGTGAAAGTAACCAGTTCTGTAAAAAGCTCACATACAAGGTCGATGATCCCAAGTCTGTCCTGGCACAATTCAGGAACAGTTATTATCCGAGGATAGCAGTTACTGTTGATATGGTAGCCACCGGAACCGACGTTAAACCCCTGGAATGCCTGCTTTTTATGCGAGATGTAAAAAGCAAAAATTACTTTGAACAGATGAAAGGCAGGGGCACAAGGACTCTGTCGCTTGATGACTTAAAAAAAGTCTCTCCATCTGCAAAATTTGCAAAGGACCATTTCGTGATTATTGATGCTATTGGGGTAACAAAAAGTCTTAAGACCGACAGCCGTCCCCTTGAGAAGAAACCGGGGTTGACACTTAAAGATCTCCTTAATGCGGTGACTGTGGGGAATCGTGATGATGATTTGTTCTCCTCTCTTGCGAACAGACTTGTAAGACTTGACAGAATAATAACAGACAAGGAAAAGCGAATCATCAGGGACCAGACTAATGGCATTTCGTTGAATCAACTGGCATCAGATCTCTTAGAGGCGTATGACCCGGATACAATTGAGGAGATTCAGAATGAGGTTAACATAACCATGAAGGGTCAGGCTCCGGATGATATTGAAAAAGCTATAAGAGAAAAACATGCTGCTATTATAGAGGAGGCAGCCGCACCCTTTACAGGAAAACTTAATGAGCTGTTGGACAATATCAGAAAGGTCCATGAGCAGATAATTGATGAGTTCAACACTGATAAAATTTTATTTGCCGGACCGAGCATTAAGAATCACGAGATAGCAGAAAACATTGTCAACGGCTTCAGGTCATGGATAGAAGGCCACAGGAATGAGATAGAGGCTCTGCAAATCTTCTATGGACAGCCTTATCAAAGAAGAGATCTTACATTCAGGATGGTCCGCGAGCTTTCAGAAAAGCTGATCGCCGATAAAACTTCGTTGGCTCCTCTTCACGTCTGGAGGGCTTATGAACAACTGGAAAAGGCAAATGGATCTCCGAAAGACGAAATCACTGCACTTGTTTCATTGATCCGGAGGATTGCCGGCATTGACAAAGCTCTTACAAGTTTTGACCTTACCGTTGACAGGAATTTCAAAGATTGGATATTCAGAAAACAAGCCGGAGCGCTCAAGTTTAATGAGGAGCAGATGAACTGGCTCAGGATGATAAAGGATCATATTGCTTCAAGTGTTCATCTGGATTATGATGACCTGGATTATACACCATTCGATGCCCGTGGCGGTAAGGGGAAGATGTGGCAGTTGTTTGGATCAGATTCTGACAAGATAATTGCCGAGATGAACGAATTTTTGGCCGCATAAAATTGTCTGCAATATTTTTACCTTATATGTTATATTATAATTTGTATTTTAACTTATTTGGTTTAACTTTGTAATTCATTTATACATTGAAGGTTTTAATTGAAGATAAGGATTTAATAAACCTTTATACAAAAGGC
>ENA-UOOK01000420-UOOK01000420.1-fermentation-metagenome-genome-assembly--contig:-NODE-420-length-55641-cov-10.150398_pt1 | contig 55641 bp, 32 predicted proteins | sample MGYA00245777_ERZ724023 | MGnify/ENA primary metagenome ERZ724023 (study PRJEB28704, sample SAMN03018312) | fermentation metagenome | biome: anthropogenic terrestrial biome; feature: soil; material... | reverse complement strand
CGGATACATTTGACGAAATCATAACATGGTATACATGGTGGGTGTGAACAGTAACTGAAAATTATAATTATTGTATTAAGACATATTGACTTATTAAATTACGTAAGGTAAGATATAGTACAATGAAAAAAAGTGAAAAATAATGAAATTATATGATATACTATGATTTTTTATAATAACATCAGCTTAGACCGTATGCATCCAAGAATTCCATGATGCGCAAGAACTGCCAGGCTAAATTCCATGTTACGTAAAAGGGCGCGCAGAAACGAGGTTAAGGTTGAAAGAATTTTATCCTTTCAACCTTTGAAAGGAGTATGGTTATAAATATGAATACAATACATAGTTTACCAATAATTCATACTACCGATTATATTGTATTAGGGGGAGGATTAAAAGAACTGGCAGCGTGTATTCACCTAGCCAGATGCCATAAGAAGGTTCTGCTGTTAACGAAAAAAACATTTTTACTGGAAGATATCTGCGATAGAGCATGGAGCGTTCCGATTCATCCGGACCGTATTAAGAAAAAAGCGGAGGAAGTCTGTTACCGCTATGGTATAGAAATTCTATATCAAGTGACACCTTTGGATATAGTCAGATATGAAAATTATTCTTATTTACGAATTGGTAGCAAAGCGGGAATTTGTGGTATTAAATGCAGTGACATTATCGATGGCTATTCCAATCGAACAAGCATAAACAACAATTGCTTCTACATGCATATCCTAGATGGTGCAAAGATCTGTCAAAAGAAATTAATTCAGGATCCGAAGTTAAGAACCGAATACGAGATTTCTCTTGTTCCCGGAGCTTATGAGGAGCATCACAGCTTATTAGAAATCAGAATAAACGGCAATAGGAATGATAAATCACTGGTATTATGGAAAGAACATTGCTTAGAAATTTTTCGTTGGCTAAAACAAAATAGAGCCGGATTTGAAAATGCAAAACCGGGTCGCTTTGCCGGAACGATGTATTCGTCTGATTATAATTACAAAAGAGAATATAAAAAAGGAATTGAAATGGCAAAATTACCGGAAGGTAATCATAGTAAACCGATAGCCTATTATCCGAGCAAAAAAGAGGTAATCTCTATCGAAGAAGAGCCGGTTGCCTATAATGCAGAGCTAAATCTGCGCGGGTATGATTTGATTGCTGCGCCCGATCTATCCATTCGTTCCCTAAAGCATTATGATGTTGTGGTTGTGGGTGGCGGAACAGCAGGAGCTATGGCTGCATTGCATGCGGCAAGGAATGGTTTGAAAACGATACTGCTGGAAATGAACCATGAATTGGGCGGTACGTCTACGGTAGGCGGAGTGAGTACCTATTGGTTTGGAAATCGATACCGGGATGTTGAGGAGATTGATCAAAGGCTGGATGAAATCTATCAATACTATTCCATAGAAAGGAAAACCGGTATCTGGAGTAAATATGATGATTGGAATCCCGGCATGAAAAGTATGCTTTTGGAAAAACTATGTTTGAATGCAGGGGTTACGATCGAATACGATGCAATATCCTGTGCAGTTTTACGTAAGAAAAAGTACGGCAGGGTAACGGGAGTCATAGCTGCCACAGAGGAAGGGCTTTGCTGCTATAAAGGTAGTTATATCGTAGATGCTACAGGAGATGGGGATATCGCTTCCTTTGCCGGAGCAAAATCTTTCTATGGTTCCGAACGGGATTATGCGACTTATTGGGCTTCCTTAGCACAGTATCCTTCACCAGCAAATTATAAGAATAATTTTTCGTCAAGCTTAATTGTTTCGGATCCTTTCGATTATACCAGGTTTATTCGTATAGCTAGGTTAAGAGGTAATACGATGTATGATCATGGAACCTATGTTAGTCCAAGGGAGTCAAGGCATATCCAAGGGAAACAAGTAATTAATCTTAAAGATATCGTTACCTATCGTACGTATGAAGATGGAATTTATACCTGCTTTAGTAATTATGATCCCAAAGGGAAAGTAAATGCTGATCTAGTCTATGCAGGCGTACTACCGCCGCAGATAGAGATACAAATTCCTCTTAGAGCATTACTGCCTGTTGGGGAAAACGGTGAAATTATGGGCGGAATAGTAATAGCAGGAAAAGCAATTTCCTGTACGCATAATGCATTTCCCAGTATTCGAATGCAACCGGATCTTATGCATCAGGGAACGGTTATCGGGATACTATTATCAGAAGCAATAAAGAATAGGAAAGACCTCCTTGCACTTAATATGGGAAATCTTCGTAGGTTAATAATTGAAACTACCGGGGATCCGCTTACTTTACCAAACCACTCTATGAGCCTAAAAGAAGCCGTTTGGTGCGCTTCCTATCATGACAGAACGCAATGGGTTGATCTAGAGTTTACAAAAAAGGTAACGACACCGGAAAGGTCCTTGCAGATTATGACTGCGGATTCGGAAAAAATCGTACCTTTACTGAGAAAGAGATTTGCAGATTGCCTTAATAAAGAGGAGACGCTTAACGTAAGAAGGCTTGCAAAATATTTGCTATGGCATGGGGATGCTTTGGGTGTTAAAATAATGATACAATCTATTCTTCATGAACTGAAAAGTACAAAAGGGCTTCCGGAACGAAAAGGATGTACAACCTGTACCCAATTATTGCCGGACCACGGAGTAATGCCAGAAATGGTTTATGAGTTAAATTTGCTTGCATGGTCTTCGAATCAGGAAATAATGGAACCGTTTGCTTTGATCTTGGATAGATTGAAAAATGGGGCGCGGGACTACGTGGATATTAGAAAAGGAATTTACCATTACATAGAAGCTTTTCCTTATGTCGCTGAACGAACCGGTAATAAAGAATTTATTCCCATGTTGATTACACTGAGCAAATTTGAAGAATTTGAGGAAGTATTACAGAATTATTCTTGTCATTCTTTACTAACAGAAAGGTTACAATATCTTTTATTGTCAATTTATCGAGCAATGGCCAGGTGCGCAGCAGCAGAAGGATACCAAGGTCTGATACAAATGTTATCCATCGATTCCCTGCCGGTTTCTGCATCTGCCTGTAAAGAACTGATCACCTTAACAGGAGAAAATTATGGTTTATGTACACAGCATTGGATGCAGTGGTTGAAGAACAATAGTTGCTGCCTGCTCCCTAAATTAATAAAGGAAAAGATTTGGTAGCATTTATCATAATAATTATTAAAGGAGGAATCAGATTTGATTTTCAAGAACGCAGATGTATTCTACAATAAGGGTTTTCAAAGGTTGGATGTAAAAGTAAAAGGAGATGTTATTACAGAGATAGGTGATAATCTGGAAGGGGATGAAACCGTTGATTTAAACGGAAAGATGCTTTTACCGGGATTTATTGATTTGCATTCCCACGGACGAGAAGGCCTTGATTTTTCAACAGCGACTCCGGATGAAATGGCAAAACTGCGTTTGTCCTATGCAGAAACCGGAGTAACTTCCATTTTGGCAACATCAATGACAATGAAATATGAGACAACCGAAAATATCATGAGAAATATTCGTCAGGCAATTGAGACAAATCATCCAGGAAGTCGTATTCTTGGAATAAACATGGAAGGTCCTTTCTTGGGTGCTGACCGGAAAGGCTGTCATGACGAGCATTATTTACTACCTCCGGATCAAAAAACCTTTGCGCATTGGGATGCTTTATCGGGGGGTCATGTAAGAATGGTAGATATTGATCCTAATTTACCTGGTTCCATGGAATTTATCAAAGAAAACAGTAAGTCAAAGGTGGTATCCCTCGCTCATACCAGCGCTACCTATGAGACGGCAAGTGAGGCAGTAAAAGCAGGAGCTACGCATATTACTCATATATTTAATGCTATGAATGGCCTCCACCATAGGGATCCGGGAATTATTGGTATAGCATGTGATTATCCAGTAAATGCGGAAATGATATGTGATGGAATTCATATTCATCCCACAGTGATCCGAATGATGTTTAAATTGATAGGAGACCGTCTTATTATTGTGTCGGATTCCATGAGTGCGGCAGGTTTAGGAAACGGGGAATATGAATTGGGCGGTCTGAAAGTGTTTGTAAAGGATAGAAAAGCCACCCTATCCAATGGTACAATTGCCGGTTCAACAACAAATGTATTTGAAGAAGTTAAGAATGTAATTCGATTTGGCGTTAATAAAGAGAAAGCTATCCTTAGTGCTTCGTTAATTCCTGCCAAGGCGATTCATGCAGAGAAGGAAGTGGGAGATATTGCCGTTGGTAAAAAGGCCGATTTACTAATTGTAACACCGGATTTTACGCTGGAACAAGTATATATCGGTGGTAAAGTGTTCAGCAGATAAACAGAGCTATAACAGAGCTATCCCTCATAAAATCAGCTTCCTATACGCTTTGGGAATGCGGATGTCGTAGGGTTAATAAAAAACCATGAATTTATGGGAGGTTACATATGAATAGAATCTACTTAGACGGAAATGACTGGATGTTTAAAGAGTTTGTCGGATTGGATTGGGTATGGCGTAACTCAGAAAAACCGAATACAAAAGATGTTCGTTGGTGGTATAAAGCGACGGTACCGGGATCTGTTTTACATGATCTATGGCAGGCAGGAAAGGTACCGGATCCCCATTATGAGCTAAATTCTAAATTGGTGGAGTGGGTACCGGAAAGAACTTGGGTATACAAAAAGAGCTTTTCAGTTCCTGAGAAACTATCCGGCAAAAAAATAACCCTTTGCTTTGAGGGAATCGATTATTCTGCATCAATTTTCCTGAACGGCAAACCTCTGGGAAAGCAGGAAGGAGAGTTTATACCCTGGGAAGTGGATGTAACGGATATGCTGTTGTATCATGAAGACAATCTTTTGTCCGTGGTAATTGATCCGGCTCCTTTTGAACAGCCCCAGGTTGGTAAGACCTCCTTAGTTAGAACGCATAAAACACGAATGAACTATTGGTGGGATTTTTGCCCGCGCATGATCCACCAAGGTATCTGGGATTCGGTTTACTTAAAGATAACAGGACAGGCAGTACTGCAGGAGGTATATTTAAGTGCCAAGTTAAATACGGATTATACCAATGCTGCTTTGACAGCTGAGGTGGAGGCAGAGGCGGAAGATGGCTGTGAAATAGTCATGAAGGTACAGGAGCAAACGGTTACAGGTAAAATCCATAGAAGGAAAGCAAAACTAATACTGGCTATGGATCATCCAAAGCTTTGGCAGCCAAATGGTTATGGAGAGCCTTACCAATATCATGTTACGTTTGTTTTAAAAGATAGAGCAGGAGAGCCTTCGGATAAAAAAGAATTGAAATACGGTATTCGAGAAATTACGTTTGAGAAAAATGAACGTTGCAATCCGAATGCTACACCATTTGTCCTTAAAGTAAATGGAAGAAAAATATACATCAATGGCTACAATTGGGTTCCCATCGATGCCATGTATGGCGTTGAACGCCCTGAAAAATTGAATCGACTCATAAAACTAGCCAAAAATGCGCATACCATAATGTTTCGTGTCTGGGGCGGCGGTCTGATTGAAAAGGATGCATTCTATGAAGCTTGTGCAGAGAATGGTATTTTAATCTGGCAAGAATTTATTCAGTCAAGTTCCGGAATTGATAATAAGCCTCCGGAAGATCCGAGTTTTATTCATAGGTTAGCAGCACAGGCGGAAATTATCGTTAAGCGGAAACGAAACCATACTGCATTAGCGATATGGTGTGGAGGGAATGAACTCTCGGACTGGGAAGGTAACCCGGTGGATAATTCGGACCTATTGATTCGTAAATTAAAGGAAGTAGTGGAACGCCTTGACCCGCAACGAAGATGGCTTCCGTCCTCTCCTTCCGGTGGAGTATTTAACAATTCGGTCAAAAATATTATGGAGCAACCGGATATGCTGTGGGATGTTCATGGTCCATGGGAACACCAAGGGCTGCAAAAACATTGTGAACTATATAATATGGGAACCTCTTTATTGCATAGTGAATTTGGTGTTGAAGGCATGACCAATAAAAATACGCTGGAGAAGACAATAGCAAAAGAACACTTGCTGCCGGCGAGCAAGGAGAACGAAATCTACTTTCACCGAGGTGCATGGTGGACGAATGAGCCATTAGTGCAAGAGATGTTCGGAGGACTAGATGCTATAGATCAAATCCGAACTGCCAGTCAGTATATGCAATATGAGGGATTAAAATATGCAATCGAAAGTAACCGTCGAAGAGCATTTCAAAATAGCGGGTCCTTCCCGTGGCAATTTAATGAACCCTATCCCAATGCTTATTGCACCTCCAGTCTGGACTATTATGCGAATCCCAAACCGGTATATTATGGCGTTTTAAGCTGCTATAGCCCGATACATGTATCTGCTTCCTTTGATTCACCTTCTGTTGCAGAAAAACAAAGATTTACTTCCGAAGTATTTCTTACAACTTCTCTTTTGACGGATGAAATTAATAAAATCGGTGATTTGAGTCTGCAATGTGAAATAGCAGGAATGGATGGAAAAATCATCTTTTTTGAAAGGCAAACCTGCGCTTTGCCTGAAAATAGCACAAAATCGGTTATAACAATCAATCAGGATCTTAAGGATATTAAATCGGAATTGTTTTTACTGCGTTTGAAGCTGTATAACTCAAATGATGATACAAACGAATGTGTTGCAGAAAATGAATATTTATTTACCAAGGGAAAAGATTTGGGTTCGGTATTTCATATGGACGCTCCTGTGCTTAATATTTGGCAGCAGAGCAATGGAGTAAAGATATACAATCAGGGGAATAATGCAGCACTGTTCCTGTTTCTGACGGACAATGGTTCCCTGCCGCAAAAAGATTTTCTTTATTTTGATAATAATTACTTTTGTTTGCTCCCGGGAGAAGAAAGGAACATTCAAATTACTTCAGACAGTGGAAGCATTACCGGTAAGACAATATCGATTGAAAATTTTGTTTCAAATAATTATATAACACTTCGTTAGTTACCAAAGGCACAGAGAATTTTACAAGGTATGGGGGTTCTATGGAGGAATATAGAAAAAATAATAATCTAATATGGAAAATCGAAGATATGGATCAATTAATCGATACTTTCCGTAATCCAATGCCGTCAAAAGATTTTAAGGTGAAAGATAAAACCGTTGCGGGATGGCCTTCTTTTCATGCTTCGGAAGCAGATCCGGATGGCGAATACATGGAATATAAATATTCGGTCTATTTTGAAATGGAGGATATAACGGATTCCTATCTGCATATTGCCTGTATTGTATCAACTCCCCGTATACCGGATCTGAAAATTATGGTGAATGGAGTTTGCGGAAATTATTATCCATACCCCGCTCCATCAAAGGATAAGGAAATCAAACCGAGTCATGCTTTGCATGCGGCTATCTATAATCGGGAGGATGCATTTATTTATCTTCCGGCTTCTCTTTTTCATAAAGGGACGAATTGTATGTCATTTATCGCAATGGATAAAAAGCCGGTGAAAAAAATAAAGAATGAACAGGCAGTTCTTCGATTGGACCGAATGGCAGATGCCTGTGGCTTTCATTACGGAGCTTTGGAGTTATATAAGGCAAATGGTAATCATAAGGCGAACCAATGTGAGATATTTCCTAGTGTAATCTATGTCAAGGACAAAAAGGATAGGCTTGTGGAAAAATGTTTTGCTCGATTTGATAATTTGAATATCAAAAGAGAAAGGGCGGAAGGCTTTATCGAGCTGACCTGGAATAATACCGCATTAACCATACCCTATTCTTTTGAAGTTCCTGCTTTTGGCCAGGTGAAATTACCATTTTTACTACCCGATGGGGAAGGCGCCGTTCACTATAAACTGGAGGGCGATCTTATGGGAAGCGGTGAATTGAAGCGTAAGCGAAAATGGAACGTCTATACAACGCCGCATGCACATACGGATATAGGCTATACGCACAGGCAATGGGAAGTGGCGGAAAGAATGTGCCGTAATATTGATACAGCACTTGATTTGCTCCATGGAGATTATGCAGATTCGTTTTCTTATATTATTGATTCCACTTGGCACTTGGAGGAATATTTAAACTCACGAAGCACGGAGCAGAAAGAAAAATTAATTGCAGCGGTTCGGAAGGGAAGGCTTGGCATACCTTTGAACTATGTGGACTTATTGACTTGGCTGCCCTCCTTAGAAGCATTGATTCATAATGGAGACTATACGGCAAGTGTATTAGGGCCCTATGGACTTAAAGCAGATCGTGCAGATATTGTGGATGTTGCATCTGCAACCGGTTCCTATCCTGCGGTGCTTAAGGGGAGCGGGGTAAAATATTTACTTCACGCAGACAACCAGGATCGTGGTCCGTTCCGTTTTAATGGAGGATTGCATAGGCATAGTCCTTTCTGGTGGAAAGCACCGGATGGCAGTAAAATTTTAACCTGGCTTGCAAGAATGTATTGTGAGTTGAAAAAAGTTTGTGGATCGCCTGCTTCTAAGGAAGCAGCGGAAACCGGGCTTGAGATGTGGCTCATGGATTATGAAAGAGAAGATTATATTCCGGATGCGGTAATCTTATATGGGCAGGAAGCGGATAATACCGACATGGATACTCGTACAGCTGCTTTTTTGGCAGAATGGGGCAAAGATGTTGTCTATCCGAAGCTAATACCATCGAACGGAAGTTCTTTTTTTGAATATGTCGAACAGTTTTCCGACCGCTTTAAAGAGTATTCCGGTGATGAAGGTGCATACTGGGAAGACGGAGCAGCCTCCAGTGTTCTGGAAACATTTGCTGTAAGGCAAGCAGATGCGGGAATCCGTTGTGCTGAGATATTAGATTCCCTTGCTATGTTTTACGAGCCTCAGCTACGTTTCCCGTTTGAAAATTACCAGGAAGCATGGAAGCAGGTGCTGTTATATGAGGAGCATACTTGGGGTGCATTCCTATCCGGCAGTGATCCAGATTCCTTACTGCAAATGGATCAATGGGCAGTAAAGAGTCATATGGCTTCACAGGCGATTCAGTGGAAAAATCGTTTGCTAACGCAGGCGGCAACTCGAATTAGCTTAATGTGGAATAATGAATCGAGAGAAATCGTTGTTTATAATCCTTATAGTTTTCCTGTACAGGGGTATGTAACGGTCGAATTTGCCAAGGGAGAAACCATATATGATACCAAGGGAATAGAAGCAGGATGGGAAGAAATCAGTAGAACGAAGACACAGGTTGTAGCAAAACTATGGGTAGAGCCGATACAATCCTTTTCCTATCGTAGATATTTACTGCGAAAGGAAGCCTTTCATGACCTTAGCGGAAAGTATCAGGAATCCGCAGTACAAGGTACTGCTTCGATCGAAAATAGGTGGTATACGGTTTCCATTGATACGGAATCCGGAAGCATCACTTCCTTCTATGATAAAGAATTAAATCGTGAATTATGTTCCGGCACTTCCTTTGGCAAGGTTCTATATGCTCGCGGCGGGGAGGGAACTACCCTATTAGGAAACCGCCCGGGCTTAAGCCGTGAAGGAGCGGAAATGATCCCTTGCTTTTCACCGGTCAAGGCGGTAAGAAAAATATCCGCGGTAGGCAGCAGCATTATCCTCTCGGGTACTGCGGTATTGGGAAATATGGAAGTGGTTTATACGCTTCCGAATAACGAAAAAAATCTATGCCTGGAGTACCGCTATGAGAAAGACGAAACGGAGGAACTGGAAGCGGTATATGTTGATTTGCCATTTCATCTGTCAGAGTGTGCGGATGTACTTTCGGATAGTCAGATCGGATGGGTTGATTGGCAGAAAGATGTATTACCGGGAGCGTGCAGAGAATGGCTTCCGCTGCAAACATCCATATTAATACGGGATGACCAATGTGATGTTCAAATAGCTTCCCCGGATGCCTTTCTATTTACGGTAGGAACACCGGTGAAGGGCCAATGGATTAGTGACCTTGAGACGAGAGGAAATCATATCTATTCCTACGTACTAAATAATTATTGGCGCGTAAATTATAAAGGGAAACAAGGCGGTAAAATACGATTTCGATATTATATAACTTCGGATCGTTCTATTCCGTTTGAGCAGGCATATCGTTTCGGCTGGATCAGAAGGCAGGGCCTTATCGCTCAAAGGATGAGTTATCAGGAATTTCGAAAAGATGTTCCAAAAGTTTATCAGGATCCCAGGGGAGGCAGTTTATTAAAGGTTCATTCGAACCATATTGTAGTTTCCACAATCCGAGGATCAAAGGACGGAGAGGGGTTTATCATACGTCTTCAGGAAACCGGTGGATATTCCGGAGATATTGAGATATCTTTTGGCGAAAGAAAACTAGCGCAGTTATTGAAAACGGATCATCAAGAACGTCCAATTGAGAAAATTCACTTCATTCAGAATCATCTTGCTTCTTTCCATCTAAACCCCTGGGAAGTGGCAACCTATAAGATAATACTTAGGAAAGCTTAATCGTCAGCAGCAAAGATTGGATTATGCAAGAATGATATTTGTATATCCCTCCAAGTCCGGGATCGATTTATCCATAATAATCGTTGTATCTGTCAAAGAGGCAACTTTTATCATGGTTACAACATTATACTTTGATGAATCAATAAGAAAATAAGATTCAGAGGATTTATCCATAGCAATACGTTTTATGGTATATTCATTAATATCATGGTTGGTGATTCCGGACTTCTTACTGAATCCATTTGCTCCAAGAAAACATTTATTAAAAAATAAACCATTCAGTGCTGTTTCCGCTAAAGGTCCAATACAAGAATTCGTTGCTTGTTTTATATTACCTCCGATCATAATACATGGAATTTGGTGTGTAGCTAGCTGGTTAATATGATAAATTCCATTGGTTATCACAGTTACATTACGGTTAACTAGATAAGGAATCATCTGCAGAGTGGTACTGGATGGATCTAAAAAGATGACATCGTTATCTTGAATAAAGGAGCAAGCTTTTAATGCAATTTTGTTTTTTGCTTCCCTATTTAAATTAAGCTTTGCCGAGATACTTAGTTCAATTGATTTTTTGTTCAGCTGAACACCACCGCCATGTAATAATGTTATTTTACCATACTTTTCCAATTCTCTCAAATCTCTTCTTAAGGTTGAGAAAGATACTTCTAAATGTTCTGCTAAAAAGTCCATATAAAGGATATCATTTTCTGTTAATAAATTTATAATCGTTTGTTGCCGAACGGCTGGAATCATGTTAAAACCCCCTTGTATATTTCATTTACACATTTTAGTATATAATAATTTTTCATAATTGTAAACAAAAAATGATTATATGTGAACTTTAATGATAAAATGCGCCATTTTTTAGTAATACTTGTAGTTTTTTGTTAGATGCAGTATCGTCCAATCCGGTATATCACTGTAACATAAAATGTTATGGAGTATAAGAAATAGTTAGTATTGATTCAATTTGATAACTTACTTGGATGAACCGATTTATGCATTTGGTGTTTTTCACAAGGAACGAAAAAAAGCATATGGAAATGTATTAATAGATTATAAAACTATTGACTTGCCATCTGAAATATTGTATTATATAGCTATATGTGAAAAAAAGTGATACAAAGTGAATTAATATGAATATTTATGATGCATAGATGCAGAAGGGGGATGGAGCAGACAACAAATCATAGCACAAATTGCATCAGATAGGAGAAGAAAATTTAAAACTCATAGGGTTTAAAGGAGTGTTAAGATGAAAGAAAAAAATGACCAAAAAAGCAGTTTGATTTTAATGCCTAAGATAATAACTTTATTATCAATAATTACATTCGCCGTATTGATTATCCCTTATTTTAATCCGGTAAGATTTTTACCACAGCTTGGTGACTGGTCCTACCTATATTTCCTTGGTAACTCCATGCAGGTTGATAAACAATTTATAGCGGCTTTCCCGGGTATTCGAGAATTTTTTGCAAATAATGCAATTGCTGTTTTTTGCGGGTATTTCATAGGGATATTTACTGTAGCCCAGTTTATTTCGGGATTGTTCATAAGTTCTAAGAAAGCGAATAAAAGCGCTCGTGGTTTGATGCTGCTGATGATTTTTTCCGCTTTGAACTTTGCTGCTAACCTGATTCTTATTGCAGATATCTGTAGTGCCAATATAAATGTGGAAAAACTGGGTTATTCGCAATTAGGGATTCGGTATGAGATACCCATAGGCACCGTTGTTTTTATGATGCTGGCACTTACCCAATTCATACTAGGCAAGATTTACCGCAAAAAATTATTGATTGAAAAAGGTTTATACATAAAGATGACGCATTCGCAAAGAGTGGAAAATGCAAAGGGCTATGCATTTATCGCCCCCTATATTATTGGTTTTACCTGTTTTACCGCACTTCCGTTGATTTTTTCGTTTTTTAGTTCTTTTACCTATTATAATATTACAGCGGTTCAAAAATGGTATGGTATAAGAAACTTCACTAATCTTTTCACGAAAGATGAGTATTTCTGGAAGAGCTTATATAACACAGGCTGGTATGTGCTTATCAGTGTTCCTTTGGCTATCCTATTTGCAATGGCTCTGGCGCTTTTAATGAATATGAAGAGTATAAAGGGACTTCGCTACTTCCGTACGGTGTATTATCTTCCTTCGGTTCTGTCCGGTGTTGCAGTCTTTCTCTTGTGGCAATGGATTCTTGATCCGACGGCGGGGTTATTAAACAACGGACTTAGCATGCTGGGGATTCAAGGGCCGGCTTGGCTGTTTGATGCAAAATGGACGAAGCCTTCCTTAGTATTAATGAAATTATGGGGAGTTGGCGGTAATACAATCATTCTTCTTTCGGCACTGCAGTCAGTCCCTCAGGAATTGTATGATGCCGGCGCTGTCGACGGAGCAACAGGAATGAAAAAGTTTTTACATATTACGTTACCCATGATTTCTCCTACACTTTTCTTTGTTATAGTAACCGGCGTCAGCGGAGCTTTCCAAGTATTTGATTCTGCTTATATTATGGCAAACGGAACCGGCGGTCCGAATAATTCAATGCTATTTTATAATTTGTATCTGTTTAATACGGCAATGAAAGATCAGCAGATGGGATTGGCGAGCGCTATGGCCTGGATATTATTTGCTATCATTATGGTGATTACCGTTATTCAAATGATTGGCTCCAAAAAATGGGTTTATTATGAAGGAGGCAAGGATAAAAAATGATGGAAGAATCGAAAGTTAAGGTTGAGAATAAAATGAAAAAGAATGAGACAAAGAAGAGTAGAAATATAAAATTATCCGAATCAATTCATTTTCGACAAACAGTTACTGGGACAATAGGAACCATCGTCTTACTATTAGGATCCATCATAGTACTTTATCCTTTGGCTTGGATGCTCGCAACTGCACTGAAATCAGATGCTGAGGTAATGATTAATCCGTCATTAATACCTTGGAAATTCCATTGGGAAAACTTTGCGAAGGCATGGAATTCGGCACCTTTTGATATTTATCTAAGGAACACCTTGTTTCTTACGGTATGTAATTTGGTAGGGGTATTGTTATCAAATACTTTGGTTGCTTATGGATTCGCAAAGATGGAGTTTAAAGGGAAAGATGCGATTTTTATATGTGTACTCGGGACGATGATGATACCAGGAATGGTAACGATGATTCCCTCCTATGTATTGTTTTCAAAGATTGGATGGGTAGGCACCTATTTACCTTTAATCGTGCCGGCCTTTACCGGTAGTGCCTATAATATTTTCCTTTTAAGACAAGCCTTTATGGGTATTCATCAGGCTTATTCCGATGCTGCTAAGATTGAAGGAGCAGGGGAACTAAAGATATTATCCAAAATATATGTACCATTGGCACGCCCGGTATTAACAACAATTGCTGTATTCTCCTTTAATGGAACATGGAATGATTATTTTGGACCTATGCTCTATTTAAACGATGAAAAACTATATACCTTGCAGTTGGGGCTTCGGACGTTCCGAGGAACAGCGGGTGTGGAATGGCAAAAATTTATGGCAGCTTCGCTTATCGTGTTAATTCCTACGGTTATTCTTTACTTCTTTATGCAAAAGTATATTATTCAAAGCGTTGCAATCGGTGGGATAAAAGGGTAATAACGAACTTCTTTAAAGGACATTTTTACCATACAAGTGAAAAATGATGAAAAAAAGTGAAAAATAATGAAAATATATGTTGACAATATGACACATGAAGTATAAAATACACTTATAAAGATGAAAGAAAAGGTAAAGGAAAAAAAGGAGGATGTATTTCATGAAGAAAATTAAGAGTTTTATCATGTTCGGCCTTTGCATGGCGCTATTAAGCTTTGCATTGGTTGGATGCAGCAAAGGTAAGAAAGAAACCGATTCGGATAAGGCAGGAATCGATGCTGAACCGACACAGGCAGTTAAGGATGAGAAGGAAGAAAGCAAAGAGGAAACCGGAGATAAGAAACCAGTAACATTACGTTTGTGGGCTCATTGGGGATCCGAACAACGTCGTCCGACGATTGACAAGATTATTCAAAAATTTAATGAAAAATATGCGGATCAGAAGATTACTGCAGAATATGTATATGTACCTTTTGGCGATATTGAGACAAAAATGATTGCTTCCGTAACCGCTGGTAACCCAGCCAATGTAGTTATTTCAGCAATCGAAGATACCAATGTTAAAGCAATGCGTAACCAGGCTATGGATATTACTGATTATCTATCCGATGGTGTTGCAGAGAAATTCTATGAAAAATATTGGGATATGGTAACCTATGAGGATAGAGTTTATGCAGTTCCGTTTAACACAGATACCCGTTTGGTATTCTACAATAAGACCATGTTTAAGGAAGCCGGGATTAATGTAGAGGATATTAAGACCTGGGACGACATGATCAATGTATGTAAGAAATTGGATGAGAAGTTTATGGGCAAAGGTGACTATATGCTTGCATTCAATCCGGTACTTGGAAACTTTGGATTTGATACCTTAGCAATTAACAATGGCGGCGGCAACTTTGATGACCCTATGAATCCAAATCTACCTACAGCAAACAGCAAACAAAACATTGAGACACTGGAGCATATGAAGGTTTATGCGGATATGTACGGTCAGGATTTAGTACAGCAGGCTATGGCAGCAAATGCCGGCGGAGCACAGGATCTTTTCCTTTCCGGTAAAGTGGCTATGATTGGACAGGTATGTAACTATATCGCAACGATTGAAAAATATAATGCTGAAGCTAAGGTTGATTATGGCGTATTTGCTTATCCTGCAGGACCTTCCAATCCTACTGGTGAACCGGCAGCTTGGGGCGGCGGTTTTGTATGTACCGTACCTTATGGAGCTGAAAATCCACAGGAATCTACGTTGTTAGCTGAATTTATGGCAACGGAGGGTGCAGCTATCTGGGCACAGGAGCAGAAAGACGTTATGTGCAGTACAGAAGCAAATGAAAATCCGGCAATGGCATCTTCTGTAGGCTGGAAAGAAACAATTGCTCTGATGGAGAATACGAATGGAACACGCAGACACCCATATGCACCGAATGCAGGACAATTTATGGCGGAAGCAGTTGACTCCATTGTTAAAAACTATACTGCAACCGATGTGGAAGCAGCATTGAATACTGCTCAGGAGCAAATTGAAGCTAAGATAGAAGAAGAAAAATTCATCTTTGGTAAATAATTGAAGTTATCTATGCAGGCACTTTGCGAAGGCAGAATTTCATATCGGTCGGTATTTGTTATTATGAAATAGCATAGCATAAGCTTGTATCAGTAACTTAGCTTCATTGTCTTTGTAAGGCAGTCTGTTTCTTCAACAAGTGATTTGGTTTTACATCTTCACTTGTATGAAAAATAAACAGGCTGCCTTTTTATGTAGGAACCCGCTAAAAAAGATGTGCAACGATTAAATACAAAATGAGGAGGAAAATTCCCATGTGTAAACGTAAGATCCACATGATAGGTAATACCCATATAGACCCAGTATGGTTATGGAAAAAAGCGGAAGGAATGCAGGAGGTGAAATCATCTTTTTCCTCTGCTTTAGACAGAATGAACGAATTTCCTGATTTTAAATTTACAATGAGCAGCATTTCCTATTTGGCATGGGTAAAGGAAAACTGCCCTGATTTATTTGAAAGAATTCGGGAGAAAGTAAAGGAAGGAAGATGGGAGATTGCCGGGGCGATGTGGGTAGAACCGGATTGTATTCTGCCTGCGGGGGAAAGCTTTGTACGACATTTTCTTTACAGTAAAAGGTTTGTAGAAGAGAACTTTGAGATTGATCCGGTGGTCGGTTATAATGTCGACAGTTTTGGGCATACATCCAATTTACCCAGTATTCTTGCCGGTTGTGGTATGAAGTATTATCTCTTTAACCGCCCGGATAAGACAAAGCTTGCAGTTCCTCCTGTTTTTGTATGGAAATCGCCGGATGGAAGTAGTGTAACTGCGGAACGTATCGGTGGCGAATACCTTGCTTGGACAAAGCCGGGGATTGCGTATAATTTAAAGGAAAGTAAGGAAGCACTGCATTCCTATGGTTATGACCGCATGGCTGTGTTCTATGGTGTCGGAAATCATGGAGGTGGACCTACCATTGATAATATTCGTTCGATCTACGAACTTCGGGAGGAAGACAAAGAGGATGCAATTGATTTTTCGACCATGCGGGAATTCTTTGGTACGGTTGAAAAAGAACATTTAACAGAATTTCAGGGAGAACTGGGAAGAATATTCATGGGCTGCTATAGCTCGGATAATGAAATTAAGAGGCTAAACCGCCAAGCAGAGTGGAGTTTGCTTAAAGCAGAGGCAATCGGCGCGATTGCGGTGAAACTAAGCGGCGGAACGTACCGGTATCCGAAGGAAGATATGGAAAGAGCCTGGAAGATGGCTTTATTCAATCAATTTCATGACATTTTATCCGGAACCAGTATAGAACCAGCACGAAACGAAGCCTGCCAGGAATTTCAGTATGCAATTGCAACTGCAAGGAATACGATTGCCAATGGAATCCAAGGAATTGCCAATCATATTGATACCAGAGGAGATGGCTTCCCATTGGTTTTGGTAAATCCGACCGGTAAGGCTTATCATGGTGTTCTTTGTACGGATGTCTATGTTTCCTCCGCAGGCCGCAAACAAGTAAGAATGCGGGATACCACAGGAGAAGAAATCCCTTATGCGGAATCTGGATATCGTCATAATGAACGGGATGAGGCAAGAAAAAGTATTCTATTTGAAGCTGAGGTTCCTCCTATGGGGTATGCGGTTTACCGGGTTCTTCAGGAAGGACCGAGTTTTAAACCAGTAAAAAACCGGATGATGGTTGAAAAAAATTTTATATCGAATGGAATTCTTACTGTAACAATCGATGAAAAAACCGGGTGTCCTTCCTCCATAATAAAAAATGGAATTGAGCTGTTGGCAGACAAAGTTGCTTTCAAAGTATTCTATGATGATCGTGGCGCCTGGGGAGGCGAACTTTTAGAGGAAAAGTCGGAAGGTATCTTTGAAGCCAGCAATATAAAATTAATCGAAACAAATTTTCTTCGAACGGTTCTGCGCAGTACATTGCTCTATCAAAAATCAGAGCTGGTAGTGGACTATATCCTAGAAAAAGACAGTGATATTGTTAAAATGAATTGCTCCATACATAATCATGAACGTCATACGGAAATTGCTTTTTGCCTGCCCGTAGCCGGTAAGAAGCACCAGGTAATAACAGAAACAGCTTTTCTTGCAGAACAGAAAGTGGTAAAGGATGGCACCGAATATTATCAGCATCGCTTTGCCGACATTACAAATGATAAGGGATTTGGCATTTCTGTTATTAATAATAATGCCTATGGAATGAATCAGAAGGATAACGAATATCGATTAATCATCTCAAGAAGTGCGATGTTTGCAAGAGGAGAAAGCGGTCCGGTTGATATTACTCCGGACAAAAGATTTATGGATCAGGGCAGCTGGGATTTTTGCCTGGAGCTATTACCACATGAAGAACCGATTCAGAAGCAAAGGTTATTTACGGAAGCGGATTTCCTTCATATGCCAATTGAGCACCTGGGGGATAGTAATCATACGGGGGAGCACTGGCTGCGAAAGGAGTCCATGGCTACCGTTACCGGAGCCGGAGTCCAGATATCCTCTTATAAGCTTGCGGAGTGTGAAAAAGGAACGCAAGTATTAAGACTTTTTGAATGTGAAGGGATGGAAACGGTCGCTCAGGTGAAGGTGCAAAATACAGCATTTACGGTCCATTTATCTCCTTATCAGGTGAAAACATATCTTATTAAGGATGCGATTGTAACAGAAACCAATATGATAGAGAAGAAGGTAGAATTAGCGGAACAGGAAAACGCTGCTTCTACGACCGGAACAGGAATAAAATCTTAAAAAAGAACGTTAATAAGTTTGTTTATATACCAAAGATAAAGTGCTAACACATTGAACAGGAGGATAATATCAACATGGAAAATACGAAGGATAGCAATCAAAAAAATTCGAATAAGCTGGCCAGCCTAAGAGGTTACCTGCATAAGTTGAATGGAATATGGTTCAAATTATTGCTTTCCATATTAATTCCGGTAATCTTTATGGCTGCTTTTGGAGTGGTATCTTATGAAAAATCATCCCATGCGATTATTGCAAATTATGAGAAAAGTACCATGGATACTCTCAATGCAATCAGTGATTACCTGAAGCTGGGGCTCGAATCCGTAGCGGGTAAATCCCTGGAATTCATGAATAGTAATAGTGTTACAGCTTATTATAATCGAGGCAAGGCAGGACTTTCTACTTCAACCGAGGAGGTTAAGCTGCTGCAGCCTCTGGGAGAGGACATTATTATTGCCCAGGGAGCAAATACTTTTATTCAGGATATCCATGTCTTTGGCAAAACAGGAATCGGTGTTTCAACGGAATCAGCACCTTCGGAAGATATCTATACAAGATATCTGCAATCCGAGGAAGGCAAAGCAATTACAGAGGCACAAGAACGCTATCAATGGGTAGGAGAGCATAAATTTATCGATGAAATGTTTCAAGTAAAGTCAGAGGAATATGCTCTGTCAATGATACGTAAGATGGCATATGATAACGGCTTTATCATTATGGATGTATCAAAAGCGGAAATTGTGAATATGCTTTCCCAGTTTAATTATGGAAAGGGTAGTGTGATTGGCTTTGTTACAGCAGATGGTAGAGAAACTCTAACTAATGCCAAAGAGGACAGTGTATTTACAAAACTACCTTACTTTCAAAAATCGGTTGCCGGAGATACCTTGAGCGGTTATTCCTATGAGACCTATCTCGGTAAGGATTACCTCTATCTCTATAAAAAGATAGGGGATACCGGTGCTGTTATCTGCGCCTTGATTCCGGAGGGTACTATTATCCGGCAGGCAAAAGAAATAAAAAGCTTAAATATAGTTTTTGTAACTCTGGCCGGTATTTTTGCAATTGGCATAGGTACGACAATTGCTGGTGGAATCGCTGCTGCCATTAAGAAACTAATGAAAAACATGTCCTTAGCGGCACAGGGGGATTTAACGATTACGTTTGATACAAAACGTAAGGATGAATTCCGGTTATTAACCACTAGTCTTTCCGATATGGTTGGCGGTATGCGTAATCTGGTTGGACAGGCGGTAGAGGTAGGGGGTAAAGTAAGCGGCTCTGCAGAAATGCTTTCTTCAACCTCGGAGAGTATATTGGGGGATACCAAGGGCATCTCTGCAACGATTGATGAGATTGAAAAGGGGGTTGTTCAACAGGCCTCCGATACCGAACACGGTTTAAACCAAATGATGAATCTTTCGAATAAAATAAATCAGGTTTATGACAGCACCTATAAGATAGAGCAAATTGCAACCGATGCCAAAACAGTGATTGATAAAGGTATCGTTACGGTGGATGAATTAAATAATAAATCCAGAGCGACTACGGAAATCACGAATATTGTCATATCGGAAATTGAGGCACTTAAAGAGCAAACCCATACGATTGGAAGTTTTGTAAAGATTATTAATGAAATTGCGGCACAGACGAATCTACTGTCCTTAAATGCATCCATAGAAGCCGCAAGAGCTGGGGAAGCAGGACGGGGATTCGCTGTGGTGGCGGAAGAAATCCGAAAATTAGCGGATGGGGTTTTAAATGCAGCTAAGGAAATCCAAAGTATTGTAACCAAAATACAGGATAAAACCAAAACAACCGTAGACGCTGCAAAGCAAGCGGAAAATATTGTGGAGTCGCAGGCCGAGTCTCTAAGTAAAACGGTAAACTCCTATAAAGATATTAATCAATATGTAGGTAATCTTGTAGGCAATCTAAATAACATTTCCGTTGGCGTTAAGGAAATCGAAGCGGCGAAAGAGGATACGTTGGAAGTAATTCGAAGCATTTCCGCTGTAGCGCAGCAGACAGCTGCTTCCTCGGAGGAAGTCAGTGCTACGGCAAACAATCAGATCGGTTCGGTGGAACATTTAAGCCAATCTGCGGAAGAGCTTGCGGAAAATGCCAAGAAGCTTGAGAAAGCGATTCAATTGTTTCGGATTGATTGATTCAGAGAAAGGATAACAAAATGGATTTTCTTCTTGAAAAAAGGTATCTTTGCTTTCCGATAAAATGTGGAGCAAAACCTGTGAAAACCAGATTAATACTGCCGGATTATACGATTGTGGTTAGCTTAGAACTTACCAGGGAGGAGCCGGATTTCTGGGTATACTATGATGCTCTTTTTACTATGGGGCAAACCATACGGATCCTCCATGAAGGAGAAAAAGATGATTTAAGAGCGGAAAATACTTGTGTGTTTCGTGATAGACCGATTGAAAAAACGCCGATCTATCGGGAAGAACATAGACCAAGGTATCATTTCACGAATGCAAGAGGCTGGATTAATGATCCCAACGGTTTGCTTTATAAGGATGGAACCTACCATATGTTTTACCAGCTTAATAATTATGGAAGTCGCTGGTATGACAAAGGGTGGGGACATGCAAAAAGTACGAATCTATTCGATTGGGAAATCCTGCCTCCAGCCTTATATGCAGATGATAGCGGATATGCGATTTCCGGTAGTGCGTTGTTTGATCCGGACAATAGAGCAGGCTTTGGTAAGGATACATGGATATTAATGTACTCCTCGAGATATGGCGGCGAACCAGAGAAAGGACAGTTTCAAAATATCGCATATAGTGCTGATGGCAGAATTTTTCGCAAATATTCGGGGAATCCGATTATAAAAGATACGGCAACGATCAATTTCCGCGATCCGAAAGTTTTCTGGCATGAACCCTCCGGCCATTTTGTAATGGTTTTAGCATGCGGGGAAGAAATCCGTTTTTATCGATCACTGGATCTAAAGAATTGGGATTTGTCCAGTGTTTTGGAGGATACGCTGATCAATCCCCAGCATAAGGTGTATGAGTGCCCGGAACTTATGGAATATCAAATTGAGGGGGAAAACAATACCCGTTGGGTATTATCGGTAAGTATCGATGGGTTTCGGCGGGTATTACATATCATCGGCGATTTTGACGGTAGAAGCTTTGTCTACGATCCATCTCAAAAATTACAATGGGCGGACTATGGAAAAGATTTTTATGCGGCGGTAGCGTGGAATCCGCAATATGAAATGGCAGGAAGAAAGCTGTGGATTGGATGGATGTGCTTTTGGCCTTATGCAAGAGAATGTCCGAAATTGGAAGGTTGGATGGGAGCATTTACCGTTCCCAGGGAGCTTCGTCTCGTGAGGCATGAGAATGGAAAACTATACATTCACCAAAATCCGGCAAAGGAAATAGAAGAACTAAAGCAGGAAGCGATAAACACGAAAAACCAGGTTGCATTACCTAGTAATACAGCATATCGGCTGCCTGGCGGTGAAGCATTTTCCCTTAACTTGGAGCTGAATAAGCAGGACGGAGAAACGGGTAATGCAGATATCCTTCTGCATTATGAAAGTGGTGAAACGGTAACCATTCATCTGGACTTCTTACAGAACCTTCTTCAAATGGATCGTTCCGATTGTAATCGGATTAAGCTTGGGTCATGGTTTACAGAACCACTGACAGCACCCCTAAGCAATCGTAATACCATACAAATTCAGCTTCTTATCGATAAAGGATCCATTGAGCTATTTTTGTATGATGGGCGAACCTGCTTAACTGCGTTGTGTTTTCCGGAAAAACATTCCTGCAGCTTAGAATTCTATAATTATTGTGAGAATGAAATAATACTAAATAATATAACCCTAAATCCAATTCGTCGGGCAAAATGGACGTATTGATACTTGTTTAAGGAGAAAACTTATGCTTGAAGATTTCTACAAATCTTATTGTGAAAGCCTATATGAAACGCTGCAGAAGATTAACAGCAGCCAGATGAAGATACTTATACAGAAAATAGACGATGCATATCAGAATTATAAGCAGGTCTTTGTTCTCGGCAATGGAGGAAGTGCGGCTTGTGCTTCCCATTGGGTTTGTGATTTCGGTAAGGGGATTAACACAGAAAAAGGGAAACGGATGAAGATATTCTCCCTCTCGGATAATGCTTCTATTCTGACAGCTCTTGGTAATGATATATCCTATGATGATGTCTTTTGCTATCAGCTGAAGAACTTAGCGGTGCAGAAAGACCTTGTAATCTTCTTGTCCGTATCCGGTAATTCGAAGAATTTACTTAAGGCAGCGGATTATTGTAACGGTATCGGGTGTGATACCGTCTCCATAATCGGAAATTATCATGGAGAGCTAGGCAAACGCACAAAATTAAATATAACCTTACAATCCCAGAATTATGGAATTGTGGAGGACATTCATCTGATCATAAACCACATTCTTTCTCAATATATGAAGCAGCGGAATCTGCAGCTCGATGAGATACTGAATAGGAAAGATGGAAAGGAAGCTAATGTATGCTGCTAGGTGCAATTGATATCGGAGGAACCAAAACCTTAGTCGGTATTGTACATACCACGGGTAGGATTCTCACGAAGCGACAGGTTTCCACCGATACCACTAGTCTATCCTCTTGGCTAAAGGTATGTTCCGATATGCTAAGGGAATGTACAATGGAGATTAGCTGTACGATGCAGGATTTACTGGGGATCGGGATAAATCTTCCGGGTATGGTGGATATCAAACAGGGGCATTTGCTGCGATGCTCCTACCCGGGATGGGAGAAGTTCCCGGTTAAGAAGAGAATGGTAGGCTTAACCGGCATAGATAATATATATGTTGATAATGATGTTAACTCCTGTGCCATAGGGGAAATGCATTTTGGTTTTCAAAATACCTATCGAAATTTCCTATGGATAACCGTAAGCACTGGGATTGGAGGAGCGATTGTAAGTGACGGCTGTTTAATCCGAGGAGCTTTAGGATGTGCCGGTGAGATAGGCCATACCAAGGTAGAATATGACAAGCCTGCCCTCTGTGCTTGCGGCCAGGTGGGATGCCTGGAAGCACATGCATCCGGAACAGCAATTACAAGAGAAGTTCAAAGAAATGCCTTGATAGATCCGGCCTTTCATAAACATTTTATCGATATGGGAGAACCTTTGGATGCGAAAGGATGTGCTGTGCTTGCCCGCAATGGGGATGAAACCGCCTTGTCGATTTATCAGGCGGCAGCCAGAGCTTTAGGGCGGGGAATTGGAAATGCGGTTAACCTTTTTAATCCGGAAGCTGTCATTTTTGGCGGCGGAGTAGGAAATTCATTGGATATTATTAAGCCAAAGTTTCTGCATGTCTTAAACCAAACCGTGAATCCAGCCTTGCTTCCGGTTGAAATTGTGCAATCAAAACTTGGATACCAAGCTGCGCTTATCGGGGCGGCTGCTTTGGTAGTAGATTATAATGGGAATAGAACATTGGATTGTTAAACTTGGGCATCAGGAGTGAAGGTTGAAAAAACAAGTTTTTTAACCATAAGATTTTGCCTTAGTTAGCAAGGTTGTATGAAACATTTGGCACAAAAACTTAATAATGTGCAAAATACAAACGCAGGAATGGATATAAAAATGGTGAAATATAAATTTGAAAAATTATTTACGAAAACCTTTCAAGAACATCAAAAGGATTCAGTTCCGATCAGGGAAGCTGCCTGCTTAAGAGTACAGTTTCCTGCGATTTTGGAACCGATTCCGGAAGATCTCTATATTGTAGGAGGTGCAAAATACCATCCGATCGGCTTCTCTCCGAAGGATGCGGAGGATTTTGGATACTACTGCAGAACCAAAGAGCTGGAACAGCTTAGGAAGGAGGAAACCGATCCAGAGGAAAGAAAAGAGCTGGAACTGCTTCTGGAATTTTGGAGGGAGAATCAAAGCCGGTATAAGACGAGAAAGGCATATCCAAAGGAAGTTAAAAAAAGGCTTGCCAGTGATGATTTAAACGATATTTATCCGGCCTATCCCCTCTATCGTATGACCGGCTGCATCATTGACTATGATAAACTGTTACAACTTGGGATACCCGGAATTAAGAAAGAAATATCCGAATATGCCAAACAGGAAAACAATCCCCTCTACGGCGCAATGCTGGAAGCCTTAGAAATCTTAAAGGATAGCTTGCAATTCTATGCAGATCAATGTGAGGAGAAGAAAGCATACGTTTCAAAGGAAAGAGCATCCCAGCTGCAGGAAATGAGGGAAAATCTTATCTTTCTTAAAAATAATGCTCCTGAAACATTTCATCAGGCAGCACAGCTTGCATGGCTTTATTCCATCCTTGCGCATACCCTGGATTATGGCCGGATGGATGTATATTTAGGAGATTTTCTGGAGAGGGATCAAAAGAAACCTATTTTCAGAAGGGCGGTACTCAGCTGATGATTACCGTTGCAAGTACGAAAGACCTAAAGGATGCTATGGTTCATCCGGAGCTTTATTCCAATCTGTTTGTACGTGTTGGTGGGTATAGCGGTCGTTTCATTAGTCTCCCAAGGGATGTTCAATTGGATATTCTTCGTCGAACCACGTATGAAGGGGAGGAATGAATAGAAATCGATAGGCTTCTGTCATATGAAAAACAGATGGGTCATATGAAAAACAAACGTGTCATATGAAAAACAGATGGAGCGAGATACCAAAAATAATCAAATTATGTCACATATTATTCAAAAAGTGTCATTTAAAGCTTGAATTAGTGAAAATGTTATGGTAAAATTTAATCAGAATAATCAAATACGATTGAATCATAGACTAAGGGGGTAATGAAAATAAAAAAACTGGTCGTCATTCATACTTCACCTGCAACCGTAGAGAGTTTAACTTCCTTAATTAAGCAGGAAATCGGTAAGGTGGAAGTAGTTAATATTTTAGATGATTCCATATTAAAGGATTTGATTCAAAAGAATCATGTGGAATTTGTAGAAGAACGTTGGCTGCAATATGCAACCATAGCAGCTTCGATGGGGGCAGATGCCGTATTGAGCGCATGCTCTTCCGTAGGAGAAATTGCAGAAAAAGCGAATGCGAAACTGGACATTCCAGTGTATCGAATCGATGAAGCCATGGCAGAAAAAGCAGTACAGATGGGGAATACAATCAGTGTCTTTGCAACCCTATCTTCTACTTTAGACCCTACTGTCAATCTAATAAAAAGAAAAGCAGAGAGTTTAGGGAAGGACTGTACACTTCATACCGTTTTAGTGCCGGATGCATATGAAGAGCTTATGCGGGGAAATCGTTCTCTGCATAATAAAAAAATCCAAGAAACGGTTCTCAAATATGCAGCGGATTCCGATGTCCTGGTTCTGGCGCAGGCTTCTATGGCTTTAGCAGTAGATGAGTTAAAGGGAATCGATATGGATAAGGTGCTGACAAGTCCCCGCCTTGGAGTCGCAAAATTGAAAAAAGAGTTTTTCCATATTTCATGATTTGGAAAGGGGTTTCACAGTGGATACGTCTATAAAAACCGAAAAGGAATCCTACTATATTGGAGTGGATTTAGGTACGACCCATATAAAAGCAGCTGTTTTTGATCCCGATGGGTCTTTACTAGAACTAAGGAAGACATCGACACCGATTGAAACAGATGGATACGGGCAGATTTATGATCCTTTCATCTTCTATGGCATCGTCATTGATCAGTTATCCCTGCTTCTTAACCGGTATCCGAATACGAAGGGAATTTCCATTACAGGAATGTCGGAAGCAGGCTTAATTATAAACCGTACTACCGGGAAAGAGGAAACTCCAATTCTACCGTGGTTTGACAGAAGGACAGTCTCTTTAGCCGATCGGGTAAAAGAGGAGAGAGAGGCGGATAATTTCTATAAAACTGGGTTACATAACAGCTTTAAATATGGGATTTATAAATATCTCTGGCTTCTTAATTCAAAGAATATCCGAACAGAAGATACGATATGGCTTTCCGTCTGCGACTATATTGGGTGGAAACTCACCGGGGTTTTTGCCAGTGATCCCAGCTTTGCAGCCAGAACCTATGTATACGATATTGGTAACCGGGAATGGGATACGAAAAGACTTGGGGAATATAATCTTACGGAAAATAATTTCCCCAAGGTCTATCCTTCTGGGAAGAGGATCGGATCCTTATCTGATCCGGTACTTAATTCAAAGCTGCACAAGGGATCTGTTATGGTATGCATTGGAGGCCATGACCATGCATGTGCAGCATATGCTGTACTTAATGAGGATAAGAATCGAATCTGCAATAGTGTAGGAACCGCCGAGACCTATCTGGGAATGGACGAGCATTTTTCTATGTCGGAAGCCCGGTACCATTCCGGAATGGTCTATGGTCCTTTTTTAAATGGAAAAGACTATTTTTGGATGGCGAATATTTCATCCTCAGGACAATCGATGGAATGGTTTTATAAAAAGGTATTAAATACGGAAGCGGATTACCAAAGGATGAATGCCGCTATTACCTCCATGCCGAAGGAACCGACTGGTATCCTGTATTATCCTTATCTATCCGGCATTGGAACTCCTTTTTATCGGTCGGATGTCGGAGGCGGGTTCTTCGGTTTACGGGAAACACATGGTACAAAGGAGATCCTAAAAGCAATTTTGGAAGGGGTCAATTACCAAGGAAAATGGATTCTGTCCCTGGTACCGGATATTGAACCGGCAAGACTTAAGGATGTCATCTGTGTTGGCGGTGCCGCTAACAGTGCTCCCTGGATGCAAATAAAAGCAAATATCTTAGGAATACCGGTTACTGTTCCCAAGGTATCTGAGGCTACCCTTCTGGGGGCGGTAGCCGTTATGCTAGAGAAAAATTATGGAATGGAGGAGAAACAAAAGTTTTTATCCGGCAGCCATAAATGTATTCAGACATATGAAGTAGAGCATGCAATAAGTAAAAAATATAAGGATATCTATGCAAATAAATATACATTCCTAATAGACAGGATATTAAAATAGGAACTGAGTAAGAAAGTATGAGGTAATATATGAGAAAAATAGAAAATTTAACAGAAGTATTAAGAAAAGGACATGAAGGCAGATATGCAGTAGGCTCCTTTTCACCGCGGTATACAAAACTTATATTGCCTATCGTGGAGGCTGCGATAGAAACAAAATCACCGGTGATCATTCAGATATCGGAAAAAGAAATTTATCGGCATAAGGTGGATATAAATGATTTTGCGGAGAAGTTTTTTGGTGTCATTGATGAGCTGAAGCCGACGATACCAATTGTTCTCCATTTGGATCATACCAAAGACTTTGCAATTATTAAGCAGGCAATTGCAGCCAAATTTACTTCTGTTATGATTGATGCATCCGAATATGAATTTGACAAAAATGTAGAACTGACAAAGCAAATCGTAGCCTATTCCCATCCGTATGGCGTAACGGTCGAAGCGGAACTGGGTAAAATTGGAACAACCGATTTTGTGGAAACCGAACATGATGAAGAGCTTTTCACTGTGCCAAAGGAAGCAAAGAGCTTTGTTGAATTAACGAAGGTAGATGCACTGGCAGTATCGGTCGGAACCGCCCATGGGGTCTATACGGTAAGGAAGCCTCGAGTTGATTATGACCGACTGCTATCCATTAATCAATTGACGAAAACCCCCTTAGTATTGCATGGTGGGTCCGGTGTACCAAGTGATATGGTAATTAAAGCAGTACAGATGCCATCGGGTGGAGTCAGCAAGGTAAATATTGCTACTGACGTTGAGCAGGCAATGCTGAAAGTAATCGGAAGGGAAACGCATATAACGGAGGAAGAACTAAACAGGTATCCACAGGAGATACTAAAGAAAGCAAGAACAGCCGTTAAGGAGTTAGTGAAGGATAAAATAAACCATTATTTATTAAGTGCAGGGAAGGCAGAATAAAGAAGTTTGCAGGCTTTGAAGAAAGGCATGGTAATGAATATGAAAGATAAGAAATTACATATGATTGGTAATGCTCATTTGGATCCGGTCTGGCTTTGGAATTGGCAGGAAGGCTTTCAGGAGGTGAAAGCAACTTTTCAATCCGCACTGGATCGTATGATGGAAAATGAAGATTTTATTTTTTCTTGTAGCTCAGCAGTGTTTTATGAATGGGTAGAAAAAAATAACCCCAAGATGTTTGAAGAGATTGTAGAACGAGTGAAAGAAGGAAGATGGGAGATTGTCGGCGGATGGTATGTTCAGCCGGATTGTAATATTCCGAATGGAGAATCTTTCGTGCGCCACGGCTTATATTCGCAGCGCTATTTTCTTAAAAAGTTTGGCCGGATAGCCAAAACCGGCTATAATGTAGATAGCTTTGGTCATAATGGAATGCTTCCGCAAATACTGGCCAAGAGTGGAATGGAGAACTATGTATTTATGCGTCCGATGCCGTTAGAGAAAGGACTTCCCGGAAGAATTTTCTGGTGGAGATCTGAGGATGGTTCCAAAGTATTAACCTATCGGATACCCTATGAATACTGCAGTAGTGGAAAAGATCTGGAATACCATGCAAACCGGTTGCTCTATGAACTAAAAGACGGGGAAGATGAGATGATGATGTTCTACGGCGTTGGTAATCATGGCGGTGGTCCAACGAAGGAGAATATTAAAAGTATTCATGAACTGAATGAGAGAGAAGATATGCCGACCCTTAAGATGAGCAGTACCATATCTTTCTTTGACAGTATTCGTAAGAGCGGGAAAGAATATCCGGTGGTACAGGGTGATTTGCAGCATCATGCCAGTGGTTGCTATAGCGTACTTTCCAATATTAAGAAAGAAAACCGGAAAGCAGAAACTCTGTTAGTTAATGCGGAAAAATGGAGTACGATTTCCAAGGTTGTAAAAGGGCAGCCTTACCCGGAAGATTTTGAGCAGGCATGGAAGGGAGTTATGTTTAACCAGTTCCACGATATCCTGGCAGGCACCAGCATACCTTCGGCTTATGAGGATGCTTCCTATCTTTACGGGGAAGCTATGGCAATCGGGCAAAGGAATTTAAATTATGCGATTCAGGCTTTATCCTGGGATATTCATATTGAAGAGGATGTAACGATGAAACCAATCGTTGTATTTAATTCCCACAGTTGGTCTGGTAAGATGGCAGTCGATCTTGAGATTCGCGGATTAAGTAATGATAATTTTAAACTGACGGATGAGCAGGGAAATGTCGTTCCTGCACAGAGAATTCGTTCCGAGGCAACCGTTAACGGACAATCCCGTCTCCTATTTGTGGCAGATCTGCCAAGTATGGGGTACCGGGTATTTAAGCTATATCTTAAGACAGAAGCGCCAATCGACCTGCCTCATGTTCCTATTACAGAAAACTCGGTGGAAAATGACCGATACCGGTTAGAATTAAACCCGGAAACCGGCTGCCTAAAAAGCTTCTATGATAAGAAAAATGACCTGGAAATATTAAGGCGGGAAGGGGCAAGGCTGGCCGTTATCGAAGATAAATCCGATACCTGGAGTCATAATGTCTTTAAGTTTGACAAAGAAATTGCTAACATGGAAGTGGTATCCATTCGCATCCTGGAGGATGGACCGGTAAGATCAACCCTTCGTGTAAAGAGTAAGTATAAGGCTTCCTTTGTGCTACAGGATTTTAGGGTTTATAAAGAGCTTGATTCGATCGAAGTTAAGGTGAAGGTGGACTGGAGAGAGCCCCAGACGATACTAAAGGTGAAATTCCCTGTTAACTTTAATTTTAGAAAGCCAACCTATGAGATACCTTATGGATATATTGAAAAGAGTGCGAATGGTGAGGAGGAACCCGGGCAGACCTGGATTGATTTTTCGGGAGAACATTTTAACAACGGAAAGCTCTATGGCTTGGGCATTGCAAATGACAGCAAATACAGCTATAGCTTTGACATTGATGAAATGGCAATCACCATCCTTAAGAACTCGGTTTATGCACATCATGACCCGAAAAAGCTGGATCCACAGGAAGAATACGATTATGTTGATTATGGTGTTCAGGAGATGACCTATGCTTTAATTCCTCATGAAGGGGGATGGAAGGACTCGGATATTATTCAAAGAGCGATGGAGCTTAATCAAAGGCCAATCTGTGTGATTGAAACCTTCCATGAAGGAAAGCTCCCTCAGGTTCAATCTTTTGCCGATGTAGATAGTAAAGAAATCGTAATTACTGTGATGAAGGAAGCAGAGGATAAGGATGGTGTTATCCTTCGTGCCTATGAAACGATGAAGCACAAGGTTCATGCGACCTTTCACCTTCCGTTTATGGAGCGTACCATAACCATGGACTTTGCTCCCTGTGAAATCAAGACAATTAAGATTCCCTATGATAAGGAAGCAGATGCTGTTGAAGTCAATATGTTAGAAATGTAACCATTCTTGTTCGGGTGTCAAAGCATTGCCGGCACCCGAATAAGTTCTTAACCGGAAGATCGAAATAGGAGTATGGGATATGAAAAAATTAGGGGAACATTTATATGTCTATCAAGATACCTGTCAGGTATATATTATTAAGAATAATGACCGTGCAGTTCTGGTTGATTTTGGAAGCGGAGATGTCCTAGATGCTTTAGAGGGGATTGGCGTAGCAAAGGTTACCGATGTCCTGGTTACCCATCATCACCGGGATCAGATACAGGGACTAAAGAAAGCAACGGACTTAGGAATTGCTGTCTGGGTTCCCCATCAGGAACAGGAACTTATCAGCAATGCGGATGAATTATGGCAAAGAAGAGAAATCTATAATAATTATAATAATCGTCAGGATCGTTTCTCCCTCCTACATTCGGTCAGTATTACCGGAACTCTTAAGGATTATGATACGGTGAAGCGAAATGGAATAGAATTTACCATTCTGCCAACGCCGGGACATACGACCGGTTCGATTTCGATTGCGGCTACGATCGATAGCCAAAAGATCTGTTTTACCGGTGACCTAATCTATCCTGGCGGAAAGCTCTGGTCCCTGGCAGCAACGCAGTGGACCTATAATGGCGGAGAAGGCCTACCGCATCATGTCCTATCCCTCTTAGCTTTGAAGGAACAAAACTTTGATAAGCTTCTACCTTCTCATGGGGATATCCTTGATTCGAAGGAAACTGTTTTAGAGTCCATTGATTTATTGGTGGAACGATTAAGCCGCTTGATGAAGCTTAGGCGCCAGAATCCCAGACTGTTTCTTTTGCGGGATAATCCGTATGAGCACATTACGGAGCATGTCTTATTTAATCGAACCAGTATGGCGAACTCCTATGTTCTTATCTCAAAAAGCGGAAAGGCACTTTTTATTGACTTTGGTTACGACTTTATGGCAGGACCCGCCGCCGGATCCGATCGGAGTTCCCGAAGGCCTTGGCTCTATACAATCCCAAAGCTTTTTACGGATTATGGGGTTACGAAAATCGATGCCTGCATTCCGACGCACTATCACGATGACCATGTTGCCGGCTTCAACCTTTTAAAGAAAGTGTATCATACCAGGATACTCTGCCCTGAAAACTTCGCCGATCTTTTGAATTCTCCCGAAAATTATGATCTTCCTTGCCTCTGGTATGATCCAATTCCGGTAGATGAAGCTCTGGGGTTAGGTCAAAAGATTACGTGGGAAGAATATGAACTTATTTTGCACCCTCTTTCCGGGCATACCAGGTATGCGGTGGCAATAGAGTTTATGGCAGATGGAAAAAAGATTCTCTGTACCGGGGATCAATATGCGGATGGAGACGGTTTGTTTTGTAACTATGTTTATAAGAATAAATTCGAAGCGGATGATTTCTTTAACAGTGCTCAGCTATACCAAAGAATTCAACCGGATATCCTGCTCTCTGGTCATTGGCAGAGTTTAAATTATAAGGATACGTATGCCAGGGAGTTAGAAGCATTGGGTAAAGAAGTCAGCGAGCTGCATAAGTCCTTACTCCCTCTTGGAGAAGATACCGTTCTTACGGATGATTTCTTTGCTACTTTTCATCCATATCAGCTGCAGGTGAAAGAGAAGGAAACATTCTCCGTGAAAATCGAGATAACCAATCCCTTCCGGCACAGGGTACCGGTTCAAGTGCAGTTGGTTTTACCGGAAGGCTTTCATAGCAAACATGACAAAACTTCCTTTGAAAAAGAGATGGGAGCTCAGGAGAATGCGTCCTTTACAATTGAAATAACCGCACCGAAGGAATCGGTTCACAGAGCCCGTATCGGCTGTGATTTAACCTTAGGTGATATACGATTTGGGCAGCAGGCAGAGATGCTGGTAACGGTGTGCAAGCAGAAATCGAAATAGGATATAAATATAGAGGATAGGTAGTAAAAAGATGGAGGTTATTATGCCACATACAGTAGTAATTGCAGATGATATCACTGGAGCAAACGATATTGGAATTATGTATAGCAAGGCGGGTCTTGATAGTGTCGTATACAGCTACGATAAGCTGGAGCAGGGTATGGAATTTTCGGATGATGTAACAATTATTGATACCAACTCCAGATTTTGCTCCTATGAGGATGCCTACCAAAGGGTATATGAAGCAACAAAAAGATTTGATAAAAACAAGGTACAGCAATTCTATGATAAGCAATGTTCTGTTTTTCGTGGGAATATCGGTGCGGAATTTGATGCGATGCTGGATGCCCTCAACGAGGAGTTTGCGATTGTTGTTCTTGGTTTTCCGGACAACGGGAGAACGACGCTTCATAGCATTCATTATGTGTATGGGACTAGGCTGGAGGAGTCTCAATTTCGGAATGATCCGGTACATCCCATGCGGCAGTCGAATCTGGTTGACATCCTTCAAGCCCAGACAAAACGTAAGGTTTCTGCAATTCCTTATGAAGTCCTGGAGCAAGGGGTAGAAGCGTTACAAAAGCTTCTAAAGCAGATGCAAAAGGAAACAAATTATGCTATCCTTGATGTAAGAAATAATGATGATCTTTCCCTTATTGCAAAGGCAGTAAAAGACTACAAGGTAATCTGCGGAAGCTCTGCTCTAGGCTATTATCTTGGCTTACTTCAAACGCGGAATAAGAAAGAAGATCACATACAGATAACTCAAAACAGAAACTCCAAAATGCTTTGTATCGCAGGAAGTCTGACCCCGCAGACGAAAGCGCAGCTGAACTATATGGAGAAGAAAAAATATCCGGTTCTAATGCTGGATACGACGAAGCTGTTCTCTGAAGAAGAGAGAAGGTTGGAGGAAGAACGTATACTTAAGGAGTATGAAGCAGCTTATCAGAAAAGTGATATTATAGTCATCCACTCCATGAACAAAGAGGAGGATGTTCAGAATACGAAGAGGCTGGCTGCTTCTCATCATATCGATAATACGGCGGTTTCCGAAATGGTATCTTATACCCTTGCGAAACTCGCAAAGCAAATCAGCAAGCAATATCATATTCAAAAATATATTATCTGCGGAGGGGATACCTCGGCATCCTTCTGCAGTAGGATGGATATCAAAGGTATGAGGGTAATCAAGGAAATCGAAGCCGGTTTGCCAATCTGTCAAAGTATAACCATGCCATACGATCAGTTGATATTAAAATCGGGAAGTTTTGGCTCTGTAGAGTTCATAGAAAAAGCAAAAAATATTTTAACAAAGGAATAATCAAGCAAAGGGAAGCTCAAATATTCAATGTTTATTGAAAAAAGCAAAAGAACTCTAGATGAGCAAGAAGCTGTGTAGAAATGAGGAAAAACATGAAGGAAAAATTATATCTGAATCAGTTAATGCAGGAATATCCTGTATTGTTCTCATGCAGAGAGGATATTGAAAAAGCTTTTGAAATAATCCGTGACTCCTATGCGCGTGCAGGTAAACTTCTGGTTTGTGGAAATGGTGGCAGCGGTGCCGACGCAGAGCATATCGTGGGTGAATTAATGAAGGAATTCTACATCAAACGTCCTATTAATCGGCAGATGCAGGAAACACTAAGTACCTTTGGCCAGGAGGGAGAAGTCCTTGGAAAACATCTGCAAGGGGCTCTTAGCGCAATAACATTAACCAGTAATATTGCATTATCTACCGCGTATGCCAATGATGCAAAGCCGGAATTGGTTTTTGCACAGCAGGTATTCGGCTATGGAAAAAAAGAAGATGTTCTTATCGGTATCAGCACCTCCGGAAATTCAAAAAACGTTATCTATGCCATGATTACAGCCAAGGCAATGGGTCTTAAGACCATTGGTCTGACCGGAAAAACCGGTGGTGCCTTAAAAGAGTTATGTGATGTGTGTATCTGTACTCCGAGTGAGATTACCTACCAGATACAAGAGCTTCATCTTCCGATTTACCATACCCTTTGCAGAATGATAGAGGAGGTATTTTTCGGATGCAATGCATAGCAGGAATCGATATTGGAGGAACCAAATGTGCGGTAAGCCTTGGGAAGGTATCGGAGAATACCGTAGAAATTATTGATAAGATAAAAATAAAGACTCCTACCAGCCCGGAGGATGCCATACACGCTATGGTTGATCGATTAAAAGAATTAATTACGAAACATTCGGAATGCAAACTGGAATCTATCGGAATTAGTTGTGGCAGCCCGTTAGATTCTAAGAAAGGGCTTATCCTGTCTCCGCCGAACTTAAGCAATTGGGATAGTGTGGATATCCTCACTCCCTTTCGGCAGGAATTTCATGTACCAGCTGCGGTCCAAAATGATGCGAATGCCTGTGCTTTGGCGGAATGGCTGTGGGGGGCGGGAAAAGGCTGTGAAAATATGATATTTCTAACCTTTGGCACCGGTATGGGGGCAGGGTTAATTCTTAACAACAAGCTCTATGTCGGAACGAATGATATGGCCGGCGAGGTAGGTCATATTCGTTTAGAGAAGGAGGGGCCGGTTGGTTATCATAAGGCCGGATCCTTTGAAGGCTTCTGCAGCGGCGGTGGTATCGCTAAGTTTTCAAGAGCAGCGGTTGAGGAATATAAAACCCGGGAAAAGCATACGAAAATTTTAGAAATTCAACCGGATATTGATAAGATAACCACGGCGGATGTGGGGAAGGCTGCCGAGGAAGGAGACGATCTGGCACTGCAAATTTTCCGGAAAGTAGGAAAGCAGTTGGGAAAGGGTCTTTCTATTCTGATTGATACATTAAATCCGCAAAGAATTGTAATCGGAAGTATATTCCTTAGACAGGAAAAATTGCTGAGAGAGCCTATGGAGGCAGTGATTGCACAGGAAGCCTTAAGCTATAACCGTGAAGTCTGTGAGATTGTAGCAGCAGGGCTCGGGGAACAAATTGGTGATTATGCTGCATTATCCGTAGCATTCAATTCCATAAGGAGGTAACGAGAGTGAAAGTACGCGATCCATATTTTAAATTAGAAAAAATCAGAAAGTATATTGATGAAGATATCTATAACACTAGGGTTCGTGATTCTATTAAGTTAGAACAATGGAAGTACTTTGAGACATCCATGGAGGATAAGATAGGTCATGCTTATGACCCGAATTATGATGATTCCGACTGGTCTGATTTTAAGCTTTGGGATTCCTGGGGAGGCTACGATAAAGTCGCATGGTTTCGGTGCAATGTTACGATTCCGGAAAGCTTCCTAAAAAAGACCGTGGCCTTTAAGGGAATCGTAGGTCCCAGGGACGGCGGAGGTTCTACGGCAGAAACCTTGCTGTACATCAATGGAAAACCGGTACAGGCAATAGATGTCTGGCATGAGGAAGCATTCCTTGATCCTGCCATCTATGAGAAAAACCGAAAGCTTCGGATCGCCTTAAAGAGCTGGAGCGGAGTACTGGATATACCGAAAGTACGGGTGTTTAAAGATGCGGAGCTTGTAGCAATTGATCCCTATGTGGATAAATTCTATTATACGATCGATACTTTATTAAAGTGTACTGAATTATTGAATGAGAATGACTTAAGAAGAATTAAGCTTACCAAGCTTTTAACAGATACCTTCCGAAAGATTGATTTCTTAAATTATAAGAAAGAACCCTATTATACTTCCATTCAGGAAGCATTAAAATTCGTTCAGGCCGGTTTGGAAGATTATGCAAAGATCGAAGAAATCAAGCCTACAGTAACCGGTGTCGGGCATTCCCATATCGATATGGGATGGTTATGGAGATATTCGGCAACCCGTGAGAAAGCGTCCAGAACCTTCTCTACGGTATTAAATCTGATGCGACTCTTTCCAGAATATCGTTATATGCATTCCTCCCCGCAGCTGTATCGGTGGGTTAAGGAGGATTACCCGGAGATTTTTGCCCAGGTGAAAGACAAGATTAAGGAAGGCCAATGGGAAATTACCGGAGGAATGTGGGTAGAATCCGATACGAATCTTCCGAGTGGAGAGTCCTTGGTACGCCAGTTCCTTTTTGGAAAACGCTATATAAAAGAGGAGTTTGGCAAGGATTCAAAGCTATTGTGGCTTCCGGATGTCTTTGGATATAGCGGGGCTTTACCGCAGATAATGAAAAAATCCGATATGGATTACTTTATGACAACAAAGATCAGCTGGAATCAATATAACCATTTTCCATATGATACGTTCCGCTGGAGAGGAATTGACGGCAGTGAAATCTTTACCCATTTTATAACAACACCGGAAAATGGTTCCTGGTTTTATACCTATAATGGGCGAATGGAGCCTTCTGAAGTAACCGGAATATGGGAAAATTATAAGGATAAGGATAAGAACGAGGAGCTGTTGCTAGCCTTCGGATGGGGGGATGGTGGCGGCGGTCCAACCAAGGAGATGCTGGAGCGTGCCCGTGTGATGAAGAACATACCGGGAATTCCAAAGGTACAGATCGATACAACGGAAAGCTATTTTAAACGGATCCATGACAGAATCCCAGAGGATTGCTTGAATGTCTGGGAAGGGGAATTATACTTTGAAATGCATCGCGGTACCTATACCTCCCAAGGCTTTATTAAGCGAGCTAACCGTAAATCAGAGCTTCTTATGCATGATGTGGAGTTCCTAAGCGTTTTAGCGGATTCCCTAAATCAGGAGGATCAATATCCGAAGAAGAAGATTAACCGTATCTGGGAGAATATCCTGCTAAATCAGTTTCATGATGTCCTTCCTGGTTCTTCCATCCGACAGGTATATGAGGATTGCAGAGTCCTATACCAGAATATAAAAGAGGAAGGAAATCAGTTACTTAATCAGGCTTTTGCAAGAATCTGCGCGGCCTCTTCTCAGGATCCAGACAGTATCCTTGTATTTAATACAATCGGATGGGTAAGAAGTGATATTCTTACGATGCCATACAGTAATACGATAACCAGCGAAACCACTTTTACCGATACGTTGGGTAACGCAATTAAGAGCCAGGCAGCAAAGGAGGGTATGGTTCTTTACATAGAAAATATACCGGCCTATGGGTTTAAGAAAATCGTCATATCGAATCAGGATTATGAGGTTAAGTCCAGCCTGAGGATCGAAGAAGACCACCTGGAAAATTCTTATTTCTCCATTGACCTAAATGATAGAGGAGAAATCATTTCCCTCATAGATAAGCGGAACAAGAAGCAGGTATGCTGCGGCAAGCCGATGAATGTGCTTTGTGCCTTTGAAGATAAGCCGTTGCGTTTTGATGCCTGGGATATTGATGTCTTCTACCGGGAAAAACCGTATGGACCGATGCAGCTAATAAGCCGAAAGGTTGTTGAAAATGGTCCGGTCAGAGGAATCTTAAGGTTAACCTGGCAGTTTAATAATTCAATCATTCGCCAGGATATGACGATTTATCAGGATAAGGATCGGATTGATTTTGCAACACAGGTTTCCTGGAAGGAGGAGCAGGTTCTATTAAAAGCTTTCTTCCCGGTCGATATTCATTCCTCCGAAGCAACCTACGAAATTCAATTTGGTAATATCAATCGCCCAACCCATACGAATACGGAATGGGATTTTGCAAAGTTTGAAGTTTCCGCTCATAAATGGGTTGATTTATCGGAAGGCAGCTATGGGGTGTCCTTATTAAATGATTGTAAGTATGGATATGACATTCATGAGAATGTGATTGGTATCACCCTTATTAAATCAGCGGTTCGCCCGGATGAAACGGCAGATCGCGGGGAGCATACGTTTACCTATTCCCTTTATCCGCATAAGGGAGGTTGGCAGGAAAGTAACGTACAACAGTCTGCGATGGAGCTAAACGTATCCCTCGTTGGAAAGGAAACCGGCGGGGATGCCAAGCTAAATGATTCCTTTGGACTACTATCCGTAGATTCTGACCATGTCGTTATCGATACCGTAAAAAGAGCGGAAGAGGAAAGGGCATATATCATAAGACTCTATGAATTTAAGAATGAGAAAGAGCAAGGCATTACGATGTCCTTTGGGCTTCCTGTTAAAAAGGTGGTAGAGACAAACCTGATTGAGAGAGAATTGGGTGACGTAGACGTAACCGACGGACAAATTCATTTTGACATCACCGGATACGAAGTAAAGACATATAAAGTATACTTTTAAGTAAGGGTACCTAGGGAGTGCATTCAATATTTAGTTTATACGGAATCACTCCCTTTTTTGAAGGAATGAAGGAGCCTTGGTGTGGCGGATAGGAGGCAGCAAATTGTTACAAGTGAAAGGAATGTCATTCATGCTTGCATTAGAAGATGGAAATTTTCCTTTAAATTATCAGGGTAAATCGGAACTGTCGGGTCAGGAAGTTTATTCCTTTACCTTGGAGGAAAAAGAGATCGATGCTTCGGTAATTCTTCGGAAGGAGAATGGTGTACAGATTGGTACGGTAGCGGTTCATCTTAAGAATCAGCCATTTCGAGAAAATTATAATCTCGTAGAGCAGGCACCGATACAACTAACGATCGCTTTTGACGATCTTCCAAAACAGATGTGTGCAGTATATCAGCATAGGGACTGGTGGAGCCGACCTGCATTTATATCTTCCTACGAGGAGATCCCGGAAAGGACGCAATCCCTATATCTTCAGGGAGAGAAAAGCTATGGATATATTCTTCCTATGGTTGGAGAAAAAACAAAGACCTATCTGGCTAAAGGCACAAGGTCTGAGCTTACCTTTACGATGACAGCTTATACCGGAGGACTTCATCAGGTAGAGGATCTATGCTTTTTATTAAGTGAAGGGGAAGATCTGTATGAGATTATCGAACGGGTATTTAAAAAGGCATGCCAGTTAAAAAGGATACCCACGAAGGCGGATCGAAGATTTCCCGAGATGTTTGAGTATTTTGGCTGGTGCAGCTGGGATGCATTCTATACCGATATTTCCGAGAAAAAGGTGCTCAAAAAGGTACAGGAATTGAAGGAAAAGAAGATTCCGGTACGTTGGATTTTGCTGGATGACGGCTGGCTAAGTGTTAAAAACCAGTGTTTAACCGATTTCCGGCCGGATCCGATTAAGTTCCCAAAGGAATTTAAGAATATGACCAAAACGATTAAGGAAGAAACCGATATCCGTTGGATTGGTGTATGGCATGCTCTTGGCGGCTATTGGGGTGGAATAGCCCCGGAATCAGCTTTCGCGCAAGAATTAAAGGAGAATCTTTACGAAACAAAGAACGGTAAGCTGATTCCCCACTATGAGCCGGAAAAGGGCTTTGGCTTCTGGAGAAGATGGTATTCTTATTTAAGAGACCAAGGGATTGATTTTGTTAAGGTAGATGGTCAAAGTGCGTTAAAGAATTATTATAAAAACAATGAAGAGATTGCTAAGGTTGCTGCCGGTACACATACCGCACTAGAAGGGGCAGTATCCATGCTGATGAACGGAAATATCATCAATTGTATGGGAATGGCGATGGAAAATATACTCAATCGGCCGAACTCCTGTATTTCAAGAAACAGTGATGATTTCGTTCCAAATGAGGAAAAAGGCTTCCGTGAGCATATGCTGCAGAATACCTACAATGCGTTATATCATGACCAAGTCTATGTATGCGATTGGGACATGTATTGGACAAAGCATCCGGATGCCACAAAGCATGCTCTTGTTCGGGCAATCAGCGGCGGGCCGGTCTATGTTAGTGATCGAATTGGAGAATCGGTCTATGAGGAAATTCTTCCTCTGGTATATCACGACGGTAGAATTCTTCGGATGGATCGCTGTGCAAAACCAACGCTTGATTGCATCTTTCATTCGCCGCTGCAAGACCAGGTTCTAAAATTAACGAATACGGTGAATGGAACCGGGGCTATGGCAGCTTTTCCTATCAGTGAAACTAAGAAAGTCCTTAAAACAAAGCTGTCACCTTCCGAAATATATGATTTAAAGGGGGAGACCTTTGGTGCCTATCATTATTTTGACCGTTCCTTTACCATAATAAAACGGGAGGATTCTATTCCTGTGACACTAACGGAGAAGGATTATGCACTAATCTTGTTTCTTCCTATGAAGAAAGGAGTTACGCCGATTGGTTTAATTAATAAATACATGAGTGCCCATGCCATAAAATCCATTGCCTCCGGCGACACGCAGACGGTTATTACGTTGGTGGAGGGCGGTATCTTTGCTTTCTATAAACCGGAAACTCCCCACAGGGTCATAGCAAATGGCAATGACAGGACATATATGGTGCAAAAGAAAAATGGCTTTTACAGTATCGACCTCTCGGATTATATGGAAGAAGTCGTTGTAACCATTGAATAAAAGAAATAGCAGAAGAAAGGCGTGGTTTCTATTATGTACGAGCAGGAAAGAAAGCAGCTGCAAGAAATATGCAGATTATTATATGACCGTAATCTGGTATCTGCCAGCGATGGAAATATCAGTATGCGGGTGGGAGAGGGGCATATCCTGATTACACCCTCAAGAATGAATAAGGGTCTGCTGAATCCGGAAGATATGATTGTTTTGGATGGGAACGGGGTAGTTATTGAAGGAACGGGGAAGGCTTCCTCGGAATTTCCGATGCATCAGGCAATCTACCGAAAGCGGGGGGAGATCCGGGCAATTGTCCATACCCATCCGGTTTATGCTACCGCTTTTGCTCTGGCGGGAAAAACGATACCGGATAATTACCTGATTGAATCCAAGGTAATCCTTGGTTCAACTGCACTGGCGGAGTATGCAACTCCTGGTACCACCGAGATGGTTGATGTAATTTCACCCTATATCGATACGGTAAACAGCATCCTGCTTAAAAATCATGGCGCAATTACCTATGGTGTGGATCTTATCGATGCATACAATAGAATGGATGTATTAGAGGAAGTTGCAAAGACAATTATTATGTCAAAAATGATCGGGGAGCCGATTCTCATCAGCGAGGAAAATTTAGAAAAGTTAACCAAAAAGAAATGATATCAAGATAGGTCCCATGGATAACACTTAAACGTCGGAGGAAGAACATGGATAATAAAATAATGCTGATTACCTATGCGGATAGCTTTGGTAAGAATTTGAAAGAATTAAGGTTAATGCTGGACACTTATTTTAAAAAAGAAATTGGTGCGATTCATATCTTGCCCTTTTTCCCATCCTCAGGAGATCGTGGCTTTGCGCCTCTAACCTATGAAACCGTGGATCCGGAATTTGGAACATGGGAAGATATTGATGCATTGGCAAAGGATTATGAGTTGATGTTTGATTTTATGGTGAATCATCTATCCAGATGTTCGGAATATTTTTTGGATTTTATAGAGAATCACGATAACTCCCAATACAAGGATATGTTCCTAAGGTTTAAGAATTTTTGGCCGCAGGGGGAACCGACGGAGGAGGAAGTAGCCATGCTGAATAAGAGAAAGCCTCATGCGCCCTGCGTTGATATTGAATTTGCGGATGGTACAACCGAGAAGATCTGGTGTACCTTCAGCGAGGAGCAGATGGATCTTGATTTAAACTCTGAGGTTACCTGGGATTTTGTTGAACGCTCCTTGGAATGCTTAATGAACCACGGCGCTTCTATAATTCGTCTGGATGCTTTTGCCTTTGCAACAAAGAAACTGGGGACTTCCTGCTTCTTTGTTGAACCGGAGATGTGGGATCTAATGAAGCGCGTACAGGATATCTTAGACTGTAGAAATGTACCAATGCTGCCAGAGATTCATGACCATTATCAAATCCAGGAGAAAATCGCCGACCATGGCTATTATGTCTATGATTTTGCTTTGCCGGTACTGGTATTGCATACGATTTATACCGGAAGCGGTGAAAGATTAAAGCACTGGCTAAGAAACTGTCCCAGAAAGCAATTTACCACCCTGGATACTCATGACGGAATCGGAACGGTTGATGTTAAGGATCTTCTGACGGATGAAGAAATTGATGCGGTATGTAGTAAGACCTTGGAGCAGGGGGCAAACTTTAAGATGGATTACAGCGCTAAGGCAAAAGATAAGCCGGTAGTTTATCAAATTAACTGCACCTATTATTCGGCTGTAGGCAGTGATGAGGCATATTTACTTTCAAGAGCAATTCAATTCTTCGCTCCGGGAATTCCGCAGGTTTACTATGTGGGATTATTGGCCGGGGAAAATGATTATGAGTTAATGAAACGAACCGACTTCCCAAGAAATATTAGCAGACACAATTATACGATAGAAGAGATTGCAAAAGAGGTTAAGAAACCGGTTGTAAAAAAATTAGGTAAATTAATGCGCTTTCGCAATGAATATCCAGCCTTTGACGATGCCTGTATCGTAGAGGATACCGATGACCATATCCTCAGAATCCATAGAGTAAACGGCCAATATGAAGCAAAATTAGAGGCTAACCTAAAAGATTATCAATATACAATCACTTACCGGGATACGAAAACCGGCAAGTGGTATGAATTATAAAATATTGGTATAAGTAGGATAAGTCGTTTTAAGACTTTGACAGGAATATGGATGCCATCCCATTCATGCATATGGTTTTTAAAACGCATACAAGATATTACGCATACGAGATATTGAAGGTAAGATAGACAATGGAATAGGGAATTCATGGCGGACTGTCAAAAAATCAATGAAATAAATCAGAAAAAATTCGGATACTAAACTTTCAGACGGTATGGCTGGGATCCGTAAAACCTTAAATGCAGTAGGATAAGTAGAAAATTCAGTTAAATTGCCATAAGTATGGGAGGCACAGGGATGAAAAAGAAAAAATTATATATGATTGGAAATTCACATATTGATCCGGTGTGGTTTTGGAACTGGGATGAAGGGATGCAGGAGGTCAAGGCAACCTTTGCATCGGTTTTAGATCGAATGAAGGAATATGAGGAATTTAAATTTACCTCTACCTCCACTGCATTTTTTGAATGGATAGAGAAGACAGTCCCAACCATGTTTGAAGAGATTAAACAGAGAGTGGCAGAGGGCAGATGGGAATTGACCGGAGGCTGGTTTATTGAACCGGACTGCAACCTGCCATCGGGAGAGGCATTCGTCCGCCAAGGGCTGTATGGGCAGCGTTATCTTAAGGAAACGTTCGGCAAGATTAGTAAAACAGGCTCCAATGTCGATAGCTTTGGTCATGGATCCAATCTGCCGCAGTTTTTAAAGAAAAGCGGAATGGATAATTATGTGTTCATGAGACCAAGACTGGATAACCCTGTGTTTATATGGGAAAGTGCTGACAAAAGCAGTGTCAATGCCATCACTTTGCCCGGCGAATATACCACCTGGTTCTATGATGCAACGAAGAAGAATATCGAGGATACCCTTGCTGCAATGAAGGATTATGATAAGATGCCCTGCTGCTACGGTGTTGGGAATCATGGCGGCGGACCAACGAAGGAAAACATCGAAAGCATTCGAAAACTAAGAGATGAATATCCGGAAACGGAGCTTTCCTTTTCCTCCTACGAAGAATTTTTTAAAGACATAAAAGGACTTCCTCTTCAGAAGAAAAAGCAGCCCTTTGAGAAAATTAATCCAGGCTGCTATGCAATGGATTCAGAATTAAAAAAAGCAAACCGTCTTAGTGAGACAAGATTACAGCAGGCAGATATGCTACTATCGATTGGAGCGGCTGCCACCGGTAATTGGCTTAAGGAAGCAGGTAAAATGAAGGAGTTATGGAAGCTTCTTCTATTCAATCAGTTCCACGATACCTTAGGAGGAACTGCGATTAAGGAAGCACGAGATGAAGCAATCATGCAGTTTGGAACGGTGAGTGCTAATTGCGGTGCATTAAAAGCGGTTGCGATGCAGTCGATTGTTAACGAAGTGGATACCACCGGCAGCGGTTTCCCTCTTTTTCTCTTTAACTCCGACGGTAAAGAATTCTGTGGATTTGTCACGATTGAATTAAACTGGTTCTGTAAGCATCCATTGAAGCTTCTGGATCCGCAGGGAAAGGAGGTCCCTTATCAAAGGGTGCATACGAAAGCAAAGGTGCGTAACTATAATCTGGGTGGAAGAAGAAATATCGTATTCCATGCGACCATTCCTCCCTGTGGTTACAGCATATATCGGCTGCTTATTGAAGAACCATTCCTATGCTACAACAATGAAATGGAACTGGATCATACGGATTCCTATCTCATGGAAAATGAATATATCAAAGTTACCTTTGATAAAGAGACCGGCTTCTTAAACTCTCTATTCGAGAAAAAAACCGGGTATGAAAGTATCAAAAGACCGGTTTCCTTGCAGGTTTGGAAGGATGAAAGGGACACTTGGGGTAATATTCAGGAAAGGCATTATGAAGATACCGGAGAAACTTTTCGTTTGCTTTCTATTGAAAAAGTGGAAAGTGGAAGGATAAGGGAATGCATTCGCGTTATCTATGAGCATGAAGGCAGTCGATTGGAGCAGCGTTATTATCTTTATGCAGGAGAAAAGGAAATCGTTGTGGAAAATGTACTCTATTGGGATAAGGATTGGCATACGTTGAAATTTGAATATCCGCTCGAAATAGCAAAACCCCTGACAAGAGCAGAGGGTTCTTATGAGATCATCGAAAGAGAAATCCAGGACGAGGATGAATATTATATGCACCGTTTCTTAGATGTTACAGAAAAGGGCAGGGAAGGGCTGGCGATCGCCAATGATAGTAAGTATTCTTTCAGTTTTAGCAAGAGGTCTCTTCTTATAACCGTAGCCAGAAGCGCAATGTATGCCCAAGGGTATGGTAAGAATTGGTACAACCCACTGGAAAGTTATGAATTCGCTGATATTGGTAAGCAGTCGTTTACTTTCGTCCTTAGACCCCATAAAGAGACGCTGCCGGCTGCAGAGCTTTACCGAATGGCCCGCAGGGGGAATGGCTCCTTTGACTATCTTGCAGATAATTGCCATAGTGGAAAGGAACGAAGAACCGCCTTTTCCATGGCTTCCACCGATCAACCGGAGGTAGCAATTATGGCAGTTAAGAAAGCGGAGGATGATGAGGATTATATTGTGCGAATCTTAGAGCAGAGCGGAAAAGATCAATCTTATTGCCTGAACTTTCTGGGAGTAAACTATAACCTTTCCATTGGCCGTAATGAGATTCAAACCTTAAAAATTAATCCAATGTCTAAAGTGATAAAGCAGGTTAATTTACTGGAATTTGAGTAAATTTATGTATGAATTAATAAAAACGTATGTGAGCAATGCGATCGGAGCAAAAGATCATGAACTTGTTTTTTGTTCATGATATAACATGGTTATTATCAGTAAAGAAATCATCCGATCCGATTATTTAAGGTGAGAAGGTTACAATTACTATCATAGAAGTCGGAATAATTATGACCGCGTTGAATTGATTCATGAAAAGTAAGAAAGTGAGGTAAGCAGATTGGAGAAAAAGTATAAGTATCAGGACGAAAGCTTAAGTTTTAAAGAACGTGCAGAGGATATGGTTGCCCATATGACGGTAGAAGAGTGTGCCGGTCAGATGCTATTTAACAGTGCCAAGATAGAACGCTTGGGAGTTGAGTTCTATAATTGGTGGAATGAGGCGCTGCACGGTGTGGCAAGAGCAGGTATGGCCACAGTGTTTCCACAGGCAATCGGCTTGGCGGCAACCTTTGATGATGAATTACTTGAGAAGGTTGCGGATGTAATCGCTGCGGAGGGGCGTGCAAAATATAATGCATACCAGAAGCAGAAAGATTACGGCATCTATAAAGGCATCACCTTCTGGTCTCCGAATGTCAATATATTCCGTGATCCTAGATGGGGCAGAGGTCAGGAAACCTATGGCGAGGATCCGTATTTAACCTCGAAACTAGGGGTGGCCTTTGTGAAAGGCTTACAAGGAAAGGACGAGAAGTATTTAAAGACGGCAGCCTGTGCTAAGCATTATGCAGTACATAGCGGTCCGGAGAAATCACGTCATGAATTTAATGCGGTTGCCACGCAGCAGGATATGGAAGAAACCTATCTGCCTGCCTTTAAGGCATTGGTGGATTGCGGTGTGGAAGGTGTTATGGGTGCATATAACCGGACCAATGGAGAGCCTTGCTGTGGAAGTAAGACACTGCTAAAGGAGTTATTAAGAGAAAAGTGGGGCTTTGACGGTTATGTTACCTCCGACTGCTGGGCGATTTCCGATTTTCATCTACATCATAAAGAAACCAGTACGCCTACGGAATCCGTAGCCCTGGCTTTGGAAAATGGCTGCGACTTAAATTGCGGGAATATGTATGCCTATCTGTTGCAGGCATTACAGGAGGGTAAAATAACCGAGGAACAAATTCGGACATCCGCAAAACGTCTGATTACCACCCGAATGAAGCTAGGTATGTTTGATGAAAAGACACCTTTCGATGATATTCCTTACGATATCGTTGATTGTGAGGAGCATCGTGCCCTGAATCTGGATGTGGCAAGAAAATCCTTAGTTCTGCTAAAGAACAACGGAATACTTCCGCTGGACAAGGCAAAGATACAAAATATTGCGGTCATGGGTCCGAATGCGAATTCTATCATTGCTCTGGAGGGTAATTATCATGGCACAGCGAATCAGTATCACACCGTACTGGAGGCAATTCGGAAGGAGCTTCCGAATGCAAGAGTTAACTACTCCGAGGGATGCCATTTGTTTGAGTATAAATTAGAAGATCCGGGCTATGCAGGGGATCGTCTTGGTGAGGTTAAGACTCAGGTTGATCTGGCGGATGTCGTGGTCGTTGTAACCGGTCTTGACGAAACCCTCGAGGGTGAGGAAATGGTCGGAAAAGATATCTCCGGAGATAAGGATACGTTACTGCTGCCGCAATGTCAGAGAGACTTGATTCGTACCGCCTGTGAAAGGAATAAGCCGGTAATCCTTGTGAATATGACCGGAAGTGCGATTGATTTTGAGTATGGCAATGAGCATGCCGATGCTATCCTACAAGCATGGTATCCGGGTGCTATGGGAGGTAAAGCGATTGCCGACTTAATCTTTGGTAACTACAGTCCATCTGGACGGCTTCCGGTAACCTTCTATCGGGAGGATAATCCGCTTCCTGATTTTGAGGATTACTCCATGGAGGGTAGAACCTACAAATTTATCAAAGAGGAGCCATTGTTCCCGTTCGGTTATGGGTTAAGTTATACAAAATTCTCCTACGTTGATCTTACGCTGGATAACACTAAGCTACAGCCCGGGCAGGAGGTAACCGGAACGGTAACGGTTAAGAATATCGGGAATCGTCAGGGAGATGAAATCGTTCAAATTTATCTTAAGGATGAGGAAGCAAGTGTAAGGGTACCAAATCATAAACTATGCTTCATTAAACGTGTTTCTTTAAACCCGGGAGAAGAGGTTAAGGTAGATTTTACCATTGCTGCGGAGCAATTTATGATCATAAAAGAAGACGGTGTTAAGGAATATGAACCTGGCACCTTTACCATATCTGCAGGAGGATGCCAGCCGGATAATTATAGTGAAGCTTTAAGCGGTTCCGAAACGATTTGCTGCAAGGTAGTGCTATAATATATAATCTATAATAAACGATAGGAAGCTGCTGTAAATATATTGTGCTATACAGCAGCTTTTTACTAATATAGAACCTTAAAATTGTAAAATATAGGGCAATGAATTAACCGGAGGATAATTTTATGATAGAGATATATAAGAAATATCATTTTGGAGATATGACAGCAATTTATCTCCATGATAAAAACACAAAATTGTTAGGATTGACCTTATTACCAACCGCGCTGGAGGATAAGTTTTGTATCAAAGGACGATGGAATGTGGAATCACTGGTACAGGTAAAAGCAGTGGGTGATCCCTACCCGGATGGTTTTTCCCATGGTCATACGATGAGAAATAGTCGTACAACCAGGAAGCTCTTTTTCAAAGAACAGTTGGTTGAGGAAAAGGATAATGTAACCATGGTAAAGACTATCTTACAAAGTGATAAACTTAATGTGGTACATCAATTATCCTATATAGAGGGTGAGAAGACATTAACTTCCGTCACCAAGATTACGAATATTACAGAGAGTTCTCTTGGTATTGAGATGGTCTCCTCCTATTCTGTCTGCGGCTTTTCATCCTTAGAGGAAGAAGAAAGAATGGGAGACTTTAAGCTGCATCGTTTAAGGAGCAAATGGAGTGCAGAAGGCAAGCTGGATTCCGCTAGACTGCTAGATTTACAATTAGAACCGTCCTGGATGAGATCCGGAGTGCAAAGTGTTCGCTATGGTGAGGTTGGTTCTATGCCGGTTCGTAAATTTTTCCCTTGGATGGTGCTAGAAGATGAAAAATATGGTTATTGCATTGGAAGTCAATTATATCATCCGGCCTCTTGGCAAATGGAGGTCTACAATCGAGATGATCGTATTGCATTTTCCGGCGGGATTGCGGATCGTGAGTTTGGACATTGGTTAAAGAACTTAAGTTCACAGGAAACCTTCCTAACACCGAAGGCTATTATTACTACTTGTATTGGAAATGTAGATGAGGTTAGCTATCGTCTGACCTCTGCTCAGAAAAAGAATCTGACAAGAGTTCCGGAGGTGGAAAAGAATCTGCCAATCGTATTTAATGAATTTTGTACGACATGGGGTAGTCCCAGTACAGAGAATATTAAAAAAATTGTTGGAGCAGTGAAAGGTAAAGGTGTCAAATACTGTGTTATTGATGCAGGATGGTATGCAGCTAAAATTGGAGATTGGGGGAATGTCGGTGACTGGGAGTGCAACGATACCTTATTTCCTGGAGGACTTCAGGATGCTGTTAATGCGATTCAAGAAGGGGGTATGATTCCGGGAATCTGGTTCGAGTTTGAAATCGCAGGCAGAGGATCCAAGGTCTTTGAAAAGGAGGATTTTCTTCTAAAAAGGGATGGTATTCCAATTCAAACGGGAAATCGAAGATTTCTGGATATGAGAAAACCGGAAGTCATAGAATATCTAGCGGAAAAGGTAATCGGAATACTTAAAAAATACAATTTTGGCTACCTAAAAGTGGATTATAATGATAATCTTGGCATTGGATGTGAAGGTGCAGAATCCCTTGGTGAGGGGTTAAGGCAAAATATGGAGGCGTCCCAGGCGTTCTTTCGAAAAATCCGCAGAGAAATACCGGATATTGTAATTGAAAACTGCTCCTCCGGTGGACATCGTTTGGAACCATCCATGCAGGAGCTGGTCAGTATGTCTTCCTTTTCTGATGCACATGAATGTAGGGAAATACCGATTATTGCTGCTAATGTACATCGTGCAATCCTTCCGGCGCAAAGCCAGATATGGGCAGTTTTTCATAAAACAGATAATGAGAAGAGACTATACTATTCCATGGCGAATACACTTCTTGGAAGAATGTGCCTATCCGGCGACATCTATGATTTATCGGAAAAACAATGGGCAATTATTGACGAAGGGATCCGTTTTTATCAGGAATGTACACCTTGTATTAAAGAAGGCAAATCAGAATTTTACGGTTTGCCAATAACCTCCTATAATCACCCGGTAGGTTGGCAGGGGCTAGTAAGGAGTGCGGAAAATTACAACCAAACCATGATTGTTGTACATACTTTTAAAAATGCACCAGATCGAATTGAAATCCCATTAAAAGGTTTAATGAAAATCGACCGATTATATAAGAGAGAACAAGTTAAAGTTTCAATTGCAACGGACTTTCTAATTATAGAAGCAATGGAAGATTATGAAGGGATTGGAATACTTCTTTTCTAGCCTTTCAGAAGCCTGAAAGTAACCCTAGAATTCATAAACTATTTTGAGCTTTGCCGCATACAAATAAATTAAATCCAAGAGATCCGCACTTCATAATTACTGCATACAATAAATGAATTCTGAGAGCCTCGCATTTACTGTTACTGTTCACACCTGGGCAAAGTCTATAATATGATTTCGACAAATGATATCCGATAAGGAGTATTTGCATTCGTCGGTACTTTGGCTCCGTATTTTGGAGCCTTATGTACCGCTACGTAATGAAGCTTAAGCGAAAGCGTTTCCGATTCGGATACATTTGACGAAATCATAACATTGATATACATGGTGGGTGTGAACAGTAACCATTTACTCCGTAACACGCGGTGCAATTCGAAGGTGGCTTTACTTTTTTGTAAAGTAATCATATAATAGTATTGTAATGGAAGTTTGTAGAAACCTTTTGAGTAAGCATAAAACCATAGAGGCATGTTGAAACACAGAGTGGTGCGGCATAAACATATGGTTAAAAAGGAGGATGCTGCGATGAAATTAATTTATGCGATTGTACGAAATAACGATAGCAGCAAGGTGACGGACAGCCTGAATAAGAAGGGCTTTTATGTTACGAAGGTGGCATCATCAGGCGGCTTTCTGCGGCAGGGAAATACTACATTAATGGTTGGGACAGAGGATGCTAAGGTTGAAGAAGTCATAGAAATATTAAAGAAGGAATGCGGTCCGAAGCAGGAGATTTTTACGAATCCGGTCGGCTCCTTTAACTCTGTTGCGACGAATGTTATGACAACAGTAAGCGGCGCTACAGTTTTTGTAACCGATGTAAAGTATTTTGAAAAGATTTAATGACACTCATACCAATAACTTAATATCGCGGAATATTCCGCTACTAAAATAGTGAGAAAACAATGTAACAGAAAGAAAAGGAAATATCTTTTTCTGAGGTTATGTTGTTTTCTTTTTTACCCTGCAAACGAATCTGCTGGTAAATCAGATCGGATGCAGCTGTTAATTCCGATTTTGTTAAGCGTTAAATTTTCTTCTTTCAAGTGTAAATCAGATTGGACACAGTTGCTAATTTCCGGTGCTTTTCTTCAATTTAGTTACTGTTCACACTCACCATGTATACCACGATATAATAAAAACGGAATGAGGAAATATGAGCTTGCTCATATTTTCCGTGGAGTGACATGATCATGAACATGTTTTTTGTTCATGTTATGATTTCGACAAATGATATCTGATAAGGGGTATTTGAAGCGAAAGTGTCTCCGAATTCGGATACCTTTGACGAAATCATAGGATAGACTTTGCATAGGTGTGAACAGTAACTTAATTCATTAATTCATATCGATGCATTCGAAAGTTGTCTTGACGGGTACTCCTGCCTAGGGTAAAATTATAATTGTCTGGGAATTTAGTATGCTTAGTGACATAATGGAATCGGAGGTAATGCTTTGAAAAAAGTACTTACATATATAAAGCCTTATACCATGCGAATGCTATTCGGGTTGACAATCAAAATTTTAGGCACCTTAATGGATCTTGGACTTCCGTGGATATTGGCTTATATTCTGGATGATGTTATTCCTTATAAAAAAATTTCCCTTATTCTTTGGTGGGGAGTGGCTATGGCCCTGCTTTCCGTCGGCGCCAGAACCTTCAATATAAGCGCAAATCGTATGGCTTCCAAGGTAGCAAGGGATGTGGTGGAAAATTTACGGCATGATTTATTTGCTAAAATACAAAGTTTATCCGGAGCACAGCTCGATTGTTTTACCGTTCCTTCCCTGGAGGCGCGTATGACCACGGATACCTATAACATTCATCAAATGATTGGAATGGTGCAACGGATCGGTGTGCGAGCGCCCATTCTCTTATTAGGAGGAACGATTATTACCAGTACATTGGAGCCGGTGCTTACCTTAGTATTGGCAGGGGTGCTTCCCATTCTCGGAATCGTAGTATTCCTCGTATCCAGGAAAGGAATTCCGCTTTATACGGACCTGCAGCTATCCATTGACCGGATGGTGCGGGTGGTCCGGGAAAATATAAGCGGTGTACGTGTTATAAAAGCGCTATCAAAGACATCGTATGAAAAGGAACGTTTTTCTGAGGTAAATAGGGAAGTCTCCGATAAGGAACAAAAGGCAGGATTAATCATGGCGATTACCAATCCGGTCATGAACTTTCTATTGAATCTGGGTCTGACCTTAGTGGTTGTTTTGGGCGCTTTTCGTGTGAATCTCGGTATTACGGAGCCGGGGAAGATTGTGGCCTTTCTATCCTATTTTACAATTATGCTTCATGCCGTTATGGCGATTAATCGTATCTTTGTCGTTTGTTCTAAGGCAATTGCTTCTGCAGTCCGTATTGAAGAGGTATTGGAGGCGCCGGAGGATCTGGGGGAGGTTCCAATTGCTGCGGCAGAAACCTGGAATCATATTGAATTTGATCATGTCAGCTTTTCCTATTCCGAAGAACCCTGTATTACGGATATCAGCTTCTCCCTGAAAAAGGGTGAAAGTCTTGGGATTATCGGCTCTACCGGTTCCGGTAAGACAACGCTGATTAACCTTTTAATGCGTTTCTATGATGTGAAGGAAGGAAGTATACGAATCGACGGACAGGATGTAAGAAGCTTTCCGAAGAAGGAACTGCGCCGGAAATTCGGCGTTGTTTTTCAGAACGATGTTTTATTTGCAGATACCATTGCGGAAAATATCCGCCTTGGCAGAGAGATCCCCGATGAGACCTTGTGGGAAGCGGCAAAACACGCACAGGCGGCTTCCTTTCTTGATCAATTGGACGATACGCTGGGATTTAAGCTGGCAATCAAGGGCAGCAATCTAAGCGGCGGGCAGAAGCAGAGGCTGCTCATAACAAGAGCTCTTGCCGGGAAACCGGAGATACTGATTTTAGATGATTCCTCCAGTGCTCTGGATTATAAGACGGATGCAAATCTCCGAAAAGCCATCCACGGGAACTATGAAGGAACCACAGCCATCATAATCGCTCAGCGGATTAGTTCCGTCCGGAAGCTGGACCACATTCTTGTGATTGAGGACGGACAGATGGCGGGGTACGGTACGCATGAAGAGCTTCTGAAAAATAGTGAGGTTTATCAGGAAATCTATCAGTCACAGACCATGGCGTGATCTATATATACTTTATGAATTTTTCTTTTGGTATAGCGCCAAAAAGGAAAATCTATTTATATTCACTGCGAAGTTTCAGTTATCGATTTGAAAAGAGGTGCTAGCATGCCGGCAAATATGAATACCGGAAATAGAAGAATGAGTGATAAAACAGAGAAGCCAAAAGACAGGAAATATGTCTATCACCGTCTTTGGCATTACCTTACGCAATATAAATATCTTTTATTGCTGGCAATTGTATTAACGATATCCAGTAACCTTCTGGCCTTAATCGGACCAATGTTATCGGGGCGGGCAATTGATGCAATTGAGCCGGGAAAGGGCAGAGTAAACTTTGAAGCCGTATTCTATTATGCCGGCTGGATGCTTCTGTTTTACGCGATTTCTTCCATTCTATCCTTTCTGTTAACGAATATTATGATTCGTCTGAGCCAAAAAATAATTAAAAAAATGCGGGAGGATGTTTTTCACAAATTAGCGGATCTTCCGGTAAGCTTTTTTGACCGGAATCAGGCGGGGGATATTATCAGCAGGATTTCCTATGATATTGATACCGTCAATACTTCCCTGTCAAATGATTTGGTTCAGGTCTGTGCCAGTGTAATTACGGTAGTCGGTTCTTTTTTTATGATGGTGATCATTTCCCCGCAGCTGGTATTGGTGATGCTCATTACGATTCCGATGGCTTTTCTATATACCCGGTATATGTCGAAAAAGGTAAGGCCGCTCTTTCGGAAGCGGTCGGCAAAGTTAGGAGAAATGAATGGCTTCGTAGAGGAAATGGTATCCGGGCAGAAGACGATTAAGGCTTATGCTGCCGAAGAGGCTGTTATGGAACGCTTCGACAAGGTGAATAAGGATACCGTGGATGCTTATTATATAGCGGAATATTATGGCAGTATGACCGGGCCTACGGTTAACTTTATCAATAATTTATCCCTGTCATTGATTACGGTATTTGGAGCCATCCTGTATCTTTTCGGCAATTTATCTCTGGGAAATATCTCTTCCTTCGTACAGTACAGCCGGAAGTTCTCCGGTCCGATCAATGAGACCGCTAATATCATCAGTGAATTACAATCGGCGGCAGCTGCTGCGGAACGGGTCTTTAAGCTGATTGATGAGCAGCCCGAAGCAGCAGACAGTCCGGAAGCAGAAGAGTTGACGGAGGTAAAGGGCGAGGTATCGGTTGAAAATGTATCCTTTGGTTATCTGCCGGATAAGGTTGTTATTCGAAATTTATTTCTTAAAGCAAGCCCAGGCAGCCTTACGGCAATTGTCGGCCAGACCGGGGCAGGTAAAACAACAATTATTAACCTTCTGATGCGCTTTTATGATGTCTGGGAGGGGAATATCTTCGTGGACCAAAAGGAAATAAGGGACTTAACCAGGAGCAGCCTTCGTAAGTCCTATGCTATGGTGCTTCAGGATACCTGGCTTTTTGCAGGAACCATTTTTGATAACATCGCCTATGGAAAGGAAAATGCCACGATGGAGGAAGTGGTTGCCGCAGCAAAGATGGCAGGGATACATTCTTTTATCAAAAGGCTTCCGCAGGGGTACCAAACCATTGTAAATGAAGACGGTATCAATATTTCCAAAGGTCAGAAGCAGCTTGTAACCATTGCGCGGGCAATGCTATTGGATGCAAAAATGCTGATTTTGGATGAGGCTACCTCCAATGTAGATACCAGAACAGAGATCAAGATTCAAAAGGCAATGCGTAAGTTAATGGAACAGAAAACCTGCTTTGTTATCGCGCATCGCTTGTCTACCATACAAGGAGCCGATAATATCCTGGTAGTGGATCAGGGAAATGTGGTAGAGCAAGGAACCCATAAGGAGCTGATCGAGAAAAAGGGATACTATTATCGACTGTATATGTCCCAGTTTGAGTAGACAAAAAATCTCTTTTGCTATAATCTAAATCAATTATTTGTTTAATAACAAAACAAATACTCCTTATCGGATATCATTTGTCGTAATCATATCATGAACAAAAAACATGTTCATGATCTTGTCACCCCACTCGTCCGTTTTTATTATATCATGAACACAAAAACATGTTCATGATCTTGGCACTCCACTCGGAAATT
>ENA-UOOK01000419-UOOK01000419.1-fermentation-metagenome-genome-assembly--contig:-NODE-419-length-55645-cov-7.275607_pt1 | contig 55645 bp, 66 predicted proteins | sample MGYA00245777_ERZ724023 | MGnify/ENA primary metagenome ERZ724023 (study PRJEB28704, sample SAMN03018312) | fermentation metagenome | biome: anthropogenic terrestrial biome; feature: soil; material... | reverse complement strand
TGTCGCCACTAACTCATGACTAAAGTCACGAGAGTGCGTAGCGAGTCTTCAATTTGCTCCCTAATTATCATTGTATCCCTCCTCATCTACATTGACAAAACTTGTCTTTGATTCATTTATCTATTGACTTCTTAATTTATCTAAGTACTCTCTTAATTTTTTTTCTTCTTCTTCTGTTACATAAATTCTTGCGATTCTTCTGCCGGTGGGCTTTCTTCCAGCCCCTTCACGATAACCTCCCCAGTCTGTTCTAATATTAACACGACCAGATGCAGTGTTTCCTGATTCTATCCCACGATCTCTCAATTCAGATTCTAAAGGAATGGCTTTTTCAGGTAAAACTTTTATTTGTACCGACTTGATATCTTTTGCATATTTACCATATATGCTCCCAATTTTATCGTCAAATTCATTTGTGATGTCCTCTGCTGTAAGTCCGTATTTATCTCGCAATTCTTTAAATTCTTCTGCGGTGATCGGTCGTCCAAGAGGCACTTTAAATCCTCCTCGTGGCATAATACCAAAAACCCAAAACTCGTTATCATAAGTAGCTCTATGCCAATCCTTATAGACATTTTTTTTGTATGGGCGTAATGCTTCTTTTGCTATAGGCTTATTGGCATTAGCATGGTTGATCATAAAGTAAGAGTCATTAATTCTTACAACAATTGCGTTTGGTAATGACGGATCAATAATCATTTCATCGACAACTAAAAAATCATTTTCGTATTCAAACATAGTTTCCCCTCTTTCTACCGGATCAGCCGCCGGCTCGGCTAAATTTAATATTAGTGTTTTCTTTATCTTGATATAAGTGTATCATATATCAAGTTGATTGTCAAGCATCTAATTCAAGATATTATGTGTCTTGCAGACAAACAAGTTTATTTTCTATTTCATAATAAATATGGATATAATCGGCATCACGAGGTAAAACAGGATTATGATATTTATCAAAAATATAATAAATTGTAACAATTGAATCGTTCTTTTTAAACTCCCAATACATTACATATTGATTACGTTTAACTCCAATAAGTGGCGCATTTTCAGGTTGTTCCATTAATTTCATGTTTTGTCCCCATGACTTATAACCTTGATTAAATAAATCCTTTACAATTTCATCTGATTTTTCATAAATAGATTTCATAAAATCCTCCCTTTATTAATATTCGTAATATTTGTTCGGTATCACAACTCCCAATGTACTGTCATAAACTGCATTTACAATAACATGATTTTTATAAATATGATATCCTTTTTCTAGCACATACTTTACAGGCATACAACACTCAAACATATCTAAATCCCCATTGGCTTCAGCTTGTGCTAATAATTCGTCTGGGATAGCTAAAATCACATGGCCGGTGTCTGCTACAAAATAATTAAACTCTTTTAATTCTTTAGGTAAATTCTCATAATAATCCTTCCAATACAATTTTGGATTCAAATCCTCTAAGCTTCTTCTCATTTTCGCGATCTCCTTTGCTTTGCTTTGTTTTGTTTAGGGATATTATACCATTGCTGTACTATTGTTACAATGTTTTCCTTTATACTTCTAGCAGCTTTAAATCTTCATCCCTTGCTTCTTCATAATTATTAACTGTTGCAAATCTCATACCATACAAAAACAAAGTATATCTTCCGTCTCTGCCTACTTTATAAGTTAAAATATTAAATTTTCCGGTTCTTTCTGTGTTTTGTCCATTCATAAAGTCATCCTCCTTAATTATTGATTAATTATCCTATACAATGTTCGTTGGTAAAAATCAATGCAACCCCTACTATCAGTGTTAGTAATAATGGGATAAGTCCATGTCTCAAACCTATAATACTAATAACCGTTGCAATAGTACCTACTGTTTTTTGAAATAACATATATCTAAATTCTACTGTTTTTTCTTGCTGCTGTTCATATGTAAGCTTTGAATCCTTCCTATATCCTAAATGATATGTATTATTTCTCGTTTCCAATGTCTTTACCTTATACATTATTTGCCCTCCATTATATTTTATTTATACAAAGCAAATTAATAATGTTATATATTATTATGTCATTAGGCTGCTTTTCTTATTAAGTTATCAATCTGTATCTCTAAATCTTCATTAAGTTTTATAGGCAGAATTAAATATCTTTCATTTTCTCCACTAATTAATATTGATGCATATGATTTTGTTCCGGTAATTGTTAGATTATCATCATCTAAGCATTTTAATGTATCATTAATATATTGTGGATTAAAGCCAATTAATAAATCATTACCCGACATATCATGACTAATAGTATTTAATTTATCTACTGCTTTATTTCTCCCGTTGTCTAAATAAATATAGTGGTTATCGGTTTCTTTATCATATCTAATTACCATAGGATTCTTTGATTTTGTTGACCTCAACATATCGATATCAAACTTCGTAATCTCAAATAATTCTTTTTTATCTACTGTCATTTTAAAATTATAATCTGTAAATAGTAACTGCTCTACATTAAAATAATCTCCATCTATTTGACGCTGAATATAGGTAAAGTCCTTTCCAGTAATAACATAGTACGCATTGCTACCCTTACATTCCGCAAACTGTAAATAGTTCATTGATTTATTATTTAATACTTTCTTTAAGTCATTATTAATTTTGTTATGTAACATAATTGTTTTACTATCGGTAAATTGTTCCGGTGTAATATCTACTATACCTATTCTGTAACCATCCAATGCCTCAATCCTATTTTGTCGCATATTTATATTATAACATTGCATTAGCTTATTACTTTCATCACATGATACAAAATTAGCAAGCTTGTTAATCGCTATTGTAAATTCTGATTCTTGTATTGCAAACAGCGGTATACTATATGTATGTCGCTCAAAGTCAGGATAATCATCTAAATTTGACATAACAGTTATAGACTTCTTTTCTGTCTTAATAATAATTTCATTATTTAATAACAAGCTAATTTCTAGTTCTCCGGATAACTTATTAATAAGTTTAATATCATCTCTATGAATTAAAACTGTCCCATCTGTTATACTATCATATTGATCTGTTGTTACTGTCAAGTAGCTATCTAAGTCTGTTGTAGTTGCAGATAATACATTATCCTTTGATTCTAGTTTTACACATTCTAATGCAGAATTATATGCACTCTTTGCCGCTTGTGGTAATACCTTCTCTAATAATGTTTTCAATTCCTTTGCATCAATTCTAATTTTCATAAAATCCTCACTTTCACTTAAATAAACCTTACCATCTTGTATTTTTAACTTTTTCTATATCCCATGTGATGTCTTTTATTATATTGCTATAATACCTTTCCACCAATTTTACAAAAACTAATATTATATTTTTTTGTGGATTATTTTTACTTGGGCAATATAATATACAGTCAACTATATATTCATTATCATTAAAGAAAAATCTTTCTTCTTTACGTGGAATAAAATCAATTATTCCTATACATTCTTTTTTATTTTTATCTATTATAAAAATACTTGTCATACATTACCTCTTTTTCTGTCTGTTTAGGCAATAGAAACCGTCATTTATTAGATTATACTATTACATGTTCTACCGATAATTGACTATTAAAACCTTTTTCAACTAGCTTTTCTAAATATCTATTCGCCTCTTTCTCTGTTTTAAACTGTTTAGTTAAGTGGCATAATGTTGTATACTTTATTCTTTTGGCTGTTAATTGTGTTAAATAATATTTATCAAATACTTTAATTGCAAAGAAGTCTGTTAGTCTTTCCTTTGTGGTCTTTTGTTTAGTCACTCTAGGTTTAAATTCTTCATTCATATAATGTAAGCAAATATAAACAATTTCCTGATCTGCCTTGTTAATTCTTTCTTGGCAATTTATAAGGAATTTTCTTAAATCTTCACTACTATATATAGATACTCTGTTTTCAATAGTATTTTCCATACCTTTCCATATACTAAAATATCCATTTAAACCAGTAAAAAAATATTCTTCTTTTAACTCTTCAATCGTCTTAGCTTTTTTAATTCCATCATTGAAAAATCTTATTAATCCTTTATCATCTACACATTTTGAATTTCTCATGAAGTGTTCTTGATATTCACCACCAGTATATTCTTGTATTGTGTTTAGAATTTCATCCTCTGTTGCTGTTATCATCTGATTACCACCATTAAAATACATTGAATACCAGTCACGCTCTCGTCTTTCTCTTCCGTTGCGATATTGCGTACAATTGTTACTACCATATAATACCAATGGAATAATCTTATCGTCTATCCTCAAAAATTGTCTGTTGTAAACTATTTCATAACTCATAATAAAACCCTCCTATTTTCCTAATCAATACATTCTTCTATTTTCATTCCGCACCAATTAACTTCTCGATTTCATTCTTTATTGATACAATACTCATGAGATCAAATTCATCAAGTCTATTTTGTAACTGTTCAGGTAAATTACTTATTTCGCATAGATTTGTAATTGCATTATCAATTAATCCACAAGCATCATCTAATTGATGCCATACTTCAGATAGATTTTTCTTTGTTTTATATTTCATGAAATTATGCTCCTTTTTTAAGATATAAACGTCCTTAATGCGATTATGCCACTTCATTCCACAATTCATCGACAAAACCATATTTTACTTTCTAGCCCTTAAATCTTAATCTCTAAATATTTGCCGTAACAATTCTTTTTGTTCTTCTCTATCCGGAAAAAAGGTTTTTATAAGATTGCAAAAATCATTAATATTACATTTCTTTTTTTCTCCTGTTTCTCTATTTGTCATAATCATTTCATTTTCATTAGCAATCACCCATTCGCCGTTTTTATTTTTAAAAACTCTGAATTTATCAAATAAAGTAACCATAATATCCTACCTTTCTAGTCTATTGGCTTATAAACTATTTTTCTGCTAAGGTTTCCATAATATATGTTGAATAGGCTATTCTACCAGTATCAACATAACATATAAATAATTCTATAACATCATGGCTTTCGTCATACTCTGTCCACTCTGATTCCAACCATAAAGTAATGTTACTTTTACTGTCAGTTTTTATATTTTTACCTCGACCTGTTTGTTTACATTCCTCTATTACTTCTTTTATTGCATTTACAAAACTATATTCTTTCATTTTTTCCACCCTTTCCTACAAGATAAAATCTGCTTTTCATCTTATACTATTTCTAAATATAGATCATTTAGATCATATTCATTTAATTCTTCTTTAAAATCATTCTGCCAAGTGTTACAACTTTCATTAAATCTTTTTTTATTATTATCCCATATAGATGTAATAATATCACCGTTTATATGTCTTATGTGCGCTTGATATTTGTTATGGCTCATTGTTGTATACTCCTTTCATAAGATAAAACCTATTTTTTATTTGCTTTTTATTGTTACTAGTTCAGGTATATATACATTAATAGTTTCTTTGAATTTTCCAAAATCGGATGTATGCTTTGCCATATCATTTGCATATTCAACCGCTTTTTTACCATCTAATGCAGAAAAGCAATTTTCGCCATAATTATGAAAATCTCCATATTCAACAAACATTCCTACACTAAAATCTGTTCCGCATCCAAAATTCATAACAATATATCTTGGTTCGCTTGTTGTTTCATATAACACACCATCTACTAATAATCTATTTCCCATATCTTTTTCTATAGATGTTATAGTATTTTCTCTTGAAGTATCTTTACCATATTGAATTCTATCAAACTCAAACGAAAAATAAGTGCTACAATGTTCACTAATCCATATTAAATCTTCTAATGCTGACTTTGTTCCATAATCGTTAGCTATATTTCTATTTCTTCTTGCCATCGTCCAAAGTCTACCATTATAAAAATAAATCTTTCCAGCTCCTTCATATGAATTATCTTCAAACGCAAGTTTCATATCACTTAAAGCAATTTCTTTTAATTCTGCGTTTATATACTCTTCACATTCTTTATATCTAAGTTTTTTACATCGTGCTGTAGGTAAGTAACCTTCTTCATACTTTATCCATGTTTTTATCTTCATATTATCCTTCTTTCTGTGTCCCATGACACCAGATAAAATTACAATTTCATTTGTTCCATTGTTCCTCAAATGCTGATAAACATCCTAAACCTAGCATTTTTTCCGTTTCCGTCATTTCTTCAACTGTTTTATTCCACATTTTTTCAAATTCATTTCTAGCTTTTTGATCTCCTTTTATAATATCTATTGCTATTTGTTTCGGTGTCCTCATTGTTTACGCTCCTATTCTGCCTATTTAAGGCGGTTAGATTAATTGGTTATAGTTTTATATTGATAGTTTACCTTATTATGCATATTTCTTAATATAAGAAACGTGTTCATATAAATTATAGTTATCGTCAATATAAAATCCGTCAGTATTCATGTTATCAATTTCACATTCATAAAACCATTCAAATAAATCATTCTCATTATTTAGTATATCAAATTCTGATCTTAATTCTTTATATACGGCTGCTTCTAATTTGTCAAAGTGATTATCAAGCCATTTTTCAAGTCTGTTATAATTTTTATCTGATAAGTTATTATAATAATCGTCAAGTAACTCCTGTTTTTCTACTAACTTATTGAGTAATTTTTCGTCATATTCGTTATCAGGAAGAATGCAATAATCACGCTGGCAATCCTTTAAATCTTCAATAAATTGTATTCTGTTCTTAATTGTAAAATAGTTATAATATCCACTATAATCCAATTCATAACTTACACTAAATGCTGAAGGTTGAATAGTTCCTTTTGGTGAGTGATTAAAACATGATAATTTTTCCTCAAGGTAAAAATTAATAATATCATCGTTCATACTGTCAAATACTCGTGTTCTTAATTTTTCGTTCTTATCCCATACTTTTCTTAATTCTTCTTTACTTAAATCTATTATTTTTCTATTCATTGTTTTATTTCCTCCTTATATTATAATTGTTTTATATGTTACTTTAATGCTTATTCATGCACACTATAGAGATTATTTGTCATATAATGCACATGGTAAGAATTAAAATATTCCTAGTCCGTAATCCTTTTGATATTGGTAATAGTTTAATAACATTGTCATGTCTGCTGGTGTTATGGTATAGAAATAATCCACTTCCCCATTGGAATCTAATACATCAACATTTATATCTCCGTCTGGTTTCCCTTGCGTTAATTCGATTGATCTTCCGTTGTCAATCTCTAATTTAATCATTGTATAACCTCCCTTATATTATTGTTTTATGTATTTACTTAATTCTTTTAATTTTACCGCCACAACTGCATCTATAAGATTCTGGATGGTCAACAAATTGTGACCGCCTTGTTCGCTTAAATTCGTGATTACATTTTTCACATTGTAAAATATATTTATAATCAATTTTTAAAATTACTTCTTCTATTCCTTTTTCATCTGCCGTACTGGCTCTTTTTACATCTATACCATATTTACTATTAATTATGTTAGCGTATATTTTCCATTGCTCACCGTGATTAAAGCAGCCATTAATGGTATGTATTAATTCGTGAATACAAGTGTTTAACGTTCCTTCTTCAGATTGATTTACTAATTCGCTATTAATACTAATTTCATAATTTCCGTTAGGTAATTTGCTACATTGTCCCCATCTCTTTTTTGCTCTTGTATTTAATGATACTTTTGTTATTTTTTCAGGCTCTAGCGGAATATTGGCAGCTAACACCTTTTCCACTGCTTCATCGTAAATATTGTTTAATTTACTTTGTAACATTGTTTTATACCTCCTTTATATTGTCTATTAAATACTCTATGTACTAATACTACATTAGATAATTATACTTCCTTTCTTATATAGTTATTGATCCATGTACTTTGATCTATTATATCAACTAATTTAGTGTAATATTTATCCTTATATCTAGCATATTGATTCGTATACACATCATCATACATTTCAGATATACAAAACATTTCTATTCCATCTATAGTACACCATTTCAAAGGAGGCAATATATTCAGCATTTCATTGTATTGATCTTCTGTTACTTCTTCCAGCGGTCGATCAATATAAAAGTCTCTTCGCGCTTTTTGGAATTCGTCCCATGTCATAACCTTATATTCTTTTTCCAAAGCAGCTTTATAATAATTTTCGTACATTTCACAAGGATATTTCTTTCGATTCTTATTACATATTTCAATATCTTCTTTCCTATAAGTATCTGCTCTATTTTGTAATTCTTCTTTTGTTTCTCCATCTTTTAAAAAGTCATATACACTCATGTTGTTAATATCTGCTGCTAAAATATTATAATTCATTTTACTACCTCCATTGATATAATTGTTTTTGGTTACTTTTAATACTTATTCATGCGCACCATATTCTATATTTTTGTTATGATACGCATAGTAAATATTAAAATTACAATTGGACTTCAAAACATCTTTCATTATATCCAGCTGATTTTCTCTCATCGTCAGATACATTAATTTGTACGTGTAAAATATTTTCATTACCATTACACCAGATAGAAGCATTACTGTATTTTTGATTAAATACCTTACAAAAATGATCCTCAAGTTCTTTCTTCTTATTTACTCTTTTAGTTTCAAGTTCTTTGTTATACTGAAATTCATCCCCATAATTATATTTAACATATGTTCCATATTTACCATTATCAGAAAATACTCTGTATCCAGATAACCAACCTAAAACTTCAATATTATCAAAAGAGCAATTACAATTTTCATTAACAAATTTTAAAATTCCGTCGTATGAATAATGAATATTTTCGTTATTTTCATATTTCAAACGGTTTTCGTTTTCATCATCAATCCGTGGATCATCTGTTATATAGTGACAAGAGTCAATGAATCCAATCGCTTCCCCTATTATATAGTTTTCATATCTTCTATATTTCTTTACATCATCCAGCGTTTTTTCTGTTCCTAAAATTTCAAGATAAATTTTTTTACCTTCATTATTAGTAAATGCTGTTCTAATTCTACAATTTGAAATTTCTCCCTTATATGCATTCTCCAATCCAGCACCTTCAAAATATAATGTTTTATTTTTCATATTAAAACCTCCTGTTTAAATATTATTTATTGGTTACTTGGTATAGTCAAAAATTAAATTTTGCTATCCGTATAATTTAGTTATGTATTAATATTACATTAGGCATATATTATTTATATTTCATATTCGTTTCTATACTTAGTATTATACTATTTAATAACATATTTGTCAAGTATAAACATGATATATTATATTATTTCATTAGGTTAATAAAATATTCCTTTTGTTCAAATGTTTCGTATTATATCTAATTCATTTAATTTCTGTTCTGCATATTGATATATTGCTTTAAAAGTTTTTAAATCTGTTATATTATAAGCCTTGTTTATGTCTTGATCTTTTATAATTAGCATTGTTGGCAAATTGTTTTTCCGGTTATCATGTAAATATATAACAGTCTGAAATATTCCGTTTCCTATAGTGCTTTTATAAATATTTGTTCCTAATTCTGTTCTGTTTATTAATTGCTTATTACGTTGCATTTCTTCAGCAAAAGTACTAGTTGAATGATTGTACCCCCATCCTTTCCCCATTTAAAAAACAACTCCTAACCTTTTAAAATCTAATATTTTAGCATCCGGATATAAACACTTTAAAGTAAATTCTAATGTATTACTCCAATATATAAAGATGTTTCTTTCAATTTCTCTACCTTTATAAATCATTTTAACGTTATATTTTTCTAACATTCTTATTTATCCTCCTTATAAAATAGCCTTTTTATCTTATTCTTGCCACATTCCAATTTTACCACTACAAATTGATCCTTCTTGAAATATAGTAAAACAAAAACTACGTCTTGAATTTTTCCAGTTAAGCAATATTAAACCGTCTTTATTTTCTGTTATGCTTGCATCTGATTTATTATTAATCTTGCTTTGTTCTATTGCTCTGTTTAGAGTTATGTTAATTCTTTCTTGTTGTTCTACTGTCATAGTTTTATATACTCCCTTTCTTAATAAAATAATTGATTGATTAGTTTTTATAGCTATAATACTCCTGTTCTGTTATTTCCTCTTTAAATACTGTTATTCCAATAAGATCCGTTAATTCTCTGTAATACTTTCCGTTATCCTGATATATAAATTCTTGCATCTGTTATTACCTCCTATTATCGTTTATTTGCTATTTAAAGGACTTTAGACCTTTTACCTATGTATTATAGGTAAGTAGCATTAACGGACTGTATTAGTCCGCCTATCTGCTTTTAATTGTTTACTGTTCTTAGATTATATCTAAGGCAATATGTTTTATATTCCTCTTCTGTTATTTGATCCGATAAATATTGATTTTTAATGTCAAGTGCTTCTAGTGTATCATCTGATAAAGAATAAGGATGATGTTTTTTATATTTAGGTCTTCCATCTGCTTTTCTGGGATTCATAGCTAAATAATCCTTTATAGATAATTCTTTAATAATTTTATCAATTGCATTAATATTTTTCATTTTGTTTATCCTCCTTATAAAATCTTAATTTGATTTCATGTTATCCTAATCTTACATAATACTCTTCTATATTCCTTTGACTAGCATAAAATTTTGCTTTTTCCTTTGCTTCTTTCATGTTATCGGCAAATATAATTTGTTGTACTCTTCCTTTGTCAAGATATTCCATAATATAACGCTTCATTTCTTTCCCTCCTATAATCGATTCAAATGTTGGTTTGATGTTATTTGCTGAAATATTTTTGTACTTGTTTAAGTGTATCTTTAACCTCTACAAAATTACCGGACTTATTAAATATTTTGTAACTATAACCGGACTTGTTACAAGTGCTTTCTTGCTTAATTGCACTACCATTTTTAAATTGATATATTCCGTTATCTACTCTTTTCATTGTTTGACCTCCTATTATACTATGAAATGTTAGATTGATTTTGTTCTAAAATCTTCTATATCTCCACAATAATTTTTTCTGTATAATTCTTTCATTGTTTCAGATTCACAAATAGTATAATCATAAAATCTTATTCCTTTTGCGTATCTTTCGCCATGCTTTAATGCTTTGTCAAATGTATCAAAATCACGGCTATATGTTTGTTCTATCTCGTCTGACTCATTACCATTTTTAAAATATCCTCTTACTACACAAAATCCCATTATTACCGCCTCCAATTTCCTTAATTATACTACTTACTACCATAAAACAAGGGTTTGATTCTGTTATTATTTTACTGATTCAAATTTGTTACCACATTTGCACTTATATGTTACTGTTCTAACATAATAACCTTCCTCATGTAAAAACTCTGCTTCTTCTTCGTATAATCCACAAACTGGACAGAAATATAATAAATGTTCGTCAGTCATCCATGGATATTTATTTTTGTATTTTATTTTGTCCTCTTGTGACAAGTCTTTAAACCATTTAACATTTGCTGTTTTCATTTTATAACCTCCTATTTGATTATATTATTATAGTTTTATAGTTACATTTTAAAGCTATACGGCTTGCTAGTTTTGCACCGTATAACCGTGTTATCTGTTATGCAAGCCGTGTTATATATCTGTTATACCACTTCCAACAGTTCCAATTGTTTAATAGGAGTATCTTCTAATTTAATTGTTTTCCAGCTAGAAAATCCAGTATAAATAATAAAATAGCCGTGTTTTATACACTCTTCCAATTTATTATATACAATACATCCGGTTGTATATTGTTTGCTTAATACATCATTAAAATAGTTTTCTATATCGGTTATTTTAGCTTTTAGTCGGTTATTGTTCTCTTGACATATTAAGTGTATTTTATCCCACTTTTTAATTGACGTTTGTAGTTTATCAGCTTCTTTTTTATCGGATATATTCATTAATTCAATGATATTAATACCATTGTAGCAATTAGTTTCTGTTAACTCTTTTATAGCCGTTTCCACTTCTGTTTTATCAATAGTCATTAATACATAGCCGTTATAAGATAAACCGTACTCATTCTCGTGATGAACTGTATATCGTGTAGAAAAGAAAGATAATTTTTTATTATTGATCGAAAATCTGTATTCATAATTCATATTGTTTATACCTCCTGTGTTACATCCTAGTTATATATTCTTTTCAATTAAAAACTGTTTAACCATGTCAGCATAATTACGATACCTTAATGGTTCATTGTAAAATGCATTCCAGCCGTCCTTTATCTGTGCTATTTGTTTACTTGTTAAAAACTGATCCAGTACATGCTCTAATATTGCTTGTTTTGTCATAACTTGTTACCTCCTTATAGTTTTATATTTATAGTTACATTTTAAAGCTATACGGCTTGTTAGTTTTGCACTATATAACCTTTATTAATTAAATTAATAATATTATACAAGCCGTGTTTGTTGTTACTTATTAAATAAAATACATCTCTCCATTGATTTCTAATGCTATTGCATCCTGAGTTAACTCTGTTTTCAGTTTTTCACAAAATGTTATCACTCTATCGATTTTTGTTTGTAAATCTTTATCGGATGCATAAGCAAAAACCATTGTAGTATTTTCTTTGACTAAACCGGCAGTATTGCTAATCCAATAACCCAAAGCTGGTGTACTTGTAGCACCGCCAAAACAATCTGCTAGTAAAGTAGCACATTCATTGACATATTTTGTATTGTCGATCTCTTTGTCTATATCGGTTGTCGATGGGATATAAACCGTTACTTTGCTGGATAACTTAAACATGTTTTGTAATTTACTATTTTTTATCATTTTCGATCCTCCGTTTTTTGTTATATACTTTTGACAAGTATATAATATCATGTAATTTTTTAATCGTCTATCGCTTATATGCTACTTACTGCAATAGATAAAGGCTTCAAGGGATTTGCACCCTTGTGTTAACGCTTACCGTAAAGCCTATTTTTTGTTTCTATTATTCGTATATATATGTATAATCAATAATTTCAACCGGATTATTCCAATTTGCATAATTTCCGGTATCATCCATGTCACTACCGATATAATCCCATCTAATTAATGATAAAATTAATTCGCCGTATTCATCTTTTTCTCCAGTGTATGCATCCGCAAATACTGCCGGCTCTCCTTCATAATCGTCCACATATGCACCATTGTCAGTAAAATAATATGTCTTGTTATTGTAAGTAATATAACCGTTTCCCTTAATTGCTCTTTCCTTAATTTCTTCAAATGTTTTCATTTGTTTTCCCTCCATTTTCTCTGCTGAAATTTTACTTATCTTCCTATAAATTTTAATTGCTTATCAATAGCGTTCAATATCTTCTTCATCAATTTCGTTAATGTCCTTTCCTGCACGTGCTACCTTTAAAACTTGCTGTCCATCATCTACAATCATTTCATACATTTTGATTTTCATTACTTTTCACTTCCTTTCTTATTTGTTTTGTGGTTGATATATTAATCCGCTGCATCCAGATTTTGCATCCATCAACATACTATCTAATAAATCATAAGACAAACGGACAATTTTATCACAACCAAGATCAACAATAGCGGTTACCCATATTGTAATATCGCTATCATAATCGTTTTTCCGTCCTTGGTAATTACATATCCATTCAAGTTTTTCAATTTTTATTACCTCTGGTTTGCATATACAATCATCACAATTTTCCGCAAACATTATCGTTTGATCATTCAGTAGATTATCAAATGTATAATCATTATCACATGTAATCCATTCGTTGATAACGCTTTTAATTTCCTTTACCTGCGCTACTGTCAAATATTCATTTACAACAATATCTTTAACTTTCAATTTTCCTTTTGCCATTTTCATATCCTCCATTTTTATAATCATTTAAAAAGTAAAGGCTCACGGGAAATTGCATCCCGTACTACGCTATAATCATAAAGCCTATTTACAGATAGCAAGCATCATTTATAACTTGACTGTATTCCATCGTATAACTTTTATTACATGTAAAGTCCTTCACGTTTCACGGATTCAGCAAATTACATTTTTATTATGTCATACTGTATATACTTGTTGTAAAATATAGCTTGCTACTTGCATTGTGTTAAATTATTTTAATATTACATTACGTACTTAAAAAAATAAAATTTATTATTAGAAATTACATTTTGAAATTACTTAAGATAATATGTACATGAGTTGCATTGATAGCAACATTGCGATATCACTGTTAGCCGTGATTTACTGCTGCGGTTAGTCTATAGCCTACTATATGCTTATTTTAGATATTATTAGCTATGGATGCATATATCAGTTTATCCAGATAATTTTCAGGTAATTATCAGACCGGTTATTTAATTATCATTGTACTAGTGCTCTTACACTACGATGGTGTCAAGAGACTTATTGTTAGTAAGTTACTTGTGTTGCAAATGGACTTGTGAGGACGTGCGCCTCACTATATGCTTAACATAAAGTCCAAAAACTCAATTTAAGATAAAAATCGCACAAAGTGCAAAAAACCAAAAAATGCAAAAACCGCAAAACCAAACTACCCAAACCAAAACTACCTTTCCTTAACTTCTAAATACATTATACTCCTATTGTAATATTAAAACAAGCCTATTTTGACGATTCGCTATTATTGTGCTATAGTATGATAATAATATGCTATATAGATAATGATATCTATTAACTACATCTATTAATAATTATACTTTATATTGTGATATTTCTAATTATATGCATAATTATATACTATATATTGTACTGTCTAAAACTGATTATAATTGATTATAGGTATAGTTGCATGGGTAAAGGATGGAAGCGCTTAAAATGGATAATACAAGACTACAGAGGGATTGATGGAATTAAAGGACTGGATAGATAGAGGAATGAATGGATGGATGAACGTTGGATTGATCTGAATTGAATATGATCATAAACAAATGAGATAGATGGAAGCTGAATGGGGGGAATGCTACGCTGAAAAATTTGCCTGTTAATATCTGCCGTCTGCCGTGGATACTACGATAATATTAATGTGAATATTTGTGAAAAAATGGTAATTCCAAAAAAATATAAAAATTTTCGGCTTTATGTGCCGAATAAATGTGACATTTATATCACATTTTCAAAGCATCAAATTCATCCATATTATGTAATTAATTGTATTTTATCTATCCATTTCATCCCATAATTCAACCATTATTTCACCATATTTTTACCATATACAAACATATATTTACTATTAATTTGCCTAAAAATTGGATTTCTTCTTTCAATTTACATACGTTCCATAAGTCATATTATCAGCCATAATACCGCATAATACTATACTATTATGCGGTTTGATTAGACCATAAAGCGGTACGGGGGGGATGATTTACACTTTTTATTGTATCCTTATTTTTCCTTTTTGCCTCTTCTTACACTTTCCCATCACACAAATTGATTCCGATTCCGATCAATCCCTTCCACTCACAATAAATTCACTCTTCTTCCCTTTCACTAAAATCGCTACAAGCCTTACACCAAGCCACTTACAGCATTTTCATTTTACAATTTTCACTCAATTTTCTTCATTTTTACCCTTATCGGTAGACCATTCGGACGGAATCCACTAGAATCAATGCTTACAGCGATTTTACCCCTTTTTTGCTCCATTAAATAATCATCAATTTACCATCATTTTCATTCAATTTATCTGTTTTACATATTTACCCACCTCGCAAACCATTGATTCTAGGGCATCTCACCGATAACGTCACCTTTACTACCGATGCATAGCCAATGATACCCTCAATTTCACATTGTTTTTGCCTTACTTCAATCGTATTTACAACTAATTTCCAATTCCATCAGATACAGTTAATATCAACGTTTTAAGCATTTTTTGAAGCACATTTTTTATTTGTCAATAAATACGCCATCCGATGTAAAAATCTCAAAATGCGTGAAAGCATGATATTATGGGCATTACAGCGAAAGTATAATAAATCACTATTTTTTATCCTTTTATATTTTTTGCATATTTTCTACATTGTATAATCATTCATTATATTCCTTATGTATAATTAATATTATTTCAGCATAAATATACTACATATTAATTTCAATCTTCATACTTTTCACTTTTATATTTTTTATTTTATTAATCATTGTATATCACTGGACTATATAAGTACACTTTTTACTTTTTATAACATTTAATAATTTTACAATTTCCATGATATTCAGTAAATTCCACATAAATTTATCATTTCACAGCACACGTTACATAAACATATAAATTATCAATTGATATTTACCGTCTAACGACCTCTGAGAGACATTCTACCTACTGAGTCGACACATTCTATACCTATAAGATTAAAATGCTTTAAATCAATTAAAATATTGAGTATTTTTTTACGCCATTAATTATCATTAACTTCTCAAATTAATAATCAAAATTTTTGCTGAATCTAATATCTTTCATTTTCCATTTTTCATTCATTTAATCCAGTTCATTAAAACTAACTCGTAATATTAACTTATTTCATGATTTATTCCGGTTTATTTTAAATTGCAGTAACAATAATGAATTTACGATACGGAATTTAAAGGAATTGACCATGTAGAAGCGATTTTACCACCTAATATGACAACTTGTATGCTTATGAAAATAAAGTCGCTATTTAAGGCGTATAATTGATAATTTTTTAAATCGTACTTTGCAGCTTAAATTGCATTACATAAATAACTTAGATCAGATACAATCAACTCAATTAACCATAAATCTCAAAATATACTCAATTTCTCTTATATATTAAAATTCATAGCTAAGTCTATGACTATACAACGTCTAATTATTCGATTTTCGGTACCTAGAAGCGATTACAACATAGTATATGACAACTTATAAGGGTACAGAAATATAAGCTCTATTTAAAGCTAAAATTTAATGATTTTTAATTAAACAAAATTTTTCGTCTTAATGTTAAGTTAATATATTACTCTCATATAAATTAAGCACTAAGTATTAGTTATACGAAGTACCAATAATTATACGCAGTAGCATTTATATGGAGTATCATTATAAAACATCGTAAAATACAAAAGCACATAAATTAGATAACTATTATGCAGTAGCTATTCAACTGCCGGTAGACCACAAATTACTGAAATAGTAAAACTTATCACTTTATTGATTGATATTCCTACTGTAATAATAAGATACACTTGACATACAACATAAACTATGATATATTTTATCCATAGGTTGAACAAATTAAATATATAAGTATCAAAACAAAATAATTTGTTTGACCTATATTTATATTCCTACTGCAATAATAATATATATATAACATTTTATAGCCTACTTTTACTAATTAATAACTAGCTTATTAGCATAACCATTAACATATTATTTAAGCAAATACAAAGATAGTAATAGATTAAGACTCAGATTCATTAAATTGCGTTAGCAATAACGCAAACGTAGTTTGCAAAAGTGTAATATTTACAATTTATATTATATTTTTAACTATTAAGCATTAAGCACTAATATTTATAATAAATAGCAGAATCATTTATACATAATAGTTAACAAATTACAATTGAACAGTAATGCGATTTACAAATTCTCTCTTATTATCTTTATTCTCTATTATTAAATGATTCTCTATTATTACGTTCGCCAGCTGAGTCACGTGACGATGTGTGGTAAATAAATGGGTGCCATTGTAACAATGTGTCAATTCACTAAAAATTACGTTTGTATGCCATCGTGGCAATGGCATGTGGATAACTTTTTGGATATTATTTACATTAGTAATATTTTGTAAACAAATTATAAAGGTGGTGATGAAAAATAAAAGAAATAACAGAAGCATTTGTAAAATTTGATAAGAAATTTATACGAGATGAAACTAAAGATTTACCAAGCCGGTTATTACTAACTATGGCTTACATTAAATTATATAGTTCCATTAGTGGTCGTATTGGATTAAGTATTAGGTCACTAGTTGAAGGATTAGGATTTCGTCCTGACGCTCATAAGGATAGAATAAATGACAATGTGATTAAAGCTCTATACTGGTTAAAAGAACGAGAATATATTTATTTTGATGCGGAATTATGGAATAAACAAAAGGTTAAAATAAATGATTGTTTTCAAATACAAATTAATACTGATCCTAAAAATGATATATTTAATTTTTCAGATATTTACGTAGCACTCACAGAAACCGAATTTAATTCTATTATTCAAAGTGTAAAGGAAAGTAAGAAAGAATACAGTCAAAGAAGAATGATATATGATCCATCTGATTTACTTAATGTTTTTCTTAATATAAAGAAATATATAAACTTTAATAAAAACAGTACTCCTATATGTTTTCCATCACATAGGATACTTTGTAGAGATTGCAATATATCAAGTACCAGTACGATGAATAAATTTATTAATAGACTAACTAGCATAGGAATACTGTATACATATAAAGCAGGAAAATATATTGATAGTTATAATAATATAAAATATACAAACAACTTTTATGCTTTGCAAAAAGGAATTTTAACACCAGAATTATGTGATGGCATTGTCAGTGGCTATTATGCGTCACAAGTAGCAACAGTAACTAAATATAAATAAGATGATTGTAAAATTAAAATACAATAAGGAGATTGAAAAATAAAATGACAAATACAGTAACATATGACAGAGTAATGCAGACACAGAAAACTTTTATTTATGATAATGATAAACACGAATGGTTAATTATGGAGCAGCCGCTAATTAAGGGAATGACTCCAAAAGATTATTTACATAAACTACTACTTAGCAAGGGCGGTAAATCAGAATTAAAGAAACTATCAAATGATGAATGGCAAATAATTTTTAGTTATATGAAGTCAATAAATGTACCTACTACTGAAAAAAAGCTAAAACGCCATAATGCTAAGCCTATTGTAGTAATGAGAAGATGGTCATTATCAGATAATGATGGTAACTTTGATACGTTGGATAATACATATGTAAAATTTATCAATGATGTTTTAGGTCAACTTAGAAAAGGAAAAATTGACTACTGCTATTACATATATCAAATTAGTGATCTATTAAGATTTATACCAGATCTTAATGCTGAATTAAAGGATGGAATATTTTATGTAAGTGTGAATAAAAAAATCAGTTACTAATGTAATAATAGTATTTAACTATATCAACATAAATTTATATGACTGGAGGTTAATTACAATTTGGCATTAAATAAACAAATACATATTTACAGTATGGATACTAATGATTTCTATACTGACAGCGAAAATAAGATTTATCGTAGTATGATGCGCTTTGGTAAAAGAAAAAATAAATTAAATAAAATAAATATTAGTAACTATGATGATGTAAAACGTGATAAATATCAAAAATTGTATTCATATATTAATCAAAGATTAAAACAATTAAAATCTGAATTAAAATTAGAATTTAAAAAAAGTAATATCTCTATAAGAACTTTAAATCCAAAAAGTCTATTAGACAAAAATGTTATATCTGTTTTTGAATCTTCGTTGACAAGAATAATTGGTTTAAAAATTGATGAACTGACGACTGATATCATGGTTGTACAAACATTTTTCTATGAAGTAATAGAGCAATTAATTAAAAATGGTTTCACATATAATGGTGAAAAGTACAAATACTTTACTTCTAGTGCAGGGCAGATTCGATTAAAAAAAACTGTATTCATTAAACAATCATTATGGGATAAATTTGAAAAAACATTAATGTGCGGATTAACAATAGATACTATTAATAAAAAAGGTGGAATAAATGTAAATAAATTTTTAGCATATTTAGCTTTATCTAATAGTGCTACTGATTTATGGGAAGATTTTGATATTAATAGGTGTATTGTAGTAGATGATTTTGAAACTATGGTCACTGGTGAAGTAGATTATATTAGTGACATTACATATAAAATTGAACGTAAAAAGATGGAGATTCCAATTACACATACTGATGGTAGTGGAATGATATTACCTGCATTAAGCAAAAAGAATTTTATGGTTAGGCTTCCGTGGATTAAGGGATTACTTGCATCATTTGATTATGTAAAATTTATTAAGATGTACAATTGCTCTCCTATTGTTACTGATATTTACGGTAAGCGATGGAATATAATTGAGGATAATATACAAATTATTTTTACAAAAAGTCAATTTAAAATGTATAAGTATTATAAGTCATGGGATGAATATAAAACATTTTTTAAGCAGTTCAATTGTCAAGCCGGAATTTGTAACATGGAAGAAGATTATTTTTCAAGAGTAACTATAAACTATCAAATGGTACAAACATTAACTGATATTACAAAAGAAGAAGTAAATAAAATTACAGAAAGATCTAAAAATAGGTTATATAATCTTTCTAGGGATAAAACTACAATGCTTAATGCTTTTGGCGTGACAAAGAGTAATTATGATAAAACTTATCTACAGCAAGCATTAGAAATTTATCCTGAATTACTTCAAGATGAACACTGCAAATACATATTAAGACAAATTAAAAAAAGTCTAATTAAAAAATATAAATCAGCCAAGCTTGATATATATGGTAAATATACATTTTTAATACCTGACTTATATGCTTTTTGTGAATATCTATTTCTACACATTGAAAGTCCTAAAGGTTTATTACAAAATGGTGAAGTATATTGCAAATTATTTAAAAAATCAAAAAAATTAGATTGCCTAAGATCACCACATCTTATGATGGAACATGCAATTAGGAATAATGTTATTGATAAAGAAAAATCGAAATGGTTTAAAACGGATGCTATATATACTAGTAGCCATGACTTAATATCCAAAGTACTTCAGTTTGATGTAGATGGTGATAAATCTTTAGTTGGAGCAGATGAAACTTTTATATCTATAGCAGAAAGAAATATTAAGAAATTTAATATTGTTCCACTTTATTATGAAATGAAAAAAGCAGAACCGGTCATACTTAGTCCTAATACAATATGGCAAGGATTGAATGCAGCGTTTAGTGGTGGAAATATAGGTCTATATAGTAATAATATATCCAAGATATGGAATAGTGATGTTTTTATTAGCGGTACTTATAAAGATCAAATGGAAGCATTAGATGTTATTAAGTTATTATGTATGGAAAATAACTTTGTAATTGATTATGCCAAAACATTGTACAAACCAACTCGACCTGAGCATGTTGATTTATTAATTAAAAAATATATAAATGCAAAGTTGCCGCATTTTTTCATATATGCAAAAGATAAATCAAGTACTCAAGTAGAAAATATCAACAACAGTTTAGTTAATAGATTTGATAAGGAATTTAAAAATACACCTTTAAGATTTTCTATTGATAATTTTGGAAAGTTGGATTATAAAAATTTAATGAATGATAAAAATATTAAAATAGATGAAAAGATTATTGAAATATATAATTCATTAAATCGTACATATCATTTCAAAATAAATCAAAAAAATCAAGATAATGTTAATTATATTATAAAATTAATAAGAGATAAATTACTTAGTTTTGACTATTATAGTGAAATTGAAATTACAGATATGATAGTAAAACATTTATATACAAAAAAAACACCACATAAAGAAATTTTATGGAAGTGTTTTGGAAATGTATTAGTTAATAATTTAAAAAACAATATTCCTGAAAATAGTATTCAATGTAAAAAATGTGGGTTACGATTTATACCAAATAAATCGAATCAAAAGTTATGTGACAAATGTAGTACATATCAACCTATCGGTATTAAGATTATTAAATGTATTGACTGTGGTAAGGATATTGAAGTGGATGCATTAGATAACCAAACAAATCGTTGTGAAAAATGTTATGAAATATATCGTAAAAAATATAAGGCAATTAAAGAAAAGGAACGCAGGGATAGGCTTAAAAGTGAATAATCGTGGACAGCACCATTTAAAAGCTAGAATAGCTATAAGCTAACAGAATCAAGGCTTACAGCTATTCTAAATATAAAATAAAAAGTATAGAAATCGATGTAAGCCTTGATTCTACTGAGGTTAAAGCACTTTTTCTTCGTTTGCCTACAAGGGCATAACACCTAATATACAAAATTATAGGTAATGCTTATAAGAGTGTGATTAATTTCGCACTCTTATTTTTGAAATTTTCATTTTCTTCTCTCCTTAGTTAGCGGTGTGCCTTAAAATATAAGATATATCGCTAACAATTTTATTGGGTAGGTAAGCCTAGTGGCGAAGGCAGCTGACTGTAAATCAGTGATATTAGAAACACCGTAGGTTCGACTCCTACTCTACCCATTACCCAAATAACGGGCATTTTACAAACGAAAGGAACGATTTTTATAATACTAATTAGGCGATTTGAGGCAGATGCATTAAGGAAAAATGGATACAGCAATTATGTAAAGAGAAGCTTTTCACGAAATCCTTCGTATTATTTGGTTACAAATAGTAAAGCATTAAAGTTTTTTAATGAATACAATAAATCTATTAAGGTTAAAAAGTAGCAGTCAATATATGCGAGGAGTGTGAGTATTATTGGTAAGAAACAAAACCAAGTGACTATACAAGTGATTGGCGGTAATTCTGAATCTGTTACTGGATCATGTTCTGTTATTTCGTATAATGGTAATACTGCATTGTTTGAATGCGGTACTATTCAGGATGGAAAAACTGTAAAAGAGAATTATGAATTAAACAAAAAGCTTATTTCTAGCATTAAAAATAAAAGTAATATTAAATATATTTTCTTAGGACATGCTCATGCAGATCATAGTTGCAATATCCCGGCTTTGTATAAATATAATTGTAACGCAAAAATTATTGTACCTAGTGGTACTAGCAAAATATTAAAGGAGATGTGGCTTGATTCCAGTTATATAAACCAGCGTGATACAGAACACTTGAATTATAAATTTAATAAAAAATATGAACCGCTGTATACGGATGATGAAGTATATAGAGCATTAAGTTATATGGAAGAGTATCCGTTTCATGAAATTATTAAGTTAGATGATCAATTAAGTTTTCGCTTTGTACATGCAGGACATATATTATTATCTGCACAGACTGAACTTTTTGTATCATATAAAAATACAACTAAGAAAGTTACATTTACATCTGATCTAGGTAATCCGATTTTAAATGATACAAAAATATTTGTAGATAAATTTGAGCCGGTTACAAAAAGTAATATCGTAATAGGTGAATGTACATATTCAGCAAAAAATAGATCTATGAATAAGAAAGATCTACAAAATGATATAAATAAAATTAAGAGTGTAATTCAACAATTTTGTGTGACAAATGGTAAAACTGTTGTAATTCCATGTTTTAGTCTTGACAGAATGCCATACATACTATGGTTAATATATTCGATATTTGGAAATGATGAAAATTTTAGAATACCAATCATTGTAGATAGTCCTTTGTCAATTAGATTATTAAATGTATATTCAGAACTTATGCAAGGTGAAGCCAAAGAAAAGTTCGATGAAATGATGGGATGGAAAAACATTAAATTTAGTTATACTCCCGAAGATAGCGTTGGTTATATGTCAGACAATAAAGCTAAATGTGTATTAAGTAGCTCTGGTATGTTGACCGCTGGTAGAAGTGTCAAGTGGGTGCAGCATGTATTACCATATACGGATAATTGTATTATGTTCATAGGCTTTGCTACTAGTAATACGTTAGCATATAAAATCAAAAATTATAAAAAGCAAAAGACTATCAATATTAACGGTAAGCCTGTAAAAAATAAATGTCAAATTGTTGATCTTCATAGTTTTTCATCTCATATGCAGAGGAACGAATTACTTAACTACTATTCTTCTATTGTTGCAGATAAAATATATTTGGTACACAGTGACAAAAATAAGATAGAGTTTGCGCAGGATTTACGAAATAAAATTTCAGATAAACTTAAAACAACTAAGGTAATATGTGTCAATAGGTCAACTAAAATAAACGTATAGATTGTATAATTATACACTTTATTCTGGTTTTATTTTTTTATAGTCATGTAAGCGTATATTTATCCATTTAAAATTATATGTCAATATACTCATTTTCTCAATAGTAATAACTACTATATTTAGAGTGAATTATTGTAATGTTTGTATAGAAAATATTTAAATTAAAGGTAACTGAAAGGAATTGATAACAATAGATATTGATTTACTAAAGCGTTTAGATGATGAATCTGAACTGAAATACCTTTGGCGTATTGATGGTTATATACGTGAAGGAAAATTTCAAAATTGGAAAGAAGTAACACCTCTTGTAAATAAAGAGTTATATGATGATGAAACTGACTATTGTGAAGAGTCAGCATTCCGTAAAAAGTGTAAATACGCTAGAGATTTCTTTGAGGCTGGTGTATTTGATACATATAGAGAAGATGCTTATTTTAAAGAATTAGAAGTACAAAAAAGGGAAATAGCCAAGGAACGTCAAAAACTTTATAGTACAAAGGTTGAATATACAAGAAATATACGTCACCAAAGTAGATTTGAATTATTTTATGAGAATATAAAGGATGCTATTACCACTCTCCCATTGCCTGAATTTCATGCTGATACTGTGAATACATCAGCCGAAAATGAAAAAGAGTATTTATTGGCAATAAGTGATATTCATTATGGAGCAAATTTTAAGAGTGAAAATAATTTTTATTCAACTAATGAAGCGGAATATAGATTCAATAAACTTTTAAAAAAAACAATAGACTATGTTAATGAACACAATGTTAATAAAATGAATGTGTTAACGCTTAGTGATGATATCCAAGGAATATTACGCATTACTGATTTACAATTAAATGAAACAACCGTTGTTCAAGCTGTAGTTGAAGTGTCAAGATTGATAGCAACTTTCTTGAATGAATTATCGGCATATTGCAAAATTGAATACTATCATACTCCTACTTCTAATCATTCACAAACACGACCATTATGTACAAAGGCAAGTGAATTAGGTGATGAAGATGTTGAATACATAATCGGTAACTATATTAAAGATATGTTGGCTTTAAATAAACGAATCAATGTTCATTTAAACTTTGGTAAGAATTATATTAAAATACCTATATTTAATTTTAATTCTATTGCCTTACATGGTCATACTGTTAAAAATATTGATACGGCACTTAGTGATTTGAGTATGCTGCATAGAACATTTTACGATTTTTGTTTTGTCGGTCATTATCATTCAAGTAAGGAAATTATCTCTAATGAAGCATGTATAAATGATACTGAGGTCTTAGTATGTCCATCGTTCATAGGTAGTGATCCATATAGTGATAGTTTAATGAAGGGTTCGAAGGCGGCATGTAAGATTTATGTTTTTGATAAATATGAAGGGCATACAGAAACCTATAAATTACAGTTAAATTAGTTCATTAGTGATTAATTGGTCAGCCACTACTCAAAAGTGTGAAACTAAAAAAGCGGTGTTTTGTCACCAGTAAGTGCGAATTTTTGTATTAAATTAATATTTAAAATGAAGGACTGATTTTGAAGTGAAATATAAAAGAACTGAAAGAGTACAGTTTGATAGCTACTCTTCTACTATGGATTTTATGAATGATGTAATCGAAACATTGTTAGATGAAGATAATATAGACGAACAAGCAACTATTATTGCGGATAGAGATACAATCGTTAATATTCTTGATTTAATTGATAGAAATTTAATTGATAATTTTGAATTTGAGATTCAATATAATATTTTTGATGAAATGGATAAAATTAAAAATGATATATACAGACTTGATATTTTAGATGATGGAGAAATTTTTATTGAAAAAGCTGTGAATCATAATGGTGACTATTATGATTGTGACGGGTTTATATTTGCTGAGAAACACATAGATATGGACGCATATCAGAATAATAATAGACGTTGTGATGTTATGGTTTTTGATATTGATGAGTAAAAATGTGAATTAAATTAGGATGTGAATTTATGATTTGTTACGAGGATGCAATTGATTATATAGAAAACAAAAGGAATACTACGTGGGCATTATTCGATTTTATCGGAGTTCAATATGGTTCGACAGTCAGACTTTTAGATTTTCAAAAAGAGTTTTTAAAGAATTTAATTGATGGTAAAATCACCAATTGTCCTCGTGGTATGGGAAAAACATTTGTAATTAAACTATACGCTGAATATCTAAACTATGTTACTGACGTTTGTAAATATGATACATTTGATGTTACAGCAGATGCATACGTAAATAGTGATGATACAATTGAATCTGGTTTGTTGTCGGCTGATTGTATGAAGCAAGCTTTGCAGGCTGATAAGGAAAAAGCAATTGATGAATACAATATTAGTGAAAAAATGTTAAACAAGCTTTTAAAAGAAAATGAGCGTGATTTCGCTTAATGAATGATTCAAAATGCTTAAATAAATAATGATTTTAGAGAGTCTATGTTCTACAGCATAGGCTTTTTTATATTCACATTCACCTTGTAAAATATTAGAGAAGGGAGCGTTCAACTATTGGCAAAAAAAAGAGATATTGAAGTTGATGAATCCATTGAAGATGCTAATAAAATACATGAGTATAAATGCCTAAGATGTGGAAAGTCATGGAAAAATCCCGTTGGGCACTTCTATAAATCTAAATACTCACAATTATTTATTAAAAATTCAAGGTATAGTACGTTATGTAGAGATTGCGTAGACGAACTCTTCACTATGTATGAAAATAAATATGGCACAAATACCGCTTGTATATTAATGCTTTATAAATTGGATATACCATATTCATATTCCTTATATAACAGTGTTGTAACAAAAAATAATGTTTTTAATATAGGAATGTACTTGAGACAGGCAAGTAATTTAAAACAGATGATGTTTCAAGATTTTTCACAATCTATATTAAGTGGTGAAATAAGTAAATCAAAAGATGATTTTGAAGAAGAAAAAGAAGTTAAATGGTCTGAAAAAGATAAAAAAAATAGAGACTTTTGTATTGATGTCGTTGGTTATGATCCATTCTATGGTTACCCTGAAGAAGATAGAAAATTTTTATTTAATCAATTAATGCTTTATTTAGATGACGATGACATAGCTCAAGATCCGTATAAATTATCTCAGATTTTACAAATCATTAATAATAACAAGCAAATAAAGCAATTAGATATTAAAATTGCAAATCTTGATCCTCTTAAAGATGTAAAAGATATTAGCTCTCTTAATTCCATTAAAAATAGTCTTGTTTCAAATAACGATAAAATTGCAAAAGAAAATGAAATTTCAGTTAAAAACAGATCTAATAAAGATGCAGGAAAATCAACACTTACATATCTTATGCGTGAATTAAGAGGTTTGAAATTTGATAAAGTTGAAGAGAATTATTATAACCAGTTAAGAAGTGAAGGTACACAATGGGCTGCAAACGTATCTCAAAAATCTATGCTTGAACATTGTATGTTTGATGAAAGTGATAAAAGAGAAGTATACCAAAATCAATTAGATTTAATTAATAATTTATATAAGGAATTGGATGATACAAAAGAACAAATACGTTTACTTAAAATTGAGAATGACAGTCTAAAATCTCATGGAATAGAGGTTGCAGATGGCGTATCGTAAATTAATGTCAGAGCGGAAAAAACGTATTTGTGAATTAGATGCAGAAAGTATTGCTTTTTATAGACGAAATCCTTGTATAGCTGCGAAAGACTTACTAGGAATAAATTTAATTGATAGCCAGAAATATATATTACAACAAAGTTGGAATAAACCGCATGTATTATGGTGTTGTAGTCGAAACTTCGGAAAATCATTTCTTGGTGCGGTTTTCATGATATTGAAAGCGATTCTTTATGAGAATCAAGCTATTTATATAATTTCAAGTGTTGGTGACCAGAGTAAGGTAACATTCAGTAAAATTGAAGAAATTATTTTAAATATTGGAACTACTTCTGCTTCTATTGGTTCACTAAAAGATATCGTAAGAAAAGAAACTGTAAAAAGTCCAAATAATAAAACTGGATTTAGTCATGCAAGTTCCGGATACATTGTTGAATTTTATAATGGTAGCACAATAGAAACGTTAAATTCAAAACCAGATAATGCAAGATCTCGCCGTGCTACACTTGTATTTTTTGATGAAGCGGCATTCTGTAGTGATGAGCTAATTACGATCTGTGAAGCATTTGCAACACAGAATACAGAATTTAGAACTTCTACTGAAGATGATTATAATCCAGAAACAGAAAAAAGAAGATGTCCTACTCAACTTGTTTATGCGTCATCTCAGGATGACATGAGCAAAATATTTTATAAACATTTTAAGAGTTTTGCTAAAAAGATGGTTGCAGGTGATAGAGATTATTTTGTATGTGATATGATATGTGACACTGCAATTAGAACATATATGGACGGTAAACTATATACTCCACTTTTGACTCAAGATAAAGTAGATGCTGCCATGAAAGGTAATAGAGATAAAGCACTACGTGAATATTATAATGAGCCAACTAGAGATGGTGGAATAGACCAGATTGTTAAACTTGGAACTATTCGTAGGAATGAAAATTTCTATTTACCACAACTTAGTTATCAACCTAAGACTAGTATAGTATTAGCATTTGATCCTGCAAGAACGTATGATAACTCAGTATTAAGTGCAATGAGAATAGTTAATGATAAAGATTATGGTTATATTGGTGAAATTATTAATTGTGTCAATTTTGTTGATATAGCAAGTAAAAAAGGTTACAAATTAGATTCTAATAGACAGCTAGAAGAAATTCGTAATTACTTAGATGTATATAACGGACAACATAATGATTATGATAATATTGAGGCTCTTTTAATAGATCAGGGTGCAGGTGGTGGTGGTGTTTCTACTTATGCTGATAATTTATTAAATGAATGGGAAGGCAGAGATGGTAGAAAACATCATGGACTTATAGACAAAAATCATGATATTTATAAAGGATATGAGGAATTATATCCAAATGCTATTGATAAACTTCGTCTTATTAGCCCTAAAAAATATAAAACACAAATGGTTGATGAATTTATTGAATTAATCCACCTTGGAGTAATTAAATTTCCATATGAATTTAAGCAAGAATTTATTGAAATAGCAAGAAATAATGATGATGGTACTGAATTTATTGATAATTATCAGTTATCAGCAGATGAAATTACTTCTCTGATGAATATTGACTTAATGAAAAACGAAATTATATCTATTTATAGATATGATAACGCTGATAATACTCAAAAAACTTATGCTTTGGCTAAAGATAAGGAACATAAAATGAATGATGATAGGTTTTATACTGTTATTATGTTAGCTCATTATCTTTACGGTTTAAGGCGTGGACAAACTATTACTCCGGATATAAAGGAAGTTGACTACTCTTCTGCTCCTCGGTGCGTATCATCGGTATCATTCTAAAGATTGTGGGTGATGTAAAAAGTTGAATGTTGATAAAGAAGAAATAAATGAAAATGAAAATTTTGATGTAATATTTGCGTCAGATGTAGATAATGATGGTGAAGAAACAGTCGTTCTTACTTCGGAACAAATGACAGAAAAAATGCTTAAAGAAGCATTATCTCGATTTGATCCAACCAATAGACAATATTCTGTATTGTTAAATGGTGAATCATCTAATAGCTATAATAATTATACTTTAGAAAGTTTAAAGCTTTTGGCTAAAAATGCGCAAAGCGATATAAGTAAAATTTTAACTATTAATAGTTTGGTGAGACAGACTATAAACGAAGATGATATTATTGGTAAGGTTTATGAAGCAATAGAAGCTAATTTAAATACTAATGTCAGAATTTCATTTGATGATTTACCACAAAAACCAAAGTATAAAAAAACATATAAAGATAAAGCGGAAACATTAATAAAGAGATTCCATAAAGAAACAAATTTAGATATGGTTTTATCCTCTTCTATTGTAACAACTTATATTGAAGGTAACTGTATTAAATATCTTCGTTCAAAGAATGGTCATTATGTAATTGATACATATCCGCTTGGTGTTGCTTTAGTTAGTGACTATTGTTTAAATGGTATCCGTTATATATTGATTGATATTAGAGAGTTAACGAATCAGTTACAAAAAACAGTTCTTAAAGGACGAAGAAATAAACCTTTATTTTTTAACAATCTCACAGATGAAATTAAAAATAATTATCCAAAAGAAATATATGATGCATTTATTAATAAAGAACATTATGCAAAGTTAGATATTAGATATAGCAGTTTGAATCAATTTGGTAATTTAAATAGAAAATATGGACTTACTCCTGTATTTAAAGCATTAAAACCAAATATAATGCTTAATACTTTTGATAAAGCAGATTCTACTAATGCAAAAGCACGTTCTAAAAAGATAATTCATCAAATTTTGCGTAAAGAGACAATGGGGCAAGATTATACTAAAAAAGGTTTTGAAGAAATGGCTTATGCTCATGAAACTCTTATGGAAGCGTGGAGAAATCCTACTGTTGTATATACATCTCCTCCGTGTGTTGAAAAAATTGAATATGTTGAACCAAAGGTAGATATCACAAATGTGGAAACAATTCAGCAATATCGTACACGAGTTGCTGCCGCATTAGGTATCTCTTTTTTAAATACAGATGGTAAACAAACCGTTAGTACTGCTAATGTTTCTATTAGTCAATTAATGAGTGTTATTAATAAAATTGCTAAACAAGAAGAAATAAATCTGCAAAGATGGTATGAAATAATACTTGAAGAAAATGACATCCCATTAGAATACTGTCCTACTCCGCATATTATGGATGCAAAATTACTTGAATTCAAACTTAGAAAAGAATTATCAGAAACATTATTTTCAAAGTTTAGTTGTTCTTATAGAACTGCATATGAATTACTTGGTATTAATGTTAAAGATGAAGTTGAAAGAAGAAAAGAAGAAAAAGAACTTGGATATGAAGATGTATTTACTCCTCATTCTACTTCTTATAATAGTTCAGGTGATGAAAATTCAAAGGCTGGTAGACCTAGCGGAACAACTAATGGTGATAATGGCATAGATGATCAGAAACAGGAATACGATGAAGATTATACTGAAAATAATAGGGTGAAGTCATGATTCTAATAGAAGCTCCAAATAAAGAAATATATGATTTAAATGAATGTATTATTACTCAAAATGTTGTGTGCTTAATAAAAACTCCTAATGGAGAGATATATCACTTAGAGGATTGTAAAATTATTCAAAACGTTGATGATTTGCCTTATACACAAGAACAATTGGCTAATGAAATTTTTGATAAGCAAGGAATTGCTATTGGACTATTAGAGAAGAAAGGCGGTGGAAATTTGGGTTGAATGATAATGTTAATATTGCCAGCAAGGTTGTTGAAATTGCTGAGCATACAACTTATTTAGAGTTAACATCGAGAATATGTTATTACACTGAAGCTAATCTAAATAATGATGCGATTGTATATGATGACACTTCGTTAGATAAAGCCAAAACATTAATTAATATGCCAGTACAGGCAAAATATAGAGTAAATGCCAATGGAGATCCTACTCTTGGTGGGCATGAAATGGTTAAACATAAAGATGGTAGTATTGAATTTAAAACTAATTCAATAGGTACACATACTGATGTTTATATACAAGAAGATTCTGTTGAAATAAATGGTGAAACAAAAACACTGCCTTGTTTATTTGCTAAATATAGAATATGGAAAAGATATGAAAATGTGGTGGCTGCCGTAAGGCGGCTTTTTTCTTTAGGAAAATTATATGGCAGTTGGGAAATTAATGTATACAAATATACATTTGAAAATGGACTCAAAAAAATTGAAGATTATGAATTTTTATCTAACTGTTTACTAGGGTACGAATTTTCTTATCCAAGTTATGGTGAAAATGCAGTTGCTCTTGAAATGGCACAAGTTGACAATGATCAATTACTAATTGCTGAAGCTCTATCTCAGGATTTAATTTTAATGAAAGGGCAACCAGATAAGCAATTATATAAAGATAATGAAATAAATGACACTGAAATAAAGGAGGATAATATGGCTAAGTTAGATAATAAGAATACTAATGCTGCTGAAAATATAGAAACCCCTACAGATATGCATACAGATAATCATGTAGCGGAGATTAATCCAGCAGAAACTAACACTAATAAAAACGAGAATAAAGTAGATAATAAAACTGAAGAAAATGTTGCACAGTTGACTGTATGGGATACCCGTAGACGTATTGCAGACGCATGTACAAAGAGAATTGGTAAATGGTGTTATATTGCATATATGTTCCCAAATGAAAAGATTGTTTGGTGTGAGTATGATGGTGCAGAAACAGAATTAGACTATGTGAAATTTACATATGAAGTAAATGAGAATGATGAGATTACTGTTTCTGAGCCTGAATATGTAAAATTAACTGTTTCTATTGCTGAAGTTAATTCAAAAATAGCTGAGTTAAATAAAAACTTAAATACAGCTAAGGCAGAACTTGAATTGAAGAATGAAGCCATTACTAAAGCAAGTGAAAAAATTCAGAGTTTGAATGCTCAAGTATCAGAATTAACGCCTTACAAAGATCAGGTTGAAGCTGCTGATAAAAAGCGTATTGAAAATGAGATTGCTGAGGAGAAAAAAGTATTAAGAGAAAAGATGCTTAAAGGTAATTTATTTACTGAGAAAGATATAGCTGAAGAAAAAATCACAAAATTAATTGAAGCAAGGAATGAAGCTGCTATTAACAAATTAATTGCAGATAAGTTCGTTGCTTCTTTTGATAATGAAACAAATGATGGGACTACTGTTACTAATACTAATGCAAATAGTAATAAAGAGAATATAGCAACTGCTAGTCTTTTTTCAGATGAGATTGAAACAGATGCGACTTCAATCATGAAGAAAGTTTTATTTAATTAATCGAAAAAATAGGAGGATACGATATGTTAAGAGATTTTATTGTTAATGGTGCTAAGGCTCCTGAATCTATGTATAGAGCAGATGCTGAATTAAAAACAGGTATGGCTGTAGTAAAAGATGAAACTACTAAGTCTGTTGATGTTACAACAGAGGAAACTGTAGCAGATATATTTTTCGTTGATAAAGAAAGAGTTCCAGAAGGTGTTGATTGTGCTAGGGGAGATATTCCTGATTATGACGATGCTTTCACTGTTATTAAGGACGGAGAAAGACTTGTTCTTGAGAAATATCATGCTGGCGAAACTTTCGGAACAGATCAATTTAAAGTCGATGATTTTAAAGAAGGTACAGCTATTGGTACAAGAGTAGCATTTGTTAATGGCATTGCAATTAAAGCAACAAAACCGTCTCAGTATATTTTCAAAGGTTTACACAATGACAATAAGCACACTTTAATCAAAATTGAGGTGTCTGATACCGCCGTTGCAAATGCGTAATTAAACAATAGAGGAGGATTAAAATTATGTTAAATACAGAAATTGCTGAAATCATGAAAAAAGATAATATTCTTTTTGATGTTGCTGAAAAAGTTGAATATAAAATTGATTTAAACGCTGAGGAAACTGAAATCGCAGAGGTTTCTAACGCATGGGCAAAACAAATAGGTGAAACAGGTAAGGATCCGGAAGGTACCATTGCTGCTTATATTAAAAAGACCGTACAGGATGAATTATATAATGCTCCTGATGAATTATTGGATAGAATTTTGAATAAAGGTTCTATTGGTGAATTTGATTATACGGAATATGATACTACGCCTAAGAATACTCTTATCGCACATGAAGCAGCAAAAGGCGGTGTTGTAGAACGTAGTTGGATTGACTTTTCTGTAATTAAGCCTGTTATTAAGAATAGACAGGTTGAAACTGATTTGTCTTATGTTGATTTAAGAAAGAATGGTTTTAAGTCTATTGCTAATTTAACGGTCTTTATGAAGGAAGCTTGTCAGAATGTTCTTTTTTATGATTTATTGACTCAAATTGACACTGCTATTATCGGTGGTGATCAAAAAATTGATGTTACTGGTAAACTCCCTACATTAGAATCTATGGACGCGATGTCTTTATATTTGAATGATAGAGCTGATGATTCTGTTATTATATCTTTAACTAAATATGCACAGGCAATTAGACGGATGGATGGTTTTGCTCAGTATATGTCTGATCAGATGAAGAATGATTTTAATAGATATGGCTTAGCAAAAATATATGATGGTATTGGTATTGCTGCTATATCAGGTGCGAGACGTCAGGGCAATGGAGATTTATTAATTCCTGATAAGAAGCTTTTCGGTATTGCTGGAAAGATTGGCAACTTAGATATGAAGGGTGAGTTACATGTATTCCAAGATATGAATAACCAGGAGGAACAGGTTCATTTAATGTTAAAGGACTTTACATATAGCTTTGCTATTACAAATATTGAGAATGCTGCAAAGATGGTATTTGCGCAGTAAATGGAATTAACCATAGAGGGGAAGTGTAACAACTTCTCTTCTATTTTAATTGGAGGTAAATTTTTTAATGCAAGAAACAGAAAAAATTAATGTTTTAAACTACAATGAAAATCTAGTTTGCTCTAATATTTCACCTACTGAAAATGTTGCATTTGAGCCTTCTGCTGATGGTGAAATACCAACTGTTATTCCATTAACTATAGATCAAATCAGGTATATGAATAACTCTCCTGTATTTCGTATTGGTTTATTACGTTTTGAGGAAGAAAAACAGAAAGAGATTTATGAGAATATTTGTAAAATAAGTAATTGGGAAGATATTCTTACTAATGATCAAATTCGTGACATCTTATTAAAACCTACGCTTAAAGGACTTGAGAAAATTGTAAACATTAAAGATGTATCCGAGTTTGAGCGTGTTCGTGCAGTTTATCATAAATTAAAACTTGAAAATAATTATGATGTATCTGTTCGTGTAGAGAGAATTATTGAAACAAGATATAGAGAATTAATGAATCGTAAAATTAATACATCAATTAAGTTGACTACTAAAGATACAACAAAAATTACTAATGAAAAAGATATTAGTAATCTTAAAGAACAGAATGCAATTATGCAGAAACAGTTAGCCGAGATGCAAAAAGCAATGCAAAAGATGATGGCGAGTCAAGCTGATAATCTTGAAAATGTTAATGTAGAAATAGAAGTGTCCAAAGCAAAAGAAGATAAACCAGCAAAGGACGCTAAAAAAACTGATGAAAAGAAAAAGCCAACAAATAAAACCAAGAAGTAATCTGTAGCTAAGTAAGGAGGTGTGTGCCTATGGCATCAGATACTACTTCTTTTGATATTATATGTGATAGGTTTTACAAACGATTAGAAAAAGATGATGAATTTTTTAATTACTATAATATTGAGATGTCAGAAGCACAAGAATTAGCACATAAAAGAGCAAAAGGATATCTTATAGATGTTCTTGATAAACTTTCACAGGTTGGTGATTTACAAGTTGATTTTTCCGACTATGATGAAGAATTAGAAGTAATTAACTTTGAAATAAAGCCAAAGGAAATTCGCCTAATAGTTGACTTAATGTTTCAAGAATACATGGAAAGGGATATTCCTTTATTACATGCTTTTAAAATTAATTTTACGCCATCAGATTTAAACATCATTACTCCATCCACTGAAAGAAGAACATATACCGATTTAATTGACTCATTAAATACCAAAAATGAAGCCAGTTTGGATAACTATAAAAATAGAGATCGTAATACCGGTAAATTATTAAAGGTTATCGACTATTCGAAATATGGTGATGAATAATGTTGGACTTTGATTATTTTTATAAAATACAAGGCTCTTATGGGATGAAAAATAAGCGTGAAAAAGATTTGGCGAAAATTAATTATGAAATGTCAAAACATTTCGAAGATACCACGGATTGCAAGGATGTACTAATCAATGGAGAACCATCTCAGTTAATTATTGTAAAAGATACAGATTCGAATGTCTATAGTAAAAAGATTAAATCAAGGCATGATGATAAATTTAATCTTGGAGATTATGTTGAGTGGAATAATCAACATTGGATTGTTTTGAAACTCGATCCAGATGAAGATACATGGAATCGTGGATATATGTATTTGTGCGATATATTACTTTGTTGGCAAAATAAAGCCGGCGACATTATATCGCGTTGGTGCTACTCAGAAAATTACACAAAATATACAAATGGGATAAAGGAAAATAAAGTAATAGATGTTGGTGATAATCAATATGGTTTATCTCTTCCAGTGGATAATGAAACTAAAGTATTAAAACGTAATTTACGATTTGCAATAGATTATGAAGGTGCAGTTGTTCCTGATGTTTATAAACTAACTAATAGGAAGGTTTTGCTTAATGATTATAGATATTTTAATCGAGGTGGAATAATTAATTTAACATTATCTTATAACGCTTTTAATGATAAAACAGATAAATTAGTTACTCTTGATAATGGTCAAAAAGTATGGATATGCGACTATTTTGATATGAATAATAATCCTACTACACCAGAAGATAAAAAGACATATGCAAATATTATATCTAGTGGCAAACTAATCATTGGTTCAAAAGAATATATTACTTTTATTGCTAACTTTTATGATACAGATGGAAATTTAAACAATACTATTACTCCTGTATGGGAAATTATTAAACCTAATATAAGCAACGTTGATAATGATATATCAATTGTCTATGAGAATGGGTTATGTAAAATTAAGGTTGCTGAAAATTATGATTTAATTGATAAAGATATTATAATTAAAGTAAGTGATGGTAATGATAGCTATATTGGTGAAATCACAATGAAAATGGAAATGTGGTGATAATATGGTTATATCTGATGTTGTAAAATGTAAAAAAAAAATTATGAATAAATTAATTGAAATTCCAGATGTATTTTTATTAATAAATAACAAATGTATATCTAAACCATCTGAAATGATGTTCGAAAATATATTTCCATATTTTAAAGTATCAGATGCTAGGAAAACTGTTAATAATTATATATGTTTTGATTATAATAGTAGAATTTCTTCAAAAAATAGTTCATTTAAGGATATTACAATAAATATTGGTGTTATATGTCATAAAGATGATATTAAAACGCCATGGGGTTCAAGGCATGATGTTTTAGCAGGAGTTATTATAGATTCTTTAATATGGGAAGATATTTTAGGATTTAATCTTGAATTAATTTCTGATATTGAAAATATATTACAAAATGATTATCATACTCGCACATTACAATTTAAAAATCTTGCTATAAATAGTATTAATAATGGGGTGCACTCAGGTGTATATTGATGATCTTATTATATATAGAGGTAAAGATTATAAAGTAAATGACAAAATCATTATTAGACAGCCGACAGTTGGTGAAATAACTGACTACGGCGAACAAAACTTTTTCTCAATGGTACATATGCTTACAAATGTGGGTGCGGATTTAAAATGGCAACTTGATGAAGTTGGTATTGATTATACTAAAATAAACGATTATGAACTTTTCTATCATTTATGTAAAATTTATAAAAAAGAACAAACACAAATAATTTTTTATGATTTAGATCTTACTCTGTTTGAGTGGTGTAACTATACTCCAACCGGAGAAGATATCTTATATGATAAATATAATGATATCATATTGGATAGATATGCTTATGCAGTAATAATGGAAGTTCTGAGAAAAACTTATAATTTAAAACGTAATAATGAATTACCAGGTAATGAAGCAACTAGATTAATATTAATTGAAGATGCAAAAGATGAATATGAAATAAATAAAAACAAACCATATATATCACAATTATTTAATTTGATATCGACAATGGTTAATAGTGATGGTTTTAAGCATGATGAAGTAACTGTTTTCGATATGAAGATAGGTGCTTTCATGAATAGTGTTAAAAGAATAGAAAAGATTAAACGTGCCGAAATATTACTACAAAGTGGATATTCTGGTTATGGAGTAAATTTAAAAGAAATTGATAAAAAAGAATTAGACTACATGGGAGAACTTTAGAGGTTCTTTTTTTATGTAAAAAATTAAGGAGGAATAAAGATATGGATATGAATCCTAATGAATTAATACTTGATAGAGTACGTGAATTGATATTTACAGATTTATCTGACGGTCATGTTTTAGGCAGACTTACATCTCTTGAAGATGCATCGTTAAACACAACTGCTGAAGGTACCGATATTGTAGACTCAATTGGCGCTGTTATTACTACATTATATAGAGCTAAAACTGGAGAATTTACTGCAACCAATAGCTTATTTAGTTTGGATTTAGCAGCTCAACAGTTTGGTTCTACTAAGGAAGTAGCTAGTGAAGAAAATAAAATTCAAACTCCGGTTAGTGAAGTTTTGACGGTTAATAAGGATGGTAAAATTATACTATCTCATGTACCGTGTAACCAGATTAAATATATTTATAAACTTCAAAATAGATCTTTAGCTAAAATGTTCACCGTTGGTACTACTGTATCTGAGACTGAATTTACTATTTCAGAGCAGGAAATTACTGTTCCTACAGGTGTAACCGGTGAGATATATGTAGAATATGAATATGAGGCTGATGCTGCCGTTAAGGTAGATAATAATACGGATGAGTTCCCAGAAATGGTTGGTGTAAAGATCTTCTGTATCTTTAAAGACGTATGTAATGAAAATATTAAATATGCAGGAAGTATTGTTTCTAAAAAGGCAAAATTAGATCCTTCTTCTGTTCAGCTTGCTCTTACGTCTACAGGTAAGCATCCGTTCAAAGTTAAGTTTAATAAAGAGTGGTGTGATGGGAAAGAAACACTTTTTAGCACAATTATAGCAGCTTAAATTCTACGTATTTATACATAGTCTATGGGCAGTTAACTACTGCCCTATTGTAAAAAATGAGGTGTACTTTTGGATAATATAAATTCATATTGTGTTATTTGTGGTACTGGATATCATTGTTGTATAAGTTGTCCTGAAAATAGAAGTTCTTCGTGGAGATTAATTACTGATACAGAAAACCATTTTAAAGTCTATATGATTTTATGTGATTATCGTGATAAGAAAATTACGAAAGAAGTAGCATTAAAACAATTAAATAATGTTGATATTACCGGATGGGAAAATTTCAAAGAAGGAACTAAGCAATTAATTGCTGAAATTTTAACGAATGATACTACTGATGAAGTTGAAGAAATTAAAGAAAATAATAAAGTAAAAGAAGTTAAAAAGCATAAGACAAATGTAAAATTATAATAATGAATAGTGGTAGAAATAAAAATAAAATAGGTTATATTACTCGTTATTCATTATTATGAATTTAAGTAATATAGCCTATTTTTTTACATTTTAAATGGAGAGAGGTGTATTTTATAAAAACTTATAGTGACATTTTCGGGCATTGGTATGAAGCAGAGGAAGTACGATATATCCCTAATATGAAGCAAAATTATCGTTATCTAAATAGTGGAAAATGCAAAGATCAGTTGGTAGATATTATTTGTGGAAATGATGACAAGTTGGTTTTTGTTTGGAAAAAATCAGAGATTATGGATGAATTATATTCTCTCTGGTGTAAAAGGCAACTATAATTACAAAGGATGTTGATGTAAATTAATACAATAAATAATGAAGTACATAAATTAAAATTAGTTTCACATATACCACCATCAGTTAACCATTATCTTGCATATCGTGCAATTATTAAAAATGGTAAACCTATGGCAATGAGTTATAAAACTTCGGAAGCAATAAAATATCAAAAAGCTTTTGCTACTTATTCTAAGAATGAAGCACAAAAACAAAATTGGATTATGTCAAATAACAGATTTCAGCACTATTATGTAGATGCTGTTTTTTATTTTCCACGAATAGACCAAGATTGCAATAATTACTGGAAATGCCTTTTTGATGCAATTACTGATAGTAAAAGTGTTTGGTTGGATGATACTCAGGCATGTGAACGTGTAAAGGGTATTCGCTATGATAATAAAAATCCAAGAATTGAATTAGAAATATATCCTGTAGATTATATCGGTATTTTTGATAATAATACCCAATTGGAATTATTTGAATCTAATTGTATCCATTGTAATAGATATAGAAACGGAAATTGTAGTCTACTTAATAAGGCAAAAGAAGGACGTTTACAAGAAGAAATTAGCGATAATATATGTTCTAAGTTCAAAGAAATAAAATAATAATTGGAGGAAAAATAATGAATAGTGAAAAAGTAAATATAATTAACAATACTAAAGAAATTGTTTTTGAAAATAACGATATTAAGGTCAAGGAAAAACTTAGTTTATCAGAAGCTATTCAATATGTAAACGTTGTATCAACGACTGTGGTTAATACTGTATATACTCCGATATACCAAAAATTGATTAATATAGATTGTTTTATTACGTTCTATACTGATATTACAAAAACAAGTTTAGAAAATATTTATGATCATTTATATGAGTATGATGATTTAATTCATAACTTATTAATGTCTGATAGAATAGATAAAAATCAATATATTGACATACAAAATGCAATAAATGATGAAATTTCATTTAGGAAACAGGTACTAATTAATCAGAGTAATAATACGGTTGCTGATTTAGCTACTAAATTACTGCAAAAAGAAATTGAAGTACAAGATCTACAAAAGGGAATATTGGAACAGCAAAAGGAAATAAATGATACAATCCCTCCTGAATTACAGAAGAAATTTATTGAAAAGTTTAATAATTCTGAATTAACTAGTGATGCGATCGTTACAGCATACTTAAATTCCGATTGGCATAAATCTATGGAACAAGGAATTATTGACGATAAAAATAAACAGATTAAAGAGCTGCAAAAGATCAAATTTCCACAGGATCATAAAAAGAAAACTGTTAGAAAATCAAATACAAGTACGAATAAAAGTGTAAATGATAAGAAAACAGATAATATCATTGCCGTAGATTTTAAGGAAGTATAATTATGGCTACTAATTTTATTAAAAACGGTAATGAATTAGAGAAATTATTAGAACAACAAATAACTCATTGGTTAAATAATATTGCATCCAATATTGCAGAGAAATATATAGAAGAATTTTTAGAGAGCGAATTTTATTCTAAATACTCTCCTCGTAGTTATAAAAGGACACAACAAATACTACAGAGTATTGTTAAAACTAATATAGAGAAAAATGGTAATACATATTCTATTATGGTTTATTTAGATCCCACTATTACACAAGGTTATTATGGAGATATCGGTCAAAAGGAAGCAGGTTATCCTCCCACTAATGGTAATACATTAAAGGTATGGGAGAATATGAATGAAGGCTGGCACGGTTTTGCCGGACAAACTGATGGACATTTTTGGGATAGACTTGTTGAGGAATTAGATAAGGAAGGTAAATATGATGTATTTGCTGATTTTGCTAGATATCTAACAAATAAAGGAATTAAAACAGTTAAACTAAATTAGCATCAAACCGTGCTTTTAATCAACCTTAATTTTGATTGAAAATAACTAATTTTTATCGTTAATTAACGCCTATGAGCCATTATAGTGTCATATTGGTATTAACTTATATGTAGCCAATTTAAGAGCCTATTTATAGCTTATAAAGGTGCAAACGGTAAATGAGCGTGGTACTGCTTAGTGTACTGTTCAAAATAATAAAATAATTTTTAAGGCAATAGATTTCATCGTCTATTGTCTTTTTTGTTGCGGTAGTTTATTTAAATTTAGTCTTAAAGGAAGTGATTTTTATGGGTAGATCAACAGTTTATAATAATATTACAACACCAGAACTAATTGAACAAATATTAGAAGAAAATAAAGAGTTATATAAAGATTTTCTTGCTTATTTATCAAGTGTAGACAGGTCGGTTAAAACAATTAAAAGTTATGAGAGCGATTTAGAAATCTTTTTTGTATGGAATCTTCAATACAATAAAAACAAGGATTTTATTGATATAACAAAACGTGAGTTTGCTAAATTCCAAAATCATGCTTTAAATACTTGGGATTGGAGTCCAAATAGAATAAGGCGTGTTAAATCAACCCTATCTTCACTTTCGAATTATATAGAAAATATATTAGATGAAGAGCCAAAATATAAAGGATACCGCTCTATTATTAAAAAGATAGAAAATCCTGTTAAAGAAACTGTTAGAGAAAAAACAGTTTTAACTGATGAGCAAGTTGGTTCGCTACTTGATACTTTAATAGAACAAAAACAATATCAGCAAGCTTGTATAGTAGCTTTAGCAGCAATGAGCGGAGCGAGAAAGAGTGAATTATTAAGATTTAAAGTAGATTTCTTTTCAGATGAAAATATAGTTTTTGATTCGTTATATAAGACTCCAAAGATATCAACAAAAGGGCGAGGAAAAAATGGAAAATTACTGAATAAATATGTCCTTTTAGACTTTAAAAAATATTTTGACTTATGGATGGAAGAACGTGACGAATTAGGCATCGATAGTGAATGGTTATTTGTTACAAAACAGAATAGCGAATGGAAACAAATGAAAATAAGCACATTAAATAGCTGGGCTATAACATTTTCAAAAATATTAAATGTAGATTTTTATTTTCACTCACTCAGACATCAACTTTGTACTCGTTTACATAAACTTTCTCTTCCACAAGATATTATTCAAGAATACTTCGGATGGGATTCTGCTGAAATGCTAAAAATTTACAACGACATGGATTTATCGGAAGAGTTTGGAAAGTATTTTACTAAAGATGGAATCATTGAAGGTACGGTTGGAAATATTAATGATATAAGTAATTAATTATCAATAATTTAATAATGAGCGGTTTTAATATAAAAATATGGCACCCATTTTGTGGGTGTTTTTTATTGTAAGAATATCCACAAAAGGGGTGATAAGATGGATAAATTTGGTATATTGTTATTGGCTGCCCTAGAAAAAAATGTTGGTAAAAGCATTCAAGATCAATTAAATCAGATAAAAGATTTATCTATAAATGACGTTAAGATAAAAATTAACGCAGATAATATTCAATCCGAATTAAAGAAATTTGAAAATAAAGCTAAAGGTACAAAAATTGAAATCTTTGATTCAGAAAAGTTAGACGAACAGGGTAGAAAATATTTTACCAAAACAACTAATATTTTAAAACAGGTTAAAGATTATTATAAAAAGAATGGCGCTATTAGCGTTGATATTAAAGATACCGAAAAAAGTAATGGTCAGATTAGAAAATTTACTGCTACTGTAACTGAAGCTACTGGGGTAATTAATAAATTTAATTTTGAACGTGCAAAAATTAATACTGGCGGTGCAAAACCTAATTATGGTTTTGTTCAGTCTGAATTAGTAACCTCACTTGATAAATTATCTGGAACAAAACTTAAGCAGACAGAAGATTATTTAAGTAGAATTAGTAATAAAATTAAGGATATTAACAGTAAAGCATTTAATCAGTCCAATCCGCTAATAACTGAAGATACAACAAGTAAATATAATAATAAATTAGATGAAACATTAACTCGAATTAACGATATTAGATCCTCTTCTATTATATTGTCAGATACTCATAAACGTGATATTAACAATATGGTAGCTGATTTGGAGAGGTACCTTAAGGAATTAAAAGAGTTACAATATGCCGCTACCAAATTAAAACCAGATACATTTCAAGATACAAAAGCTACATTACAAGCACAATTAAAGACAAATACTCAGAAATGGACTCAAAGTGGTATTCTTAGTGGTGACTTTAAGAGAAAAGTAGAAGAAGCCAAGCAGTTACTAGATAATGCCACTGATCCATCACAATTAAATAAGTTTCATGCAGAATTCAAATTATTAAATGAAGATTTTAAGCAAACTAGAGATGCAGAAGCTTACGCCAATCAATTAGAAAACATTAAATTACGTGCTAGTGGTGCCGGTCAAAGTTTTCAAGCATATTTAAGTAAATTAAAACCAAGTGCACTAAGGGAATTTTCAATTGAGATTCAAAATATTTCAGATCAATTTGATAAAGTAGCTAAAACTGGTGATAAAGTTGAATTTAGTAATGCTAATAGTAAATTAGCAGAATTTAAATCAACTATGAAAGCCACTGGAAATGAAACTGCTTCATTTACTCAGATAATTAAACAGAATATTCAAGCATTTTTAAATTGGTATTTAATCGGTAATGTAGTATCAAATACTGTAAGGCAAATCAAACAAATGGTCGTCAATGTTGTAGAACTAGATGACAGTTTAGTAGAATTACGAAAGGTATCAGACCTAACAGGTAAATCATTAAATAATTTTGTTAAGGATGCATATGATGCTGGTGAAGCAGTAGCTCGTACTGGTAAGGATGTTGTTGACGCTACAACCCAATATAAACGTGCAGGATATCAGCTTGAAGAGAGCTTTGATTTAGCTAAAACAAGTTTAGTTATGATGAACGTTGGTGATGGTATTAGCTCAGTGGAGCAGGCTGCTTCATCATTAATAGCTATATTAAAGGGTTTTAAGTTATCTGCTACAGATGCTATGTCAGTAGTTGATATGATCAATAATGTATCCAATAATGCTGCTATTGATTTTGATAACATAGCTGATGGATTACGAAGAGTATCTGGTACTTTATCGCAAACAGGTACATCAATTCAGCAAACTATAGCATTACTTACTGGTGGTTTTAGTCAGCTCCGTAATATAGAATTGGTATCAAGAGGTTTAGTTACTATTTCTCAAAGATTACGTGGTGTGAGTGAAACTGGAGAAACAATTGATGGGCTATCTGCTAAATTACAAAGTACATTTAAAAGAATTGCTGGAATAGACATAGAAACTGCTACTGGCTTACGTTCCACTTATGATATTTTACAGGATATGGCGAATGTATTCCCGACATTAACAGAAAGACAAAGACAATATCTTGGTGAACTTGCAGCTGGTAAGGATCAGGTTAAAGTACTTAATAGTATTTTGAATGGTTGGGAAGATGTCGACAAAGCTACTTCTTTTGCTCTTAATGCAGAAGGATCTGCTTTAGAAGAAAACGAGAAAGTTCTCGATAGTATTCAGGGAAAAGTAAATGCATACAAATCAGCTTTCCAATCTTTATCTAATGATATTGTAGATGAAGATCTTATTAAATTTATTGTAGATTCTGGTACTAATATTTTAAAATTATTAGATGATACAATTGAAAAATTGGGACTATTTCCAACTTTAATAACAGCTATTTCTGGTGTTATTAGTGCTAAAAATGCTGGATTTTTAAGATATGATAGTATAAATGGATGGTCAAATGCATTTAGTTCTTTTATTAAAAATGCAAAATCAGCTAAAACAGTAATGTCTAATGAATTAGCTAATGAATTTGTAAAATTTAGGGATGAAATGATTAGGACAGGCAAGAGTGCGGAAGTACTTGCTGAGGAATTTGGTTCTAATGTTACACCAGCTATTATAGAATTTGCTAAAACTGGAGATGCTAGTTCATTAACTATTAAGGATTTTGAACATTATTTAAATGGTATGACCGTTTCTGCTCAAGCTGCTTCAGTAGCTATGAAAGCATTGTCTATAGCCGTTAATATGCTTATTGGCTTAGGCATTAGTTTGGCTATTCAAGGTATTGTAACCGGAATAACCAAATTGGTTAATGCTAATCAGGATGCTATAGATAAAGCAGAAGAACTAACAAAAAAATATCAAGATATGATGGATACCCTTAATGCGAATCAAGGTACTGTTGAAGGTTTAAAGGAAGAATTCGAAAAATTATCCAAGGGTGTTAGTGACAGCGGTAAAAATATATCTTTATCTACAGATGAATACAAAAGATACCAAGATATTGTAAATACAATAGTTGCAATAAGTCCTGAATTAGTAAAAGGTTATGATAATGAAGGAAATGCTATTGCAGATAAGAACTCTTTAATTGAAGAATCTATAAGATTAATACAAGAAGAACGTAGAGAAAAGTTATTAGATCAGACAACAGATAAAAACAACTGGACAATAGCTAAAGGTAATATAGCATCATTAGATCAGGAACGTAAAGAAGCAAAAAAATCAAGAGATCAAGTTGTATCTGAATTATTAAGGTCAATGACTCATGACAAAAACGGAAAGTATATAAATGATTTGTCAGAAGAAATATATGATTCGTTTATGTCTGCATTTCAATTAACAGAAAATAAGATGATAGATAAATCATCTACTTCTGGTTATTCTGGCTTGCTTACAGCAGTTTTAGCACATGACGATAATCGTAAAAAGATTATTGATGCATTAGAAAACGATTTTAGTGTTGTTAATCAGTTTGTTGATGGAGTAGATCTAACAAATATCACCAAAGAATATCAAGACTATGTAAGATCATTAAAAGATGTAGAAAATGCAGAACAATCATTTAATAGTCAATTAAAATTGGTAGCTCAATCATCTGATTATTATGATAAATTATCTGAAGCAACACGAAATTTTGTTAATACTTATATTGATGGTTTCAGATTAACAGGAAAAGAAACAAGCGATCAAATAGAGAAAATGACAAACTCTATTTTATACTTTGTTGAGACTTTATCTAATAATTCAGATGCTCAGATTAAGATAGAACAGTTATTTAATTTAAAGAGTAATTTACCTGTTGATGAATATGTAAAACAATATCAAGAAATTGTAGAAGAAATAATTAAAGCTATAGATGGTGCTGACGGAACAGGATTAAGTACAGAAGAAGAAATAAGTATTCGTACAAAACTGAATTTTAAAATTGATAATACAATTAATCTACGTCAAGCCGTTAATGATAAATTAAAAGAATTAGGTATATCAGATAGTGATAATTATATCGGTGAATTGTCTGCTGCTGATTTAAAAATTGTTTATAGCTTTGTAGCAGATGAAAATACATTTACTTCAATTGATGATATAAAAGATAAGCTTGAAGAAGCAAAGCAATATATAGAAGAACCAATATCATTGCAGGTACAATTAGAAAGTGAAGAATTCGGGCAATATCTTGCTGATGTTGATAAAATACGTAATGCAATATCAAAATCTTCTGAAATGACATCTTCTGAAATTGCTTCTCTCATGAAAGATTTTTCTCAATATTCTGACATATTTGAGCAATTTAGTGTAACAGGAGAAAAAGGTGTTGGCAACCTTGAAGGTGCGTTGAAGGCGTTGTTAGGAAAAATATACGAAACAACTACCGAAGCGTTAGGATTTAATCAAGTTCTCAAATCAATATATGATGAGACTATGAATACAACCGATTCAACGTATGAATTATCAAATGCTATGCAAGCATTGTCAGATAGCAATGACTTAATTAAGGATTTAAAAGAAGAATATAAAGAATTAGGTACTATATCAACAGATTCGCTTAATAGAATTATTAATACATATCCACAGCTTACTCAAGTTGTTACAGATTTTATTACAAAGCAAAAAGAAGGAACAGATGTAATAGCTGCACTTGATGAAGCTTATAAAATTGATGTAGATAATTATCGTAATGCTGTACTTTCAAAAAAATCGCTAGATAGTGATTTCTATAAAGAAACAATAAATAATTTACCTGATTGGGTAAAAAATTTAGCCGATAGTTATCAAATTGATTTAGATAATTATACAAATTTACAAAAAGCAAAATTAGGTCTTGATAAAGAACTTGCTATGAGACAAACACTACTAAAACCTTTTTCTGATGAAAAATTCATGTCAAATTTACCTTTTGGTGATAGATTGGGTTACAATAATATAAAAAGATATTATGAAACCAGTATTAATGATATTCAAAAGATTATTAATAGTATAGACACGAGTTTAGATACATCAATAAATTTAAGGGACTATCAAGCACCGCCAGATAAAAAAAGCAAAAAGAAAACTGATCCAAAATGGTTAGTTGATTATAAAAATGCCAAGGCTGACTTAGATCATCGTCTAGCCATGGATAAAGTTACAGAAGAAGAATATTATAAAGAGCTTGAAAAATTAACTAATAAGTATTTAAAAAAGCATAAAAAGACACATCTTGATTTATATCGTAAGAATGTTGAAGAAATCTATAAAGGTATGAAAAAAATAAATTCAGATGCTATTAAAGCTGAATTTTATGATTTAAAATATTCTTTCGATATGGACAAAATAGATGAAGATACGTATTATAAAAGACTAAAAGATCTCAATGATAAATATTATAAAGATTCGAGTATTAAAGAGTATCAAGATGCTTATAAATCTAATTTATTAGAACTACATAAGTGGGAAATTGAGCAAGATGAAAAGAAATTTCAAAAGAAAATTAAATTATATGATAAGTATCTTGAAGAAATAGACCATATTATAAATTTTATTGATCCTAATAGTGTTGAGCAAATTACTCTATTACAGACTGGATACGCTCAGGCTTCTAGCAAGGTTAAAGACTTAAATACTGAAATTGACAAACTGAATAAGCAATATAGTAAAGGAAAAATTTCAGAAGAAACATATACTAAAAGACTTGAAACATTGACTTCACAACTCTTCTCTGCTACTAATGCAATGAAGAATTATTCTGATTCAATAATTTCTGCAATGAAAGCTAGGTATGATGAACAACGTAATAGCTTAGAAAAAGCACAAAAAGATGAATTGGATAGTCTCGAAAATTCGCATAAAAAGATTATTGATAATCTTGAAAAACAGATTAATAAATATAAAGAAATTGTTGATGAAAAGAAAAAATCATTACGTGTTACTAAAGAGGAACATGAATATCAAAAGAAAATAAATGAACATACAAAAAATATTTCTGATTTAGAATCACGAATTGCTGATTTAAGTAAGGCTGCTACTAGTGGCGATAGAGAAGCACAGGCAGAAAAACGTAAACTTGAAGATGAACTAGCTAAAGAGAAAGATAACTTAAAAGAAACACAATATGATAGAGAAGTAGAATTAGCTGAAGATGCATTGGACGAATCATATGATGCTTATCAGAAAATGCTTAAAAAACAGATTGAAGATCAAAACGATATTTATGAAAGAAAAAAAACATTAGCTGAAAAGGAATATAATACAAAGCTTGAAAATATAGAAAAACTTTATGACAATGAAAAACAGTTAATTATTGAAGCAGCGGAGTTAACTGGCTCTGAGTTCTCGAAAGCATTTACATCTATCAATGAGACATTGTCACAATATGGTATGAGTGTATCAGATGATTTCAAAAATGTTTATAATTCTATTGGTAATTCAATATCTGGCATAGCTAAGGTATCTAGTATACTTGGTGATGGTTCTAAAAAGGGCAAAGATACTAGTGGTTTAAGTCAGCTTAATCAATGGCTAGGATCTAGAGGATATAACACTGTTAATAAAAAGCAAATGGTTGAGATTGCACAGGCACTAGGACTGACAGAAATTAAAAGTGTTAAAGATGTACAGGATACACCTGCCGGACGTAAAAATAAAAATCTTATTTTAAAAGCGTTAAAGGATGCAAAATTTGAGTCAGGCGGATATATAGATGCAAGTATGGTTAGAAGTGTTGGAGAACATGGATTAGCATTAGTTAGACATGGAGAATCCGTACTGACGGTTGAACAGGGTAAATTATTTAGAGAATTGATTACTAATATAAAACCTTTAAATAATCTTGTAAAATTAAATTCACCTGTTAATCATATGACTAATAATAATGTATCTCCAAAATTTGTATTCAATCTTAATGGAGGTACAATTACTAAGGATGCAATGCCTGACTTTAACAAAATGGTAAATGATGCGACTGAAAAGGTTACAGTTGAACTATTGAATATGGTACGTAAAAGGTAATATATTAGGCTGCTATTTCTTCATCGGAATAGCAGCTTTTTAAAATAATAAAAGGCGGTGTTAAAATGACAATTAATAAAGGTATGAGATTTTTATATGCCGGTCAAGATTCCGAAGAATTTGAAGTAATGCTATGTTCTATTGGCAATATAAATACTGAAACAAATGATGAGGAAACTTCTTTAGTAACATCAAAGTCTCCATTTAAAGATTCGTGGGATCTACATTATATTGAAAACACTGCACCACTTAACTTTACATTAACCATAGCTGATATTAATGGTTTATATTTAGATAGTGATAGACAACGTATATTGAAAAGATGGTTATGTAAGGATAAAAGATATTGGTTACAGGTAGACCAAGATGATTTAACGGAAGTTTATTATTATTGTATTATGAATAATCCTCGACCGGTTAATAATGCTAAATTTACAGGTGGAATGGAATTAAATGTTATATGTGACTGTGGACATGCATGGTCATATTTACATAAAGAATTTTATGAAACAAACAATGGTGTATTGACTTTTGATTTTAATAATGTGGCTGATTATGATAATTATATTTTATATCCAACAGTGATAATTAATCCAACTAAAAACGGTAATATATCTATTAGAAACAATACTACTGGTGACGAAGTTGTAATTAAAAATTGTATAACTAATGAAATTATAACAATTGACGGCAGAAGCGACAATGCAGAGACTACTTCTTATAGACGGTTGCTTGATGATTGGAATAAAAATGTTGTTGAATTAATTACTGGTGTTAATAACTTGACTCTTACAGGTAATTTTAAAATGTTATTTGAATATAGAATGCCAATAAGGGTTGGTGGATGATAGAAAGCAAAGAGATTTTTATTTTATCTCTTTGCTTTTATTAATTAAATATCAATATGAAGTTGACCTTCAAAATATATTGGTGCTTTATTTATATAAGCGTTACCTCTATAGTCTACAGAATTAAATGTCAGATTATAGTCTATATATGTTTCTTCATTTACTAAAAAGTAATTATTAAGTATGCTTTTATAATATACAGTTTTTTCTTCTCCTGACTTAATTGTAATATTTTCTGAGATTTCTGTATTGTTTGGTGATTCGTATAATTTAACAATAGATGATTGTTCCACATTATCCTTGTTAAATACAAATGCATTTTTAGTAAGTATTACATCATGTTCACTTGTATTGTTAATTGTCATTGCAACAGTATTTGTAATATTATTATCGTCAAGAACAGTTTCGTCAATATTAATTTTAGAATCAAACATAACTTGTTGTTTTACACTTACATTTAATACATATTTTGCATTTCCGGAAGTTCCTGTTATTTTTACATCTCCCATTGTGATGCCGGTGACTACACCTTTTTTGTTAACTTTAGCGATATCAGGATTCGAAGATTTCCATGTTATTTTATTTTTGTTTCCAGATATGCTAAGTTTAATTGTATCACCAATATATATATCTGTAGATTTTTCATCTAACACAATGGATTTAGATGCAGCTGATACATTCAAAACAGGAATAAAGTTAAAGATACAAAATGATAATACAAATAATGTAATTAATGTTTTTATTGAATTAAACTTTTTCAATTTTATCTCCTCTCATTTGTATTGTATATTAAATTATACCACAATAATACAAATTTTGCAACTATTAACTGAAAGGCGGTGAGTGATTTTGATATTTAGATACGATAAAAATCATAAATTGAGACAGAATCAAATTTTCTTGGCTAATCCTCAAAAAGATTATATTGGTGTTCTGACAAGTGCTAAGAATATTAAAGTAACTTTATTTATGAATGATCTTAATACTGCTTCATTTCGAATTTATAAATTTGAAAATAATATAGAAAATAAGAATTATACCGAACTTGAAATAAAAAGATTAGTTGAAATTAGATATATTGGATGGTTTCAAATTTCTAATGTCAAAGAACATGATGACGGAATGTATTCATATAAAGATATTACATGTATAGCATTAGAGAACGAATTAACCGGTAAGCGTATAGATGATATTAAGGGTGTTTTTGCATTATATGATATTACCGACACTGAACATAGTTTATTACATATAATTACAAGACAGACTGATTGGAAAATTGGACACGTAGATAATGAGTTAGTCGAAAAATGGCGTACATTTTCAATAGACTCTAATAAAATATATAATTTTCTTGTACAGGATGTAAGCAAATCATTTAGTTGTTTATTTTTATTTGATGTTTATGAAAAGACTATCAATGCTTATAAATTAAGTAATTATGGTGAATTAACAGATATCATTATTTCAAAAAAAAATATATTACAAGAATATATTAGAGAATCAAGTTTGGATAATATTATTACAAAACTTCGTGTAACAGGCGCAGATGGATTAGATATTCGTGCGGTAAATCCTACTGGTTCAAATTATATTATCAACGTAAATTATTTTAAGAATACTGGTTGGATGTCACAAGGACTTGTAGATGCATTAGATAATTATGAAAATGCGCTTAATTCTATTGCAAAAACATATACTACTACTCTCTCACTTTATAAACAACGGCAGAGCGAATTAACTGTATTAAATGCAGATTTAGAGACACTAAATGCAAATAAAAAAGCAAAGGAAAATGTTCAGGGTTCATATGTTCAATTATACAATGGCACTCCTCCTTCAACATCTAATGAGTATCAATTATACATAGAAGCAGTAAACGAATTAGCAGATACAAATAGACAAATCGCAATTAAAAAAAAAGAAATTCTTAATAAGGAAAATCAAATTGATGACATTAGACAGCAATTAGATGACATCGGTACATCATTAGATCAATCTAAATATTTTACGAAAGCACATTTGACTGAACTTGAAGTATTTTTAACTGAGAATGATGAATATCAAGATTCAACTTTTATTGCCACAGATACTATGACAGCAGAAGAAATTATTGATATGAAGCTAGAGTTGTTAGAAAATGCTAAAGAAGAATTAAAAAGGGCAAGTCAACCTCAGTATACGGTAGAAATATTAGCAAGTAATTTGTATTCAATCATTGATGATGATACTAGAAAATTGTCTTATGACAAATGGAAAGAGCAACTTCAATTAGGAAATATAATAACAATTAAATTTGAAAAAGGGTATATTACAACTGCTAGGCTGATAAAGATTGAAATAGATTTTGATAATTTGGCTGATTTAAAACTTACATTTAGTGATAAGAGTAGATTTGATAATGAACTTACTGAACTTGGTGAATTAATTGCGGATGCTGGAAGAACTTCTAATTCTATGTCATTATCTAAATTTGGATGGGATAAAGCATCTAAGTTAACTTCTCCTGTTCAAGAATTTATAACTAGCACTTTAAATGCCACAGTTAATGCTATACAATCCAATGACAATCAAGATATGTATTTTGATACCTATGGTTTACATATGCGCAAATGGTTACCAGATCAAAATAAATATGACGATAAACAAGCGTGGTGGACTAACAATATATTGTTATTCTCTGATGATGGTTTTAAGTCTGCTAAAACTGGTATAGGACAATTTACTACTGAAGCAGGTGAAACATTTTATGGATTTATAGGTGAAGCAATTATTAGTAACATTGTTGCATCTGAATCTTTAACTATAAAGAATGCCAATAATACATTTATTGTAGATAAAAATGGTGCTTTATTGATTGATGCTAATTTTACAATTACAAGAGGAAATAACAAAATAGTTCTCGATCCTATAGAAGGATTTAGTATTTATAATAAAAGTGATAAAGTTATATTCCTCGATTCCAATGGTGATGCAAATTTTAAAGGGCATATTACCGCTAGTAGTATTACATTAACAAATGCTATTGGTCTAACTATTAATAATGGTAATGGAACTTTTACAGTAAGTGCAGATGGTCATATTCACGCTGAATCCGGTGATATTGCAGGATTTATTATGGATAATAATGTTTTGTGGGCAGGTGAAGGTACTAAATATATTAGGATAAGTTCTGATCATACTTATATAAATGATCAATATGGTGCTATTGACTTAGGACTTTCACCTGAAATAAATCCTAGTACTGGAATGAAAGATACCATTATACACCTTAGATCAGATGGATATGCACGTTTTGGATTAAACGCACTAGATGGATCAGTTAAATTCAACTATAAAGATCAAGATTTTACCGGTAAGAATAAAACATTTACATTTTATACAAAAAACTTTAGAATAGCTAATGATGGATTGGTAACTTCGACTGGTATAAACTTAAAAAACGGTAGTCCAATACGTGGATATAGTACAAACGGTATTCCTCATAATTTAGTTAATTTTTCTCCCAATGATAATGTAGTTGTTGGACAGGAAAACGATCCTCAAAATACACATATTTATGGATTAGATGAACTTGCATTCTATATTGGATCAGATAATAATAAAGCATTTATTATGAGTCCAGATAAATTTAGTTTTAAATTGCCTATAGAGCTAAATGGTAATTTAGATGTTGCAGGTGATTTAGGAGTTAAAGGTAATGAAACTGTGTCTGGAAATTTAAGTGTAAGTGGGAAAACTACAACTAATACTCTATCATCTTCTGGTAATATTACAATGGGAGGTAATTTAGTAGCAACACAAACATGGGTAAAGGCTCAAGATTATGCAACTAAAGCAGAGTTGGACTCGGCTAAGACTACTTATTATAATCAAGGTAAAGCATATGGTGAATCATTACACGCTGGTGATTATAGTAGAGGGTATAATTCTGGTGAAAGAGACGGCTATAGTAGAGGTTATAGTGAAGGTTATGCTAAGGGGCTTTCTGAAGGTCAAAGTCAAGGTGGCACAGATTAAATAAGTGGTCGGTAAACTTTAAAAATAAAAGGAACTGGATATTTTCAGTTCCTTTTATATAAACTATTCAAAATTATAATCATATACAAGTTTGCAACCTGTTGTTACTTCTACATCAAATTTAACATATTTTTTGTTACCAATAATTTGACTAAGGGTTTTTGTATTTTCATTACCAAAATACTTAACCAAATCATCATCGTTGATCATGTTATATATTGCATCGTCACTGTCTATATATTCAGCAATCATTACAAGAAGATACTCGCCATTACGTACTTTATTAAATCCATAAGTGGATATGTTATTATTACCTTCGTAATAAAAAGATGATTGTTTATAAAAAGTTTTTGGATCTTCATTTTCAATTAATATATTTTTTAATTCTTTTAATTCATATATAGGTTGTTCTTTATCTTTAGGGATTAATAATAAATCTACTGTACAAGGATTTACTTTATTTTCGTTATTAGTGTCAATATATGTTACTCCACCTGTAATACTTCCTACTTGTTCAGGTATTACAGTTACGTTACATTTATATTTCTTTTTTTGATAAGTTGCTGTAATTGTTGCTTCTCCTGCGGATTTGCCAGTAATTCTTCCATAATTATTTACTGTTGCGACAGATTTATCACTAGATCTCCATTTCATATCAGATTTTATAGGCTTATCATCTTTTAATAATTGTACGTCATAACAAATTACTTTTTCTTCAATTGTTAATTCAGTGAGGCTTAATTTAATGTTACTCTTTTTTGATTTTGCATATGCTATGGAGCTACCGGTATATGCTGTAAAAACTATTGCTAATACGAGTACTAATGCAATTTTTAATTTATTTACTATTTTCATTGGTTCTCCTCCTTTGTGTAATAGATAGTGAACGTTGGTATGATGTTATATACCAAATTATACCACAATTATAACTAAAAATCAACAATAAAAAAACAATATTGTAAATTGAAGACTCGCTACGCACTCTCGTGACTTTAGTCATGAGTTAGTGGCGACA
>ENA-UOOK01000418-UOOK01000418.1-fermentation-metagenome-genome-assembly--contig:-NODE-418-length-55660-cov-6.559608_pt1 | contig 55660 bp, 57 predicted proteins | sample MGYA00245777_ERZ724023 | MGnify/ENA primary metagenome ERZ724023 (study PRJEB28704, sample SAMN03018312) | fermentation metagenome | biome: anthropogenic terrestrial biome; feature: soil; material... | reverse complement strand
TGCAAATCTACAAAGGATTTCTTGCTATTAACCTAGAATGTCTTCTTATTGAAAAACCAATTCGAGGCTAACATGATTTCAATCAGACCTCTAACAGTGAATTGAACTCTTGAAAACATATTTTACGGAATTTTTTAATCAAAATTATTGTACGGGGAGGATGCAAATGGAATTTAGAGAACTTGGAAAAACAGGTTTTTCCACAAGCTTCATCGGCTTTGGCGCCCTTGAGATTGGACGGGACTGGGGATTGGGTGGAGAAAAAGCACGACGCAGGCCCGCTGAGGAAGAAGCGGAAGCCATTTTAAAAGGTGTATTAGAGCTTAAGGTCAACCTCATAGATACAGCCGCTGCCTACCACTTAAGCGAGGAGCGAATTGGCAAATACCTATTCTCTAGACGAGAGCACTTTTTTCTGGCTTCAAAATGCGGTGAGCACAATAGCGAACCTTCTACCTATTACGACTTCTCCTATGATGCAATACGAAAATCCATTGACCGCAGCCTAAAGCTGCTAAGGACAGAACATATAGATCTGATGCAGATCCACTTTGGCCCTGATCCTTGGTCTGTTTTAAAAAAAGGAGAAACCCTCAGGGCTATGCAGGAAGCCAAAGAGCTAGGGAAAATTCGCTTCTTAGGCGCATCCCCGCCAACGGAGCTTTTGGATGCTTGTATCGAATCTGGAGCTTTTGATTGTTTGCAGATTGGCATTAACCTTTTGAACAGAGAAGCAGAAGCTGCTGTGGAGAAGTGTCACCAGCGGGGTATTGGGGTACTGGTGCGCTCAGGCTTTGCTATGGGCAGGCTCACGCCAAAGGTCCAAAACTATTTGGAGGAAAACCCGTCAGTAAAGCGTCTTTTGGAATTGGTGGAAGGGGATCTAAGTAAACTCTCTGGGCTAGCTTTGGGATATCTACATTCTCTACCCGGGGTAAGTACAGTTCTTGTGGGAACGAAAAACCTCATGCATCTACAAGAACAGATCGAAAACCTAAATCACGGTTTCGATATTAAACTTATTGAGAGAGCAAAAGCTGTTTTAAAATGAATAAGGAGGCTTAAGCCTCCTTATTCTGTTTGTGGCGTTTCTTGTTTTTGTTGGTTTTTCCGCTCAACTTCAATTTGAAACTGACTAAATAGCGATGCCAGGGCTGCAAGAATAGTTATTTGTGGTGCCAAGACGGCTGCAATAACTCCCGCTGTAAGGGGGATGTCAAGTAGCAGCTTATCTTGGGACTTGATGCGAATATTGGTAACATTACCCTGGTGGATAAGCTCCTTCACTTTCGTGACGAGCTCACCGCTTTTAACCCAAAACTCGCTCCGCTCATGAGTATCCTCAAAAAGGGCAAGGGCCTCTAAAAGATCCCCATTTGCAGCTTCCAGAAGCGCTTTGGCTTCCCGGTAGCTAAGCCCTGTTCGAGCACGAATTTGATCAACCTTTTCTAAAAGGTCCATTAGCCGCCTCCTTCTATGGCAGCGAGAAATTCAAGTGTTTTTAAGTTTTTAGCTAAATAATAGTCTATATAGCGGCGCATGGCAAGCCTGAGCTCTCCTCGCACATCTTCGCTCATGGCAAGCACAGACACACGCTGAGGGTCTGCTGTGAGCATATGGCGCAGTGCTGCTACTGAGGATCCTTTCAAAAAGAAGCTTTCCTGCTGACCACTGCAACGATTGCAAAGAATCCCCCCTGCAGATGGACTAAAAGCAGCTTTTGGAGTCTCAAGTGGCAACGCCTCACCACAACCTGCACACCGGAAAAGGCTGGGCATAAAGCCCATTAAGCTTACCAATTTAAGCTCCCCATAGCGCACCAATAGATCCTGATCTTGAGCCTTCAATAAACCTGAGAACAGGGAGCGTAGGAGATCGAAAGCTGCAGGCTGGCTATCATCCTCACCTAGAAAACCATCCACCAACTCTGCAAAATAACTGGCATAGGCAAGGCGCTCTAGGCTCTCTCTTAGTCCCACAAAAGGCTCGATAATTTCGGCTTGCCCAACTGTGGCCAAGCCCCTTCCTGTTAGCAGGAGAAAGCGACTGTGGCAAAAAAGTTGGGTGGGACCGAGAAGACGATTGCGGGTTCTGCGTGCTCCCCGGGCCGAGGCCGCTATTTTCCCCCCCTTGCGGGTAAGGATCGTGAGAAGCTTATCAGCTTCACCTAGAGGCCGCTCCCGGATTACGATCCCCTCATCTTTATACAACGCCATTATGCTTATTTCCCTTTGCAAGGTATTCTACTTTTGTTGCTTCAGAATCTACAGTTGCCGCCTCAGTTGTCTGATAGAGGTTATAGTCGCAATAAAGTAGGTAGGCACCAACATGACCGGTTTTCCGAAAAAGTTCCCACATCAAATCGCACAATAACATCGGCACAAGCCCCCTTCGTTTGAATCAAGCGGGCCTTCCCCCAAAATTATTGAGGGATGCCTTCTGAAAACTAACTCTCCCTCCACCTCCTTTGTTCTTATATTCTTCCCAACTAACAAGTCCATTAATACCATCACCCTCAATGCCAATCTCTACCTTCGAATAAGGTAAAATACTAGCGTTAAAAGCAAAGTGAACTACATCGCCATTCAAATGGCGAGCTTTGGGCTCTCGGTGGTTAAACAATTATCCCACCGGTATTGCCTTTGGAGTATCCAAGCCCAACTAGCTGTTTTGGCTGTGCCAATCCTTCGCAGATACTTCCCTATCAATCTGGATTACTTTGGCTGGTATAGCTCTTACTGTTATCGGGTAGGTCTGGAGCCTTGCGGCTCCTTCCCCCTAAGAATTAGGCCGGTGAATAGAGGAAAATAAATGGTAACATTTCCCTTTTTAGAAATAAAGTCACCAGGCAACTGGCCAAAAGCAGGCAGTTTCCCTCCGCAAAGTAAAAAGAGACTGAGCCCCACAAGAACCACGCCGATTATTATTAGGCCTTTCCCCGTACTCATTTCCCTTTAGCCTGCTTTCTTTTCTGCCTTGAGTAGCGTTCTGCCTCGCTATAAATACAGCCGCAGTAGGGCTGTCTGTAAAGATCCATTTCCCGAGCTAGCTCCTGGCCCTGACGGAAACCTACTCGCCAATCAGCATAATAAAATGTCAGCCCATATTTCTTTGCTAGCCCCTCACCTGTCTTTCGAATAAGATTGTGTTTTTGGTAAGGGCTCACCAAAAGGGTACTAGTAAGATGTGTGCAGCCAAGCTCCCGGGCTGCCCGAGCCGCCATCTCCAAACGTAGTTTATAACAGAACTGGCAGCGCTCTTGTTCGTGGTATGCAACCGAGCGTAAAAATTCCTCAAAATCGTAGTTCCGGTTATAGTGAACTTCTAGCTCCACAGCCTTGGCATAATCCTGAAGTGTGGTTAAACGCTTCTTAAACTCTCTGTAAGGGTGAATATTTGGATTATAATAGTAACCTAGCGGCTCAATGCCCTCAGCCCGCAATTGCGTTACCGGATAGGTTGCACAAGGACCGCAACAGATATGAAGTAATAGTTTCATGATCAATTATCCTCGTCTGCGGCAGCGGCTTGAGGTGCCTCAAGTCCTAGATGCTCATAAGCCCTGACTGTGGCCATTCTCCCCCTGGGAGTACGCTGAATGAAGCCTAGCTGCAAAAGATAGGGCTCATAAACCTCCTCGATAGTGCCAGAGTCCTCACCGATGACAGCGGCAAGAGTATCCAAGCCCACAGGGCCACCAGCGAATTTGATAACTATAGATTCTAAAAGCCGCCTATCTATTTGATCGAGGCCTAAAGCATCTACCTCTAGCCGATTGAGGGCATCGGCTGCCGCTTGCAAGGTGATGCAATTCGACCCTCCAACTTGCACAAAATCCCGGACTCGTCGCAGCAGTCTATTTGCAATCCGTGGTGTTCCCCGAGATCTGCGAGCAACCTCTGAGGCCGCGCCACCCTCCAAAGTAATACCCAAAATCCGCGCGGCTCGATTGACAATTAACTCCAACTCAGCTTCTTGATAGTATTCCAAGCGATTGATGATACCAAAGCGATCACGCAGGGGTGATGTGAGAAGCCCTGCCCTTGTGGTGGCACCCACTAAAGTAAAGGGGGGCAGGTCTAGTTTGACAGAACGGGCGCCAGGTCCCTTACCGATGACCAAATCAAGGTTAAAATCCTCCATGGCAGGATAGAGGATCTCCTCCACAGTGTGGCTAAGGCGATGAATCTCATCGATAAACAGCACATCCCCAGACTCCAAGTTAGTTAAAATGGCGGCTAGGTCTCCTGCCCGCTCGATGGCAGGGCCTGAGGTGCTGCGAATATGAACGCCTAATTCATTGGCGATAATATTAGCTAGAGTTGTTTTCCCAAGTCCAGGGGGGCCATAAAGGAGAACGTGATCTAAAGCCTCCCCCCGCTCTTGGGCTGCACGAATGAAAATCCGTAAATTTTCCCGTACTCGTTCCTGCCCAATATATTCCTCAAGGATGCGGGGTCTGAGGCTAGCTTCCAGATCACAATCCTCTGTTGCCAGTTCTGGTTTAACCAATCTTTCCACTGTTTACCTCCTACCACCAGACAAAACCTGGAGAGCTTTTTTCACCATCTGGGATGTATCTTCCTCTCCAGAGGCAGCTATCTGCTCCACTGCCGAGAGGGCCTCGCCACGATTATAACCTAAATTCAATAAAACCCCCACTGCATCTGCGGAAGGAGAACCAGTTGGCGGCAAATCCGAGTCAGGTAGCTGCTGTTCCAGCTTGCCACGTAACTCTAGTGTTATTCGTTGGGCAGTTTTCTTACCCACACCTGGTATTTTTGTAAGAGCCGCTAGATCTCCACTGAGAATAGCTCCCCTTAGGGTCTGTGCAGGCAGGGCAGATAGGATTTTAATGGCACCCTTAGGCCCGATGCCAGTGACGGTAATCAGCTCCAAAAACAAAGCACGCTCCTCTGTGCTGTGGAAACCATAAAGAACCAAGGCATCATCTCTCACCTGCAGATAAGTGTAGATCCTTACCTTGTTGCCTGTAGGGGGCAGCTTTTGATTGGTATTTCCAGAAATCTGCAGCTGCCAGCCTACGCCTCCAACCTCAATTATTGCATCCTCGGAGCCAGTTGAAACTAGCGTTCCTTCTAAATAGCTGATCATTTTTCCGCTGCCTCCATCCACCTAGACGCAGTTCTGCGGTGAAGGCCGCAAATGGCAATTGCCAATGCATCCGTCACATCGTCTGGTCGTGGGGATTTAGCTAACCCTAAAAGACGACAGACCATAAAGGATACTTGTTCTTTCTGGGCTCTCCCCTCGCCAGTAAGGCTTAATTTAACCTGCATAGGGTTGAATTCAAAAATTTCAAGCTCTCTTTTGGCTGCTGCCAAAAGGGCAATACCACGAGCATGCCCCACTGCAAGGGCAGAAGTCACATTCTTACTAAAAAATAGCTCTTCAATTGCAAAGGCTTCTGGCTGATATTCATCCATTAGCCGATTTAACTCACCATAGAGCTGAACAAGACGCAAAGCAAGAGGTTGCCCGGCCTCGGTCCGCAGAGCACCATAGGTAACGGGCCTGAGGCGAGTCCCTTCCTCATCAACTATACCATATCCCATTAGGGCTGTTCCAGGGTCGATTCCCATGATCCGCACAAGCTTCCCTCCTCGCCCTCATTATAGCACTTTGCGGCTTTGGGGGCTAGAGGCTCTATAGGCTTTATTCAAGTTCCTCATATTCCTCACCTTCTGCTAAACCTTCCAGGATCTCCAAAATCTCGCCCTCGCTTGACACCTCAAGGCCAGCTTTTAGAGATTCAACCTCAGAGGTAGGCAAATTATCTGCGCGGATAGCAGTGAGCTTTTCCAGCACACCCTTGCCTGGCATTCCACGGAAGATCGCCACCCGTCCCTCGGATAAGCCTAAGTATTTTCGATTCGCACATTGCTCATCTAAAGCCTCAAGTGTTATCTTTACCTCTAGAAGGTTGGGTTCAAAACGGATAATTTCCCAATCAGGCTGAAGTTTTTGCACTTCTTTTTTAGTGAGGCCCACCAATTCTTTAGGGAAAGCCTGATTGCTTGTGCTATTATGATTGCACAAAGAATATATGGTGTGGGTTAGGAGAAACCCACCACTTTGGAGTGTAGGTTCTTTAAACGACGCCTCTGGCTTCTCCCTCTGTGTGGAGCTAAAGAACGTAATGCTAAAGGCCAGTACAAGCCCTAAAAAGCCATAGAGAAGATACTTAAATTTGTTCAAGCTAGACACCTCCTGTGTCTAGCTTTGCTTATCTTTGGGAATATTATACAAAAGGTTAACGCCCACATTCATGTGAGCGCAACTTAGTCGATCTCTTCGTTAGTTTCAAGGTTTGAATAGACACCTTGCACGTCATCATGGTCCTCTAATGCTTCTAAAAGCTGCAAATTCTTAATAGCGTCAGCCCCAGCTAGCTTAATAGAGTTCTCGGGTATCATTGTTACCTCAGAGTCAACCACTTGGATCTTATTTTGGTCTAGACTGGTTTTAACGCACTCGAAGTCCTCAGGCTTTGTAATGATCTCAAAACCTTCCTCTTCCTCGCGAAAATCCTCAGCACCACTTTCTAAAGCAACCATCATAAGCTGGTCTGAATCCAACTCCTCGCTTCGTTCTATGGAAAAAACACCTTTTTGCTCAAAGAGCCATGAAACGCAGCCTGTCTGTCCCAAACTACCACCGTTTTTACTAAACAAATGTCTTATATCACCGGCTGTACGGTTCCGATTGTCTGTCATAGCATGGACCATCACTGCAACACCAGCTGGGCCATATCCTTCATAGACCACTTCTTCGTAGTTAGTACCATCTTCCCCACCTGAAGCGCGTTTAATAACACGGCTGATATTTTCATTCGGCATATTAGCAGCTTTGGCTTGATCGATGGCAAGCCTAAGTCTAAAGTTTGCTTGTGGATCAGGGCCACCCTGCTTTACTGCACTCATGATTTCCCGCGATAGCTTAGTGAAGATCTTGCCCTTAGCTGCATCAGTCTTTTCTTTTTTCCTCTTTATATTAGCCCATTTCGAGTGTCCAGCCATTTTACGTCCCCCTCCACAAATTTAACCAAAAAAATTCAACACAATCATTTCACTGAAGTTGCATGAGAAGCTTATCTCCCCTTCTGCGTTCTGTATCTACCCCACCGAAATGAAAATGACCCGCTGCGTTTCCGCAAGCTCAACGCTTTTATTATAGCAAAGGGAGGGGAAATGCGCAAGATTTTGATCCATTCACTGCGATACCGTCAAAAATGCTATCATCGTTTTGCGGTTTTAATGTAAATGCTTGTTGAATTCCTCTAAGGATGAAACATGCAATAATTTTCCTGATAAGCTCATTAGCTCCTCAGGAGATAATGACCGAAATTTATCCTCAAATTCTAAAGGTATAGACCCAAACCGTTCTTTGAGCTGATATACCAAAACCTTAATTTGCCCTTCCCTGCGCCCTAGTTCTACGCCCTGCTTACGTCCTCTCTTTTCCCAAGAAGTAATTATCCTTTGCACAGCCACCACCTCCTCTGATTCAACTTTAGCAAGCCTCTCTAGCAATATTTTGGTTTGTTCTTCAGCTAACTTCACATAAACATCGAAAAAGCCTACTAGCATTTCTAGTTTCTCTGGATTCAAATCCAGCTTAATAATTCGTGTGAGAAACTCAAATTTCATCTCTATTTTCTCAGAAGCATCATGAAGCATCTTGCCCATTAGGGCCAAAGCTACTGGATTGTTAGAGTCTAGATAATTACGCCAATATAGTTTTTTTAGCTCAACTTTGAAAAAATTAAACTGTAGAACCTTGCCAAAAGGAAACGAGATAGTATACTGGGATGGTTCATCTTCTCTGGGAACATGATCAGGAGCTAAAACTGCAATAGGAATTACAGGCAGATTTTTCGTAAGATCCAACCTTTGAAAGTACTTAAACATTCTCTTGGCAAAGTCTTCTTCTTTCTCAATCTGATTTTCAATGTGTACCAAAATTGTACCTTTGTGCTCTTGCCCTTTTGGTTTCACCTTAACCACTAGATCCGCTCTTGTATTGCGATTTTTTCTAGGCTGTATGATCAGTTCCTGTTGAAGGAAATCGAGCTGTTCCAAATTCAGATAATCAAAAATCGAAGGGAAAAAAGCCTTCAAAAAGTCGGCAAAAAATTCGCAAAAAAGTTCTTTAAATAATCCATCATGATCAGTATAGGAAGAAGTGGACATCTACTTCCTCGCTTTCTACCCCATCCCGATCATGCCTTCTAAACTAATTATAGCCCAAATCATTATTTTAGGCAAGGCTGCCGAGATGGGGAAAATCACTTGATTTATCTAAGCTCACAGAGACAGTGTTATCCAGACGCGCCAAAGCAGCTGCGCTCCTTTTTTCTGATGTATCATTGGATTGATTGTTTAGTTGGACTTCTACTTTTAGAACGCCGCCAAAAGTCAGGGGATGAAAAAACGATATATAGATATAAAATTGGAGCTTTGTTAGCACAGTCTGTCCGAACCCCAAGAGCAATAGTTTAAACATTAAGATATCTGTAAACCGTTTCCATCCAGCTTTCTACCCTTGACCTTTCGATAAACTCCCATTAAAATTGAGGTGAACTCTATGGAAAAGAAGGTCGATTCATGATTGTATTATTAGTTTCCACCTCAACTTTTTTGCGGAATATCATGAAATACACCTTGGAGGGGCCAAATGTTTTTACCCTTGAGGCTGCGACTGGTCAGGAGGCGCTATTTCTCTACCAATCCAACCCAGTTGGTTTAGTGATCTACGATCTGCATGCTACTTTAGATGATTCCCTGGAGGCTATCTCCAATATACGAGACTGGGATACTCAGGCCAAGATCGTGATCACAGTTATTCCGGGGCAAAATGCATCTATAGCAGCTGCCCTCGAACTTGGTGCTATTGACTTTGTGGAGAAACCCTTTAGCCAATTCCAGTTCCGCCAACAGATCTACAACCTCCTGCAGCTTCAACTGGAAAACAACCAGTGCTAGAAGATTAAATACCCACTCATGATTAAGGGTGCAAATAAGAGAATTAAAAGCGCTGGGAAGATAAAGAAAAGTAGTGGCACTAACATTTTTAGGGGCAACAGCTGAGAACGCTCTTCAGCCTCCTGATTTGTCCGCTCCCGCATGCTACCCACTAGAACTTGCAACACCCCTCCCAGCTCCGTCCCCAGCTGTTGCGCTTGCACTAAGGCCGCCACCGGGGACTGCACCTCCTCCACACCCGAGCGCTGAGAAAACTCTGCCAAGGCTTCCTCAAGGCTAGCTCCCAACGTTAGATGACCCATAACTCGCCACAGCTCAGAACGGAGGGGGCCTTGGGGCAAGTTCGCTGCAACCTCCTCTAAAGCTGCTTGGAGTCCGGTCCCTGAGCTCACAACCAAAGATAGCAGATCTAAAGCAAAAGGAAACTGCCTATAAAATAAAGCTCTCCAGCTTTTCAGACGCTGTTTTAGAAACAGGTTCGGCAAAATGAAACCCAAGCTAGCTAGTACCAAAGCCCAGTTTTCACTAAAGATTAGACCTAAAAGACCACCGGAAATCAAACCTATAGTTTTAAACGCGAGGTATTCTTCAGCCTTAAGCTTACTGATTGCCTCAAATTGTGCTAGATAATCAGCAGCCTTTTGGTTAATTGTTTTCCCTGCCAGCCTTCTGATAAAATTGGCATAACGCTGGAAAATGCCTTGCAAAAGATTATTTCTCATCCTATTGCTCAGCTTCAGCCATAGCCAAAGGGGATAGGCTGCCAGGATGAAACAGGTAACGCTGCTACTTAGCCAAAAAACTGGCCACAAGGATGTCATCCTCCTCACCTCCCTTTAGCTATTTGGTGTGGAAAGCTTAAATACCCACCAGCTACCGATCAGTTGGAGCACAGCTGCAAACAACAATAGCCTGGGCCCTTGTTCTGATTGAAAAAAGGACTGCCAAAGCTGGGGAGCTAAAGCCCGCTGAAAGATGAGCAGAGCGAAAGGTAGCACCATCACAATGATTGCTGTCATTCTTCCTTGAGCCGTTAAGATCCTCACCCTGCCAGCTAAACGACTGCGCTGACGGATTGTGGCTGCAGTCTGGGCCAACATCTTTGCCATGCTCCCTCCCTTCCGCTCTTGAATCCCCAAGGCAATTGCAGCTAAAGCTAGCTCCTCTTCCTTTAACCTCCGCGCTGCTAAAGCTAAGGCATGGGGCAGGTTTGCCCCTAATTCCACATGCCCCATCACCCGTTCCCACTCCCTTTTCAAAGGCGGCGGTGTCTCCCGGGTTACTGTTGCCATAGCCTGAGGCAGCCCAAATCCTGCTGCCAGCAAGTTAGAAAGCATTAAGAAACTCTCGCTGAGTTGTTCCTTTCTTTTTTCAATTAACTTTGCTTGGAGTTTTTTAAAAAGCAAAATTCCGCCGACAAAACCCATAACCCCGCCAACAACAGCCCCATGCCAGCTTTCTAAAAACAGCGCTCCTGCAGTTGAGCCTACAAGCATAAACAACAGATGATAAACTGCCTTTTTTCCCCTTCCACCCATAGGTGTAGCTCTGATACTCAACAGGAGAAAACAAACAGCACCCATAAAAAAGAGGCATACAAAAATCATCGTTCTCACCTAACCTGTGACAAATAATTTTTCGAATTCAGCACCATGCTTAGAAAGTTCTGCTGCGAACTTGGGTTTTTGTCCTGTAGCCGCAAACTCACCCTCTTGGTATTGAAATAGATCTTGGAGTTTAATTTGTTTCTTCTCAATCCCCAAAACCTCACTGACTTGTGTGAGCTTCCGAGAACCATCTGGGAAGCGTCGCTGATAGATGATAATATTTACTGCTGCTGCTAATTGCTCACGCACGGAAATTAAAGGCAAAGAGGGACTAGCCATAAGCATCATCCCCTCAAGACGGGTTAGAAGCTCCCGGGGAGAGTTTGCATGCACAGTGCTCAGGGAACCACTGTGACCTGTATTCATAGCTTGAACCATATCCATTACTTCATCACCGCGCACCTCGCCGACAATAATCCGATCTGGCCTCATCCGCAGGGCATTCCGCACTAACTGCCTAATTGAAATCTCTCCCTTTCCCTCCACATTAGCTGGCCGGGCCTCCAAAGCTACTACATGGGATTGATGGAGCCGAAGTTCTGCTGCATCCTCAATAGTAATGATGCGCTCGCGGGGCTCAATAAAAACTGAAAGCGCCCCTAAAGTGGTGGTTTTACCGCTGCTAGCTCCTCCTGCCACAATTATATTACACCTAGCTTCGATGCAGAGCTTCAGAAAATCCGCCATATGTTGACTTAAGCTCCCCAATTCCACCAATTGCTCCATAGTAAAACACTGGGAGGAAAACTTTCGAATTGTGAGGATGGGACCTCCCAGGGCAATTGGTGGTAACACAGCATTAACCCGAGACCCATCGGCAAGTCTTGCATCCACCATCGGTGAGCTTTCATCAATCCTTCTTCCTAATCTGCTAGCGATGCGCTGAATTAGCTTTATGATCTCCTCGGCAGCGGGCAGAATACATTCAGTGCATTCAATGATTCCATGGCGCTCAATATAAACTGGTCCCGGCCCATTGACCATAATCTCGGAAATTGAATCATCAGCCAGGAAAGGATCCAGAGGGCCCAACCCAAAAAGATGACTGGTTATTTCATCCGCCATCTGTGCCTCTCCTGGCAAACTTAGCCCCTCTACCAACCGCTTCACCTTCTGTGCCATCTGGGGACTGGAAGCATATGCTTCCAATTGTTCACCTACCAACTGCTCGCGAGAAAGATCGTCTAAGAGCTTCTGCTGCACAATTTGTTTCATAGCACGCCACTGTTCTTTGCTGGTTGTCGGCTGCTCTTTCTTTTGACCTGGCCAGAGCCGAGAGGGAGGATTTCCCGCTTGGCCAATAAACTTATGAAGTTGACCCTCTACACTCTCCAAGGCCTGGACCAAGCTACATTTTGTGTTGCTAACCAAAGGAATCCCACTGGTCTTAGCTGCAGCGAGGGGACTGGGATCCTCGGGCAGAAAGCCTAAGATACCAACAGGCAAAATCTTGCTGATCTGATCTTTAGGTGGTGAAAAAGAACAGAACCTATTGACAATTACTTGGATTTTCCCCAATGGAAACCCCTCTCCTGAGAGAGCCGAGAGCATAGCTGCAGTAGATTGAAGGGCAATAAGATCGCCTGTGGTTACTAAGATAATTAACTGAGCCAAGTCCAATAACGCCATAGTCCAGGGGCTTAGGTGCTGTTGGCAATCCACTACCACATAGTCTTGAGTGTAGGTGAGCAGGTGCACCAGTCTTTCAATATTGCCCACAGGAGTTTCTTTTACTCGGGGCTTTTGAGGAGAAAACAAAAGTTTAATCCCCGTTCTATGCGCTAAAAGCTTTTTCGCAAGTGCACCTGGTTCCAGCTCCTCTACCTGGGGGAGCAAAGAGGCAAAGTTAGGTGTTGCCTCTAGCCCCAAGTGAGCCGCCAGGCTCCCACCATCATCATTCAGTTCCAGTAAAGTAACCTTACGGCCCTTAGTGCGGGCTAAAATCACGGCCAAATTTAAAGCCACAGTGGTCTTACCCACACCTCCCTTGCTTCCAAAAACTGCGATCACTTTTCCACGTGATGCCACATCTCAGCTTCGGCCTCAACCGAAGCCCTCACCTCACTTTCTAACTCAGTTTCTTCAAGAAAATCAGGCTCTTGCAGGCCATCAGCTCGCCAGGCTGTAAGGAAAATAGCCAACTCGCCACTTGAGCGTTCACGTGATTCATAGCGGAATAAGTTACCCAAAAGCGGCAAGCGTTTCCACCAGGGGAGACTTCGGTTGCTTGAGCTAATTTGTTGTTGTCCTAAACCTGCAATAACCACAGTGCCACCAGATGGGAGATAAACTTCTGTCTGAGCACGACGCGTGGCCAAAGCCGGTACTATGCTGCCGCCTATACTAACCCCCTGGTTCCAATCTAGGTGGCTCACCTCAGGCAACAGACGCACTCGAATTAGCTCCCCTTCTAAGTTCGCCGATACATCCAGCTTCACGCCATAGGTCTTCCAGTCGATAGCTACTTGCTCTTGAACCGCCACAGGAATGGGCATTTCTCCGCCTGCCAAGAAATTTGCTTCTCCGCCATCGATGCTCAATAGGGCTGGTTCAGCGATGAGTTTAGCCCTGCCTTGGGCCTCCAAAAGGTGGAGCGCTGCAGCTAACTTCACTTCCCCCTTGGTGCTGATCCCAACTAAAGGCTGTCCATCTGGACCACCTAATTCCGCTCCCCATAGAACTCCTAATCTCTCCCAACTTTTTTGAGAAACCTCCACAATCCGCACCTTAATTGCTACTTGTTCCTTAGTGTTCACCGGCACTGTGAGGTGATTTAAAACTTCAGGTGCATACAGCCTTGCTATCTCCTCTGCCCGCTCTAGCTCCTGTTGGCAGCCCACAACACCCTCCAGCAATGCGGTATTGCCTTTTTTCCTTACCCTCACCTCTTCCAGACCGATGGCAGAGGCTATCTCCTCTGGTTCCCAACCCTTCGATCCCACTACAATAACTTTGGTCTGTTGGTAATTACCCCGAGCCGAGATAATTAGATTTGTCTGACCCACAGCTCTGCTGTGAAGAACCAGCTCTCCTTCTGAGAGGACAGCTACTTCTAATACATCGGGATTTCCTGAGATCACCCGATTGATCTCACTTCCCAACACAAGATAGCTCTCCCCTGGGGCCAAAGTTAAGGTTCGGGGCAGCTCCTCCAACTGAAATACCTCTCCACCCCACACCTCTTGGCAACACAGGAAAACCAGAATTAGGAGCAATTCTTTTAGCTTCTTCATTACACAATTAGCTCGCATCCGAGCCTAGCCTCCCTTCCAAACTGCTATCATTTCGCCTTAAGGCCAGACTTCCTGAAGCTTGGAGCCATGGATCAACAAAATCGGCACTTCTGGCTCAGGCTCACTCTCTGGCATCACTATCGCTGGCGTTGGTTGAAACACAGGTTTTGGGGACCCTAATTGCTGAGGCATAGAACGAGGTCTAGGTGCGGGTTTAATAGCTTTCCTAGGCAGAGGGAGTTCAGGCTCCCCACCAAAGGGCCTGAGGGCGATTCTAATTCTTCCCGTCTCCTCTGCTAGGGCAATCTGCGCTGCCTCCTCCCGACGTACAAGCAAAGTAATGGAAAGGGGTTTTTTCTCATCCTCGCTTGGCTGAAGGCCTGTTTGTTGGCCCACAGCTAAAACCTCTCTGTCCTTGGCTAAAACCCGGCTTCTCTGTTCTTCCCGCAGAAATGCTAGCAAATCCACCCTGTCACCTGGCACTAGCATCCCAGCGATACTATTAACCTCATCTGTAGAGATGGTCACTGCCCGCCACAGGGGTGGAATCTGGTGGGTGATACCTCCTAGCTTATTTGCAGGAAGCAGAAGTTCGCGCTTGAGTTTTTGTCCCGCCAACAGTTTCGTTGTAATCACCTTTCCCACGGCCTCTTCAACAGTACTTAAATCTCCTTCTTCCTTAGTGCTACGAGGAATCCGCACCAGGCGAATATCTTCCTTCTCTATTCGAGTGCGAATGAGAAGGGGCCGCGCTGCAACCGCGATCTGAGTATAATGGGAGCTGGCTGTAACCTTTTTTTCCACACCTTGAAGGTAGGTGTATAAAGTAATAGCAGCAACTGCGCCACAGATAATAGCCACAATTAGAAATCTACGATCAAATCTGAGCAAATTCCTTCCCTCCCTTTTTCAGCAACCACACAACCATAAGCCCACTCTCTCCTCTACGAAGCCCCAAGCGCTCTCCTTTTCGCTCCCATAATTCTATCTGACCATCAAACCACCTCTGCCACCCGTCCCGCTCTAGGCGCTGATGGTAGCTGTAGAGGGTCCCCGGTTTTACCTTGAAGCAAGTTATCAAACAAACGTCTTCTTTTCCACGGGTGGCAAAGCTAAGCTCCAAGCTTCCAGGTGGATGGGAAAGCATAGCCAACAGCTCCTGTTGATAGTTTTTCCCCTTCTTCTTTTGGAGAACAACTGCCATCTGTTGCCTTACCCAATAGGAAAGCTGCACCTGCCGCTCTTCCCTTTCCAGTTGATAGAGGATTAGTTCATCTTCCGATAAGGTCTCAACTAGTTGCCATCCCTCCTCGGTGGCCCTGTCCAAGAATCCTTTCAGCTGCCTTTGAGTGAGCCTCACAGTGGAAACCACCGCTGGGCTACCCCCTAGCAAAACCCGCTGCCCTCGAACCGACAACAAATCTATAGCCTCGCTGGCGCCTGGCCCTATAAAAGCCAAAGTAAGGCAGACTAGGATCGTGATTGCTAGCGTCCGCATTCATAATCATCCTTTCCTAAATTATTTGCGCTGTGGCCTTTGCCAGGCTATGCTGATGATGCGGTTGGCCTCATCGCGAGCCCAAAGGGGTTTTGGCAAAGGATAGGAGAGAGATAAAGCGCCACCCTTCTGTTGTGCGATGAGCTCTGCGGGATCCACAAGTAGCTGTCTTCCCTCAAGGGAGCTTTTCCAGCTGCCAACTGACTGTCCCCGCGCTAGAGCCGATGCTCCTTCCCAGGCAAGGAGGTTTAGTTCTATGTTCAAAAGATGACAATAACCAAAGTAGCTAATTGAACCTGCTAACAATAATAGAAGCGGCAGCGAAAGCACAACCTCCATTAATGCTGCTCCCCTGCTTCTCACAAAAATCCCTCCTACGGCAAAACTCCCTCAAGCTTACATTTTATCTCCACTAAACTTGCACTATAGTTAGGCTCAGGCAAAGGTAAAATAATCTGCTCTCCCAAAATCCTCTGCCCTTCAGCTGCAGCCTCAGCCACTGCCATTTGCGCTGGCTGTTGGTACTTATCCACCCGCTGTGGATTGCTTTTCCTTACCAAAAGCCGCACAAAACGTTCTCCATATTCTCTCTCATCTATTGGTTGAAGCCTGTCCTCTAGCCAAACTGGAATTGTCCCTGCATACCCTCTAGCCACCATCAGTGAAGGTAGCGCTGTGCCAGTTAGGTGATTTAGGGGAATAGCTACTGCTCCATGTTCTAGGGCCACACTCTCAGCCTTGGCCAATGCAGCTGCCCCTGCAACCTGCGCTACAAAATCCTGGGTTCGCTGAAACTCACGAATTGTAGCTATAACATCACCATGACCAAAAAAAGCTGCCACACCCATGCTAAGCATGGCAAGATTGGTTGTAGCCATAAAATTGAGGCTTTCTGCCAACACAGAAGCTCCCTCCTCCGCTGCCAGATCTGCCACCATTTGCAACTGAACCCGTTGTAAAACATCTCTCCCCAGGCTAAAACTCACAGCCAAGGCCACCCATAAAATAACAAGCCCAATCACCAGCAGGGGCAAAACTTGCCCCTTAGTTTTCCAACAGGAGCCTGGAGTGGGCAACAATTTGCCTGGGTCCTTGCCAGAGCCGCCCCTGGCGCCACCATCCGATCCATACCTCAAAACCATCATCCTCCTCGTGGCATTCTATAGTTACTGTAAGGAGATTTACCCGTCTGCCCAAGGCAGTGCTAATGAGTTGTCGTGCTGTTGCCGCAGCACGTTGCTCTCGGTTTGCTGGTTCTTCTACACTGGCTATCCTAGCTGCAGCATAGGCTGCGTACCTAGCGATAAAGCTCTCCCCAAAAGCCAAAGACAACTCCCACATGCCCCACAGAAGAAACGTCAATAGTGGCAAGACCAAAATCACCTCAAGCATTGTCTGTCCTCGCTCCACCCTTTCCACCTCCTAGCCCAAAAGCAATGCAGTCCAAGTGCCCAAGGCAAGGGCAGCCCCATAGGGAAAGCCAAGACCACTTGTGGCCCTACCACTATAAAATAAAGCAGCTAGATCAAAAAAAACTGCCTTGCCCCGTCTTCTAAAAAGCATGATCCCACCCCATAGACCTGAGATTAAACTTGCAAACAACCAGGCCCGCACAAAAATTTGGCCTAAACACAAGGCTAAAGAGAGGGCCATTTTTAAATCCCCCCCTCCTAGCCAACCGTTTAAATAGGCAGGCAGATGGGTTACCGCAATCAAAAGAAATCCCCACATGATTCCTTCAAGCCCTCCGGCACGCCACTGTAATGCTATTGCTGGCAGCGAGATGAAAAACAACCAATTGGGTAGCTGCCGATACCGCAAATCCCAATAAAAGGCCATGCCTGTAAGAAGAAAAATGGGGAGCTTTGAAACCATCTGCCTAACCTACCTTTCTCTTTCCTCTGGTATCTTCGTTGTGAGAAATTCCCACTGATTCTATGGAAACTATGCCCGAGAGAACCCAGCTTATTATATTTTTGCTTAACCGCCGATTTGCTGCTCCAACTCACTTATTTTGCCGGCTAAAGTTTGCCCCAAAAGCTTTACCCCAGCAACGCAAGCAAGCGCAATCAAAGCTGTTAGAAGCCCATATTCGGCCATGCTCTGCCCTGAAGTATCGCGCCAAAGCGTCCGCAAAAATTCCATATTGTCACCTCCCTTCACAATAATTAAAAAAACCAGAGGACGTGGACTGCCAAAATGGCTTCTTGGGGTTCTACCCACAAGCATCAATTCCCGTGGTCCCCACGGTAATAAGTTCCTTTTATTTGCTAGTTTTATAGGTCCACATTTCCCTAGCAAGCGTGGGCATCTGTTCCCATTGTTCTCGGTTAGGGGTAATTCCTCTTTGGACTAAACTTGTGGTTTCTTGGTGCCAATAATCATGCTTTAGGCAACGCATTTTTTCCTCAATCCTGGCGATTTTTTCCTTTTGTTTTAACCAATTACGAGAGCCTCTCTTTTTTCTAACTAATCCCTTATTGGCTTGTTTCAATCTCACCTCGAGCCTTGCAACCCGCCTTTGCCACTCCTCTCTTTGGCAGGGGGTAGCCCCCTTAGTCTTTTTTGACGACTGTGGCTGAGACACTACTGTTACATAAAAAATCGTATACCACCTACCTGTTGTTTCTCTTCTAATTGTTACCACCCCAATATTACCTGGAATCTCTCTGTGCAGGTTAATCTTTACTCCTCCTACCTGAGGTAAGTATAAGCGAGAGTTCTGCAAAAAAACATCTCGCTGGGTGTATTGGAACTTCCTTGTATACGGCTTGCCAAGCTTTTTCCCATTGGAAGTATCTTGCCACAACAAACTCTCTTGTTTGGGATTAGGATAGAGCCTATATTTGAAACTCCGCAGTTGGTAGGCCATCAAGAGCCCTCCCGTTAAAAAAATGGTAATGAGATAGTGATGCTAGTTTGCTTATAAAAATTATCCCAAGCCTTTTGCAAACTTCCACTTGCTCCAAGTAAGGCTATGCTCAACAGGCAACTCAAAAGAATGTACTCCAGCAAAGCTTGTCCCCTCTCACGCATTATTCCCCCTCCTTTTGACATAATCTTACACGTCCCAAACTTAAAAAACAATACAGAAAGTAGGTAATCTTGAACCGATTTTCAGTCTATTTTCGCTTCAAATAGGTAAAAATGCAGCTAAACAATCTGCGTTTGATACATGAAGTAGCTGCAAACCTTTCTCTCCCAATTACTTGCAGTCTTAAAATGATGTTTCCGCCTAATCTGCATTGTTGTAATTGTTGCATTCTGGTTTAAAATTTGGTATAATTTAAAACGCATTTGTCCATAAGCAAGCACAATCATGTTGATGATAGATTATTCGCGCTCTCTACTAAGGCCATTTATGGCCTAATAACTGGACATACCCTATTTGTTGAACAAAAAGGACTTTAGGGGGTGAAAAGGTGCAGATTTTATCACAACACCAGCAACTTAAACCTAAATATATGAAAAGGAAAAGCATTGCAACAACTCCTCCTTAGCAATGGACCTTTTCTATGAACATTTGCTTATTTAAAATTAATTTGTAAAAGGAGGCGTTAAATTTGGATTCAAAATCTAAAATGTGTAAGAATTTTGCTACATACCTCACGAAGCGTAACCTTGAGCTGCCAACGATTAACAATTACATAACTTGCGTAAGGCAGTTTCTCGACTTCTCAGAGGATATATTAGGCTGGCAGGTAACTGAACACTTAGAGAAACACCATTTTTGTGGTTATTATCTGTCTCTTTTTCTTACCACGAATGAAAAACCATCCACAGTGAACTACAAACTCTCTGTCTTGGGCACCTGGAGAAAATCCCTCTCCCTCAAGTTGCCAGATTACTCTGCTTTTCGGGGACCTATCCCCACCATTGAGGAACTGCAAAAGCTCTATAGGCTACCTCAGGAGCATTACCTGGGGCTTCGAAACAAGCTCATTCTCATGCTGACCCTCTTCTATGGACTCACTAGCACCGAGTTGGAAAGAACCAGGGTGAAAAATATTGATTTTTGCAATAATCAGCTGCTCCTGAATTCAAACTGTGATCTAGAAGTTAGAAGCCTGCCATTGATTCCACCTGTACTAGAATGCATCCAGCGCTACCGGACAGCGATAAATCCAACCAAGTTTTTGCTGGTAAACAAAAAAGGCCAGCCCCTCTCTGGGGGTGGCCTCCGGCATATTTTAAAAGTAATGCTAGCACAAGCTGGTCTTCCGAACTACTCTCCTGGGGACTTCAGGCGGGCGTGGCTTAAACACATCTGCTCCTGTACATCCATTTCCACTGCACTTTATTTATCAGGACTCAGTCAAGAGCTAATTCCTGACGACTACTACTCAGTCTTGGAAAACTGGCACAATGTTTTATCCCACGGTCACTCGTTCCTCGGGGTAATGGATAGCAGGAGGTGTCCGTCTTCTTCTACCCAAAGCAGTGGCGATAGTAAGGGGGCCGACTCTGCCTGCAAACATGGTGATAACAAGAAAAAGTTTCCCTAAAGGAGAGAGAGATGGCGTGATCCCAGTGGAAAGACCAACTGTACCGAAAGCTGAGATCACTTCAAAAAGTAGCGGGAGAAAATCTGCCTTTTCAGTGAGGGTTAGGAAAAAAGTAATCCCCACCACCAACAGCAGAGCAGCAAAGACAACGCAAAAACCCTTGATGATATTCAAAACCGGCACTTTCCGTCCAAAAAGAACTAGATCATCTTTACCACTAATCAAAGCCCAGAGGGTTGCCATAATCACTCCAAAGGTGGTGGTTTTAATACCGCCACCTGTGGAGCCTGGTGAGGCACCGATAAACATCAAGACCATTATCAAAAAAAGGCTTCCGGGAAGCATCTTATCCAAGGCCAGGCTACTGAAGCCTGCTGTTCTAGGGGAAACAGCACCAAACCAAGCATTGAGGAGTTTCTGGCCCCCTCCCATGGAGCCTAGGGTGTGAGGATTACCATACTCCAAAACGAAAATCCCTACGGTACCGAGGAAAAGCAAAATAGCTGTCACGAGCAAAGCCAAGCGGCTATGAAGCACTAGATGGCGGCTCCGGCGTAGGTGCATCAGATCCACAATCACAGCAAAGCCCAGCCCTCCGAAAACGATCAAAAAGCTGATCGTGAGGAGTATCACAGGATCAGCTGCGAAGCTTGTGAGGCTTTGGAAGCCACCAAATAAATCAATCCCAGCATTGCAAAACGCAGAAACAGAATGGAAAAGGCCATAATACAGTCCCCGCAGCAGGCCAAAATCTCTGCTAAAATGAATTCCTAAAATGAGAAAGCCTATTCCCTGAAAAACAGAAGTCACTGCAAGTACAGCCAAAATCAAGCGCACCATGCCCTCCAAAGAGAGCTGGCCTAAAGACTCCTGGATTACCAGCCGCTCCTTGAGGCCAATCTTGCGCCCTAAAAAAAGTGCCACCATAGTGGAGAGGGTCATAAATCCCAAGCCACCGATTTGAATCAAAAGCAGAATCACCAGCTGCCCAAACAAAGACCAATAGGTACCAGTATCCACCACCACAAGACCCGTAACGCAGACAGCTGTTGTGGCAGTAAAGAGAGAGTCCACAAAACCTGTAGCTCTGCCGCTACTGCTGGCTAGGGGCAATGAGAGCAGTAGCGTTCCTATAAGAATTACAACTGCAAAGCCTACAACAAGCACTTGGGCAGGAGTAGTACGCTTCAGAGGCGTACTGCTGCTGCCCAAGGCACGGAAGATTCTCTCTAGGACCTGGGATGCTCTTCCTGTCATCTACCTCGTCACCTCGTTGGAAATTCAACAGGTCGCTGAAACAGTGCCTGGCTGATCTCACGGAAATTAGAAAAAGGCTCACAGGCAATGTCCCGCTCCTGGCAATATGCCAAGAGTGCATCTTTAGCAAAGATCAGATCTGCCAGGTGGGCCGCACAAAAATCTGTAATACCATCGCCAATATAAATTATTTTGTAGCCCTTGGCAGCTATTGTCTCAAGGCGAGACCGCTTGCAATGGCCACAAAGGCCACAGGCTCCATTAGCAAAGGGAAATTCCACAAAAGGTTTATCACCAACCCATTGGAGATGATTGGCCAGAAAATTTAAATGAAGCAAATCAGCCCGACCTAAAAGAAGCTTAATGTAGAAGTCAAGGCCATCGCTGAGGATAAATAAAGGCCAATCTTGGTGCTGGCACTTTTCTACAAACTCAGGAAAATACGGATCAATCTCAAACTGGGAGAGAATAAAATCCCGCATCTGGATCGCTGTCATCTGCAGCGGTGCCAGAAGCGTCGGCAAAACTACCTGGGACCCCTTGCCGCAGCTTAAAATCTTCTCCTCCATTTCCCGCCAGTTGGGCCACGAAAACGCATCGAAAATACCCACGCATACATCGTGGGTTGAGATGGTATTATCAAAATCAGAAAAAACGGCAATCTTCTCTGTCAAAGCCTCACCCCTCCATGGGAAGATTGAAAAATAATGCTACATTCCTCTCTATAACCTGGGCCAGCTCAGAGACTGAGAGCCCTCTAATCTTAGCGATTCGCTCTAAGGTATGAACCACGAAGGCAGGTTCATTGCGCCTGCCCCGCTTGGGTTCAGGTGCAAGGTAGGGGGCATCGGTCTCCACCATGATCCGATCTAGTGGTAGTTTGCCCACAACCTCCACGGGTCTTTTGGCATTTTTAAAGGTAACAGGCCCACCAAAAGAAAAATAGTAACCCCGCTCTAAGGCCAGCTGGGCTGTCTCCCAGCTGCCACCAAAACAGTGAAGCAGACAGCGGGTGGGCTTGTACTCGTCTAAAATAGCCAAAGTATCCCCATCAGCCTCCCGGGAGTGGATCACAACTGGCAGCTCTAGCTTGTTAGCCAAGGCTAGCTGCCGTTTGAAAACCTCCTGTTGCACAGCTTTGGGGGAATAATTATAATGATAATCAAGGCCTATCTCGCCAATAGCCAAGACTTTGGGGTGCTGAGCTAGCGCTATAAGCTCCGCCTCAAGCCCCTCTCCAACGCCGCTGGCATCATGAGGGTGCACCCCTACCACAGCCCAAAATCCTTCTCGCTTTTGGGCAAAGTTCAGGGCAGCTTTAGAGGAGGGCAGATCCCACCCCACATTGATGATGGTTTGTACACCAGCATCCTGGGCCCTTTGCACAACTTCTTCCCAATCAGCTGCAAAGTCTTCGTGATTTAGGTGGCAATGAACATCGGAGAACATTAGCTGATCCTGCTTCCCGCAGGAAGGCTGCCATCTACACTGAGGAGGCCCAGCTGCTTTTTGTTATCTGTTGAGGCAGCAAGGAGCATTCCCTCAGAGCGAATACCCCGCAAGGTAGCAGGCTTGAGATTGGCCACCACAACCACGGTCTTGCCCACCAACTCCTCACACCGATAGTATTTGGCGATCCCAGCTACAATTTGACGTTGATCATCTGGCCCTAGATCTACTTGCAGGAGAAGCAGCTTGTCGGCTCCTTGGACTTTCTCTGCACTAATTACCTTCCCTAGCCTAAGTTCAACTTTGGCGAAGTCATCGATGGCAATCAAATTTTCTGGTAGCTTTGCTGTTTTCACAGGTTCCTCCACCAGCTCATCTTCCTCAATCCTAGGGAAGATAGGCTCTCCCCGCTGGATCTGGGTATCCACAGGCAAAAGACCCCAAGAGAGGGCATCCTCATAGGTTTGGCTCTCCAAGGGGGATTCTATGCCAAGTTGCTGCCAAATCTTTCCAGGCAAATTTGGCAAGAACGGAACTAAAAGCACAGCTGCTATCCGCAGAGACTCGGCCATGTGATAAAGCACTGTCGGGAGTTTCTCACTTCCCTCCCGTGAAAGCGCCCAGGGAGCAGTGTTTTCAATATATTTGTTCGCAGCATTCACACCACGCCAGATCTGCTCTAGTGCCTGGTGGGGAGCGAGGTTATCCATGGCTGTTTTCACAGCCCGTGCACCTTCTATGCATTCCTCCTGGAGCCACGCATCATACTCTGTGCTCTCTTGGGGAGCTTGCAACTTTCCCCCTTGGAACTTGTTAATCATGGCTGTTGTTCTACTTAAGAGATTTCCTAGATCGTTTGCCAGATCCGAATTCACCCGAGCAACGAAGGCAGAGCGAGAATAATCCCCATCTGAGCCGAAGGGCACTTCCCGAAGGAGAAAATAGCGCACTGCATCTACGCCATACTCCCCGGCCAACTCACCAGGATCCACCACATTCCCCCTGGATTTGGACATCTTCTCCCCTTCCACAGTCCACCAACCATGGCCAAATACTCGCTTGGGCAATGGTAGCTCCAAAGCCATCAGCACTGCTGGCCAAATCACAGTGTGGAAGCGGACGATCTCTTTGCCAACTAGATGGATATCAGCCGGCCAATACTTTCTATACAGTTCGTCATTCTCCGTAAATGCGCCAAGGGCGGAGATATAGTTGATCAGAGCATCTAGCCACACGTAGACCACATGGTCAGGACTCCCAAGTACAGGAATGCCCCAACTGAAGGTTGTGCGTGATACACATAGATCCTCGAGGCCCCCAGCGATAAAGTTCATCATCTCATGGCGTCTGCTCTGGGGCTCTAGAAATTCCGGATGCCCTTGAAAAAACTTCAGCAGGCGATCCTGATATTTAGAGAGGCGGAAGAAGTAGCTCTCCTCCCGCACCCATTCCACAGGTCGTTGGCAATCAGGACAGTTTCCTTCCAGAAGCTGCCCCTCAGGCCAGAATGACTCACAGGGCGTGCAATACCAGCCGTCATAGTGGCCAAGATAGATATCATCTTGAGCCAATAGGCGCTGAAACACTTCCTGCACAACTGTTTTATGTCTGGGCTCTGTGGTGCGGATAAAGTCATCATAGGAGATCTCAAGCTGCTGCCACATGCCTTTGAAGGCAGCAACTATCCCGTCTACATACTCTTGGGGTGTCTGACCCTGGGTTTGGGCGAAGCGTGCGATCTTCTGTCCATGTTCATCGGTGCCTGTTAAAAAATGCACATCATAACCTTGATGACGCTTGAAACGCGCCAGGCAATCGGCAGCGATAGTAGTATAGGCATGACCAATATGTGGTGGTCCATTGACATAATAGATGGGTGTTGTTACGTAATAGGTGGGACGCCCACGCATTTTTATCCCTCTTTCCAATTCTTAGCAATATCTTAACTATACCCATCAGCCCCCGATTTGTCAAGCAATAAAGGTGAGGAGCCAGTGCCAGAGAAACTTCCCCATAACCTTCAAAACCGCTGCCAGGGGCACCGCCACAACTAGGCCCCAGATCCCAAATAACTCTCCTCCTGCCAGCAGGCTAAAGATAATTAACAGGGGATGCAACCCTACATTATGCCCCATAATCCGTGGCGAGATCAAAGCTCCCTCCACCTGATTTACCAGCAACAACAGCAAAATTACATATACTGCTTGCAGGGGTGAATGGATCAAGGCCAGCAGTACTGCTGGAAATCCACCTGCCAGTGGTCCTAGAAAAGGGATAAAATCCAAAAGACCAATTAATATCCCCAAAGAGAGGGCAAAGGGGATTTTAAGTAAATATAAGCCCAAAGCAGACATAGTGCCAACTGCAAGGCAGACCAAGGCCTCCCCCCGCACAAAACCAACCAATACTCCCCCCACCTCCCCGCCCAATAGCAACAATTCCCGCCGCCAGGGGTAGGGGAGGATTTGAAGAAAGCTAGCCCGCAGACGCCGCCAGTCCCGGAGGAAATAAAAGGTGATCACAGGCACTAAAATCAGGCTTGGCAGCCCCATAAAAAAACTAACTAAAAGATTCATTCCCCGATGGAGCATAGCCAGTGCTGCTTCCTCGAAGCGCTTCAGGCTCTGGTCTAAGGCTCCCTGCAGGGAGCGAGGCATCTGCCACCGCACCTTTGCTAGCATCCTTGCCAAAAGTTTTTCGCCACTTTCCAGCTTCAGTGGCAGTTCCGCCATGGCTCGCTCCAGCTCCTGCATCAGGGCAGGCAGGGCAAAGAAAAAAAAGAGCCCAACGGCGAGGCCTAGGGCCAGGTAGCTCAGCAAAATGGCGCTTGCTCTTGGTACTTCCTTTTCCTCTTCCAGGTAATCCACAATGGGCTTTAGAAACAGAGCCAAAAGCATGGCAATAAAAAAGGGAGCCAAGGCCCCCTTAATCCGAAATAAAATTAGCGTGCCAGCAGCTACCACCAGCGCCCAGAACCACTTTCTGCCTCTCATCCTCAGCTCCGAACTTTATCCTGACGGATCGCACCCATGGCGCTTTCGCCAACCTTCACTACCCGAGACCCAACCTTCGAGGCACTGCGACCGATAACCCGGGCTGTATCCCTTGCCATCCCCGAGGTCTTCTCCATGCTAGAGTCCATCATCTCTTCCTGCCCTTGGGAGCTTTTTGTCAGCAGATAGGCACCTAGGGCACCTCCCAGGAGACCACCTGTCATCATTCCCTGCCAAAATCTTTTCATTCCAAGCCTCCTTCCCCTATGTTGCTATTTCTATTATGCCCTCAAAGGGAGGTAATTTACGGTTTAGGCAGTGAAAGATAAAGCCAATAGTGTCATTTATTTCCGCACCAATATTTCTGCCCTCTGAAGACCCCAGGGCCAAAGCACATACTCATCGTTCCACGAATCCCCCTCTGTGCGGAAAGACCAGGATCCTGTTCCAGCTTCCTGGCTTGCCCTGCGATGAAGGGGCCCTAGCATATTGCGAGGACTGGAGAAAACTTCAATTTCTAAGTGGTTGTCCCCTGCCTTTAAATATTCTGTCAGCTCCAAGGGAACCGCTGTCCGCCAGGGAAGCTTGCCGGAATTGATTCCATTTACCTTCAGTGAAACTGTAGTTGCAGCTGCCTGCAGATCCAAAAATACACGCTGCCCAAGTTCATGTTTATATATTTCCTGATAAAGCATGCTGCCAGGATAAAAGGGATAACCTTGCAGGCACCAATCTCCATAACGCAGCCTCTTTGGCTCCGCTATAAGCTGATAGCTCCTGTGATCCACCCCAAAGTCCCCGGCCAAAAAACAATCCTCAAGCTCCAGCCAATGGTAATAACGGCATTTTAGCAGCAGCTGATTTTTTCCCACTTTCGCAGCTGGCAGCATAACCCTCGCCATAGACTTATCCAAAAGCCAGTCTTGAGGGTCACCTGCTAGCTCACCGTTTAAGAATACCTCAAAGAGCTCTGCACGCTCTAAGATCAGCTCTAAGTTTTCCGAAAGCTTCTCAATCTCAAAGCTGAATAGCAGCTCCAGGTTTGCTCCATCTGATGGGTGAGGCTTGCCAATCCACAGATAGCGCTGCTGGATAGCGTTCACATGAATTTGCCTCATCCCTAGTCGCTCCCGCAGCGCATATTGCGCCTGCCACAAGGGCATACCCTCGGACCAGGCCTCACCTGTAAGACGCCACTTGCACTCGTCCAATGGCAAAATATTAGGCCAGGTACGCTGATGCTGCCACAGGGGGCCCAGCTCGAGAGTTTTTACCGTTAACAATTCTTCTGTTACACCTATTGTTGGCTCTTGGGCTAGACTCACCACAAAAAGCTTCGAATCTGCCGGGCCAAATTCTGCCTGAAAGCTCATTGTTTCAGCTTGAGCCTCCACAGCTAGCTCCCGAATCTCGCCTGTGAGGGCATTCCACTCTTCCAGTTTTCCCACTCTTGGCAACTGAATCCGAACCTTAAAACCCAGCTCTTTGTTATTGTTGACGATAAAATAAACTGCACTCTCCGCAAGCTGTCGCTCCATGCACAAGAGGCTCCCCACAGGCAGACCAGCTTTATCTGCAATGCGCACGCGCTGGGGCAGCTGCTCCTGGAGGATAGAGACAAGTTCTTCCTGGTTTTCAGCCTTGAAAACGCTACTATTTTCCCACAGCTGCTGGAGCTGGGGCTCGGGTTCTGTGGCTATCGCCCCTGGCGCCTCACCCGAGATTATAACCTTACCGCCTCTGGCTAAAAACTCATGAATCAAAACCATAGTGGATTTAAGAATGGTGGAGGAGAAAGGGATCAGTAGCACCCTATAGCCTGCTTCACCCACATAAAGCTGTCCCTTTTGAACCTTGCCATACTCTGCTAGCAGCAACTCATCTGCGAAGTCGAAATCATATTTTTGTGCTAACAGGCTTTTGGCTAACTCATTTAGCTTCTCTCCGAAGTCATTAACCTCATCAGAGTTAAGATCCCCCATCTTTGACCAGGCAGTAGTCTGGGGGTGGAGCACCAACAACTCCCGTACAGGTTTCCCCTGGCAGAGGACTGCCCCGAGCCGAGCAAAGTAGTCCTCCACCACAGCATTCTCCTGCCACCAGGTGGTGTTATAGTTGAAGCTAGGAGGATAGTCCCGTTTGCGGCAGCCCCGCAGGGAATAGAGAGCTAGGTGCTGGCAACGAAGGTTCACTCCCATCACGTATTGCCAGTCCCCAACCCACCTCTGCCCCTCAAAAGTAAATTCCCAGCCGCTACAGCCATAGGTCTCAGATAAGACCCGAGTCTTGCCGAGCTGGTTCGCAACAGAGGTGCATTGCTTCACAGTAAGATATTCGTCTGTCTGCTCCCGCAGTAGATCAATTCCAGGGAGCTGCATATGGGCATAGTGGGGCATCATAGCTCCACCTAGCCGGGTAGCATTGCCCAACTGATTCTCTGCTAGGTAGTGGCCAGTAAGTGCAATTCCCTGCTCCCGGCACCAGTTCCCTAGCTGCTCGCTAAAAGCCGATGCAAAGCGCTCTGTTATACAATACCAATAGTCGTGTCGCGCTCTTGCGGAGTGCTCTCCATCTAAAAAAAGATAAGGCACGACTTTGGTAAAATCGTAGCCACGTCTCTTTTGAAAGTACTCTAAAAAGCCGTCAGTCCAGGGCAAATAGCGCCTTCCTGATTCAACAGTAGCATGGAGAATATTGGGCTCATCTGTGAAGATACCTGGCACTGTTTTGCCAAACTCACCTCCCACCTCAGCTAGATATTTCTCGTGGGTGGTTTTGATAAACTCCTCCACAGCCTCAGGGTTTAAGTTGTCTGCAGGAGCATCATCATTATACCAAGCAGATGGCCCTGATACTTCCCGCCGAAAGAGGAGGTAAACTTCGTCCTCTCCCAGGGGACCGTCCCCAGCCCTTAAGGCTAATAACTTATTCCCCTCTACTTTTCCCCGAAATACTGCAATGTATTTGTCCTGGGGCAGGTTGGAGCTTGCTTCGAAGGTGAGCACCTTAGCCCTGAAGTCGTCTCCCCTCCCTGGCACTAGGCCTCCTGCTGCGCCACTAGGCCAGCGGTCCTCGTCATAGAGCCAGGCTGCTATGCCCTCTTCTCGGGCAGTTTCCACAGCTGCTCTGATGCACTCCATCCACTCCTTGCCCAAATATTCAGTCTCCAGTCCCTCCCGTGAATGCATGAAAAAGCCGCCCATGCCCTGCTTTTTCATCTCTCGCACCTGCCGTGCAACCTCAGCTGGATCCAATTTATCGTTCCAGGACCAGAAAGGAGCACTGCGATATTTTGCAGGTGGCTGGGAAAAAAGAGTATACAAATCCATTAATTATCCCTCCTTTGCCTCAATCTTAGCAAAGTACCGGGAGGATCGTTAGCACACTCTTGGCACAATTAGCCTTTTGCAGCACGAAACTGACTGGGAGAGAGGCCCACACGCCTGCGAAAGAGCCTTGCAAAATAGTTGGGATCATCAAAACCAGTCAGAAAGGCAATCTCCCCTACTGGCAGCTCCTCTTTTAGCAATAGATCCATGGCGTGACTGAGGCGGATGTTTTGCAAATACTCAAGTGGTGAGATACCCAACAGCTTTCGAGTAAGGCGAGAGAATTGGTCTGGGCCCAGCTTGTGGTCCCGCGCTACCTGTTCTAGTTTCAGCTTCTGCATGTAATTTTCCTCTAAATCCCCCAAAGCCGCCTGCCCCTTGCCTGTAGGTGCATAGTGCCCCTCCTTAACCTGAGAACATTCCCAAAAACGTCCCACAAACACAAGCAGTAATCCCAAGAACAAGGAAAGAGCCTCATTGTAGCCCGGGGCTTTGTGCTCCAACTCTCCAACCATTCGCTGCAAGATTCCCTCTAGCTCCTTTTGCATAGCCACAGGCAGATGCAACCGTAACTGCCCCTCCCCTTGTAGCAGCTCCAAAACCCCAGGTAGCTTCTGAATTCCTGGGGGAATTCCCTGAGGGAAAAAAAGACAGTTATAAAGTTTAGCATCCAGGGAGCGGGTATACAGATGCTCCTCTCCAGGCCGAATGCAAAATAGGTCCCCTGCTATTAGTATGCTGCGCTTCCCCTCCCACATGTGATTGAGGAGGCCTGATTCGAAGAACACAAGCTCATAAAAGGGATGGCTGTGGGCCCTGACATCTTGCTGGTGGGGAAAAAGCCCGACATAGACCTGATTATCTTGAAAATAGGAATCGGAAGACACAGAATCTCCCCCTTTTGCTATCCTAGTCTTCAGTTCGCCCCCTACTGCCAAACTCCTGCTAGTCGGGAATAATCCACCATTTTCAATATTCCTCTTGATATTAAAAGAGGCTGCCCATAGGGCAACCTCGCAAGTTCGGTCTTTATTTTTTTGGCAACAGACTTCCAGAATCCTTATCTAAAAACACATAGCAGCTGGGGTGCTCCTTGAGGATGGAGGCTGGGTGCAGATTGGAGACCTTATCGTCACCAAAGCAATCCAGCGCTGCCTGAGCTTTACGCTCATCTGGCACTGTACAGATGATATGCTCTGCTTTCATAATCTGCTTGATGCTCATAGAGATGGCTTTCTCGGGAACTTCATCGAAAGATTTGAACCATCCCTCGCCTAATTGCTGATTGCGGCACTTCTCATCGAGCTCCACTACGATAAAAGCGTCCTCTGTATCAAAGTCTGCTGGTGGATCGTTGAAAGCCAAATGTCCATTCTCACCGATGCCAACAAAAGCTACATCTACATCTTCTTTGGCAATCAGCTCCCCGAGCCTTTTGCACTCGCCGGCAGGATCAACTTCCCCATTGACCAGGTTTACCTCTCCTGGCTTCACCTTGCTGAGAAACCGCTCCTTGAGGTATTTGCGGAAGCTAGCAGGATGACTCTCTGGTAGATCAATATACTCATCCAAATGGAACATCCTGGTTTTACTCCAATCGATCTCAGAATCCGCAATTAAAGTCTGGAGAAAGTCAAATTGAGAGGCGCCTGTGGCAGCAACAAAGGTGGCCTTGCCCTTTTTGGCAATAGCGTCCTTGAGAATCTGTGCTGCCCGTTTGCCTGCCTCCTGGCTGCACTCAAGACGGGTTTTGTAAATTCCAATTTCCATGAAGATACCTCCTGATTTTTTAATACATTTTTAAACATGATAAAAAAGTGCTTAAATAACATCCACTTTAGATATTCGCCCTCCAACTCTATTTTCCTGCTTTTGCCAGAAAGATTATCGCAGGCCCATTTTTAAGCCCACAGCTCCGTCACGTTCATTATAATCTAGTTCCCAATAGAAGCAGTGTCCATCCCGACGCATGCTCAGCTTATAGGAGGGGCTCTCAAGGGGAGAACCCTCCCGGGCTATAGCCAGTTTCCATGCTCCTCTCTTGAGGCTCCCACTGAAGGTTAAATCAAGGCCTGGCGATGGGGCATCATGCCTGAAGGGAGTGCTGCCCCGAGCCTGCCTCAGACTGCCTCCTACGGAGGCTGTAGCAATAAAGTCACCCAGCTGCCAGCTGCGCCCCATTGTACTCGCCAAAGAGAGACCCAGCATCTGCTCTTGGCTGTAGCGGGAGGCAACAAGCAGGCCGCTGGCTGCTAGCTCTAGTTTCCCTAAAGACCAAACTCCTCCAAGAATGGTCTGGGAACGGAGTCGTAGGCTTTCCACATCTCCCTCTTGGAGATTCCCAAAGGAGAGATTTTGCCTCAGAGTTAGTCCCCCAATACTCAGCTGAGTGCTGTAGCTAAGCTCAGGAATTTTTACAAGAGGAAAAGCTGTGTCACCAGCCCATGGCTCACGCTGAGCCACGAGCCGCCACGGGCCCCTACGAATCTCAACTCCACCCCACAGGCCAGATTCCCACAGTACTTTTGCGTTGGCATGCCAGGAACCCAAGTTATACTCTAGCTCCTGGGAGGCGATAAGGCCCTCTTTAGCAGAGGCCAGCAGTGTCAGAGTACCCTGCCGCGAGGTGCCAAAAAAATTGGGAATGGCAAGACCTGCCCAAATGCCGCGCGTGGCAGAGCTACCAAATTGAGGCCTCGGCAACGGCAACTGAGAATCACGAGGAAAACTTAACGGCGGCAGAGGTATTTTGGGCAACCCGAAAAGTTTGAGCCTATTGCCCCAGAGGGAAACTCGTTTCTCGGTTAGCTGCACGTGTTGGCTGAAGAGAAGATACTCAGGGTTCGGCAATCCGCAGCCTGTGAGCTGAGAGCCAAAGAGCTCTACGTTACCAGGCCGCATTACCGCGTCCTGGGCTGCCAAATAAAGGCCTGCTCCCCTGCCCCGGGGCCCGCTTAGCTTTATCTGCGTCTCTCCCAATGCGAACTGGGCACTGTTGGCAGTGAGGGTATAATCACCCCACTCCAAAAAAACAGCCCCCTGAGCCAAGGCGCGATCTTCCTCGGGGGAATATTCCAAAAGATCGGCCTCAAGCCGCCAGGGGGCTGCCATTGCTGGTAGTGCTATCAACATAAAGAGGAGGATTATCAATTTATCCTTCATCATAAATCACCTAAAGATCAATTCGCCATTTTGCGGTCCAATCCTGCCAGCAACTTTTGCTATTTATCCAACACCAATGCTGTCACCTCACAGGGTTGGGCCACCTCAAGTTCAATTAAAGTTCCTTGGGGCACCACCAGCTGATTACCCCGGACAAGTAAGCCTAATGCTGCTCCCCAAAACTTACCTGAGATTAATAGTCCTCCCATGGAAAGTCCAGCCGCAAGCCGCAGTGGATCGTCATCCTTCTGCCAAAGAGCCTTTCTGGGATGGACAACAACCTCGCTGCCATCGATGGCTGTGATGGTACCAAAATCAACTTCAAAATAACCAGGTTTGCCAAAATAGCCTGCAGAGCCTACCTTCACTACTTTGCCCTGTCCTAAGGCGCCTGCGGGAACTAAAAGCTGTCCATCATAAATAACATCTTGCACCACCCGGTAGAGAACAGGCTGCATCCCACTTAATTTACCGCTATCCAAAGTGGTGAGAAGCTCAATGGAGACAGGGGTCCATTGACGCAAAATAACCTGCTTGGTCTGGGGCTCTGCTTGGTCAAAAGAGGCCAGCATCAGCTTCGTAACCCGCTCTCGAACCGAACCCTCGCCAATCCTAGTCTGGCCTAAAAACGCAGCCTCTAGTGCTGCCAGGCGTCTGATAATAGGACCAGAACTTTGCTTTTTAAGAACATGCCACTCTAAGACAGAGAGCTTATAGGCAAAAGACTGGGATCCTGGGCCCAAAATCAGATCCCGCAGCTGAAAAAGGCGGGTGAGGGTGGCACCCTTTTGCCCCTGACCCTCTATGTCCAATTCCAGGTCCCAGAGCCTGTCCACAAGAGCACCACTGCGAGCAATACCATAGCTGGCCTCTTCTAATTGCGCAAGTAAAGAGCCAGAGAGCTCATCCACATCAGCTGCTGCCCATGCTGTCATTGAGAATAACGCAATCCCAAGTAAAATCATCGTTAATTTTTTCATCTTCCCACTCCTAGAAGCGAATTGACAGCTCTGCTGCTGTCTGTCCTTTTTCTTCGGCTATGTTTGATTGCGTATATCCCAGCTTAAAAAACGCCTGGGGCTGAAAATAATATCCCACACCAAAACTGCTGCTGAGGGTATCTATACCCACTCCATCCAGGCTACAATCAACAACTAACCTGCCTCCACCGGGTACCTCCACCTCAACTGCTGCCATGGCGCGACTTTTCTCCCAAACAAAGTTTTCCTGTCCTGTGTTACCACTGAAAAAATAGCCTGCTGAGAGTTGAGTTTTGGACAGACCCGGAATCTTGGCATCGAAGCCAACCCCTGCACTTGTCTGTAGGCCCGCTTCTGCTTGCAGTAGAGCATCTAGATCTACAAATTCAACTCCTGCTTTGAGCAATGCTAAGTTAGCCAAGGCATAATTCATGCCAATTTTCGTGGCAAGAAAACTACGATCCAAGCTCCCGATGGTCTTGTCAGCTTTAACTTGCCGCATGGCATCTGTAGCCAGGTCAAGCCCCACAAGTTCAAGGGAAGTGAGGAATTTGAAGCCGCTCACCTGGATGGAAAAGTCGTAATGCTCCAGTCGTGCTGCCTTATCTGGATCAAAGTTTGGGCTGCTTGCAAACCCTGCCTCAAGTGCCACAGGGCCCAATTCCCAGTTTGCTCCAAGCCTTAGCCCCCGAGTATTGCCCCCCTGACGCATGCCGACGCTAATCTGTGGCGAATGATTGAGAGGAAACATAGCAGCATCAACCTGCCCAGAGACAAAGGGGCGCACCTCTTTGCCCCTAGGCAGAGGGATGCTGGCAACAAATTCAGCCTTATCCGCTAAAAAGGCACGGGCCTCCAGCGCTGGTTCACCTTCTAACCACCGATCAATATCCTCAAATTTTAGATTTGTAGCAGTTGTTGGCAAAAGGAAAAGCAAACTATGTAAAAATAGAGGCACAAATAACCCCCAAAGCTTTCCCCTGCCGCGCAGTCGGGCAGGCATGGTATTTCCCTCCTCAATATCATTCTTTTTCCAAATAACGCTCAATTAAGATCAGAGCCACGTATTGATCATAGGGTTCAGGCGGTACCCGCAGACTGCAGGGAATAAGCCTCCACAGTCCCCGCTGTGGGTTCTCCTGCCAATAGCGGCCTCTAGCCTCGCAGCTGGAGTTACGCTCGTCAATTAAGCTCACAGGTGTTTTTGCTGAAAAGTAATGGACTAGGCGATTGAGTGTTTCACTCTTACCTGTGCCATCACCCAACACTACTCTATCTATACCCCACCGCTCTCTAAGTTTTCCCAATTCCTGCTCCAAGAGCTCTACCGGTATCACAGATAAATAAAGGGGCTCTAGCCCCTCTTCAGAATAGTGAACCAGGGCGAGCCCACATTTGGCTCGCCCCGGATCGATCCCAAGTAGATATTGACCCTTAGAAGGCATAGAGTAGATCTACCACTAGGCGATCCATGGTCTTCAGAGGCTCGTAATCTCCTATATGGTTAACTACATCTGAAGCTAGGTTGTTGTAGAAAACACGGAACTTTGCACCAGCAATATCCGTGCCATAGCCCACAGTGATGTAGCGATCTGTGCTCTCGTCAAGGGCCAGATTCCGGCTACCATTTATCAGTCTCCAGCTACCAAAGAAGCCTGATGTTTGAGAAAGAGGACGCTCTAGTAGCACTGCCCGCTCCAGGCGATTACCCACTGCATCTTCAACGCCCAGCTCCTTGATCTTCTCAAAGTCGAAGCTGGTGGTGACGTAGTAGTTAGGCAGAGCAAAGTTAGCAAGGTCAAAGCTATATTTTGCACCCACACCAACTGTAGTCTCACGAACATCATTCTTGGGGTTTAAGTCGAACTTGAAGCTACCTGTAGCATAGAAGTCATCGATGATTTGATAGGCGGCATTAGTGCCAATAGCCAGGTGCCGCTCATCTTTGTTCCAGACCCGCGCCAGCTGATTATTCAATGCCAGCTCTGCACTGCCGAAGCTCTTCTCATCGAAGTCGCCCTCCCAGGTGCTACCGTTCTCCAACGCCTGGAAGAATACGTTCAGATCCAAGTTCTCAATAGGTTTGATTCCTGCGAGATTAGCATCCAGGAAATATTTGTTAATAAAAGAATCATCATCTTCTTTGCCATAACGCTGGGCTACACCAAATGTTACAGCTAAAGGATAGTTATAAACATCGAAAGCACGATTTGCAGCTGCACGGATGATCCGATGTGCGTGCTCGCTGCCTTCATCTTCTGTGGTTTGCAGCTTATAGCTGGCATCTAGCTCCACATCATAGGGCAGAGTTGTGCCACCAATCAGCTCCTGGGTATTGATTTGAGCATCATTATACCCCTGCCAGCGTGAGATGAAGGACAAGGGTGCAGCTCCCACAAATAAGCTTGCCTCTTGGTAATTGCGCAGGGCTGCATCGCCCAGCTCGCCTGTAAGCAAACCATCGAGAAGCAAGCTATTGGCATAAACACCCATCTGGGGGCTCAAGGTTAGGTAGGAAGCACCAACCTGGTACTTATCTAACTGAGCCAGTCCATTGAAGCGCCAAGAACGAGGAACACCATTTTTAGACCCACTGAAAAATCCAGTGAAGTTTCCTACTAAATCTGCCCTAGGATCTGGTTTCACGTTCAGACCCACATCAAAGCCCAAAGCAAGATTGCTGCCTGTACGGAAAACATCCTCATCCCCAAGGGAGACCCAGTTGTTCATTGCGTCAGGACGAATCCAGAAGGAATCAAGATCGTAAGTGTTGACGCCTTCGGAGATTAATCTTGCTGCTGCGTTGAATCGGTACTTATTGAGTCGATCCTCAATGGCACTGAGGCGCATGTCATGCTCATCCACTGTTCCCTCAAGTTGGGTGATCCGTTTTTCATGATCATCAACTGTGGTTTGAAGTTTGCCTGTGGTGCCATCTAAGCCATCTAATCTCTTACCATAATCCAAGAGTTGCTTCTCGTAAGCTGCCAGATACTCTGCGGAAACTCCATTTCCAGATCCCACAGGTCGCTTGCTTAGGAGATCAACCTGGGCTTTCAAGTCTTCCATCATGTCGCATTTTGCGTTCATCTTTTGCTGATAGTTACGGAAATCATTATCCAGTGCTGCCAGCCTGCTCTCCAGGTCAGTTACCCTGGTGTCTAGCTGATTGCAAAGGGCACGAAGTTTAGCAACATCAACGCCCATATTGCCAAGCTCAGGGGAAACATCGTCTGTTAGCTTCAGGAAGTTGTTCATTACCTCCTTGGCTTTAGCCTCGGCAATTTTTTCTGCCTCAGCCCGAGTGACATAATCTTTAGCAGCTAGCTGCTCCTCAATAAGGGCTTTGAGGGTTTCCTCGGCTGGAACTACTGTGCCAGGTGTGCTACCGACCTTAACATACCTGTCATCCATGGCATCGATCAGCTTTTGCCATGCTCGGTGCACAACCACTGCCAACTCATAACGAGTTGCGGGCTGCTTACCCCTAAACTCTCCGTCGGGATAACCCAGGAAGATTCCTAATTCCGCTAGGGTCTCTACACTGTTTGTTGCCCAATGACTATCTGGTACATCGGGAAATACGCCTGCCAATGCAGGCAGCGTTGTTGCAAACAAAGCCACAATCAAAACTAATGCTGTGAATTTTTTCTGCATACAACAACCTCCTTTATTTATTTAGATCAGCGTCGGCTCAAGTGAGTAGCCATGTTTCCTCACCTGTATGCCAAAGGTACATGCTAATCCGTTGATAAAAGTATTCTCCATCTTATTCCAAAATCCTTCATTTACCGCGAAATTTTTAGCTTCAAGGAAAGCGGGAGGACTGTGGTCCACACATCTTGAGCAGCTTTTGCCTCCACAGTTACCAGGCCATCTATTGCTCTAATTGATGTTACTGTCTTTCTGAACTCTCCCAAACTCAAGTCTCCAACCTTACCTTCAGCGTCAGCCACCATTCCCCTGCTAATTGCCAAGTTGTTCACTGTGTAGAGGAGCTCCATGATTCCCAGCTGGATCTGCTCCAGACTTCCTCTACCGTCAAGCTGGCAACTTGCAATAGTCTCACCTTCAGACCAGATTTTGGTCTTGGGCAAAATCTGAAAGTAAGTTAGCACTGGTTCCCCTTCCACCACATTGGTCATAGAGATCAGCCGCACCACCACATCATCTGAGAGCTGAGCTATGATGCTGCTTGCTGTATCGAAGTTGCCCTCCAAAAGTTTAATCGCGATCCCCTGCTTGCCCTCAATTCTCGCACCCCGGGAGACAGCAACTTTGTTTGCCTGGGCCAAAAAGGAGCTGAGTTCAGTTTGAACAGCTTCTGTAGAACCTCCCCCTGCAATCACTGTAGAGAAGACAATCTCGTCTGCGCGATAAACTACTTTTCCGAAAACCATGCTCTCCAGTCCAGTTTTCAATTGATCCCGCTCTTTATCCAAAAGGTTGATCTCAGTTTCTAGTCTTTTCTTAGTAGCCAGTAAATTATACCTTTCCTTCTCCAAAGACTCAACTTGCTTTTCCAGTGGGGCCAGCTGGCTCCTGAGGCTCTCCACCTTGCTTTGGGCGCTGGCAAGTTCCGAGGAAGTTTTCGCAAGTTCTCCCCGAGCACGGGTATAATCGTGCTTTGTTTTTTCATAAGCATGCTGCATAGACTGATACTCAGCCTTAATTTTGGCATAATGATCGCTTACCACTGCAAGCTCCCCACTTACTCTGTCCCGTTCCTTCTGTACAGAAAGGAGTTTGCTGTTTAGGTGCTGATACTCCTCTGTTTTCTTGGTTATTGCGTCGCTGAGAGTCTGGACCTGACTGGTTTTTCGAGCTAGATCCGCACTGACAGAGGCCAGATGGCTCTCACTTGTGGCCAGTGATTCCTGAAGCTGTTTCATCCCAAATAATGCTGTACGCACATCCTGGGAAACAACAGCCAAAATCGTCAAGGTAGCAGTGGAGATCACAATCCCTGTGATGATGGTGATCACAATGGAGGTATAGCGAGGCCTGAGGCCAAAAAGGGTAAGCCGCTTTTTGCCAATGCGTCTGCCCACCTTGTCGCCCCAAAAGGCAACAAGGCCACCTGTAGCCACCAAAACTAGTACCAGGATAATCCCGTACATCTGCCTACCTCCCACTTTTCCAAAGCAAATAAATCCCCCAACCACCTAAAACAATGTTTTCAAGCCAGGCTCCAAACCAAGGAGAGAGTTGCCCTCCCTCGCCAAGAGCAGAGCCTAGGGTCATAATCATATAATAGACGAAAATAATCACCACGGACAGGCCAAAGCCCTTAGCTGAAGCCGACCTGTGAGGCTGAATCCCCAGTGGCGCTGCTACCAGGGCGAAAATAAAACAGGCCAGGGGAATCGCCAGCTTCAGGTGCCATTGTACCTGAAGCCTCTTTACATCCTCACCCTGGGCTTGGAGAAACCGAATCTGGGATCCCAGCTCCCACCAGTTCATCTCCTCTGGGCTCTTCTGCTGCTGGGCAATCTGGCTGGGCCCTACAGCTAAAGGGAGGGGCTGGCGCACTGTGTTGAACCTTGCTGTAACAACAGTACCGTCCTGTAGATATTCATATGCCTCCCCCTGGGAATAATACCAGGCATCCCGCTCCCAACTGATTTTTCCAGTTTTAATGGTACGTGCCAGCTGGCCATGGTTGAATTCCTGCACCACAGCATCTTCCATCACCTGCTGCTCCCCATTATATACCTTAGCATAGAGGAGTCGACTAAGCTGGCCATCCTCAAAGTCCCGTAAGACCACATTGTGAAGAAGTTGGCTTTGCACACCATCCGCACCCAAAATGAGCCGACTGCGGGTCAGATTGGCCTGGGGCACAACTAGCTCCCCTAGAAAAAAAGCCAGACCACTCATAACAAGACCCAACATCAGCACTGGTCGCAAAATCCTCCGCCTGCTCACCCCACCTGCTTCCATGGCCACGATCTCACTGTTGCCAGAGAGACGACTCAAGGTGAGAAGCACAGCCATTAAAGTTGCCATGGGCAAAACCCACGAGAGGACCTGGGGCAAGTTTAAAAGCAGGAGCTGTGCAAGCAGCCCCACCCCCAGCTGCCTTTGGGTGCCAAGCCTTGCCAGCTGCAGGAGATCGCTTCCCACAAAAAGGCTCGTGAATGCAGCCAGTGCAAAGAAAAAAGGACCTAGAAGCTCTTGATAAAGATAGCGCGTTAAGATCTGCATTCTGCCACCACCTAAAACTGAAACCTTTCCCCAAGGTAAAACTTGCGTGCAATTGGATCCTCTGCAAGGGCAGAGGCAGTGCCCCGGGTGAGAATTTTTCCATTATGCATGATATAGGCCCGATCCACAATTGAGAGAGTCTCCCGCACATTATGATCCGTAATTAAAATACCAATCCCCCGGTTTTTCAGCTGCACAATTAGCTCCTGAATCGCAGCCACTGCAATGGGGTCTACACCTGAGAAGGGCTCATCTAAAAGAAGATAGCCTGGCTCAAGCACTAAAGATCTGGCAATCTCTGTGCGCCTGCGCTCTCCTCCTGAGAGCTGATAACCCTTCAGATCCTTGATTTGAGTTAGGGCAAACTCCTCCAATAGCTGTTCTAGCCGCTGCTTTTGTGCGTCGGGTCCAAGTCCTGTAAGCTGGATAATAGCCATGATGTTCTCTGCCACTGTGAGCTTGCGAAAAACTGATGGCTCTTGAGCCAAATAGCCCAGCCCCAGCCGGGATCTTTCCCACAGGGGCAGAGCTGTGGCATCCACCCCATCTATGAGGATCTGGCCTCCCCCAGCTCGCTCTAGTCCCACAATTAAATAAAAGGTTGTAGTCTTGCCTGCGCCATTGGGGCCCAACAGCCCCACTACCTCGCCCCGCTCTACCTCGAGGTCAACTCCCGCCACAACTCTGCGACCAGAGAAGCTCTTCTCAAGACCCAGGCCCTCGATCATTCTTCTCGCGCCTCAACTTCCAGCTGAGCCTCTTCCACTACAATCTTCTCCCCAGGTTCAAACAAGACTGTAATCTTTTTGCCTTGAATAAAATCTCCGCCCCGAGTGAGAGAGGGCAATTCCGTGAGCACAACCTGCCTTTTGTCCCCACGCGCCACGCCTGAGGTGGCCTGAAGCTCCCCTCTTTCCATCACCACAGAACCTTTAGCCTCTAATTCCTCTTTTTGCGGCCAAAAACGAAGCTCCTGGCATGAGAGGAATACTCTCTCCTCTCCCTGCTGCACAACCTCTACCTTTCCCTTGACCAGAATCACACCCGCGTCTTCTTCCCAGCGGGCATATTGGCCCACAAGCTCCCAAGTGCCGTACTTGATCTGTACAGGCTCTTTTTCTGTGCCGTAGCAGTCAGTGATTTTTCCTGTGAGAGAATGCTCCAGTCTATTTGCTCTGATGGCAATTTTTTGCCTATCCGCCACAGCCCAAGGGATGAAAATCAGTAAACATATTGCAGCGCACCTCAGCGCCCAGCGCCTGCTGTTGCCCATAGCCTCACACCGCCTTCCACCACTAATTTCCCACGGGGCTGCTGCCAGCTGAGGCTTTGCCCCTCTAGCCTGCTAGTTGGAGTGGTAACAGTAACGCCACCCCAAGCCCGTAGCTGTTTGTCCTTTGCCTGCCACTTGAGGGATTTGGCTTTGATGGACAGCTCTTTCCCTTGTACTTGCACAGGCCCTATAAATTCAATATTCTGCTCTTGCCAATCCACAATTGCCTGGGGTGCCTCTACCGCGATCTTCTCCCCCTGGGCCTGGAGCTGGCCTTGTAGTTTATCAACAGTGGCCATTGTGCCATCCTCTGAAAACTCGATCCGCCTAGCCGTGAGAAACCATTGGATCTCACCATCTGGGCTCACCAGCTGCAAAGTCGGGGCCTGAGCCTGCCAGGTTTTGACCTCCTGTGGAGGCTGGGTTTTTGGGGGCTGAGGCCGGGTCCAAAAAAACCAGGCGGCCACAAGCAAAAGGGCCGCCCCGATCCACACCACGGTTTTGCGCAAGAGAACCCTCCTCCATTCTTACAATCTTATTCGCCACCTGGAGGCAAGATCCCTGCCCTGGCCACCTGAGCAATAATTTCCACCATCCGCACTGTGGCGCCAGGCTCCCCCATCCGCTCCCTACCTCGAGCTGCCATGGCACGGTAGCGCTCCGGATCCTGGAGAATTGCCAGCGCCTCTGTGGCTAAAGCTACAGGATCCCGCTCTACTTTAGCTACAGCCTCACCTAGAAGCCTTGCCTGACCCCAAAGAAAACGTTCTGTAAACTGAGGCCCTGTACCTGGGCAGGCAACAATGGGCTTGCCTAGGCCCGCTGCCTGCTCATTGGCTGTGCCAGCCATGCCAAAAACCAGTTGAGCCTGGGAAATAATATCGGAAAAATATGTGCTCACAAGAACCTCTGTCCCCTGCCGGCGAATTACAGCCTCCACAGGTCCCCTTCCCTCCTGGAGCTGCCAGCTGTCTGGTAACTCAGCTGTCAGCTGCCCCAGTTCCAGCTGGGGTGAACGGGAAAGGAGAAAATTCACGTGCTCCCCCAGGGCCCCGGTCAGCTCCAGGGCTGCCTCCAAAAGCAAAGCAGTATTGGCAGCGGCCTCTTGCCTACTGCCTGGAAGAATTGCAACTGTGTGCCCAGCTTTGAGACCAAAATCCACGCCCTGGGGGCTGATGGCATCCATCATTACATTGCCCACATAGCCAGCTGGCACACCCTGTTCCGCGAGGGAGGCAGCTGTTTGTGCATCCCGGGCTAAAACACGGGTTGCATGTTTTCTCATATAGCGAACTTCCCAGCCCAAGTGAGGGGCGATGTGATCAGATTTAGCTGTAGGCAGAAAAACCCGTGGCTCTACAGGTGCTGCTGTTGCCATGAATAGGGCGAAAATATCTCCTACCACCACCATCGCATCCTGCCTTTGCCCTGACAATGTTTTCCTTTGCTCCCGAGTCAGACCCAAAAGCCCTGCTTTCAGATCCTGCCATAAAAAACGGGGGCTGCGACCTGAGAAACCGCCACTTGGAAGCTGGCGTGTAGGGTCCAATAGCTCTACACCGGGCAATCCGCGGTAGGGGCCACCTAGCCCCACCAAAGGTAGAATAGTATGAGAAAACTCAGGCTTTAGACTTTGAAAGGTTTTCACAAGCCTCGCCCCAATTACGTCCTCACCGTGGCCGTTACTCACCCACAACAATCGCACACTGCTTCCTCCTTCGCTACAATAACCTCACCCTGCCCAATCTCAGCATTCCTTGGAATTTCTACGCCTGAGCCCACAATCGCCTCCTGGCAAGTTGCACCTTCCCCTATAATTACCTTCTCCCACAACACACAGCCCTCAAGCTGAGCACCCTGCTTGATAATGGAGCCTGGGCCCACAGAGAGGGGTCCCACCAAATTTGCCCCCTCCTCAATTTTTGTGCCTGCGCCTAAAAGCACAGGACCGTGGATCTGAGAGCTGGGGTGGATCTCCACTTGGCCCTGGATCATAATCTCAGGCTCGATTCTTGTGGCAGCGAGCGGCAGCTGAATTTTGCCCGTGACTGCATCAAGGCAGCTTTCTCTGTAGGCCTCAATGCTACCAACATCAGACCAGTAACCCTCCATTTGGTAGCCGAAAAAAGGTGCATCCAGCTCTACAAGCTTAGGAAAGAGTTCGCGGCCAAAATCATAGGTCCCCTCACGGGGGATCAGGGAGAAGATCTCAGGTTCAAAAAGATAAATCCCTGTATTCACCAGGTTGCTTTGGGCTTCGTGGGGAGCTGGTTTCTCCTGAAAGCCCACGATTTTTTCATCTGAATCCAGCAGGGCAACACCAAAAGGAGATGGATCTGCCACCGGAAAGAGGGCGATACTAGCCAAAGCCCCCTTTGCCCGATGGAAACGCAAAAAAGACTCTAGATCCAGATCTGTAAGGCCATCGCCGCTTGTCACGAGGAAAGTATCTGTGGCTAAAAAATTTTGAGCTTGCCGCACTCCCCCTGCTGTCCCCTGAAGCTTGCGCTCAGGGGAATATTCCAAGTGCACGCCAAAGGCGGAACCATTCTCAAAATGATCTTGGATCTTTTGGGGCAAATACCATAGGTTTGCAATCTGTTCGTTAAAACCAAAGCGGGCAAGATGCCGCACCAAGTGCTCCATCACAGGCCTATTGCCGATGGGAACCATAGGTTTGGGTATGCTGTCCGTCAAGGGCTTCAGCCTGGTGCCTACACCTGCTGCCATGATCATCGCTCGCAATAAAAAAACCTCCTATTCACCGCGCAGGCCCGCCTCATACAGCTTCTTATAGGTCCCCCCCTGCTCTAGAAGCTGGCTATGGCGTCCCTGCTCTACTATTTCCCCTTGTTCTAAAACAATTATCCGATCTGCCTGCATAATTGTGGAAAGGCGATGGGCAATGATAAAGGTTGTTCGTCCCTGCATCAGCCTTGAAAGGGCCTCCTGCAGTAGTGCCTCAGCCTCGTTATCCAAGGCAGAGGTGGCCTCATCTAAAATCAAGATTTTAGGATCCCGCAAGATTGCCCTGGCAATTGCAATCCTTTGCCTTTGTCCACCAGAGAGAAAAGCACCTCGCTCCCCTGCCTTAGTCTGGTATCCCGAAGGAAGTTCCTCAATAAACTCATGGGCATTGGCAAGCTTTGCTGCCTGGTAGATCTCCTCTTTCGTTGCCTCTGGCCTGCCGTAGGCGATATTTTCCATAATGGTGGTGGAAAATAACACTACCTCCTGGGGTACAAGGCCAATCTGACGCCTGAGGGAATAGAGATCCACCTCCCTCAAATCCACGCCATCCACCAAAACCCTGCCGTCTGTGGGATCATAGAAACGAGGCAGCAAATTTACCATCGTGGTCTTGCCAGAGCCGCTATGGCCCACCAGAGCCACAACCTCACCTGGCTCCACCTCTAGCTGAATCCGGCTGAGTACTTCCTCGCCTTGCTGGTAAGAAAAGGACAGATCATCAAAGGTGACATGACCCTTGATCTTCAAGACAACAGGATTGGCTGGCTGCTTCACATCAATAGGAGTCCTGATAATCTCCTCTACTCGCTCTGAGGCTGCCCGAGCTTGTTGCCATACGCTCATGGCTCGGGAAAGCCCACTTACCGGCCCCATGGCCATGGCAAGATAGATCAAAAAACTGAAGAGCTCACCTGTGGTGAGCCTCCCTGCTAGTACCTCCCTGCCCCCATACCACAAGACTGCAACTAGAGATACTGTCACAATTAGCTCCACCACAGGGGTCAAAGTGGAGTTCAGCTGCACATTGCGCATCAGGGCCTCAAAATTGCGCTCATTCTCCTTTTTAAAACGCTCCTGTTCGGCCTTTTCCATGGTGAAGGCCTTCACCACCCGCACTGCCTCACCTAAAGTCTCGGAAAGAATTGAGGTAAGATCCGCAGCCTTTTCCTGAGCCAGGTGCCCTACACGTCTGATCTTGCCACCAAAAGAATTAATGGCCACAGCTGCCAGGGGCAAAGCAATCAAAGCGATGAGGGCCAACTGGGGGGAGATATTAAAGATATAGAAGAGGATCCCCACAAGCCAGAGGAAATTGCTCACCAGATCCACAAAACCCACAGCTAGAGCATTTTGAAGGATGCTAAGATCGTTTGTGAGCCGGGAGATAAGTTCCCCTGTACGGGCATTTTCATGAAAGCCTAAAGACAAACTCTGCAAGTGCTGATAAGTTTTAGCCCTAAGATCGGCGATGGTCCTGTTGGCCACAAAGGCCGTCAGGTAGTTCTGGCCATAGAAAAAAATGCCTTTCAGAAAGTAAAGCCCAACAATCCCTGCCACCAATAAATTTAGCTTGGACTGTCCCTGGCCGCTGATCAGGATCTTATCCACAACCTCTTTGCCAAAGATATAAGGCACAGAGATATTGATGATGGTCACAGCCAGCATACAAAGTAGTCCCCCGATTAGCTGGGACCAATACGAACGAATGTGCTCTGAAACAATTTTCATAATTTCTCCGTTCCCACCTTAAGAATTAACTGGGCAAAGCGCTCTGCAGCCCCTGAGGGGCCAGCTATGGAGCGCAATTTAACCTCCATGGTCCCCAATAGCTCTGGATTATTTAGCAAATCCTCTGCTTGGGCTATAACCTGAGATGGTAAAATCTCCCCCACAAGCTCCGGCACAACTAGTTCTCCCCCATGCCGGTTAGGAAGGGCAACAAAACCCTGCGTCAGCTTCGCCATGGCTTTCTTTATGAAATATTCCCCTACAAAGGGTATTCTCCCTAGAATCCCTAAAATTCCCTCCATGGGCTGATCTTTTAGATCAAAGGTCGGTGCTACCACCACTGTGGGAGTGCCAGCTGCTGCAAGTTCCATAGTATTAGTGCCAGGGATGGTCAAAGCTAAACGTGCCCTTAACATATATTCGAAGCGCAAAGGCAGATCACCTTCCCAGGCCCAAGGATCTAGAAGCTGGATTACCAGATCTCCAGCTCTCACAAACTGCTTCTCACCCTCAGATATTAGCCGGCCAGCGATGGCGCCTGGCACTCGGGGATTTGCCAGTGCCTCTTCCAGGAGCTCCCGCTTGACAAAAGGAGAGAGGGGCATAGCCAGCTTAAGCTGGGGATAAATTTTCACCAAACCCCGGGCCACAGCCAACCAGTAGCCCGCTAGAATTCTCACCTGATAGGGCCTGCTACCCAGAAAGAATAATATTAAGTCCTCCCGCTCCCGCACCTTATTCGCCAGTGCATCTGCCATTAGGTTGCCAACCACAACTAACTGTGCTGGATCTATCCCTGCCCTGAGGGCTTCCTTGCGGCCAGTCTCATCTGGGAGGCAAACGTAACGAAAACCCTTACTTCTTATTTTACCCTCGCTGTAGGCTAAGGCAGGGATGCCAAGACGCCTTGCCAAAAGCGCAGCGAGACTCTGATCTCCTCCTAGAAAAGCTAGCACCTGGGGCTTTTCTCCTTCAGGCCAACCCCACAGCAGCATTTTTTTTGCTTCAGCTGGTCCCCAAACTTTTCTTACAGTGGGTAGGTTTCGAACCACTGCCTCCTCTGTACCTGCAGCAAAAGGGCAAGGTGGAATCAGAACATCGATCCTGTGGCCTGCCAGTGCCCCCACTGTAGGTGCAAGCCAGCCCATAACCTCACCTGGGCTATTGGCTGTAATGAGAATGTGCAGTGTTCTTACCTCCCTCTAAAAGCCCGATTATCTCCTCTGCAGCCCGCCTGGGAGCACCAGAGTTTCCCAGCTTTTGCCCAAGGGCCAGTAGCTTTTGCCGCAGCTGCCTCTGATCCTTTTCAAGGAATTTCAGCAGCTCCTGGGCTATCCTCTCCCCCTGGACCTGGGATTGCAACAGTTCAGGCACAAGCTCCTCACCTGCCAGGATATTGGGTAGGCCCAGATAGGGGGTTTTAACCAGAAGCCTTGCCAAAATCCCTGTGAGTATGCCTATCCGGTAGACAATAACCATGGGGGTCCCCAGAAGCGCTGCCTCCAATGTGGCTGTGCCCACTGCAATAACTGCTGCCTCAGCTTTAGCTAATAGCTCGTAGGTTGACCCTGTGATGATTTTTACAGGAAAGGGGAGTTTTGCCACTTGCTCCTGGATCTGAGAGGAAGGAATGGAGCTGGAGAGGGCAATCACAAACTGAAGATCAGGCCTTTGTTTTTTGACCAGCTTTGCTGCCGCAAGAAGCTGAGGCATGAGATTCTTGATCTCCGAGGGCCTGCTCCCTGGAAGCAGGGCCACAAAAGGGGCGTCTTCCAGTCCTAGTTGCTGAAGAGAGCAATCCTTCGCTTGGACGATCTCAACTAAAGGGTGACCCACAGAGGCGACACGGGCTCCTGCTTCCCGATAAACCTCTGCCTCTTTGGGGAAAACACTGAGCACAAGTTGGCAGTAGCGGGCAACCTTTTTGGCCCTGCCCCTGCCCCACACCCAAGCAGAAGGAGCAAAATAATAGACCACCGGGATCCCCAAAGCATGAGCCCGCTGGGCTAACTTCATATTAAAACCTGGAAAGTCCACTAGCACCAGGCAATCAGGTCGCTCTTTGGCCAGAGCAGCCTCCAGCTGCCGAAGTAACCTTTTCATCTTGGGAAGAGAGCGGAGAACCTCCACAAAGCCCACAACACCCTCTTGGGTGGGATCTGCTAGGATATCTACACCCTCAGCTGCCATTTGCGCCCCGCCCATCCCTAATAGCTCCACTTCGGGCTTCAAACCCTTCAGCTCCCTCGCTAGGAAGCTGGCATTAAGATCCCCTGAGGCCTCGCCTGCTGAAAGCATGATTTTCATTTAACTCCCTCCATGGCCACCAAACAAATCCCAGCGTTCTGGGCCTGGGCGATGAGCTCCTCTTTGTGCATCAGCAAGGTTAAGTTTGCATCGAAGGCCAAAACTTTTGCCCGGACGTCAATTACTGTTTTGAGAGTATCGGGACCAATTACTGGAATATCAAAGCGGGGATCTTGCTGGGGCTTGCTAACCTTAACCACAACTGTGCCTTCACCGCCAAGCTCTGCTCCTCGCCTAATGGTGCAGTCTGTGCCTTCTAGGGCCTCTACAGCCAGCACTGCCCTCTGTTTAACCACCACAGTCTGGCCGATATCCAAACCCGCTACTGCTTTGGCCAATTTATAGCCATAATCTAGATCCTGCCACAGCTCAGGCGTGGGGACATGCTCTGTGAGCACGCCGGGGCCTGGCACTGAAGATCTTAGGAAATGAAGCTGGGAGAGAACTAAAATCCCTTCCCGCTCCAACTCGCCCACTACGGCCTTTTGGATTGCATCGTCGTTGTGGAGGGGGAGGCTTGCCAGGAGCTCCATCAGGCGCTGATCCAGCTTCTGATTATGAAAAAGAGCATCTTTCCGTACCTTCCCCACGCTCACCATCTGCTGAATCTGGAGCTTGTGGGCAAGTCCTATGATCCGAGAAAAGTCCCCAAGACCCACTTCCCAATAGGAGTCAACTACAGCTTTAAGTGCCTTCCTCTCCAGAAGGATCTCCTCCTGCTGAGCCTGGGGTAGGAGGAAGAGCTGGCTGGGCACAAGGTCAAAGAGGGCAACCGTGTGGCCACTTGCAGCTGCGCCCTGGGCACAGAGACTGGGCAGCTCACCGAACCCTGCGATAATACCAATTGTCTCCATAGTTTCCCTTCTTTCTGAAAAAAGAAAAGAGGGCGGCACTCGGCCGCCCTCTTTGCAGTTTTATTAGCGGCAAATCCCCCGCTCTGCACTGCGTATAAACCGGATCAGGTGTTCCACCTCGGGCCCTGCTTCCAGTTCCTGCTCCATCACCTCAATAGCTTGGGTTACATTCAAATTGCTGCGGTAGAGGATCTTGAAGGCACGCTTCAGCTGCAGGCGAACCTCGGGAGGGATCCCATTGCGCCTGAGGCCTACAATATTAATCCCATGGACTGTGGCAGGGTTGCCCTCCACAAGGGTAAAGGGCGGAATATCCTTTACCAGCTTGGTGTGGGCACCAACCATGGCCATGCGGCCCACTTTTGTGAACTGATGAATGCCAACGAGACCACCAATTACAGCCTGATCTTCAATTACAACGTGGCCTGCAATGGCAGTACCGTGTGAGATGATAATATTATTTCCCAAAATACAATCATGGGCTAGGTGGGTTGCAGTCATAATCAGATTATCATTACCCACCCTGGTCTCGCCACCGCCACCCTCGGTGCCAGGACTGAGGGTTGTGTATTCTCTGATCATATTTCTGTCACCAATGATAAGGTAAGTCTTCTCGCCCTTGAATTTTAAATCCTGGGGGCGGCAACCCACAATGGCGCCTGTGAAGATCTGGTTATCGCTACCAATTTTAACAGCACCCTCAATAATCACATGAGGACCGATCTTCGTGCCAGAGCCGATCTCCACATCAGGCCCAATTATAGAATAGGGTCCGATCTCGACATCTATGCCCAACTCAGCGTGGGGATCTACTATGGCTGTGGGATGTATTCTGCGCGTTAGTGGTATTACCTTGTGCTCCTGCGCTCTGGCTTGCATAATTACTTCCTCCTTAAAATTAGGGTTCAGCTTAAGATCCGCCACTGATGCAGGAGGATGGCCAAGCATTTTCAGGCTGCCATGGACCCCTGAAGGTGTATAAGCTTATTATACCCAGTTAGCGCCTAGCTTACGCCTATAAGCTTTAAATTTAAGTCTATTCCTTCTGATTTGCCTCTACTAAGAAGAACATGAACTCTCCCTCTGTGGCGACCTCGCCGTCCACAAGAGCCTTGCCCACGCCTTTGCCAACTCTGCCCCGGGATTGAGTAAGTTCCACCTCCAGGCGCAATTGATCCCCAGGTACAACTTGCCTCCGAAAACGTAACTTATCCGCGCCAGTAAAGAGGGGTATCATATCCTGATGTCCTCCCTGGGCCAAAAGCACAATGCCACCTAGTTGGGCCATAGCCTCAACTATAAGCACCCCTGGCATAATTGGCTGGTTTGGAAAATGTCCCTGGAAATGAGCCTCGCCCATGGTTACATTTTTGAGGCCCACTGCCTTTTTCCCTGGCTCCAGTTCCAACACTCGATCTACTAATAAAAAAGGATAGCGATGAGGCAAAATTTTATGAATCTCCATTACGTCCAACAAAGCGATCACCCTTTCATAACGCTATTGGCCACAATGGCCCTAACTAATCTAGCATTGAGGGCATGGCCAGAGCGTAGGCCTACAATATGTGCCCGAAGAGGTCCAGCCAAGCTCAGATCTCCTACTAGATCCAAGATTTTATGCCGCACAACCTCATCGGCAAAACGCAGCTCCCCAACAAACCCTTCTTCCCCTAGCACTACCGCAACCTCCATGTTACCGCCTAGGCCCAAACCTTGGCTCCGCAAAGCCTCAACTTCCTGCAAGAAAGCCAAAGTACGGCTGGGCGCCAGCTCTTTGGCAAAGATCTGGGGTAGAATTTTATATTGAGCAAACTGATCTCCAATTGCAGGGTGAGGATGGGTAAAAGTATAGGAGATAGTAAACTGGGAAGCTGGGAGGGCCACTAGCAAACGCTCTCCCTCATCAATCCAGACAGGTCTTGTGAGGCTGCGCACTTTCCGCTGAGAATCCAAAGTGGCACTGCCAGCTTTTTGGATCAGCTCCACCCAGGTTTTAGCGCTGCCATCTGCCATTGGCACTTCTTCACCCCAAAGCTCTATTCTAGCATTATCCACGCCTAAGCCAGAGAGAGCAGCCAATAGATGTTCAGGGGTCCTGACTCTTACCCCATTATTATAAAGGGTTGTGCAACGGATAGCCTCTTGGGCATACTCCCAGCTAGCAGGGATAATAGGCGACTGGGGAAGATCCATGCGCACAAAATAGATCCCAGCATCAGGTGGGGCTGGTTTAATAGTTAGTTTAACTTCCTCTCCACTGTGGAGGGCAACGCCTTTGAAGGAAAAGTCGCTGCCGATTGTAGTCTGTTGAGACACACTATAGCCTCCTTCGCAGTTCTTGTCCATTATGCCATATTTTTCCTCCCCTGACAATATCCCCGGTAGCGATCTCGCACAAGTAGCTCCCGGTAGCGAGAGCCCACCCAACTTTGCGGTTGATGAAAAATTCGGTCCCGAGTTCCCTCTTCTACGATCTTCCCCTGATCCATCAGCACAATCCGATCTGCTACCTCAAGAGCAAAAGGCACCTCATGGGTGACAATCACCATGGTTGTCTCCTGCTGCTCTACTAGCTCTTCCATCACTGAAAGGACTTCGTCCACGATAATTGGATCCAAGGAGGCTGTAGGCTCATCCCAAATCATAACCAAAGGCGAGGTGACCCAGGCTCGGGCAATTCCCACCCTTTGTTGTTGACCGCCGCTGAGCTCATGTGGATATCGTGCCACATCCTCAATCCCAACTCGCTCCAGGCAGCCCAAGGCCCGGGGCTTGGCTAAAGAGGCACTCAGGCCCGAGGCCAAGAGGGGAAACATCACATTTTGCAGGGCAGTAAGGCGTCCGATGAGATTAAAGTGCTGAAAGACAAAGCCCATCTGCCTGCGCACCTGTTGTAGTTCCCCAGAATCCAGCGCCAATAAATCTCTGCCCTGAAAGCGGATCTCGCCTCGATCTGGTTCTGTGAGTCGATTGAGGCAGCGAACTAAGGTGGATTTACCACAGCCAGAGGGGCCCATGATTACTACGACCTCTCCCTCCTCCACCGAAAGATCAACTCCAGCCAGGGCCTTTTTCTTTCCATACTCTTTTTCCAGGCCCACTGTCTCCAGTAGTTTAGTCATTATTCTTTCCCCCCTCTAGGACAGATCACCCGTCTGCTGTTGAGCAGCTGCATTAGCCCAGGCCTACCTGCTGGAATCACGATCTGCCGCAGGACTCCAGTCCAACTCAGGCCCATGGCCTCCCCGGCCACCATCTCATCCCAGGGGATGGGGCTTAGGCGCTCAGCCAGAAACCCCGCAAAAATGCCCATGGCGGCTCCCAGTAAAATCACGCCTCCCTGTGGCAACAGAGGCAATTGGGCGCCTGTGAGTCGGGTCATGCCAAAGAGCATTAGGGCTCCAGCTGCTCCCCCATACAGATACGGCAATAGGTCTTCTAACCACAGCCATCTAGCCTGGCGCTTATTTTTATGATTACGACTCCAGATCCGAAAAGCAGCGATCAATGTTGCATGATCGAAAACGAGGCTCAACATGGCAATTAAGACGATAAGAATGGCGGCAATTGTCAAGCGTACCTCACCTAAAATCCTCATCACCTCAGAGCGCATGTTGGGCTTCACAACCCCTGCTTGCATACCATATAATGAAGCTTTATTGCTTTCCAACTGTCCCTCTACTATGCCCCTGGCCTTACTCACTTCCACGCCCCCCCTCACAAGCAAACTTACAGTACCTGTGGGGGAAACCTCTCCTGCTAAATACTGATCCACGAGATTCAAGGAGCTTGTGATCTTCTCGTCACTGAGCTGAGGCAGGGCTTTTTCCAACTTATCTGCCTCGCCTACGATCCCATCCAGATCGATTTGACTGAAGGCTCTAGCCCTTTGCTCCACAAGCTTGAGGCTGGGGATAAAGGGGCTGGGATCCATGGCTCCCATTACCTCCCCAAGCTTTCGTGTTGATGCGAGTAGTACGGATACCTGCCTTCTTTGCTCCCCCCGCTCTGCTCGCATCAGGTTGATCACATCTCGGGCCAGACTCCGACGCCACGCTTGGAGCTCACCTGAAAACGAGCCCAGATCTCCGGCTCCACTCACCAGCTGGAGTGCAGCCAAAAGCCCCTCCAGATTCTCCCGCAAGGGATGATCAGCTGGCGTGAGGGTTAAGATCTCCCCTAGCAGCTGACTGAGCTGGGGGAGGCTCTCCTTGTCTGTTCCATCTACCGCGAGGAGCTTGCCTGCCTGGGCTATGGCCCCTGTTGTCTTTGTCATCAAAGCATCTAAATCTCTCTGTTTGACCTTGCCCAGGGGGCTTGCTAAGATCCCATTCAGCTGGGCCAAAATTTTCTCTACCTCTCCCACCTGTTTTTGTGTTCTTTTGAAGCTTTCGATTGTGGCGAGACTTCCCTTAGCTGCTTGCTCTGCTTCGCGGCTAGTGTAGGCAAGCTGGGTTAAGAGCTTTTTGCTTTCGCCCAAGGATTTACCCAAAAGCACCCGTTGGTTCTGGAGCATGACCTCCCCTACCTTGGCCCCAGCTATGCCATTTTCCAGTAGATAGGCAGGAAGCTGCCGGCTACCATCAGCGTCCAGAAGCTCTTGGGAATTCCCCTTGCGAATGATGCCTCTAGCCCTGTTAGCGGTCACTGTATTAACTTCCACAACCAGACCTCCGCCTGGGAAAGGTTCGCCGATTATGGTACCTTTTTCGCCAATGCCGATAAGGCTCCCTCGCTTCACTCCACTGTTGGGCTCAAGGTTTAGCTCCACTTTGGTAGCATAGCTCTCTAAAAAACCTTTCAGTTGGGTGAGGGTCTCCACAAGGGCGTCTAATTGGTCATTCTTGCCGGAGCCAGAGACATTAGTAACCTCCCGGCCCAACTCTAAAGACAGGGCCCCTGCCAGCTGCTCTCCCATCAGGGTGGGATCTACACTATAGCCTGGAGGAAAACGCACCTCTAGGATCTGGTAGCCAGAGAGAATCTTGTCAATTTGGTTTGTTACCTCCTGGCTATACTGAGGCCCAGCCAAAAGCACATAGATCTGACCTCCTTGCCGGAAGGCAAAGCGGACATGATCTAGGCGCTCAATTTCAGTCATTAGTTCTCCGTAGACGTTTCCCTGCACACCCTGCACCACCACAGTGGGCTCCAAGAGGACTGTATAGCCACTTTGTCCAGGCAGATCACTGAATAATCTGCCCAGGTTTGCGAACACTTTTCGGGTCACAGCCTGGGGCGGCAGGGCGATAAAGAAGTTAGCTGTGCCAGCGATGGCAACCCCCTCTTTGAGCTTAGCGCCAGGGAACTGTTTTTTCAGAAGGGACGCTAGCTGAACTTTGGCTGCACCTCTGGCCTCTTGTTGGACGTGCACCAACAGTTGATACTCCCCATACTCTCCTACCAGATTCGAGAGGGTGTCACCAAAATAGGTGTCGATGCCGTAGGCCACAGCTGCAGAAAAGCCAGCACCCAAAATAATAGTTACCACCAATAAAAGGGCTACATCGCGCAGGAAGCCCTTGCCAAAATGCTTCATTACCAACCTCCCCCTTGCCTAGATTATAACATAGGGCAAAGGTGGGTCGGGAATGTAAATCCAGCCAAGGATGGAAAAAAACCCCGCATCTGCGGGGTTTTCTCATATTCCACCAGTTAACTCGCGGTCCGCCTCCACAGCTGCAATAGCACCATCTGCCACTGCAGTGACGATCTGGCGGAGGGATTTGGTTCGCACATCTCCCGCGGCGAAAAGGCCAGGTCGCATCGTGCGCATTCGCTCATCAGTTGGAATATAGCCCTCAGGTGAGAGCTCCAAAAAGCCGGTTAAAAATTCTGTGCGGGGGAGATTGCCGATGTAGACGAAGACGCCATGGGTGGCAACTTCCTCTAAAGCCCCGCTCTGCACATCTTTTAGGACTGCTTTTGTTAAGGCCTCATCTCCCTTGAGCCCAACAATCACCCGATTATAAAAAAAGTTAAGCTTGGGGTTGGCTCGAGCTTCCTCCTGGACGATTTTCGTGGCCCGGAGCTCATCGCGCCGGTGCACAATCCCTACCTTCGTGGCAAAGCGGGTAAGAAAGATGGCTTCCTCCACTGCTGAGTCCCCTCCGCCTACAACCAAGACCTCCTTGTCTCGGAAGAAAGCCCCATCGCAGGTTGCGCAATAAGAGACACCTCGGCCCAGGTATCGATCCTCGCCCTCTACCCCTAGCTTCTTAGGAGCCACGCCACTGGCCACAATTACCTTGCTAGAGGTGAAGTTTCCCTTAGACGTTGCGATGACAAAATTCCTGTTTTCCTGGGTGAGGCCCCCCGCGCGGGTATATTCTACCTGAACCCCTAGTTTTTTGGCCTGCTCCTCCATTTTGGCTGTGAGCTCGAAGCCTGCAATTTCTTCAAAGCCAGGATAGTTTGCCACCCGGTCTGTGGTGGCAGCCTGTCCACCGATAGCTTCCCCTTCAAATAAAACAACCTTCCGTCTTGCTCTGGCTGCGTAAAGTCCAGCAGCAAGGCCAGCGGGTCCTCCGCCGATGATTGCAATCTCAAAATCCATTTATTTCACCTCTCCCAAAATAGCCTCAAGTTGGGCCACCTTGCTTTCCAACTCTCGAATTCGCTTCAATTCCTTTGGCAGGCGCAATTGAGCAGCCCTACTGTGCAGCTCCTCTTTGTGGGGCCGGGCTGGCACCCCTGAAACCTGGGAGCGGGGAGGCAAGTCCCCTGCAACCAGACCCCGAGCCATGATCAGGGAGCCTGCACCTATAGTTTGGTGCCCTGCGGCACCACTTTGTCCTGCCATAATTACACCAGGGCCCAAGTTGGTGCTGCCTGCAATTCCCACGAGAGAAACCAAGAGGCAATCTTCCCCTACATCAACGTTGTGGGCAATTTGTACTAAGTTATCCACTTTGGTTCCCCGGCGAATACGAGTCTCGCCCATCATGGCACGATCAACAGCTGTAAGCGCTCCTAGCTCCACGTCAGCTTCGATTACCACCTTGCCGATCTGCGGTACTTTATGATGTTTACCATCCACTGTGACAAACCCAAACCCGTCGCCACCCACAACAGTACCAGGGCCGATGATTACCCGATCCCCAATTTCTACTTCCTCTCGGATCACAACATTGGGGTAAACGAGACAATTCTCACCGATCACAGATCTGTGGCCAAGATAGACACCAGGATAGATTACTGTGCCAGCGCCCACCTTAGCCCCAGGACAAATAACTGCAAAGGGGCCAATCCGAACGTCGGTTGCCAACTGGGCCTGGGGGCTTACGTGGGCGCTAGGATCCACCCCTGGGGCCAAAGCAACCTTGGGCGCAAATAGGGCTAAAACCTTGTTCCAAGCCAGACGAGGATGGGGTACGCGGATCAGGGATGAGGAAATAGCAGGAGCATCCACTGGCCCCAAGACAACGCCAAAAGTGTGATCTTTGTATAAAGCGAGGGTGCGCCTATCCTGAGCAAAGGTGGCAGCGTGGGGCCCTGCCTGATCTATTGAAGCAACAGAGGA